>Ga0197142_1003196_pt1 | contig 13880 bp, 7 predicted proteins | sample GBS60_MetaG_FD_148614 | JGI IMG/M metagenome (GOLD analysis project Ga0197142, IMG submission 148614) | Sediment microbial communities from Great Boiling Springs, Gerlach, Nevada, United States - GBS 60_MetaG | ecosystem: Environmental > Aquatic > Thermal springs > Hot (42-90C) > Sediment... | reverse complement strand
ATCTCACCGTTGCTAATTACGATAACTCTATCGATTTCTTTGTGAAGCACATCTTCAAGTCTGTGTTCCACTATGATAACTGTCTTTCCTGTTGTCTTATGTAATTCGTCTATAATTTCCATTGTTCTCTTTGCTGTTGCTGGATCGAGATTTGCGAGAGGCTCGTCGAATAATAAAACATCTACATTATCAACGAGCACACCGGCAATAGTAGTTCGCTGTTTTTGACCTCCGGATAGTTCAAAAGGAGAGTGATTTAAGAACTTCTCCATTCCAACCATTTTTGCCGCATCTTCAACTCTTTTTTTCATCTCTTCTGGTGGAACACAGTCGTTTTCAAGTGCGAATGCAATATCTTCACCAACAGTTAAACCAACAAATTGTGCATCTGTATCTTGTAGAACGGTACCAACTATCTTCGATAATTTGAAGATGTCAAGGGTGCGTGTTTCTACACCCTTGACTTTTAAACTTCCGGTTATTTCTCCCTTGTAGGCAGATGGTATAAGTCCGTTGAGACAATGTGTTAGTGTACTCTTACCACTGCCACTTGGGCCGAGTATTAAAATCTTTTCACCCGAAAATATTTTCAAGTTAATGTTACGGAGTGTTGGTTCTGATTGAATGTGGTAGCGAAACGAAAAATCTTTGAACTCTATTATTGGTTCGACAAATTTTGTCATCTCTAATTAGATTCCTCCGTATTTTTCGTATTATTTAATGCCTTTATTCGGCTTTTTTCAAGCTTCCTTTCTTTGGTTTTGTTGCAACGTATGCAAGGATTAAGAGTGTTCCAATAACACCTGCACTAATGATATTCATAATAGCAGCAGTTACACCCTGAATAAATACTTTGTCCGAGGGTTCAGCATAGATAATTATATCAAGCACAGGTGCAACAACAAGCCACGAAATGGCATTTGCTATTACTTGGAAAATGTTAACTTTGATGATATCTTTCACTGTGAATTCCCCTTCCTCAATTTTGGTAAATTTGTAAGCAATACCGAAAACAAACCCTGCAACTCCACTTGCAATAACCCAGCTCCACCATGGAGAGCCGTATTGGATAGCGTCACTAAGTGCGTGACCGATGAACGCTGAGAGACCACCAGCTATAGGACCATAGAGCGTTGCAATGAAAAGTGCGAAACCGTAAGCAGTCATGAAACTTGTTTGAGGCACTGGAGAAGGAATCTTAACGAACATAAACAAAAGCATAAAAATCGCAGCACCAATACCAGATGCAACAACCGTCGCTGTTGAGAACTTGAATAGCTTTTTCATACCCCTTGACCTCCTTTTTGTTTGTTGAGGATTAAATAGAAATCTACATACAAATAATTATACTATGAATTTCTCATTCTGGATAATTTCAGTTATAGAACAGGAACAAACAAAAAACTTCTGTGCTATAATTTTAACATGACGAAATTTTATAAATATGTGGTTTGGAGGAAGTATTCGATGAATAAGTTGGTGATGTCAACATTATTTCAAGATAGCATAATAACTCTCCCAAAGGTAAAGCCATTTTTGAAATGGGCTGGTGGGAAGTCGCAGCTTGTCGAGGAATTAAAGAAACGGCTTCCACAGCCGATATTGAGAAGCAAAACGATAGATGTGTATGTTGAACCTTTCGTTGGTGGAGGGGCTTTTTTCTTCTACTTGAAAAGTAACTACGTAATCAAAAAGGCGTATCTTTTTGATATAAACAAAGACCTCGTAATAGTATACAAAGTCGTGCAAACTTCTCCTCAAGCACTGGTAGAGCAACTCTATTCAATTGAAAGGAGATATTTTTCATTGCCGGAGGATGAGCAGAAAAAGTTTTACTACGAGATTAGAGATTTGTACAATAGGCAGAAGAAAGAATTCGATTTTTCGAATTTTAACAAGGACTGGATAGTTCGTGCGGCCTATATGATTTTTTTAAATAAGACATGTTACAACGGTCTTTATAGACTGAATAAAAACGGAGAATTCAACGTTCCGTACGGAAAATACAAAAATCCCAAGATATGTGATAAAGAAAATCTTTTCGAGGCAAGTAAGGCTCTGCAAAATACGGAAATCGTTTGTGCCGATTTTGAAGAAAGTAAAAGATATATTTCTAAAGGAACGCTTGTATATCTTGACCCTCCATACAGACCACTTTCGAAAACTTCAAACTTTACGAGTTATACAGAAGATGGATTCAGCGACGAAGACCAGATAAGACTTGCCAAGTATTTCAGAGAAATGAATAAGCGAGGGGCTTATATCTTATTGAGTAATTCAGACCCGAAAAACTTTGACCCAAAGGACAGTTTCTTTGAAAAACTTTATGAAGGCTTTATTATAGAAAGAGTTCCTGCCAAAAGATTTATAAACAGTGATGCTAAAGGTAGAGGTTCTATCATGGAATTAATAATACGAAATTATGAAGGTGGAATGGAAGATGAATAGTACGTATCTAAACCTTCTACAAAAGAAAGGACTAAAGGTTTCAAATACGGAAGACGTAATGAAGATCTTTTTAGACACGCTCCTTGAAACGAACAAAACATACGACTTTTTCGTAGATTGGAAGAAGGTTAGAAGTTTTGTCGAAAAAAACAAAGTGGAGATAAATATACTCAACTCGTTGCTGCACTCAGAAGATTTTGATAACGAACTGAGACGAATTCTTAGAAAATATTCTGAGGTTCTCAAGGTTGTTCCTTTATTACTGGCAATCCGGGACAATTCCGTTTCAATAATTTCTGAATTTGATTTGGAAAAAACGAACGTTATCAAACTTGATTTCACAGAACGTGATTTAAGAGAAGAAGAGATTGAGACTTTTGTAGACTTCTTTAAGAAGACGGGGCTGAAAGATTTTTTCCTTAATGTTGCTGATAAAAGTTTGCTCGATTATATTTTGGGTGTTGAAGTCGGTATGGATACGAATGCGAGGAAAAATAGAAGCGGCAAAGTTTTGGAAGACTTCCTTAAACCAATTATTGAAATAATTGCCAACAAGTGCGGGTATATTCTCCTTACGCAAAAGAAATTTTCCACTCTAAAAAAATACAGCATAAATATTAACAAACTCAAAGACAGAAAGGCGGATTTTATTCTTTTAAAACAGAGAAGTGAAGGTTTATATAGAGTTATAAACATTGAGGTTAATTTTTACAATGTTTCGGGCTCGAAACCTCAAGAGATTATAGATTCATACATTGAAAGACAAAAGGAACTGAAAGAATACGGCTATGAGTTCTTATTTATAACAGATGGTCCTGCTTGGAAAGAGCAAAAGAGCCAGCTAACTAAAGCTTTTGAGAATCTAGACTATGTTTTGAATACTTATCTCGTTCGTCTTGGGATTTTGGAGAAAATTATATGCACGATTTAAACAAAGAATTCGATTTCAAACCGGAAATAACAACGGTGTGGTCTTTTCCTGAACGTGGAAAATGGAGCACACATAAAGGTACATACAGAGGTAACTTTTCACCTCAAGTTGCTAGAAATCTTCTGCTAAGATATACAAAAGAAGGAGATGTTATTTTGGACCCTATGATGGGCAGCGGCACAACATTAATTGAAGCAAAATTGCTGAAGAGGAGGGCAATAGGTATAGACATAAATCCCTCAAGTGTAGAACTTACAAAACGTAATCTTTCATTCAACTGTCACAATTCTTATGAACCTGAAGTTTTTATCGGTGATGCTCGGGATTTAAGTTTTATCGAAGATGAAACCATTGATTTTGTTTTGTTACATCCCCCATATTTGAATATTATCAAGTACTCAGAAGGAACTATCGACGGTGATTTGTCTAATATATCTAATGTTGAAACATTTTGCATAGAACTTCAGAAGGTTATTACGGAACTTTTTAGAGTGTTGAAACCTGGTAAGTTTTGCTCGGTTTTAATTGGTGATACAAGAAAAAACGGGCATTATGTACCACTTTCTTATTACGTACTAACACTGTTCCTAATGAATGGGTTTGTTTTGAAGGAAGAAATAATAAAGGTGCAACACAATTGCACTTCTACTGATTATTGGAAAATGAAGGTTTCTGAGCATAATTTTTATTTGATAATGCATGAGCATTTGTTTGTTTTTAGAAAACCCGAAAAGAGTGAAAACATTTCAAAGATTAAATATAGTACTGGGAGTATTGTTAGTCTTTCGCTTAAATAGAATCCTAAAAGTCTATTTTCTCAACTCACATGAGGAGTTGGTATATATGGTAAAGGATAACAATGAGTTATTCTGGAAAGATATTAATGTTGTCAGAGTTATTGTTAATGATAAAGGCAAAGAAAGACGTTTAGGGTTTTTCAGTAAGCCAACTGTGGATTATTTTAAGATTGTCAAAGACATTCTCAAAAATTACGGTGTAAAGGTTGTTGAAGCAGGTGCTAAAGAGTTTGATGCTGATTTGATAATTCAAGCGGAAGAGTTGACAAATAAGATAGAAGGAACTGTAACATTTACAGTATCTAAAATATCTGAAAAACCGTTGAATTTCACATTTTCCATAGACCTGTCTTACGCAGATAAGAAAAGCATATCCACATATGAATTTGAGGCGATAATTTTCGAGATTCTCGGTAGAATAAAGGACCCACAAGTGCTATTTCCCCTCCTCAAAGATAAAGACGCCAACATGCGAAAAGCAATAGCAAAAGCTATTGGAAATCTGAAAGAACCGGAGGCAATACCATATCTTTTCGAAGCATTGTCAGACCATGATCCTTTCGTGAGAAAAACAATTGTAGAAGCACTCGGTAAAATAAAAGATCCATCTGTCGTTACACTCCTCGCACTTTCGTTAAGGGATGAAGACTATCTCGTTCGTGATAGTGCTAAAATCGCACTTTTCAATGCGCTTAAATCTGGGTTTCCCGTTAACGAAACGTTGTTCTTGGTTTTAAAGGATAAGAATATTGACATTCGAATGACTTTAGTTGAGATTCTCGGAAATGTTAAGAGTACGAAAGTTGTTGAACCGCTCATTGATGCACTAAATGATGAAAATGTTGGAGTAAGACTGCGGGCAATAAACTCGTTGGGAAGTATAAAGGATCCGAGGGCTATTGGACCTCTCGAGAAAATGTTAACGGACAAAAATGTCGAAGTTCGCTTAGCTGTTGTACAAGCACTTGATTCAATAGATGATAACAGAGTTTTAGAACCACTCTTGAAGGCTCTAAAAGATGAAGAATGGAGAGTTAGAAAAGCTGCAGTGGAAGCACTTGGAAGGATTGGTGATTTAAAAGCTGTTAGCTTTATTGCCGAATTATTGAAAGACGAAAAGGCAAATGTCAGAAAAGCTGCGACAGAAGCCCTTGAAAAAATAGCATCTCCTGAAGCAACAGGTGTGCTTATTGAAGCACTTAAAGATGAAGACTCATGGGTGAGAATGAACGCTGCAGAGGCACTTGGTAAAATAGGTGATTTTAGAGCTGTAGATGGGCTTATAGATAGTTTAGAAGATTCTGTGGCTACTGTTAGGAGGGCAGCGGCAGAAGCGCTCGGAATGATCGGAGATCTAAGAGCAACTGACCCCTTAATTGAAAGATTAAAGGACGAAGATTGGAAAGTGCGAAAAGCAGTTGTTGAGGCACTTGGAAAATTGCGTGAACCAAAGGTTGTAGATTTTTTAATTGAAGTACTTACAAACGAAAACGAAGAACTGTCTGTGAGAGAATCTGTTATTAAGGCGCTGGGTAATATTCGGGATATAACTGCGGTCGAGGTTATTGTTGATGCCCTAAACGATGAAGATATAAATATACGCAGAGCGGTTGTTGAAGCTCTTGGAAAGATTGGTGATATAAGGACTATTGATTTACTTATTGGAATATTGACTGACAATTCAGAGGATAAAACAGTCAGAGAAGAAGCAGCATTGTCCCTTGGGAAGATAGGAGATGCAAAGGCTGTTAAGTATCTCGTTGATATACTCAAAGAAAATGAACCTTCTATCAAAAAGGCTGCAATTTGGGCTCTTGGAGAAATAGGAAGCTCTGAAGCCACTGAGCCACTTATAGAAAGATTGAAAGATACAGACCTAACTGTGAGGATAGAATCGGTATATGCACTTGGAAAGATTAAAGATTCAAGAGCGGTAGAGACACTTATCTATTTCTTAAAAGACAACGAATGGAAAATGAGACAAGCTGTTGCACAAGCACTTGGAAATATAGGTGATGAAAAGGCTGTTGATCCACTTATTAATGCTTTGAAAGATACATCAGCCGACGTTAGAAAAGCTGCGGCGGAGTCTCTTGGAGCAATACGCAACACAAAAGCAGTAGAGCCTCTTGTCGAAGTTTTAAAAGATGAAGTTCCTTCGGTAAGAATGGCTGCAGCTGATGCACTTGGAAAAATGGGTGATTCAACTGCACTTGAGCAACTATTACTTTTGACTATAGAAAGCAAACATTCTGAGAAAAATCAACAAGGTTTTGAAATGGGTACAGGATTAATTGGATTAATGGAGACACTTTCATCTACGCAGAGCAGCGGAAATATTTTGGAACAAAAGCAAACATCTCAGAGCTATGGTAAGTTAAGTGATGATGAAACTGTTGAAACATTGATTCGCACACTGACTGATGAAACCTTAGACGACGACATGCATCAGAGAGCTGCGTTACTTCTCGGAGAGATAGGTACAACAAAAGCGGTTGAACCTTTGAAGAAGATGTTGAAAAGTAAGAATCCTTCATTACGCGAAACAGCGGCGACATCACTTGGAAAAATTAAGAGCTACGAAGGGTTGAAACATTTGAGTTTGCTCTTAAATGATAAGACTACCGAAGTTAGGAAAGCTGCTATTTGGTCCATAGGAGAGATAGGCGGAAGCGAAGCAGTGGAAATGCTCACAAGGGTACTAAGAGATCCAGATTGGTCTGTGCGCAAGGCAGTTGTGGAAGCTCTTGGGAAGATAAAAGATCAAAGAGTGATTGAGCCACTCTTTATATCCTTGAAAGATGAAGATTTTCGAGTACGCACTACTGCAAAAACTGAGTTACTGAAAATTACAAAGGCAGGGCTTCCGGTGACAGAAACTCTCCGAAAAGCTTTGAAGGATAAAAACGTGGACGTGCGTTTAGCTGCTGCGGAAATAGCTGGATATACTCACGAAGCAAATCTGGTCGAACCACTTATAGAATTATTAAAAGATGAAGATTGGTCTGTTCGTAAAACGGCAATTAACTCGCTTGGAGAAATCGGAGATATTAGAGCAGTAAAACCTATAGCTCAACTAATCAAAGACAAAAACCTCAGCGTGCGACAGGCGACAGTTAACGCACTTACGAAGATAAATGACCCATCAATAATAGAGCCTCTTTCAGAGATGATATACGATGATAACGATGAATTAAAATTAGCCGCTGTAATAGCTCTTGGAAACACAAAAGACAGAAGAGCAATAGAACCGCTTAAAAAGGCATTAAAAGACAGAAATGTTAATATACGTTTGGCAGCGGTGCAGAGTGTTGAACTTATAAACGACAAAAATGCTATTGAACCTCTATTAAATGCGCTTAAAGACGAGGAATGGAAAGTTCGAAAATCTGCTGTCGAATTACTGGGCAAGATTTTGACAAAGATGCCAGAATTGATTGATTCTTCAATATCTGAAAATCTAACTGAATTATTGAAAGACGATGTACCTGCCGTTAGAAGAGCAGTCGTAGAAACGCTTGGAGCAATAGGATCAAGTAATGTAATTGATTCAATTGTTGAGACATTGAAAGATGAAGATTCTTGGGTAAGATTAACTGCTACTGAAGTGCTTGGAAAAATTGGTGATTGGACTGTAGTTGATACACTCGTTGGCTTACTAAAAGATTCCGTGACAAGCGTAAGAAGAGCAGCGGCTGAAGCACTTGGCAAGATAGGTGATGTAAGAGCTGTAAACTCACTCATTGAAGCATTGAGAGATGAAGACTGGAAAGTACGCAAAGCTGCAGCAGAATCTCTTGGAAAAATAGGTGATGAAATGGCAGTTGAATCGCTTAACGAGTTGCTAAGCGATGAAAACATAGAGGTTCGCAAAGCAGTAATAGAATCCTTAGGGCAAATCGGAGATGTTAGTTCAATAGATAACCTTACTTTGTTACTGAGTGATGAAAATACAGAAGTGAGGAAAAAAGTGGTTGAATCACTTTGGAAGATAGGAAGCTTAAAAGCAGTTGAATCAATAACAAAAGCTTTGAAAGACCCGGATTCAGAAGTACGTTTAACTGCTCAGGAAGCGCTTCTTCACATAGCAGATTTCAATGCAGTTGAGTTAATTAGCAAGTTATTGGAAGATGAAGATTCGAATATAAGATGGTTGGCAGTGCAAATTCTCAGAAAAATAGGAGGTTCAACAGTAGTTATTCCTCTTACAAAAGCTTTAAAGGACAAGGTTTTCAGCATTCGTTGGTCAGCTGCTGAAGTGTTGGGGGAGATAGGTGACGTAAGAGCGATTGAAGAACTCGCTCAATTAATGAGTGATAAAGACTACACTGTCCGAAGAACTGCCGCAGAAGCAATAGGTAAAATAGATGATGAAGAAGCCTACAAACTTCTTATTAGTGCTTTAACTGATAGAAACCCAGAAACGCGTGAAGCAGCAATCTGGGGTGTTTTAAAGCTGAGGAATATTGATAATATAGATTTAATAGACATATTGAGCAAAATGATGGATGATGAAAATGTAAACGTAAAGAGAGCTGCATTGAAAGCACTGGGTAATACAAAAAAACAGAAGGCTATGGAAATAGTCATAAAGAAATTAAGAAGTGAAGATATAAACATGCGTCGCACTGCTGCTGAAACTCTTGAAGAGGTAACAAATCAAAGATTTGGACAGAATTACGATGCTTGGAGTAAATGGTGGGAAGAACATAAATTTGACTTTTCAGAAATTGATGTAGAAAAGTAATTATTCCTCATTTCGCATGGCTTAGGTATTCTACAAAGTCATTTTGTTAGTCTTATGTAACTAATTTTTCTTTGAAATGATTAAAAAAGCTTTCTTTGCAAGCCTTGTGTAAATTTGAATTCCCTGTCTGTATGGAATATACTCCGTGTATCTTTTACTTGATTTGCATCTGTATATCACACGTGCTACTCATGTCATCTTTTTTTGAAATTTCTCTCAAGCAAGTTTTCATTCAACGCATCGATTCATTAATCGACTGATTTATGTTTTGGCATTTCTGTGAAAAATTTCCTAAGGTAGAGTCTTACAAACTTTGACCTGACTAAAGCAGAATAATTGCTGAAGTTTTGTACTGCCTTAGATAAAAGAAACACTCCTTTGATCGTTTTATTTTAACACTTTGAGGGAGTTTTTCCATCTTTCGATTTTTCGATCCAATCCCAAAAAACTAAAGTTTAAGAAATATATAAAAAGGCCTCGGTAATTCACCGAAGCCTTGCATTTTAAAAAGCCTCCCTACACGTTTGGAAAATCACTTCAAATTTTGCTTAATTTCTTCAAGCAAGCTTATCAATTCTTGAGCGTTAGATTCAACTTCTTTGAACATCTTTTCCGCTTCAGCAGGTTTGCCTTCTTTCACCAAATTCATAGTACGTTCACCTAAGACGTGAACATTTTGATGTAATTTATCTATCTGTGCCCATCTTTCATCTTGACCCTCCGGTGCTGGAGTAAAGTCGTAGAGAGTTCCGAATGCGCATCTGTGCGGATTGAATTGTAATTCCACGACCTCACCGGTTTTCACCGCTTCTTTCAACTTTGATACCCACATCTTGTGCGCATCTATTGCACTCTCTATGACCCTCTCGTAATCTTCGTTCTTGAATATACGAAACTTTGACTTAATTGTTCCCGCTGCTTTTAGTATCGCATCTTCTACGTTATGATCCGCTTTTTCTAAGTCTGGTTTTAGGTCAAGTATATACAGCATCTGCTCTGATAGAGAAACCATAAGTGAAGCGATTTCGTTAACACTGTTGGTCACGTTCTGCATTGCTGAACTTATCTCTTCGCTTGATGCACTCTGTTCCTGACTTGCAGCAGCGAGCCCTTGTGCTTTTAAGTTTATTCCCTCAGATAGTGTGTATATTCTCTCGAACACCTTTTGTGTGTTCTTCACACTCTCTCTTGACGTACTTAGCACGTTTGCACTCTGCCTTACCGCTTGTGTGACTCGCTCTACCCCATCTTTAATATTTTTTAAAATATTCTGTATATCACTTGTGGACTTTTTACTTTCCTCTGCAAGTTTTCTAATCTCATCAGCAACTACCGCGAAACCTTTGCCAGCATCTCCTGCCCTTGCTGCTTCAATTGCTGCGTTCAATGCAAGCAAGTTTGTCTGTTCCGCAATTGAGTTTATTGTTTCTACAATGGTTTCTATCTGAGCGGAATAATTCACAAGTGAATCAGTGACTTGGATTGAATGTTCAGAATATTGAATAGTCTCTTCTATTTTTTCAACGAGTTCTTTTACAACTTTTATAGAGTGCTCAATTTCTGCGAAAGAAGAATTGGTCATGTTTGATATTTCTTGAGCGCTGAGTGCAACGTTTTGCGCAGCCGCTGCAACTTCTTGAACACTTGAGTTAGTTTCTTCAGCAGCAGCCACGACAGACTGGGTAGCTTTGTTAACATTTTCTACAATTTTTTGAGTCTCTAAAACAATGTTTTCAAAGCGTTGAGTAGTTGTTGCAAAAGTGGTAACTGACTTGTTTACATCGACAAAGCTTTCTTCTACGCCAATAAAAGTAGCTCGCAAATTTTCTACAGCTTGATTTAATGTCTTAATTAGCTCTGCAATTTCATCTTGACCTTTAACTTCCGTTTTTACAGTCAGTTTTCCTCTACCTAAGCTCTTTGCTTCTTCTACAAGTAACTTGATCGGCTTTGTTATACCTTTTGTGACAAAGAGAAGAACTACGGTTATAATCGTTATAAGCATCGCAAAAATAATGGAAACACTTATGATAACCGAGTTGACCTTTTCATATAAATCCTTCTCTGGAATGACAATACCAGCTGTCCAACCCTTGACTAACCGTATCGGTGCGAAAAATGTCAATCTTCGACCCCCGTCAGGCGCAATGGTTATTCCAAAACCACTCTCTCCGGAAATCATTTTTTGAGCAAGCTCTTCGTAACCTTTGAATCCTTTCTTCGAAGCTTCCGAGAACCTTAAGTCCATAACATACTTTTTTTCTGGATGTGCAACTACTAAGGTCGTAGGATCAGTTATCCATCCAAACCCAGACTTACCAACTTTCATTTTTAACACCGTCTCGTTAATCTTGTCAAGTGTTATCGTTAACCCAAAAAGTCCTAAAAGTTTATTGTTGTCGTCCTTAACCGCTGCCGCAACAACTATTACCGGCTTATTTGATGCCCTTGATATGAGAGCCTCGCTTACAGCAAACTCTTGTCCTTCTTTCATTATCTTGATAAAGTAACCTCTGTCAGCTATGTTAGCCACGACGTCTGAGGTTGTTAGGGCACTACCATCGGGAAAAGCTATGAGCCCCATTTCCACGAAATCATATTTCTTCAAACGGTTTTTCAAGTCTTTGATAGCATCAGAGTATTCACCAGAAATTAGTGCATCTTTTACTAACCTGGTTACGGCAAAAGATTCTGCAAGTAAAACCGTTTTCTCTAAATATTCTGACATCCTATCTGCGACTATTTGTGTCTTTTCAAGTGCCAGTTCTTCAATCGTTGTTCGAAGCACGTTACTAATGTTCAAATCCAGCAGCACCATTGTGGCGAATAGAATAACCAGTATCGGAGTGAGTATCCATAAAAGCATCTTTACTCTTAAAGACTTCACAAGAACCACCACCTTTCCAGATAAGATAATGTGAACTAAAAGTATTGAAAATTTCCAAAAACCGCATAATCCTTGTAGAATTTGTTACAAAAATGTATCGAACCAAACGTATTACGACTCAAGTCATAACTTGCCCGCAACACCAAAAACACAATGCTATCTAAACAACCGTTACTTTGGACATCACCTCAACTCAACTGGTTTCACTTGTCACCTAAAATCTCTTTTCTTTTTAAATTATATTGACTATTTCGACATTCACTTACATTTATATTCGTAAACTGTTCTATAATTAGGTATTCCGTCTCTCCTAAGTTCAGCTCTGTTAATTTTTCACCTTAGTAACCACATACACGACATATTTGACTTAATGGAAATTTAAGTTATTTATCCTGTCTTTCTTACTTTTGCTTAAAAATGTTCTTCGTTGCACAAACAAGAAAGAAATTGAACTTACCATAGATGAGTTTGTGAACTTGAGGGTCAGCAATCCCAAATATTTTTCGAAATACATTGATTACGTAGTTGCATTACTTTAGTAAAACATGTGTGACTAAAATTTTCTTTATTCAAAGACTTTATTATTTCACACTTTCCTTCTACCATCTTTAATCTAAATGGAACATTAGATACTTTATGAACATAGAAGTTTAGACTAAACATTAATCATTTAACAACTATCGATCGCCAGTATTTCTTGGGTACCTTTCCTGAGATACTTGTGAAATATGTTTACCGATCCTACTCCGTCTTTGCGATATTTTAATCCTCAACTTTGCAAACATAATTCCGCACTGAAGATGATTTAAGTTCCTGCACAAGTAACAGACGTAAGTTTTCATCCTTTATAATCACAGAGTTTGATAATAACTAAGCCATTATCTTTTTCTTAAAGAGAATAGTTTGCTGGTCTTATTTTCTATCATCATATATTTAGACCTTAGCACTGTCAACTTTGTTTTATTTTATTTTATTTTAAACAGAAAAAATTTCGGAAAGTAGAATATTTTGACCTTGCAGCACGCCCATAGAAGTTACGAAAAAATCTAAATAGCGAAACCATCGGATACGCTTTTACTCATCCATACTTAAGGTATCATATTCCCTGCGGCAATGTAAAGACTGTACCACTCTTCTCTTGTAAGTTCAACGTCATGTGCTTGTGCGATTTTTCTAAGTCTATCTGCACTCGTAGTTCCAACGATTGGCTGAATCTTCGCTGGATGTCTCAAAATCCAAGCGATGGCGATTGCTTCTTTTGAAACATTATATTTCTTCGCCAAGTATTCCAACTTGACGTTCAAATCAGGAAATAATGGGTTGTCTATAAATACCCCCTGTATATTTCCATATTCATTTCCATATTGGAATGGAGACCATGCTTGAATTGTCATTCCTTTCAGCCTGCAGTATTCAAGTACACTCCCGTCTCTGTTGATAGACTGTGCAAACTTTGTGTTTGCAAAGATACCAGAGTCTATCATTCCCGTATTTGTCAAGCTTAACTGGAGCTGGTTTGTCAACAATTTGTAATTTACGGCACTGATTAGCAATTCGATTTGCATAGAGTTGAAATTGCTAACTCCGAAATACCTTACGTATCCTTTTGAATGAACATAGCTGAAAGCTTCTGCAATCTCTTCTGGTTCCATAAGTGTATCCGGTCTGTGCAAAAGTAGGATGTCGATGTAGTCGGTATCTAATCTTTTAAGTGCTTTTTCAACAGATGTGATGATATGTTCTTTTGAAAGGTCATAGAACCCACTTCTGATGCCACACTTTGTTTGAATTATTACTTCGTTTCTTGGGATTTTGAGGTTTTTAAGCGCTTGAGCAAATACTTCTTCAGATTTCCCTCCACCGTAGATATCTGCGTGGTCGAAGAAGTTGATACCAAGCTCGCGAGATGTTGCGATTAGTCTTTCTGCCTCTGAGATGGTTTTGTCCCAAATTCTCATACAACCAAGCCCAATAACTGGAACATCAAGTTCGTTACCGAGTTTCATTTGTTTCATGCTCAATCACCTCCCAATGTGTTGTAGGCATTCTAATTATACTACCTGAAACAAT
>Ga0197142_1003195_pt1 | contig 13880 bp, 9 predicted proteins | sample GBS60_MetaG_FD_148614 | JGI IMG/M metagenome (GOLD analysis project Ga0197142, IMG submission 148614) | Sediment microbial communities from Great Boiling Springs, Gerlach, Nevada, United States - GBS 60_MetaG | ecosystem: Environmental > Aquatic > Thermal springs > Hot (42-90C) > Sediment... | reverse complement strand
AAGGCGTTCCCCGCATGGAACGCCTTTTTTGTTTTTTTAGTATTCAGCTGGTCGCACAATCCCCAACCATCATGCAGAGCGGAGCGTGGCGCGACCTCACCCTGTCTGCTATTGCAGACCTCCTTGTGAAGGAGAGGAACAATCGGGCGAGGTGAAGCGATGGAAGTGTTCGGTCAATTTCTGGCGATAGCGCGCGAGTCGCTCTTGCAGTTCATTGAGGCTATCGCCACCGAACTTTTCGAGCAGGGCGTTTGCCAGCACGGGTGCAATCACGGCTTCTGCAATGACGGCACAAGCGGGCGCGGCACACACATCGGAGCGCTCAATGTGCGAGAGCGTCTCTTGCATGGTGCGCAGGTTAATGGAATGCAGCGGGTTCATGAGAGTAGAAATGGGTTTCATGGCAAGGCGCAGGTGCAAAATTTCGCCGTTGGTCATGCCACCTTCTAAACCGCCGGCACGATTGGTTTTGCGCATGGGTTGGGCAGATTCGCCGATGAAAATTTCATCGTGCACCTGAGAGCCCCAGCTGACCGCATTGCGAAAGGCGGTGCCAATTTCCACGCCCTTGACAGCTTGAATGGAGAGAATTGCTTTGCCGAGTTCGCCATCAAGTTTGCGGTCAAATTGGGTGTAATTTCCCAAGCCGATGGGTAATCCGGTGACAAACACTTCAATAATGCCGCCTAAGGTATCACCACGCTGCTTGGCTTCATCAATGAGTTTGATGGCTTGTGCTTCCAGTGCTGGGTCTAACATGCGGACGGGCGATTCATCGGCTTTTTGGCTCAATTTTTCGGCGTTTTCGGCAAGCAGTGCAGGGAGTGCCGGTGGTGTTTCTTTTTCAATGGCGGGTCCGATGGCGGAAAGATAGCTACCGATGTGGATGCCACACTCTGCCAGCAGCACGCGTGCAGGGGTGCAAGCGGCAACTCGCGCAGCTGTTTCTCGAGCCGAGGCGCGCTCAATGACGGGACGAATATCTTCGAAGCCGTATTTGAGTGCGCCGGCAAAATCGGCGTGTCCGGGGCGTGGCACTTCGACTGGTTTGACGGGGCGTTCGGGCGGTTCAAATTGGCTCATTTTTTCGGTCCAATTTTTCCAATCGGCATTGCGAATGAGCAAAGTAAGTGGCGAGCCGATGGTTTTACCAAATCGCACACCCGAGAGAATTTCAACTGTGTCGGTTTCAATTTTCATGCGGTTGCCGCGTCCGTAGCCCTGTTGTCGTCGGCGCAGTTGCAGATTGATGGGCTCTGGAGTTAAGGGCAATCCCGCTGGCAGCCCATCGACAATTGCCGTCAGCGCTGGACCGTGTGATTCCCCGGCGGTCAGATAACGAATCATTCAGAATAACCCATTAAGTGTGTTGGTGTAAATTTCTGCATCAATTTTGACCGGCTTAGGCGGTCATGCCTTCCTGAATAAACTTTTGATGATTGCTGGCAATCACTTCGTAAGAGGCTTTGAGCAGTTCGTCAGCAGATTTATTCTGTGCAGGAATAGGCTTATCAATGACGAGCGTAATATCGCCCGGCGAGATGAGCACTGTATCGCGCCGCATGATTTTGTAACTGCCTAAGATGGTAACAGGCAGAACCGGCACACCGGCTTTTTCCGCTACGATGAAAGCCCCACGCTTAAAGGGTTGAATGCTCCCATCTAAGGAGCGCGTGCCATCGGCAAAGATGACCACCGATTTCCCTTGCCGTAGCTTTTCAACAGCTTTCAAAAGGCTTTTGAGCGCATCACGATTGGCGCCACGCTGGATGAGAATAAAATCGCCCATCGCCATTGACCAGCCAAAAAATGGAATTTTGCCCAAAGAGGCTTTGGCAACAATGCGCACTTTTTTAATCGGCAAACCCAGCAAAAGTGCTGGAATATCAAAATAACTGGCATGGTTGCTGACCACAACATATGTGGCATCGGGCTGCACGTGCTCTTTGCCAATCACTCTTAACTTGACGCCCGAGAAAAACAGCCACAATCGGCACCACAGGCGCGCCAAAAACAGATACACCGTGCCAGTGCGGTCAAAAATCGAGCACACGATGGAAATCGTGCAGAGAATCACGATAACGGTCAGGACAGTTACCCAGATGTAAATGGAGCGAAGAATGAGCCAAAGTTTTGACATAGTTCCCTTGTGCGATGTCGAATTGGGAAAATACGCAAAGATGAGAAACCTTTACAGCTTGCGGTGGTAGCACGGCTCTTTGTCTTCAATCTCAACGAGCCAGTCATACAAGGCGATTGCCTACGGGTTAAACGTTAGTGGCGCTTGCCGCATTGCGCCGTTTCAGTCGGCGATTTTTGAAGAACTGCACCACAATACCAAAGGGGCAGAAGTAGTGACACATGCCGCGTGCGCCGAAGATGGTAACGCCAAGTCCGACCAGTGTCAGAATCAAGAAATGCCCGCCTTGCACAAGGAGATTTTCTTCGCTGGAAAAGGGGTTGTGGAGTGGACTTTCGCTCATGTCAAACACGGCTTGCTGATGAAACAGCCATGCTAAGGGCACCCACACGACCAGCAGAATCAGCATGGCATATTGGGAAATTTTGGGATTAAAACTCACGCGCTTTTTAGCAAACGGAAACATGATGTCCTGAATGCCACCGAGCCAGCAAAATGTTGAGCAGACCCAGCGACCGCTGCGTGAGGCCGCATAGACCAAACTGCCCCAGAAGACCAAGCCAATCACCGCCCATAGGATATTGGGAATGGCAAATTTGATAAGGGCAACATGCACAAAAATAAAGGTCAGCTGCACCAGCAAGCGCTTATAGACAATTTTGCGATGCGTCTTGTGATGCGAACTCATGCCTACACGTGGCGAGTGCGAGTCATTTGCAATTTCTTGAGCCGCAGCGGGCGATTGAACTGGGTGCATACGACTAAACTCCTTTCTTCTTTCGGCGCTCAGTGGTTAAGAGGCAATTTTGCGTGTGGCGCGCAGCTTATTGAGCACGCCTTTATCGACATTGAGCTCCATCTTTTCCTTTTCAGGCGGCTGCTCTTTGAAGAGCACTTTAAGCACATCGCCTTCTCGCACGAAACTTTCCATTTCAAGCGTATAGAGCACACGCGGCAAGGTGATGATGCGATGATTGCGGTCAATCGTAACGCTAAGGTCTGTGCCCATGCGCGCCACTTTGACTTCTTCGGCATCTTTGAGAAATGGAATGCGAATTGCCAAAATCTCCCGATTGAGATTGGGCAGCGCGTCCTTTTTGCTTTCAATCCAGAAATTCTTGCCGCTGTAGAAGACCTCGTCTGGCGACCGCTCTCCGAAGATAAGTTTGCTCAGCTCATCAAGCATGTCGCAACCGATAGGCTCGGTGCGTTGCATTTCGCAGCGGAAAATGGGCGTCGGATAGAAGGAATTGTCAATTTCTAACAAATACTTGCGATGCAAATCAGACCAAAATTCAAAATACTCTCCGACCGTTTTGACCGTGGGCAAGACCTTATTGACCACAATAGCATCAATGTTAATGCCATAGAGATGCACAAATGTATAGGCGCGCTTGGTTTCCAGTATCGAGAGCTTTTCTGGATTTAAGACCAATCGGAAGGTAACTTCAGGACGCAAGATAAACTTATTGATGTCGTCCATTTGCTTCATGAGCATATTAACTTCTTCAAAAAATTCGGGGTCGGGCTGATTGGTGGCGCCCAGTGAGCGCTGCAGCGATGCCATGTTTTTATAGAGCTTGAAGAACTGCTTGCCCATATTGCCCCCGATGATGATTTCAGGATAGGCTAAGAGGCGCAGGGTGTTGCCCGTCGGAGAAGTATCGAGCACAATCACATCCCACTTGCCTGAAAGCGCCTCATCAAGTAGGCGGGCGAGCGCAAAAATTTCATCCAAACCGGGCTGCGTAGTCAGCTCCGACGCCACACCTGAATCCACCCCGCGGCTTTGATAGGACGAAGAGACAAACTTCTGAAAGCCCGACATGTTTTTCTTGAGCTCATAAATTGTATCGATTTCTAAGCCGTAGAGATTGCGCTCAATTTCGCATGGTTCGAAGCGACCGATTTTGAAATTAAAGACATCCGAAATCGAGTGCGCTGGGTCGCTTGACATGATAAGCACGCGCTTGCCTTGACGCGCCAAATTCGTTGCTGTCGCTGAAGAGACCGTCGTCTTGCCCGTTCCCCCTTTGCCTGAATAGATAATGACGCGTGGAATTTTGTTTTGACCGAGTTGCGCTTGCAAGTCTCTGGTGAGCATATTACTTCTCCTTTCCAATTTCAAGGTATAATGTTGCGCTGTGCAATCTGCACAATTTGGCGCTCATCTATGCTGGTGCCACAGCCGATTGTGCCGAAAAAGTCACGACTTGCAAGCCTTTTGTTTTTGCTCACTTAGAGCATAAAGCGTCCGAATCGTTTGTTTTTTCTATCGCACAATAAACGCCAATCCTTCATTTGGACGCAGACGCACCAGAAAACCGCCCTGACACAGCTCAAACTGCGGGCTTTTGCGTTTGTCGGTTACAAACACCTCGATATGCTCGTAATCCGCTACATGGCTCAACGCCAGCGATGGATAGTAACTTTCACACGGCTCTGAAGTGAGATTGACAAAGACGAGAATGTGCCCTGTGTGTCCGCCACTTTTGCGCTCGAAGCCGATGATGTGGTGGCTACTGTAGCCTTCCAGCAAGCGAAAATCACCATTTTTGACCGCCGCATTGTTCCATAGATGCGACAGGCGATGATAAAAATCCACGATGTCTTGGTCGGGTTCTTCAGCCGTGCGTCGGCGCAGTTGAACTGGCAGTTTGATGCGCCGCCCTTCGTTTTCTCCATCGTGCAAAAGATGCGCGCCGATTGCCGTATGCGTCAGTAGCGCCGCCACTCGGTGATTTGCACCAAACGCCGTGAGCGCACGTGCCTCATCATGATTTTCAGTAAATCGGATGAGCTTTTGTTGATAGCGCACATCGGCTTGCAAATGCGCTTTGAGCCCTTCAATGTCCTGACTTCTGATGCGGTCGTAGAGGCGTTTGTCATAGACAAAATCGAAGCCGTGTTGCTGCAAGGTCCACTCTGTATCCCAATACGCTTCGGCAATGAACAAAAAGTGCGGAAACTCGCTTTTGACTTCTTCAATGGCTCTTTTCCAAAATTCTTCTTTCATCTCAACGCCCATCTCGCCCCAACTGCGGTTGAAGATGTCTTGCAGGATTAGCATTGCCATATCGCAGCGCACGCCATCGCATAGCTTGGCTACGCGCTTGAGCACATCTTTCATGGCGGCATGCAGGGCAGTGTTGGCATAGTTGAGTTGGAGCGTGTCTGTCCATGCTGGAAAGTAAGGGTCTTTGCCGCAGGCGAAGTATTGTCCTTCATAGCTGACGACCTCATCAGGACGCTGCCGAGCAATGTGTTCAGGCACGGCAATAAAATACTCGGCGTGCATGTTGAGCCACTTGCAATCGCGTGCGACATGATTGGGCACAAAGTCGAGCAGTAGCCCTATGCCGTATTGCTCGAGCTTGCGCCGAAATTTGAGCAATGCCGATTCGCCACCTAAGGCTTGCGACACAGTGTAGCTGGCTATGGCAAACGGTGAGGCGCCGACATCGCACTCTTCTACATCTGGCAGCGCTCGCCGATACTCCGCCCACAAACCTTGATGCCCAAGCGCACACGCCCTTGCCGCCACACTTTCCTCCCACACGCCCATTAGCCACAAGAAATCCACTTTTAGCTCTTTCCATCTAAGAAATTCCGTCTCGGGCACATTCGCCAGCGTAATCGGCTCACCCATTTTGAGCGCCAGCTCACCAAGCCATACCCGCGTATGCACTTCGTAGATGCACGGAAACTTGTGCCACATTGCCATATCACTTTTTTGAATATGATTTTTGCACTACTTTTGTTTTAGCTGTTTCTTCGACATTCATAATCCGACATTACCATCATCATCCAGTTTTTCTGAAATATTCTATTTCTATTTGTTCTCGCTTCAGATGGCGAACCTAAAATCAGTATCAAGGCAGAAGAAAACAACTTCTCACAGCACGCGTAAGTCAGGCTTGCGCCCCATAAAGTCTAAAAAAACAGATTTTAATGCTCAGTCGCTTGGCACTCTTTTTCACGAGAGCCCGCTCATGATGCTGGTCTCTGACCTGCAGACGGGTAAAGTGCTTGCCGCCAATCCGGCATTCATAGAGTTTTCTGGCTATCAGCTCGAGGAACTTCTTGACGAGCCGCCCCCTGCGCTGTGGGACACGCACGACGTCTATCTTTCTGCAATGCGCACGCTTCACAGTAGCCCAAGCTCCCGGCTGTGCATTGGGTTGCTGACGAAGTCTGGTAGCAAACGCACTGCTACGCTAAGCCTAAGCGTGCTGAAACTTGGTCGCAAAAAGTATGCGCTGACGACGGTTTTAGATGTCTTGCCACTTGCAGCGCTGGATGCGGCGGCACCGAGCTTGCCACTCCAGCCAAAAAGTGATGCGGCATTTCACTCGTTTATGATGCGTGCGCCAATTGGCTTTTGCAAACTTTCGCTGCAGGGCGCATTTCTGCAAACCAATGATGCGCTCCAGCGCATGTTGGGATACAGTGCCGAAGAACTGTCTCAACTTCGCCTCCAAGATATTTCTCATCCAGCAGATTACGAACTTGAAACGGCTTTCCTTGATAAAGTGCGTGCTGGTGAGAAACAGACTTACAGCCTCATCAAACGCTTTCTTCACAAAGATGGGCATGGCGTCTGGGTAAACTTTTCCGCTATCGTGATGCAGGATACTCAAGGGCAAGAGCGCTACATGATTGGTGCGGTTCAGGATGTGACGGTGCTCAAGCAACTTGAAAAGTCGCTTCGCGAAAGCCGCGAACTTTTTGAATCAGTCATCAATACAGCAGCAATTGGCATTTGCGTAACGGATGAGGAAGGGCGTTACGTGCTGGTCAATCCCGCTTATTGTGCCACCTACGGCTACAGCAAGGAAGAGCTTTTAGGGAAACATTTCTCTATGGTGATTCCAACTGAAGACCAACTTAGGGCGACGAATACGCATTCGGCTTTCATTGCTGGTGACCCCAACTCTTCGGGCGAGTGGCGACTTCTGCACAAAGACGGACGACTGCTTGACATTTACGTTACCGCTGGGCTTTGGGTTCGCGAAGATGGTCGGCGCTTCAAGGTTACCACTGTTGAAGATATTACGGAGCGCAAGCGCACCGCTCAAAAGCTCAAAGAAACCGAATCGGCTTTGCAACAATCGCAGAAAATGGAAGCCATTGGCGTCTTAGCCAGCGGGATTGCACACGATTTCAATAACATTCTGGGCGGCATTCTGGGCAATGTCAAACTGCTTTACCGATATTTGCCACACGCCAGTGAACAAATCCTCACGCCTATTCAGCGCATTGAACTCTCGGCACAGCGCGCTGCCAAACTGATACAGAACCTTTTGAGCTTTGTGCGAAAAGGCAAGCTCCTTTCAGTCTCCTTCTCTGTGGTCGATGCCATCAATCATGTTGTGCAAATTTTGCAGCCTTCCATAGACCGGCGCATCACGTTGCACACACATTTTGCCCCAAATTTGCCCAATCTCATCGGCGACCCAAACCAAATTGAGCAGGTCTTTCTCAATTTGCTTATCAACGCCATCGATGCCATTGCGCCAAAACTGCAGAGTGGGCAAAAAGGCAACATCACTATCACAGCAGAGACGGTGTCTCTGCCTGAAGAGAAAATCAAAGCCCTTGAACTACCGCCTCATCGCAGTTACCTTCATTTGTCGTTTTCCGATAACGGCACAGGCATTCCTGATGAGATTCGGTCGCGCATCTTTGACCCATTCTTTACAACCAAAGAAGTGGGCAAAGGCACAGGTTTAGGTCTCTCTATGGTGATTGGCGCAGTGAAAAGTCATCAAGGCGCTGTAACACTCGAAACGACGGTAGGAGAAGGCACAACCTTTCATCTCTACTTCCCGCCCGCTGATGCAGCGGAGCGGCAGGCTTTTGCCGGTTCCAAGCCCAATGTCTTCAGAAAAGTTATGAAGAAGCGATACACAGTTCTTGTCATTGAAGATGAAGAAATTCTGCGCCAGATGCTCTATGAAGTGTTCAGCGAAGCCAATTTTCATGTCCTTTGCGCCGTCGATGGCGAAGATGGGCTGACTCAATTTCGGACTTATTATCCCAACATTGATTTTGTGGTGCTCGATATGAACATGCCAAACCTCAATGGCGAGCACGTTTGCAAGGCGCTTTCAGAACAGTATCCGAAGTTGCCGCCGATTATTGTGACCACTGGTTATGTGGCGGACGATGTGGTGCAGCGTTTGTACTCATATGGTATTTACGATCTTGTCATGAAGCCTTACGATGTGGATGTGTTGCTGCAGCAGGTCTGCGAGATTTTGGAACCACCAGCGATGCGCTCTTAGGTAGTGTTAACAAAATGGATGCATAGGTTTTGCGGCACTGTTCTGCACTTCTCTTTTGTCCTACGCTTCTATTTTGTTATGGCAAGCACTCTTTTTGTCGTTCCGAGCATTCTCTTTCGTGTCATTCCGAGCGGTAGCGAGGAATCCAGTGCGATGTGGATGCTTCACTTCGCTCAGCATGACAAGTCGGCGTCATTCCGAACGCAGTGAGGAATCCAGTGCGATGTGGATGCTTCACTTCGCTCAGCATGACAAGGTGAGGATAGCCAACCTCACCCTGTTGTCCCTCTCCTTTTGCAAGGCGAGGGACGTCGCAGAGCAACAGGGTGAGGTTGCGTCACGCTCCGTTCAGCATGACAAATCGGGGAAGTGTGGATGCTTCACTTCGTTCAGCATGATGGTGCATTTGACCGAGGCACGATGTCCGGCATTGGTATCTCATGCTCATGCTTTATCTTTCTGCCTATGTTACAACAGCGTTGCACTACACTTTTTTGTGTCAGCCCATGTTATCTGGCAGTTCAAGAGACGACATCTTGCGACTGAATTTATTTCAATAGCTTCTCTTGCATTATATGAAGCCCTTAGACAATCAGGTTGCGCTCATTACGGGCGCCTCGCGTGGCATTGGCAGAGCCACTGCATTGAAACTTGCCTCGATGGGGTGCCATATTGCGGTCAATTATGCGCGTCATGCAGAGGAAGCAGAACGCACGGTAGCAGAAATTAAGGCAATGGGGCAAGATGCGCTGGCGATTCAAGCCGATATTTCTCGCCCTGAAGCACTCAAACAGCTTTTTGCCGATACGTTTGCGCATTTTCGTCGGCTCAACATTTTTATCAGCAATGCCGCTAAAGGCGTGTTTGGTCCTGTGACGCGCATTGGTCCAAATGGCTTTGATTTATCGATTGCGACAGGTCCTAAAGCACTGTTGCTCGGTGCGCAAGAAGCGGTTAAACTTTTCGGCGAGGCTGGCGGCGTGATTGTGGCGGTTTCAAGCATTGGTAATTTTCGGTGTTTAGATGGTTATGCGGCGGTTGGAGTTGCTAAAGCAGGAATTGAGACATTAGTTCGTTATCTTGCAGCGGAATTGGGTCCGAAACGCGTGCGCGTGAATGCGGTCTCTGGCGGTCCGATTGACACCGATGCGCTGGATGATTTTAAGAATGTGGAAGAACGCCGCGCCAAGTGGATTGCGCGCACACCGCTCGGTCGGCTGGGCACGGCTGAAGATATTGCCGACATCATTGCATTTCTTTGCACCGACGATTCACGATGGATACATGGACAGACCATTCTTGCCGACGGCGGCTACACACTCATGGAATAGCGAGAACTTCGAGCGTTAACACTAACCTTTTCAGTGTATGTTTTTCAGCGAATCGCCTTGGATGTGGGGCGGCTTTTTCTTGATAGTTGGATTGATTCTGGCGCTTGACTTAGGGATTTTGAACCGTGAAGCACATCGTGTAACGCCCAAAGCTGCGTTGGGTTGGGTCTGTCTCTGGGTGTCGTTGGCACTCGGTTTTGCTGCCGCCATCTGGTATTTCTACGGGGCGGTGAAAGCGACAGACTTTATTACCGCTTACCTCATTGAGCAATCTCTTTCGGTGGATAATCTCTTTGTCTTCATCTTGGTCTTTCGCTTCTTTCGTGTTGAAGATAAGTATCAGCATCGAGTGCTGTTTTGGGGCGTTTTGGGCGCAATTGTTATGCGTGCTCTTTTCATTTTTGCAGGTGTGGCGCTCATCAACAAGTTTCACTGGATTACCTATGTCTTCGGCGGGTTTCTTATCTACACAGGCATCAAGTTTTTCTTTGAAAGCGAAGAAAACGAAGCCGACTTTGCTGAAACGGTGGGCGTGCGTTTAGTCAAGCGCTTCTTTTCAGTCTCGCGTGACTACGATGGGCAAAAGTTTTTCACCGTTGAAAATGGCAAACGCATGGCAACACCGATGTTTTTGGTGCTGGTTGTGATTGAAATTACTGACCTGATTTTTGCGGTAGATTCTATTCCTGCGGTGCTTGCCATTAGTTCCGATGTGTTTATCGTCTTTACCTCTAACATCTTCGCCATCATGGGGCTACGCTCGATGTACTTTTTGCTGGCGGACATTATTGACCGCTTCGTGTATCTCAAGTATGGTCTGGCGGTGATTCTGACATTTGTGGGGGTCAAGATGGTGGTGGCGGGTATCAACGAAGCGTGGAAAATTCCTTCGCCAGTGTCGCTTGCGGTTGTCGCCAGTGTGTTGGCGGTGTCGATTGCTGTGTCGCTACTTATCAAACCGAAGCCGAAGCCGGCAGAAGAGCGCCCTGATGTGGTCGAGGAAAGTTCTCAAGTTTAATTGTGAAGCGAGTGTTTTCGGGCGAGCGTGAGTTGCTCGCCCGTTGTGCTGACGCTCTGGCTGGCTTTAGGCAAGAATGCCATGCGCCACCATGATTTCGCGTGCGGCTTTGTTTCCCGTCTCCACAGCTCCTTCCATTGAGTCATAGAATCGGTTGCGTGTGTAGCCGCCTGCAAGGAAGAGATTTTTCACAGGTGTTTTTTGCGTCGGTCGCTTGGCATCCATGCCCGGCACAGCGGCATAGACTGACTGCGGAATGCGCACGATTGTATGCTTGAGGATTTTCGCCCCCTTTGATGTTTCTGGGAAAATGTCGCGCACACTGGCATCGACCTTTGCAATAATTTCCTCGTCAGAAAGATGTATGAAGTGCTTAGCAGGCGCAACGCCAAACTCGAAGCGCGATTTGCCCTGATGCGTCAGACCGCGCAGCACAGCATAGTCAGGTGTGGTATTCGCCATATCGGCGTAGAATGGGATGACGCCGTCGGGCGAGAACATGATGTTATCGATGTAGCTAATCTGCTTGTCATACCAGAGCTGCACGGTGATAACAGGCACGCCTTGAAACTCATCAATGTTGCGGAAGAACTGATACTTTTCTTTTAGGCTCTCGGGCAAAACTTTTTTGAGGTTATGCACAGGTAGTGCGGTCAGGTAGTAGTCGGCAGTGAGGATTTCGCCGTTTGCCATTTGCACGCCCGTGATTTTTTCGCCGTCGTAGAGCAGGGTGGCGGCTTTTGCGTCGGTGTGAATGTTGCCACCTTTTTTGCGAATGTAATTAGCCAGCGGAGCAATCAAATACTCTTCTGGTGAGCCTTTAAGGAAACCCATCATCGAGGCTTTCGGGACACGCAGAAATTCGCCTGCCACATCGATAACAATTTTAGCAGAAATATCTTCGGGCGGCAGAAACTTCAGCGCCAGCGACATCGGCACGAACATTTTTTTCAGTAGCCTTTTGCTGACGCCTTGCTTCTGGTGCCACTCTTCGTAGGTCATCTTGTCTTGTTCGGCATAATACTTTTGGCCACCAAAGAGAATGGGCATGAGCATTTTGGTAAAGGTAATCATCTCAGTGAGCGTAAAGTAATGATTGCTCGTTACGGCTGGAATGAGGTGAAAGGGACTGGGCAGTTTCCAAGTTCGGAACACAAACCGCTCACCTTTGGAAAGGGTATAGGTGAGCTCGTGTTTCTTCCAAAGAATGTGCTGGTATGTGCCCAGTTCTTTCATCAGCTCGTAGATTTCTCGGTATGCGCCGAAAAAGCAATGCAGTCCAGTTTCAATCCAATCTCCGTCGGCATCTTTCCACGAGGAGACTTTACCGCCCAGTATGTTGCGTTTTTCGAGCAGTTCAACTTGAAAGCCGTTATCGACCAAGCGCTTTGCCGCTGCCAGACCGGCTAACCCGCCGCCAAGAATGAGCACACGGTTTCCACCTGTTTGTGTGCGCGGCGAAATCGTAACTTCTGCTGTCATATCGTTTTGGAATCCTTTCATTCAGATTGGTTTGATGACTACACTGCAAAACTGAATTCTTGGGTAGGACGTTTTTCATGCCTCACGGCACACTTCCGCCAACACCTGAAGCAGTTTTGCGGCTTCAAAGGGTTTTTGCAAAAAAGCTTCTACATGTTCACGTTTCAGTGAGGTGATGCGCTCGCTATCCAAGAACCCGCTTGCGACGATGATTTTGAGCGTTGGACTAATTTTACGCAAGGCCTGCACCGTCTTCAGACCATCCATACCTGACATGCTCATATCGACCACGGCCGCCTCAATGCTCTCTGGATGCTGCTTGAGTAGCTCTACGCCAGCTTGTCCTGTTAGTGCTGTCAAGACGGAGTAGCCATGCGCTGTGAGCAAAGTACTCACAATTTCACAAACGGCTTCTTCGTCGTCAATGATGAGAATCTTCTCGCCCAGTCCTCGCCGCATTTGGGCTTGCTCTGGCACTGCCGCCTGACGAACCACGTCTTCCTGCTGCTGCCACACAGGCAGATACACTCTGAATACCGTACCTTTGCCCAGTTCGCTATACACATTGATAAAACCTTGATGATGCTTCACAATTGAAAATACTGTGGATAGTCCAAGCCCAGTGCCTTTGCCAACTTCTTTCGTGGTAAAAAAGGGCTCAAAGATTTTATCTAAGACTTCGGGCGACATGCCTGTGCCTGTATCGCTGACGGAGATACGCACATACTTACCGAATTTGGCATCAAGATGAATCAGGGCATTGCGCTCACCGACCGAAAAGGGCTCTATGTGAAAAGAGAGTTCACCGCCGGCTGGCATGGCGTCGCGAGCATTGACGGCTAAGTTCATCAGCACTTGATAAATCTGCATGGGGTCAGCTCTTACCAAGGGCAAATCTTCTGCTACTTGGGTCTGAATCTGGATGTTTTTCGGGAAGGTATTCTGGATGAAGTCAGTGAGCTCATGTAGCACGTTTGCTAAGTTGCATGGCTGCATGTCGCCCACGGCGCCGCGCGCAAAGTTAAGGATTTGCTGCACCAGCTGCGTGCCGCGCTCCAAATTGCGCTGCAGGGCTTTTATCCATTTTTGGCTTTTTTCATCTGCCGTCTGTGTATCCAGTAGCTCTAACGAGAGCAGCATCGGAGTAAAAATGTTATTGAGGTCGTGCGCAATGCCGCCTGCCAGTCGGCCGAGGCTATCTAAGCGTTGTGCGCGCAAAAATTGCTCTTGCAGTCGCCGCTGCTCGGTTACATCTCGGTCAATGCTGATGATGGCTTTCTGCTTTTCTTGCTCGTTGTAAGTCAAAATCCAGTGGCTTTCCACTCGTAGCTCTTCACCCGTTTTGCGACGCTTTTTCAGCTCGCCGCTCCAGTGCCCTGCTCTTAGCACATTTTGAATAATCTGCTTGATGTCATCTTGGTTTTCACTCCACAGCAGTTTTGCAGCGGACTTGTTCATTACTTCACTTGCTGAAAAGCCATAGATAAGCTCGGCGCCTTTGTTCCAGAACAGGATTCGGTCGTCGAGGTCGCGGATGATAACGGCATCGCGCATGCTATCGATGAGCATGGATTGCTCTTTGAGTTTGGCTTCAGCCTGTTTGCGTTCGGTAATGTCTTTCA
>Ga0197142_1003194_pt1 | contig 13880 bp, 18 predicted proteins | sample GBS60_MetaG_FD_148614 | JGI IMG/M metagenome (GOLD analysis project Ga0197142, IMG submission 148614) | Sediment microbial communities from Great Boiling Springs, Gerlach, Nevada, United States - GBS 60_MetaG | ecosystem: Environmental > Aquatic > Thermal springs > Hot (42-90C) > Sediment... | reverse complement strand
TTTCACGGTCAAGCCCCTTGCGACTTTTAAACACGTAGGTCTCCGGATCGCGGAAACCATACCGATATTCGCCCAGTCCTTCTAAAATTACTGCATCGCTAGCCATCACACACCTCCAAAACAATCACTACCAATTAACGAACCACAACCTCTGCTTTGTTTCTCAACCAATCATAACCGTGTTCCTCTAAATGCAAAGCCAGGTCAGGACCACCCGATTCTACAACGCGACCATCTAACATGATGTGAACAAAATCCGGTTTAATGTAATTGAGAATGCGCTGATAGTGCGTTATCAACAGAACGCCTAGCTCAGGGCCGCGTAGCGTGTTTACGCCTTCAGCCACGATGCGTAACGCATCAATATCTAATCCGGAATCGGTCTCGTCCATGATCGCAATTTCTGGTCGCAGCACCGCCATTTGCAATACCTCAGCGCGCTTTTTCTCACCACCAGAGAAGCCGTCATTCAGGTAACGCCCGGCAATGGAGTGATCCATTTTGAGGGTATCCATCACCTGTTTCAACTGTTTGCGAAATTCCGGGATTGGGATACCTTTATCTTCAGGGTTTTCCGCTTTTCTTCGGGCGTTAATTGCTGCTCTCAAAAAGTTTGCCACCGACACGCCTGGAATGGCAACCGGGTATTGGAAGGCCAGGAAAAGGCCCAGATGAGCGCGCTGGTCGGCTTCTAGCTCCAGGATATTTTGTCCTTTGAACCAGATCTCTCCCTGAGTCACCTCATAATTTGGATGTCCCATCAAGGTGTAAGCCAGAGTTGATTTACCGGTGCCGTTTGGCCCCATCAAAGCATGCACTTCACCTTGTCGCACGGTTAAATTGACGCCTTTTAGGATTTCGCGATTGTTGACGCTAACATGTAAATCCATAATTTGCAATTCGGACATAAAAAGTTCCTCCTTATAAATTGATTCTCTCTTATTTGCTCTCAGATCTCCGGCAATCAAGCGGAGATTTGCTATCTGATTTTACGCAATTATAGCCTGAAGATCAAAATCTGTCAATAATATTTACGATAAAAATCTTAATATTGACAAATATCTTAAGATATGCTATACTCCGCGTCGATAGTTTAAGGATAGAGATGAATCAAGCAATCTATTTTATCGATTGTTATCAGGCATATGGACACAATTACAAATCTAGATGACCAAAACCAAACCACTCGCCAGCGCGTTTTGAAGACGCTTCTGATGCGCCAGAGTTGCACCGTAAACGAACTGGCAAAGGCTGTGGACATTAATCCAATTTCTGTCCGTCACCATCTCAACAAACTGGAAGCTGAAGGGTTGGTGTCCTCTTACGAAGAACGGCATGGCGTGGGGCGCCCCAGGCGGCTTTATCGATTGACAGAAAGCGGTAGGGAATTATTCCCAACCCGCTACCTTCGCTTAACCACCCGTTTGTTATCCCAACTCAAGGATCAACTGCCACCGGCAATGATTAACGAGCTTTTTGCCCAAATGGCAAAAGACATCGCTGCGGATTACGAAGAGTCTCTGAAAGGATTGCCCCTAGAAGAAAGGCTCGATTTAATTAAACGTCTTCTCAGTCAAGAAGGTTTTTCGGTGGAATGGGAAAAACAGGGCAACAAATACCTGATCCGCGAAATCAACTGCCCCTATTTGCAAGTAAGCCAGGCTCACCCTGAAGTGTGCGCCGTAGATCAAACGTTGATCTCAACTCTACTATCCCTCCCAGCCGAGAAAGTTCGTTGTGTTCTCAATGGAGACGCTCATTGCACCTACGTCGTAACCAATCAAGTTTAGGAGTAAGTCGATGTCGAACGAAGAATCTTCCAAAGTCATCTGGCAAGCTGATAGCACCCACCCGCAACTGGCAGAAACCTTGCGAGAAAAATTGCGCGAGATTGTCGATCCTGAAATTGGGCTGAACATTATCCAGTTAGGTCTGGTTAGAGACCTGATCATCGAGGACGATAGCGCCCATATCAAGATGATCCTCACCACTCCCTTTTGTCCTTATGGGCCTGCTTTGTTGGAGATGAGTCGTAAAAAGGTTGAGGAGGTTGTCCAAAAACCCACCACCATTGAAATGGGCATGGAAATGTGGGATTTTTCCATGATGGAAGAAGGCGCCGGCGGAGATTGGGGATTGTTTTAATCCAGACCTAATCGAAAAGTGGGGAGAGAGTTGGCATCGAAATTGCTATCCTCGAACGGTAACTGGTTCGCGGTTATAACTGAATATTTGGCTATCTGTAATGTTTCCGACCCAATAAACAAAGTATAGTTGAATTGGCACGCATCTATGCTGAACTTTGAGAGACAGCCGGGTTTTTTATGGGATGTGCCGGTTTTTAGATTAAAATATGGGTATCTGTTTGGATTTGCAAGTAAATCAAACGCTACTATGCCTGAAACTCGTGCTACCGAATCTGGAAAATTGATTTTACACCTCCCTATCATTTTGGTGGTTGCCGGTTTGCTAGCCACCCTGTTCACCGCCTGGACAGAACCCGTCATCCAGCTTGGACAGTCAGTCATCAATCCGCAACAAATTGCACTAACGGTAATACCAACAAGTGAAGTTGCCGAGACACCTGTCTTTCTTCCTGAAGTTGGTATCGTTGCTGGGCACTATGGAAACGACTCCGGCGCCGTATGTCCAGATGGCTTAAGAGAAGTAGACGTTAACTTGAATGTAGCCTCTCTCGTCCAAAAAATGCTCGCCGAGAAAGGAATAAAATCCGAAATCTTACAAGAATTTGATCCCAAACTCAATAACTATCGAGCTTCCTTATTGATCTCCATTCACGCCGATTCCTGCGCTTTCATCAACGATGAAGCCACCGGTTTCAAAGTTGCAGCAGCCTTATCCAATCCTCAACCGGAAAAATCTGCCAGACTCATCGCTTGTCTTCGCTCACACTACGCAGGCACAACCGGTCTCCGACTACACAACAGTGTCACCAACGACATGACCAGCTACCATGCTTTCAACGAGATACACCCCGAAACCGTTGCAGCGATTATCGAGATCGGTTTTCTAAATCTAGACCGGGTCATTCTCACGCAAAAACCACAGGTTATTGCTGCCGGGATAACCAATGGTATCCTCTGTTATCTGAACAACGAAGATATCACCACAACTCCAACGCCTTAATCCATGGGTGCATTAGACGAATTGAGAGCAGCCCGAATCGCCCTCCGCAGAGGTCAGAAAAAACAAGCTCGAAGACATGCTCTACGCGCCGCCGCCCTTGATCCATCCTCAGAAGAGCCCTGGATCGTCCTGGCAGCGTGCGACTCTCCAGCAGCAGCGCTCCGACACTTACAGCGCGCCTTAGAAATTAACCCCAACAGCCAGACTGCTCAAAAAGGACTGGAATGGTTTCTCGCTCATAAATCCCAAACAATCCCTGCATCGCTGGCAGAAACCCAGCCAATTCCCATCCCCAAACGCTCTGCACTTCCCTCATCGAAACGCAAGCCTAACTTCATCTCTCTATCAAGCATTTTATTGATTTTCCTGGTTTGCATCCTAATCATTGCCCTGCCACTGCCAATTTTGACAATCGTTTCCTCAATTAGCCCGGCCTCCGCCCAGTTCTCATTTCAAACTAATTTCTCGCCTTCAGAAACCCCAACCGAAACTGCAACGCAGACGCCAACCTCAACAGCAACACAATTGCCATCTCCAACCTCCACACCCTTACCGACCGAAACCCCCATTCCCACATCAACAGCTACTTTCACCCCACAACCGACTGCTAGCGAGACCCCGACGGTCATTCCTTCGCCCACTGCCAAGTCGAAAAAAAAGAAGAAAAAACAAACCACTACGCAAAACAAACAGCCTTCTTCCCCCAACGGTGGCTATGCATCTTTTTTACCCAAAGGAGTCGGTGAAAATGATCCCTGGATTGAAGTCGATCTCAGTTCTCAAACTTCTCATGCATATATCGGTAAAACCTGGGTGCGGTCTTTTGTCGTTTCAACAGGAACCTGGCAACACCCTACGGTAACGGGTGTCTATCGAATCTATGTTAAATATCGTTCTGCCAACATGTCCGGACCAGATTACTTCTTACCCAATGTCCCATACGTAATGTATTTTTACAAGGGATACGGGTTGCATGGTACTTATTGGCACCAAAACTTTGGAGTTCCAATGAGTCATGGCTGTGTAAATTACACGATAGCTGACGCCGCATGGTTGTTTGATTTTGCCGGTGTAGGTACGGTGGTGTATATTCATGAATGATTCTTACCCTTACCCTCAAAAACACTTATTTGCAGGTTTGATCTTTGATGAACAAGATCGTCCGGTTGAGGCTGTATATGTTGGTAGGGAACCCTGTTATGTAGTTGACGATCAGGGATTTCGACGACATATTCCAGCCATCGACATCGATCGAAAAGTATTTGATGCCATCGTCAAGCAAATCGAGGGACATGAAGAGCTAATTAGCGAACAAGCTGCTAAATTGCTTGGTCAAGATGATCCTTTTTCCAAAGCCATTATCGCCAATCAACTTAGAAACATTGCCAAACAATTTCCTTTATTATTAACCACTGGAATCCCTGAAGAAACCCGCGCTTACCTTGGGATGACCGGTTTTAAGATTATAATAAACATACATGGCGAAGTCATCGAAATCATTCAACCTGGTATGACCATGGATGAAGAGTAGAGTCTGAAGTACTATGAGCGAACATATCCTTGATGTCAACGAATTGGACTTCCATTATCAAGTTTTGGAATACTCATTTCAAAACCCAGTTGTCATTGATTTCTGGGCAAACTGGTGTCAACCCTGCAAGATGCTTACGCCCATCCTCGAAAAATTAGCCATAGAGGGAAATGGCGCTTTTCGGCTGGCTAAAATCAATGTTGATCAAAACGCTAACCTGGCTATACGCATGGGGGTTCACAGTATCCCTCACGTCAAAGGCATCAAGAACGGTCAGGTAGTCAACGAATTCGTTGGCCTTCTACCCGAAGCTAAAATACGAGAATTTATCCAGAGTCTATTGCCCCAACCCAGCGAACTATGGATTGAAAAAGGACATCATTTTTATCAGGAAGGTGATTGGGAAGAGGCAGCCAATGCCTATCAACAAGCGCTCCAGATCGATCATCAGAACCCGGTTGCCAGAATAGGTCTGGCAAAAAGCCTCTTTCGCCTTCAAAACTTTGTTGAAGCTCAATCCTGGCTGGAAGACTTTCCTCCAAGTAAAGAATACTCAGCCGCCGAACGACTAAGATTTCTCATCCAGGAAATCCTCAAAGCTCAAAACAGCTCTCTTCCTGATGATGAACTCGCTGCAGCCTACCAACACAGCTTACGTCTGATCCATAAGGGCAACTACTTTGCAGCTTTAGATGGCTTATTAGATATCCTCAGGAAAGATAAATCTTTCCACGGCGGAAAACTTAAAGAAATCATCGTTGAAATTCTCGATCTCTTAGGCGACAGCGAACCGGAAACACGCGCCTATCGCCAGGAACTGGCTTCAATCCTTTGGTGACAAGATCGAGATTTTTTGTCAACACACTTCACTGTAATCCTTCTTGACACAGAAGACAAAAATCACGTATAATCTCTCTGCCTGCCCTCTGGGCAGGCATTCGTGTGATAAAAATTTAGAAATTAGACAGAGAGGAGTATCGTTCGATGCCTCCACACCCGAAGAGAAAACTATCCAAAGGTCGCCGCGACCGCCGTCGGGCACATGATGCTCTAAAAGCCCGCCAACTTGTCCAATGTAGTAATTGCGGCGCAATGCGCTTGCCCCACACCGTTTGTCCGGCATGCGGTCATTATCAAGGCAGAGAAGTAATTAATGTCGAAGAAAAGAAGAAATAAACCAGGCGGGCCGTGAGTATCACGGCTCGACCTGCCTTAAGAGGTGACTTTGTTACTACCAGAACAAACCGCCTTTCTCTTTCCAGGTCAGGGTTCCCAGCAGCTCGGTATGGGTGCCCATCTGGCCGAACAATTTGAAGTTGCCAGAGAGACCTTTATGCAAGCCGATAAATTATTGGGTTTCTCCCTGAGTGAAATTTGTTGGCAGGGCCCAATCGAAAAGTTGAATGACACCTTCTTTACCCAGCCAGCCCTCTATACGCATTCGATAGCAACCTGGCGTGTTTTCAAATTACTCTATAAAGAATTCAAACCCCGGTATATCGCCGGTCATTCCATGGGGGAAATTACTGCATTGGCCGCCTCAGAAGCCGTTTCCTTCGAAGATGGCCTCTTTCTGGCTCATCATCGTGGACGATTGATGAAAGAAAGTGGAGAAAAAAATCCAGGTGGCATGGCCGCAATCCTGGGCTTAGAGGCCAGTATCCTGCAGGAAATCTGTCAGGAAGTTGTGACTCAGGGAGACCTTGTCCAGGTAGCAAATGACAACTGTCCAGGACAAATTGTGATCTCTGGCTCTCATCAAGGAGTTGCAAAAGCCAGTGAGCTTGCGCTATCCCGAGGGGCTAAGAAAGCCATTAAACTGGCAGTCAGCATTGCAGCCCACTCACAGTTGATGGCATCTGCCCAGGCAGAATTTTCCAGGATTGTAGACCAGATAGCGTTTGAAAATCCCAAAATCCCGGTGGTTGGCAATGTCTGCCATACGGAAATGTCAACCGGTGAACAATTAAAAGCTGACATCAAAGCTCAACTGACATCTCCAGTCTATTGGACCGATTCGGTTCGTTACATGATTCAAAACGGTGTGCGCTATTTTATCGAATTAGGCAGTGGATCGGTTTTAAGCGGCTTGGTTAAGCGAATCGATCCAGATGTGCACACATACTCTCTGGGAACTCCACAAGATTTCGCCAACTTTCCTGCGGTATAATCAAAACTTGTAAGGTTAGAGATGGATGAAAAGCACTTGCTTGCATTAACCAATCGGGTAGCAGTCGTCACGGGCGCCTCACGCGGCATTGGCAAAGCCATTGCACTTGAGCTTGCCAAACGCGCGGCAAAAGTTGTTGTTAACTATCGCACACACGAAGAGGCCGCTTTGCAGGTACTTGAACAAATCCGAGAATCAGGCGGCGATGGGATAATCTATCAAGCTGACATTTCCCAATTCGACCAGGCCCAGGCTTTGATCAAAAGCTGTGTAGAACACTATGGAAGGATCGACATCCTGGTCAATAACGCCGGGATTACTCGCGATACCCTCATCATGATGATGAGTGAAGAAGATTGGGATATTGTACAAGCAACCAATCTCAAGGGCACCTTTAATTGCTCCAAAGCAGCCGTTCGCTACATGATGCGGCAAAAATACGGCCGGATCATCAACATCACCTCAGTGTCCGGTCAAATGGGCAATGCGGGACAGTGCAATTATTCGGCCTCAAAAGCGGGTCAAATTGGTTTCACAAAAGCGCTTGCTCGCGAAGTCGCCTCCAGGAACATTACCGTAAATGCCATTGCGGCCGGTTATATCGAAACCGACATTTGGGAAAACGTTCCTCAAGAGATGAAGGAATCTTTTCTCAAATTGATTCCCCTGGGACGAAAAGGTCAACCCGAAGAAATCGCTTACGCAGTTGCATTTTTAGCTTCGGATCAAGCGGCGTATATCACCGGACAAGTCCTGGGCGTTGATGGTGGTATGGCAATGATGTAAGGGTCAGAAAGGAGTTGGCATGAGTGGAGATGGGATAACAACAATTGCGCCTGAGGTTATCAAGTCCATTGCTCGCTTGAGCTGTCTTTCAATCGAAGGGGTTAGTCGCATGGCAACCTCACCGATTTCATTTGGTCGGTTCTTGAAAAAATCGTTTCAGGATGGCGTCGAAATTGAAATTGAAGAGGATACGGTTTACGTGAACCTGTACGTGATTCTCAAAAGCAATGTGAATATCCGTGAGGTTAGCCGCAATATCCAACAACAGGTTTATCGCGCTATCACCGACTTAGTCGGCATGAATGTTGGCAAAATCAACGTACATGTTGAAGATATTGATTACGATACGAGTCCATAGGGATAAGCAAGGATGAAACCCCGTACAAAAGCGCGCAGCATTGCCTTGCAGGCGCTGTACGAGATTGACCTCACCGGCCATCCCTCTGAGTGGGTTTGGACAAACCGTTTAGCAGAAGAAAAACTTGATCCCAAGCAAGCCGAATTTGCCTATCAAATCATAAACGGCGTTGTTCCGTTGATGAATGTTCTGGACGACTTTTTAGCCGAGCATGCTCCAGAATGGCCCATGGATCAAATTGCTACCATAGACCGCAACATTTTACGCATCGCTTTATGGGAAATTGCAGTTTACGGTAAAACTCCTCTCAAGGTTGCTATTAATGAAGCTGTCGAACTGGCGAAAGAATTCGGCTCAGAAAGCTCACCGCGATTTATCAATGGCGTTTTGGGCAGCCTGGCTCTGCGAAAAAATGATATTCAAATGGCATTGAGAAAGGCAATTGCTTCATTCTCCACGAGTCAATCGGCATGACTTAATTTTTTACGATGGAAATTTTTAGCATCGGACCCCTTGAATTATTTTTTATCCTTCTGATCGCACTGATTGTTCTCGGTCCACAGGATATGATCAAGACCGGACGAACAATCGGTCGTTTTCTCAACAAACTGGTTCGCTCCTCCACCTGGAAAACTATTCAACGCACCAGCCAGGAATTGAGACAACTCCCTACTTACCTGATGCGGGAAGCTAACCTTGAAGATGCTATTAAAGACCTACCCACACCTGATTCGATCAAAAAAGAAGCTGGTTTAGATAACCTGAAATCAACGCTAAGTCAAACAAACCAAGACCTTTCCGATTGGCTTCAACCACCATCTCTGAAATTAGATGCCTCTCCCGAGGCAGGAGAGAACCCACCCACTGATACAGAATCATCTAAAAACTAGATCGTTCTATGCGAAAGCTTCTCGAAAACATCTGGTTTCTCATTAAATTACCGTTTTTGATCGTACGCTGGATCGCCCGTCAACTATTCCGTTGGGGAAGAAACACCTATCAAACCATTCACTTCCTGTTAACCGAAGAGGAAGAAGACTTACCAATCGAAGAAACGCTCACCAAAACTATTCAGAACCCCAGCGGAATCTTTGAACACATCAACGATTTACGGAAACACATTTTTAGGGCATTAATCTTTCTGTTAATTACGACCTCGATTTCATTTATCTATACGGCTCAAATTATCGATTTTTTAGCCAAGCCGGTTGGAGGATTACAAAAGTTAGTTGCCATCGATGTAACCGAACCCATCGGGGTTTTCATGCGGGTTGCCCTGTTAACCGGTTTCACCATTGCGCTTCCCTATATCATCTTCGAACTCTGGCTTTTCGTTGCCCCGGGTCTCAAAAAACGCACCCGCCTTGGCAGCTTAGTTACCATCCCGGTTGCCACTGCGCTGTTTTTCAGCGGCATGGCTTTCGCTTATTTCATTCTACTACCGGTGGGAATCCCATGGTTAACACAAGTGATGGGGATTCGTACCGAAGTCCGTCCGTCAAGCTATGTCCAATTTGTTACGACAGTCTTGTTCTGGATCGGACTAGCTTTTGAGTTTCCTCTGATCATCTACTTTCTTGCTCTGGTTGGTCTGGTGCGCGCCAAAGCGCTATTGGATCAATGGCGATTTGCCATAGTCATCATTGCGATTTTAGCGGCGACGATCACGCCAACCGTTGATCCGATCAACATGGGTCTAGTGATGCTGCCGATGATTACTTTGTATTTCATTAGCATCGGATTGGCAAGCATCGCCGAACGAACTCGCCGAAAACAGTCCGAAGCTTGAGTTTTCATTCGCATTCCTTCTTACTTGACTGAAGTTATAATTCTATAGAGGGATTCGCTCAGTGCCGCTAGATAAGCTGACCATCACCGTTTCAAGCCCGCTACGTCTTCGCCGAATAAGTTAAGAAATTTATAAAGGAGGAAACATGGAAAAAGAAGTAGCCATTGTTGGCATTGGGTGGGAGGGTTTCCAACCAACGTCAGCTCATTATTCTTATAAAGAGATGATCTATCAGGCTGCTAAAAAAGCCTACCATGATGCCAACGTTGATCCCAGAAAAGATATTCAGAGTTTTGTTACCGTCGCCGAAGATTTTATTGAGGGGACAAGCATCTTTGACGAATACACGCCAGATCAATTAGGCGCAGCCCTTAAACCCATGCACACCATTACCGGCGATGGTTTGCATGGTCTTATCACTGCTTATCTGATGATCCGCAGTGGCATTTGTCAAATTGCCGCCGTTGAAGCTCACTCCAAAGCCTCGAATGTCAAAACCTTACCCCACATTACCCACTATGCCCTCGATCCGTTTCTCAATCGACCGTTTGAATTTCACCCAGATTTCATTGCTGGCTTAGAGATGACTCGCTTTCTGCATGAAAGCCATTTGACACCCGAAGATTGCGCTCTCGTGGTCCATAAAAACCGGCGAAATGCGCTCGATAACCCCCTTGCGCCTTACGGATGTGATTATCGCCTGAGCGAAATTCAAGAGAGCCGGCCAGTCGCCTATCCCCTTTTGGAAAGTCACATTGCGCAACCTGCAGATGGCGCAATCGTAATCGTACTGGCAAAGAGAGAGATTGCCGCATCCTTAAGCAGCAAACCTGTGTGGGTCATTGGCGTTGGTTGGTGTAATGACGCATACAGTCTCGAATATCGGGATTGGGGAGATCTTCCTTACGTCACGAAAGCAGCCCAAATGGCATATCGCCAGGCTCAAATCCAAACCCCTTCAAAAATTATCGATTTCGCCGAAATCGATGATTTGTATGCTTATCGAGAATTAATGAGCCTGACAGCCCTTGGTTTAGTCCCCAAAAGTGACCTCTCAGATGCTATTCGGAGCGGTAAATTGTATCCCCGAGGAGATTTGCCGGTCAATGTCTCCGGCGGCAGCCTGGGTATGGGGAACTTGCTCGAGGCAAATGGTTGTGCGAAACTGATTGAGGCTGTCTTGCAATTACGGGGTGAGGCAGGTAAATCGCAAATCCCTAACCCACAGATTGGCCTTGTCCAAAGCTGGCGAGGAATTCCGACCACCAGTGCAGCCGTTGTCATTTTAGCTGTTTCATAACTCAGGAGAACGTAAAATGAACTTGCGTAAAGTTGCTGTTGTTGGCGCAGGGATGACGCAATTTGTCCGTCGCGCCAAAGAAACCCCTCAAGAAATGGCATTTAAAGCAGTTCGCGCCGCACTGGATTCCTGCGAATTAACCCTGAAGGATATTGATGCCGTCTGTCTCGGAACGGCGCCTGATTCCTTTGACGGGTTTCACATGAACGGCGAAATACTGAGCCAGGCTGCCGGCGCTTTCCGCAAACCCTATATGCGCTCTTTTGTTGGCGGTGGAACAGGTGTTTTCGTACCTATTCAGGGCTGGTACCATGTCGCCAGCGGCTTGTTCGATGTCGTCCTGGTTGTGGCTGAAGAAAAAATGTCATCGTACTACCCACACGCCCAGGCAGCCTTCCTGACCATTTTTGACCATACCATTGAAAGGCCGTTGAAGCCGAATTTGTTGTGGATTTTTGCCCTTGAGATGAATCGTTACATGACCACCTATGGGCTTTCGAAAGCCGATATTGCCCGCGTTTCGGTCTTACACAAGCGGAATGCAGCCGATCATCCCTGCGCCTTGCTTGGTGATGCCACCATTACCGTGGAAGATGTCTTGCAATCTGAAACCCTGGCATGGCCGGTGCAGCGATTAGATGTCAGCCCGGTTTCCGATGGCGCGGTTGCGCTGGTTCTGGCTGCAGAACATGTGGCACGGCGTATTACCGATAAACCGGTATGGATCGAAGGCGTGGGTTGGTGTTTGGACACTGCCTATTGGACAAACCGCGACCTGGCTTACCCTCGCTACGTTGAAATCGCTGCCAAAATGGCGTATGAAATGGCAGGGATAAAGGAACCGCGGAAAGAAATCCATATTGCTGAGCCCTATGACCCCTTTGACTACAAAGCGCTTCACCACCTTGAAGGTCTCCAATTGGCAGAGCGCGGCAAGGCAATCGAGTTGTATCTCAACGGCGACGCTGAAAGAACAGGTAATTTGCCTATTTGTCCCTCGGGTGGACTTTTGGGGGTTGGCAATCCAATTTCAGCGGCCGGCTTGATGAAAGTCGCTGAACTTTTCTGGCAATTGCGCGGCGAAGCCGGCAAACGTCAAGTACCGGGTAATCCCAGGCGGGGTTTAGCACAAGCTTGGGGAGATTTAATGCAAGTTGGCACGGTGATCATTCTTGGTCGATAATAAATCAAGGGAGTATGGACATGCAAAGGAATCCTTACGTTAATCTCATATCGCTCACCGAAGATGACTTTGCGAACGGGAACGTTTTATTTCGCCACGATAAGCTCAATGCAGCCTATGCCTGGGACACAGGCATCGCAATAGGATGTTTTCTAGGTGGTCTGAAGGCTGGCATCATCCTCGGTTCGTATTGCGCTAACTGTCGCAAAACGGTTACACCACCGCGAATCTTTTGTGAATGGTGCTTCCGTCCGATGCAACGGTTTGTGCAACTCTCCGACACCGGCATTGTCAATACCTTCTCGATTTGTTACGTCACCTGGGACGTAAAGCGCATCAGGGAACCCGAAATCCCAGCCGTAATCGAAATCGATGGCGCATCGCTTGGGCATGGATTTCTACATAAAATTGGCGGAGTGTCCCCTGAAGAAGTACAAATCGGGATGAGAGTACAAGCTGTCTGGAAACCCCCTGAAGAACGTTGCGGGAGCATCACAGACATTCTATATTTTCGGAAACTATAGGAGGCCTGGATGTTTGCTACCTTCCCTTTTGCTCTAGAAACTCCCCCTCAATGGCATGGTGAACTACCGGTAACCAGTCGTTACACGGCTGGCATTGCACTGGAAAAGTTTTTCCTCGCCCTCAAAGAAGAAGGAACATTCCTCGGCGCGCACTGTCCGACTTGTTCCAAAACCTATGTTCCATTGACGCTTTTCTGCCCTCAATGTTTAGCAGAATTGCAAGAGACGATAAACGTTGGACTTCAGGGAGAAATCTATACCTATACGATCCTGTACAAAAATTTAGACGGTTCGCCGATGGAAACTCCCCAAGTTGTCGCTTTTATTAAGATCGCCGATGGTGGTATCATTCATCGAGTCGCAGGAATAGCCCCTGATCAGGTGACCATTGGCACACTTGTTGCAGCCGATTTAAAACCAAAAGAAGAGCGCACCGGTTCAATTTTCGATATTCGGGCTTTTAAACCGCTTGTTTAGGAGTTCAGACAGGCAAGAAACTGCCCAGATAATTTAACCTGAATCAAATTTCATGGATAGGGACAGAACTCCCTATCCAATATCTTCGATGTGGAAATGATCCTAATGATGCCTTCATCCAAAAACAAGAGAATAACTCAACTTTTCCTTTTGTTCACCATATCCATTTTCTTGTATGGCTGCACCTTGAAGGGTTTTGACCTCTCCCAGGTGCTCCCTTCTACTCCGAATCTTCCATCGTTACCGTCCATCAAAAATCAGGAAAACCGCAACCTCGCTAACGTAACCTTTCGAGTTCAAGTACCAACTAACACGCCTGCTGACCAAGGGATCAGCTTAAAGGTCATGGAAGAGGTAACCGGCTTGGCTTTTTATCCTCAACGCTATCCCATGCAACCGGAAAGTCCCCAATATTTCTCTGTCCAAATGGAAGTCCCGTTAGGAAGCGTTTTAAAATATCGTTATGTGCGTTCATCCTCCACTGCTGAAATCCAGGAGCATATTTCAGATGGACGCCAGGTACGCTATCGTATGGTTCATGTGACCGGTGACATTATCGTTGAGGATGTCGTCAGTCGTTGGACGGATACCCCATTTGGTGGGGCTACCGGGCGT
>Ga0197142_1003193_pt1 | contig 13884 bp, 8 predicted proteins | sample GBS60_MetaG_FD_148614 | JGI IMG/M metagenome (GOLD analysis project Ga0197142, IMG submission 148614) | Sediment microbial communities from Great Boiling Springs, Gerlach, Nevada, United States - GBS 60_MetaG | ecosystem: Environmental > Aquatic > Thermal springs > Hot (42-90C) > Sediment... | reverse complement strand
TTTGAGAGTGGCAAGGGAAATTTGGGCTCAAAAGAAACTTGACATCTCAACCATGTTCAAGGCAAATCAAACTTGCCAAGTTGTGGTGGGCAGAAGTAGCCCATGCTCATCGCTGCGACGCCGAGACGATATTGGCGGTCTTGCATTAGGCATCGGTGTCGGCGTGTTGTTGGGATTGTTGTCGTGTAAATCCGAAGTTCACCGTCAACGCATGTCAAAATCTCTTCGCGCCAGTCACCGATGACATCGGCGATGCCAACCAAAGTCCCTTCAACCCTGAGCAATTCCTTTTGCGTCGCCCAATGGATGAGTCTGTTGCCGATGAGAACCTCCTTTTGCGGGTCATCGTCCCACCAAACGGCTCTCGGCGCGAGGGTCGGGATTTTGCCTTGAAGCAAAATTTCGCCGCGAGCAGTTAAAAGCCAACGCTGCTCGGGAAAGTCTCGTTCGCCCGCAAAGCATTCCATGCCGACATGGTTTGGGTCAATGTCGGCAACCATCCCTTGACTGTGGATGTGAGTTGTCGGTTTATCCCAACCCCAGATGATTTTCCCCGTCCGAGCATCAACGAGGCAAATCCCATCTCGCTGTCTGCGGGGTTCAATCCCGTAGAAAATCTCCAAGCCTTCCCGCTCAGGGTCAATGTCGGCTACAACGCAGGCATCAGGATGACCCAAGCCCGTGCTCCAGAGCAACTTGCCATCGTCGTCAATGCAAGCGGAACCGATAACCAGTTCGTCCTTTCCGTCACCGTCAACATCGGCTGCGTGCAAACAGTGAGCGCCTTGTCCATAAGCGGGTGAACCCTTTGTCGCTTCAAATTGCCAGACGGTTCGCAACTGCCCGTCCAAAGCCCAAATTCGGATGAGCCCGTAAGTTCCCCGTTGCACGATGACGAAGGGATTGCGACCGTCAATGTAGGCAATGGCGAGAAAGTTCCTGCTCGCTCGGTTGTAATCTTCATAGCCCTCTCGTGGAATCCAAGGGACACGCCGCTTCTCTTTGCCTGTCAATCCGTCAAGCATCAAAAGCCACTCAGGACCTTTCATGACATGCCCAGTCGGTTCGCGTGGGTCACCTTCGCCAGCCTTCGTGAGCACCTCCGCTTTACCGTCGCCGTCAACATCGTAAGCGACATAGGGCGAATACCAGATTCCCATCTCAATTGCCCATCCCAAGTCGTAGCGCCAAAGGAAAGTCCCGTCGCTAAGGTAGGCTTCAAGTTTGTAGGTGTCAGGACTGGGTTTCCAGTAGCCAGGCGCTTGGTAAGGGTCAACATTGAAGTCCGGTTGCTTGATGACGAAATCAAATTCGCCGTCGCCATCTAAATCGGCAATCGCAACCTTTTGTGCCCGATACTTGCCTTGAAGCGGGATGGCGATGTAAGGCTTTGGGTTGCCTGTCACTGTGACTGCGACTTCTTTGCTTCGTCCAATTTCGCTGTTTCCGACGAATGCTCGGACTTGGTAGCGGTAGGTTTTGCCGCGTTCAACTTTCGTGTCGGTGAAATTTGTGACTGTCAAGGGCTTGTTGGTGATGGGCTTCCACAAAAAGTCTCCCTCTCGGCGGAAGACACGGAAGTGGACATTTTCTGGGTCGGTGGCAAGCAGCCTCCAACTCAGGAAGACACCGCGCTCGCACTCAATTGCGATTAAGCCACGACCAAGCCTTTCGGCAGCGAAAACTTGGGAAGTCGCTAACAAAAGCAGCAAGGTCAACGAACGCATTCCTGCCACCTCCTCACGAACCCTTCACTGCTTCACTCACTTTCCTTTGACGCACAACTTTCCACAAAGCAGATTTTAAGTCTTGCGAATGGACGGGTTTGCTCAAGATTGCGTCAGCCCCAGGGGCAAAGTGTTCTTTGCCCCAAGCCGTCACGATGATGATGGGGACTTGTCGGTCGTGTTCGCGAATTCTTCTCACAAGTTCGGCACCGTTCATTCTCGGCATTCCCAAGTCGGTTATGACGACATCAAAAGGTTGACCTGAGTGGGAGGCAACGAGGAAAGCGTCAAGGGCGCTGAAGCCATCTTCAGCGACGACGATAGTGTGTCCCCAACTCTTCATCAATTCGCCAAGTATCTTGCGAACCCTCGGGTCATCGTCAACGAGAAGGATTCGCAAAGGCGGCAGTTCTTTCGTCTCCTCTTCCTCGCTTTCCTTTGCTTCGGCTTCCCTCAACGGAAAGAGCAGCCTAAAGGTTGTGCCTTTGCCTAGTTCACTCTCAATCTCAATTTGCCCCTCGTGCCTTTGCATCGTCCCGTAAACCATCATCAAGCCCAAGCCCGAACCTTTTTCGCCTTTCGTCGTGAAGAACGGTTCCACGCACCGCCTCTTTGTCTCCTCGTCCATCCCGATGCCTGTATCGGTGACTTCAAGAAAGACGAATCCGTTCCGTCGTCCAGTTCTGATGGTAATTGTCCCTTCAGTCTCGCCCTTCGCCACGATAGCATCAACGGCGTTGAAAATCAAATTAGTCAACGCTTCGCGCAACTCGGCTGCGATCCCGCCAATTGTGGGCAAACTCTCATCCAACTCAAGGGACATGTCAATGGTGATGCCTTCACGCTGTGGCATGTCATACCAGCGGGGTTTCGTCAAGTCAACCACTTGCCGGACAATTTCGTTCAGGTCAACGGGCTCTAAAACTTCGTTGGGGTCGCGTGGTCGGTAGAAAGCGCGGAGTCTTTGAACGATGTGCATTATATCTTCGGCTGCCAACCCGATCTGCCGACCCCATTCGCGGACTTTTGGGTCTGGATGCTCCTCAAGCAATTCGGCGTAAGCCAAAAGCGGCACCAAAGCGTTGCCGATGTCGTGAGAGATTCCCGAAGCCATCTGCCCCAATGCCTTCAACCGTTCTTGCTGAACCAACATTGCCTGTGCCTGCTGCAATTCATCATATGCCCGCTGGAGTTGCTCAAACAAATGAGCGTTGTGCAAAGCGATTGCCAAGTGATTGGCTACGCGTTGCAGGAAAGCCAGTTCGTCATCGGTAAACGAGTGGGGTTGAGGACGAAAGGCTGCGAGGAAGCCCAAAAATTCGTCGCCGATGTGAAGTGGACAAGCAACAATGGAGCGGAACCCTTCAGCCAAAAGGGCTTGGGATGCCTCAGAGTTCACTGCTTCCAAGTCGTCCAACTTGACAATTTCACCGCGCTGCAAGCGAGGCAAAGATTGAACAGCCTCCTCAGGGACGGTGCGGTTCGGCGAAAGGTGTTGAACGACAGCGAGGGCTTCTTCATTTCCCGCAACGAAAACGAACGATTTTGTGAAAGCATCGTGCCGCAAAACTGCCAATCCGGTTTGAGGGAAAAGGGATTTCAGCCCGTCTATTACGGACTGAGCGACGCTGGCGATTTCCCTTCGTTGTATTGCAGCCAAGACCAATTCGTCCAACACGGCGATTTGCTCGGCTTGTTGACGGATGTCTTCAAGCAAACGGGCTTGCTCCTGCGAGAGTTCCGACAACTCTTCTGCCTTGCGCTTCAATTCCTTCGTGAGAAGCAGCAACTGAGAAAGGTCGTAAAAACCGCCCCACACTTCAGCCAATCGCCCATCTTCGTAAACGCCGAAGCAACGCCATTCGCCATGCCGAACTTGACCTTTGCTGGTGACAATGCTGATTTGAATTGGCTGAACGGGTTCACCTCTTCGTAAATTCGTCAACAGGGCGCTCACTTGCTCCTTGCTTTCTGGTGCGACGAACTCCGTTACCGAATGACCGACCAAAGATTCAGGTTCATAGCCGTAACTTCGGACTTTGGGGCTAACGCTCTTGATGTTACCATCGGGGTCAAGGGAGAGAACCAAATCGGCACTGATTTCAACCAACTTTCGGTGCAACTCCTCGGTGCGGGCAAGTTGCTCGTAAGTGCTTTGCCAACGATACAGCAACAAAGCGAGGAACAAAATCGTCAAGACAATGATGGCGAATGTAACGATGGCAAGTTTGAGCAGGTCACCCTCTATCGCTACCAAAGTTTCGGCATTCATGTCCACACCGACAACGGCGATGACTCTCCCGTTTTTGTCCTTGAGGGGTGCATAACCCGAAAGCCAAACTCCCCACTTGTCAACGGTTAGGTCAGTATCGGCGGTCGGTCTCCCTTCCGAAAAGCAGCGGCGCATCTCAGGGAAATCCGAAACATCGTAGGGTTCCCCAATTTGGGCGGGAAGTTCGTCATCGTCAAGTTTACCGTCACCGTCGCGGTCGCAAGGAAGTATCGTGTCCAAAACGAAATGCCAAGTTGTCCCCGTTGACGGGACGAGGGTGTAAATTGCTTCGCGGGCAAGTTTCAACCCCTTCGTCCGGACTTCAGGCAAAGTTTGCTGGGCAAGAGCCCTAAGTTTGGCTACGGCTTTTTGGTAAAGTGGGTTATCAGGGTCTTTGGCTTGAGCAATCTTCTCGTGTTCTTCGGGGTCAATGAGCATGGTGGCGGCAGTCGCTATGGTCATCAACCTGTGGCGAATCTCATCCCGCAGCAGGGAACGCATGGTTTCAAGGTGAGCAAGGACAAGTATCCCCGCCACAAAAATGGCTATAACAGCCAAGGCGGCAAATTTGATAACCCTGACTTTGGACCTGCCTTTGATCCGCATCTTTGGAACACCTTGCTTGAAATCGCCGTGAATTTCGTCTGCTCTTGCGCTCCCATCACCCATATCGGCATCACCGCTGCACTACTGAAGCGACAATTTGCCTTTAAGCAAATTTTAGCACCGCACAAACGGGGAGGGTGGATAAATTGCACAGATGCTTCTCGCTACTGTGGAAGAAACGGTCGCCGCCAACGAGGTTCAAAACGAGAAAATCACATGTCCTCTGACGCCCGTGAAGAGATCCACGATGACCCAAAACCCTGCACTGAAAAACTCGCCGAAGATAAGTCCTGCGAAAAAGGGAAGCAATTGCCGATAGAGCCTGCCGCCTCCGTATCGCAAAACCAACGCCTTAATACCCCACGCTGCCAAAACTGGAAACCAGAAGTTAATCATCGGCCACGACGCTCCCATCAAGTAGCCGATAGGTGCGATGGGAAACCACAGAAAGTTTCGGTGCATGAACAAAAGCCAAAACATCGTCACCGCTCCAAATGACATTGTGATCAACGCTTTCGGGTTTGCTGGTTCGCCCGCCGTCAACAAATGAGCAGTCCAAGTGCAGTAAAGGTTGCGGGTGTAATAGGTCGTGAACCAAAAATGCAAGTTGTTGCCGCCGTGCCGATACATCAACCGCAGGTAAGAGCCATAGGAAAGCAACATCGCAGCCAAAACGCTCAGCGCCATTGCGCTTGTCGCTTGTCGCCGATTTATCTGCGCTGCGTCGGCAACTCGCAGCCCTTGAACGATGCAAGGCATCAGTGGGCTTCGGTTGTCCAGCATTAGCAAATGGTCAAAGAGCACCAACATCGGCAAGTGTCTTTTGCCAATCCCGTCACTGCCCATTAGCGCTAACAAAAAGTTGATGGGTCGGAACGGATGTTGGACATAAAGCATCCCACCTTCGCAGACTAACCGCACGGCGACGAGGTGAGTTAGGAAGTAGAGGGCAAAGAGAACTGCCGTCCAAAACAAACCTGCTCCTGCTTTCCATCCCCACAAGGTGATCAGCGTGAAGCCCAAAATGCAACCCCAAAATGCAGCGGCATAAGGGATGGCTTCATCCTTGCCGCTTTCCCGGTTGCGCCCAAATGCTTCCTTTAAGACTGTGCGCCAATGCTCTTTCGCAGCCCAAAAACTGTAAAGGGCGTAAACCAAGATGCCGCCGAACATTTGATGTGCCACGAAATCTTTGACAGGATAGGCTTGCACATTCCTCAGCGGCACTCCCCACCAGTCAGCAAAGATTTGCTGGGCAAGGAAAGCGAAATAGCAGAACCAAAGGCTGAAGGAGAGTTCCAGTGGCAAAAGGTAAGCCAAGCCGATGATGCTGAAAAGGATGCGAACCCAAAAGGGCGTAATGGCTCTGAAAGGTCGCTCAACGAAATAAGCGTCCAGCGAAATCAAGTGGACATTGAAGGACGGTAGCCAAGGCACATAGTAACGCAAACCGTTGACAGCGTGGACGGTAAAAGCGATGGCGAATCCAAGCCACATTCCAATATTGCGGAAAAACGGGCGCTCCAATTTGGCAGCCCCAACCATTTGCAACGGTAACTGCATTAACGGGAAAACAAGTCGCTCTTGTTCAACCCAAGGTTTCCGCACCAAACCGCTCAAGCAAAAGAACACCGTGTAAACGCAAACGCCAAACAGCGTCCACATAGCCAAAGGCAGCAACCAATCTTGCCAAGGAATCGGCACACCTTTCGGCAAACCTTCGTAGAGCCAAACGACAGTTTCTTTCTGCTGCGGGAACAGAAATTTCGGCAAGTGTGGGTGCAGGATTTGAGCCCAATTGTTTTCAGGCGTGGCGAAATAAAATGGTCCAGCAAGGTAAGGAATGAGCAATCCTGTCCAGCCGAAAGAAGGGATGCCTGCAGCAACCAAAGCCATGACATACACGAATAGAACTTCATCAGGACGCCGACTTTTCCGCCATCTTGAAAGCAATGCATTGATGCCGACGAGGAGACAGAGGACGAAGAAAGCACTAATAGGAAATGAAGTTAACCCCACCCAAGTCCCTTGCATCACGAGGTCACAATAGGGCGTGAAAAGAGCGACGAAAACGACAGCAACCAACCCCAACATCCACGCTCGCAATACATTACCCCGCACTTCCACAAAGGCTTCACCTTTTTAACTTGTCGCCCATTCGCAAGCGACGAGCACAGCAAGTTAACAGAAGACAACTTTCATCTGGTAGGTTGCTGTTGAAGGGCTCGTTGCATCATCTCGCGAGGTGAGGATGGTCCTTGGGTCGTTCCTGTAGGTTGTTGCTGAAGGGCTTTTTGCATCTGCTGTTGCAGACTTTGCAATTCTGTGGTGGTGGCAGGACCACTTCGGGGAACCATTAATCGCCATCCCACGAATCCTGCAATAAGGACAACGACGACAATGACAATCACAGCCACCCAAAAGGGAATTTCGCGCTGCATATGCTGCACCCCCCTTACTTGGAAACAGCACGCCAGTAGTAGTAAGGATCCCTGCCCGCAACGACCCCAACCGATTTGCGAAGCCACTTCACATGTCCATCTACCCAAGTGATATCAAAGCCTCCGCTGTGCCAGGATGATCCTCCACAAGCGTTACCAATGTCTGGGACTGGACCACACTCACCGCCTCTTTCGTTAGCGTCAGGAACTGGCCATGTGCCGCCCGGATGACGAGGTCCCATCACGACACACCAAGAGTCGCCGAAAGCGATCGTTTCTGCAGGGGCTGTTATGCGGGCTAAAGAGTTGTAGTTCCAGTGCCCTAATTCGCCCAAGTCACCAAGACTGCCATCCCAACTGAACCAATTCATCCCATAGCCTCCCCAAAAGCGGATGTAAGAGTCGGCAGCATTACGGCAAGGAGCGTAAATGCCAAAAGGCACGGGATTGCCATTCCATGTATCCAAACCGCGCCAACCATAACTCATGCCTGTCGGGCAGCCAAACATTTGGACATTTTTGACATAAGGTTGCGCTAAGCCCATCCACCAAACCCGCCCTGATTGTCCCTGAAACCACGATTGTGTCCACATAGGGATGTGTTTCTCGTCGTAGTCGTTGTTATACATGCCTGACGCTAAACCGATTTGTTTGAGGTTGCTGGTGCAGGATGCTTGGCGTGCCTTTTCACGGGCACGGGAAAACACCGGGAACAGAATCGCCGCCAAGATGGCGATTATGGCAATCACCACGAGCAACTCAATGAGCGTAAAGCCGACACGAAAGTTAAGGGAAGCCCGAAGAGGAGACAAAGTTTGACCGAAGAGATGTTGACGCCCAAGCCGAGTGAGGCAATACATCTGCATCATCACCGACACCTCCTTATCAGTTTGAACGGCACTGTCGCCGCTTTGATTGCACGGTCAATCATAGCGCATTAAATGAGCGATGTCAATAGCCCTTGAGCGTGTTCTAAAACTAACCACGCCACTGGCTTTTAGCCAGCGGTTGATGGCGAATTTTTGAACGACAGATTTATTCGGCGTCTGAAAATTGGGGGGCAAACATCTCGGTGAGCCCAAAGTCAAGTCTCACCAACTCTATTCACAGTCGTTTCACCATTCGCCAGTCGCCAATCGCCATTCGCTGCCGTTTTTGGTTCAACAGGAGCCTCACATATTTTCGTCAACTAAAGCGGGCGCTCAGTTTTTGCGTCATCAACTACGGGACTAAAGCAAATGGCATGTCAAGGAAGTGCTAAAATAGTCAGTGCCTCCGATTAGCCCGAGGTGGTGACCGAGATGGCGACCATCCGAGAGATTGCTCGTAAGGCTGGCGTTTCCCATACTGTCGTCTCAGCGATTTTGCGAGGCGAAAACGATCGGGTGCGTTACAGCGAGCGAACGAAGCGAACTGTCTTGCGAATTGCCCAACAGTTAGGTTACCGACCCCATCGGGGTGCCCGAAGTTTGGCTTCAAAAAGAACCTTCACCGTCGGCATCTGTTTTGCTTGGGCTATGTCAGAAGTCATCCGCCATCCTGCTATGGCCTTTGTCATGGCAGGTGTCAGTGAAGTTTTAGGGCGATATGATTATGGCTTACTGTTGCGCATTAACCCTTCTTCAGAGGGCTACCTTCCTACGCCCCAAATTTTTCACGCCAACGAAGTGGATGGCGTTTTGTTGGTTGGTGCCATCCGCCACGACGATCCTCACCTGATGCTTTGGCGCAAAAGTTCGCTGCCAATGGTGCTTATCAGCACGCCACCCGAAAACCTTGCCGACATCAACAGTGTGGATTTGGATAATTTCGGGATGGTGGTGCAGGCAGTCAATCACCTTGCTCGGCAAGGCTACCGTCGCCTCGGCTTGGTGCTGCCTGGTTTGGATTACACCTGCCATCAGGAGAATTTGCGAGGTTTCAAACATGCCCTTGAGGAATTGGGACTTCCATTCCACTCTCAATGGATTTGGACGATCGGCTATACTGCTGATGAAGGCTCTTCTTTTGCCCGTCACTTTTTCGCCCTTAAAAATCGTCCCGAAGCGTTGGTCTTTTTGGCGGAGATGGCAGCCATCGGTTTCGCCCGTGCCTTGATAGAGCGTGGGGTGAAAGTGCCCGATGATTTGGGATTGGTCGTCAAGGAGAAATTTGTGGGGCAAATGAAATGCTTGCCAGGAGTTACTGCTTTGGAGCCTTCCTATTTCCAACTGGGCACTGTAGCAGCGGAACGGTTGATGGGTTTGATTCAAAAACACCTGCAACCGCCCATCCGGGAGCGACTGCCCGTGCCGTTGCGGGTTGAAGCAGGAAATCAGGAAGGCATAAGACCGTGACGCTGCAGTCTCTTGCGCATGGTGAGCGGGCGCGATGGAGTAGGGCTTTCACCGCCGAGATGCTTAACCACATTGCGACAGCGTCCCGTTCCTTCATCCCCTCGCCGTCCTTGAGGAGTAAAACAGTTTGGTAGCGTTCGGGCAACCGTTGTAGGGCGCAAAAAACAACCTTCGTCGTTGTAGCATCAGGGCTTAATCTTTGAGTTGTTGTGCCGTTAACTCTCATCCCACATCTATCGCCAATGCCATGCGAGGGCAAAAGCATCCCACTTCCGAATCAGAAGAAAGCGCCTCCCTTTCACCGTCCCTGATAACGCCCCCTCCTTTCCAAAAGGCGCAACTGATGGAATGTGGATGTTGATGAGGGGTGAAGCGTTGTCTTCTTTCGCAGGATAACAATGTGCTCTTCTAACATTGTCGTGTCCGTTTCGCCAGGGATGTTGGAAGGGCTGTTACGCAAGGGCATCCGTTTGTTAGGAATTTGGCGGGGCAAAGCGGTGATGAGTTCAAATTCGGGCAACATCTCCACGATGATTTTGTCCGTCGGCAACTTTACCCCTTTGACTTTTCGGTTAGCAATGACGAAAACGGCGAAACCGTCTTGTTTCACTACAGGCACGATGTTTCGCAGGCAGTCGTAAAGGTCGGCATAAAACGCTTCAACTTCCTTAGCCCGTTTCGGGGAAACCTTGGCAATTTCCTCTAACACTTCTTTCAGGGTTGGGATAGGCACCGTCATGGAACGAAGATGACCACCAAGGCTAAGCCGGTCTAAATCTTCCCGCCACAACCCAAGCCATTGGAGGGACAGGCGAGAAAATTGACCGTAAGCAACTGTCGTTCGGGCATCCCCGTAAGGCGGAGAAGTCAAAAGAAGGTCAACGCTTTCGGGAGGCAAAGGGAAAGGTTGGCGGGCGTCGTGAAGTTTCAATTGCGGCTTTAAAAGCGAACCGCCAACCTCTCGCCACCAGTCGCTCATGATGCCGACGCACTCTGCAAAGCGTTGACGGAAAAGGCGAAAGACATCTGGATTGTGCCGCTCCAATTTTTCGGGTGGCAGGCGGAACAACTTGAATTCGTTAGGGCGGGTGTTGCTTGCTTCTCGGACAACACGACTGAAAACGACCAGACTGAACCTTTTAACTGCCTCGTCTTCCAGTGCGTCTATCGCTGCTTTCAACCGTGCTAACTGCTTTTGCACTTCGGGCTTGAACCAGTAGTCAATGTTGGCGAAATTGGGTATCTCAACTTCACCCAATCTTTGCAGGTTGCTTTCAATCTCTGCCAGTGCTTGCCAAAGGCGTCGTGGCATGATAGGCGTCGCTTTCACTTCAGCGATGAGAAGCGCCAAAGGATTGATGTCAAAGCCAATTGCATGGCGACCTAATCGGATGGCTTCTGTGGTGACCGTCCCTGACCCGCAGAAGGGGTCAAACACAGTGTCACCCTGCTGACTGAGTGCTTCAATCAATTTCTTGGCGACAGGTGGCGCCATCATCGCAGGGTAACTGTGCAAACCGTGAATACCCTCTTTTGCTTTCACGCCGCGAAATGTCCAGTCAATGCTTTTCAACGCCTCAATATCGGTTAGCACCTTGTTTCACCCCCAAGCGCCTTCCGCAACGCTTTAGGCAGTTCGTTCAAAGACCGCACCCAAATTTTGCCTTTCTGTCTTAACTGGACAGCGACCTTTTTAGGAGCGAAAGCCTTTAAGCCCCTATGGTGAATGTCGTCAGCCTTTGCCTCTGAGATGTCAGGATCAATGGTCAAAAGCCAGCAGTGTCTTCCTTGTGCAGCAGGCACTTCTTGTTTCCAACGCTCCCGCAAAGTGCGCTTGAGCGTCAAGAAAATAGCCTGTTCAGGTTCGTTGAGAGCGGTCTTCACATCAGGCGATACAAGGTCAATGCGTTCCAACTTCCTTTGGGCTTCCCGTTCCCTCGGTCTCCCGCAAGGGATTGCAATCGTTGACAGCAACTTTTCAACGGCTCGTTCAAAAGTCATTCCGCCTCGTGCTTTCCTCATGTTGCCTAAGTCTTTCTCCAGCCTTTGAACTAATTGAGCGAAGTCCATGAACACTGGCATGACCTCCTGTTTGAAGGTGTCCCATCCGTGCTCTCGCAAGAGTGCCGATAAGCGTTCCCAATCTTGTTGAAGTTGTTCACGCCGTTGTTCTAACCATTCCCGTGCAGCAAACTCCATCGCTTGGCGCTCATACTCAAGGTAAATTTTCGTCGCCTGATCATCAATTTGCTGCAACGCCTCGCCAAAACAACAAAAGATGAAATCTTTGTCAAGCGACAGAGCGGTTAATGCCTCGTCCAAGATTTTCTCCACCGACGGGATACACTTTTTCGCCCTTTCCACCACCGCATCCCATTCGTCCGTTGATGGTTTCCGCTTCTTTCTACCCAAGCAGTGTGCACCTCCGAATCCCTCGCTCACTTTACGATGATAGCAACTTCGTCCCTTTGGTGCGATACAACAAGATAAAGGCGATGTTTTTTGTTGTCCCACCACCAACTTGGGGTGCGATGAACGGGAGTATTGGAGCGAGGGAGCAGTTGACCGTCCACCAAGATGGCTTTAGGTTCAGATGCGTTGGTGATGACAGTGTGGCTGACTTCGCCTGCAAAGTAGCGAAGGCGCAATTGCAAACCTTTCCGACCTGAACGGGCATCCACGATTTCAGCGCCCGAACTGATGACCAACATTCGCCTTCCGACCTTTAACCGCACCGTCTTGATGTCAGGGTCAAAGCCGTTCAGCGCCAAAACATTGACGGCGATGTCTTCAGGGTTGATGAAAGCGGGGTTGCGGCGGATGAAGTCAGTGATGCTGTCTGGGTAAGTGCCTTTTAGTTCGCCCTCATCAAATTGCTGATACTGCGCGCTGACGGTGATGAGTTCAGCCAACCGCTTCCAATCTTTCGGGGTAAAGTTCAAACTCAACGGCAACGGTGAGCCGTTCGCTTTGGGACGATGGCGCTCCAGCGTTTTTGCCAGTCGCTGAATTTGATAGGCGTAAACGAGCCCACACCATTGAACGGGCATTCCAAGCCACGAGTGGGTGTAGAAGGTGCTGCCGAAGACAGGGATGGTCGCCCCTAACATCATCGGTCGGTCGGGTAACTGCCAAAGGTAAACAAATGGCACGCCTGTTTCTGCCCAATAGACTGCATCGTGAAGCCAACGGGGATTGCCCGTCGCCCAGAAGGCTTCAAGGTATGCAGCGACTGCCCAAGCCGCCGGCAAAATGTCGGGTTCATACATCGGGCACTCCCAAGTTTGACCACCGCGAGGGACGCGAAATTGCTCCATCAAGCGCAGTGCCTTCTCGCCTGCCTTCAATGCTTCGGCATCGCCTGTGATGCGGGCGTATCGCAAAAGCATGGCAGTGTTGTGCGCCATCGTGCCCAACACGGCATCGCCTTTGCGCCCCAGAGTTGCTTGCTTTTCGTTAGCGGGTTCAAATCGCCAACTTCCATCGGGTCGCTGGCTGGCAATTAAATTGCGAATAAATTTGTCAAGGGCTGAAATGGCGTCGGGCAAGTAGCCGTAATGGAAGGGAAATTCCCAACGCATGATGTGGCAGTTGGCAGTTGAAATGAACAAACCTGCACCACCGTCTTTCAGCATCAATTCAGCAACGCGGTGAACTCGCTCCAATGCTTGCCTTTTGCCCGTTTCGTCTTTCGTGATGTGCCCGTTGAACCAAAGGAGCGTGGCGAAACCAGGAGTATGGTGGGGCGCCCAACCGACGCAATGTCGCCACTTTTGCGTTTGCTCGTCCCAAACGGTGTGCAAAAAACCATGTCTGTCAAGAGCCAATTGTTGCTCAAAGTCGCGCGGCGCTGGGTTAGGTTTGGGAAGCCCTCCAACTTCTTTCAACCAACGACGCACCGCTGTCAGGATGTCTCCGAACTCAACAGCGATTTGACATTCCAAAGTCAAAGTTTGCCCTGCCCGAAGATGATAAGGCTTTGTGGCTCGGTCGGAATTTTCGGGGACGAAATCGGGACACGACGGGATAAACAAACCGAGCCGATGCCCTTTGCCTTCGGCGCTTGGGCTTTCAAACCGAAGCGAGGGCAAAATCCGTTCACCGTCCCATCGTTGCAAAGGGTTCCACAAAAGGGCAACAGTGATGGGTGGCAATTGAGCGGGCTTGCGGGAAAGTTTGGGCAGGTCAAACAGCGAGTCTGGGCAGAAGAACTTGTCAGCATCTTTCGGTGGAGCGAGATTTTCACCGCCGACAGTTATCGCCATCAGCGGGATGGTGACTTTCTTGGGGTTCGGCGTCCTGCGGTCGTGTCGTGGTGGGGCGAAATCGCGTGGGTTGGAAGATGGTTCGCCATCGTAAAGGAACTCAACGCCGGGCAACAAGCCCCAAAGTTTTTCAGTGCCCTCACCGACAAGCAAATTCGGACCCCACAGCGCTTTCAACTGGCGGTCGCTGTTGCATTGCCATTCGCACCGAACTTTCATCACAGGTTCGGCTGGGGC
>Ga0197142_1003192_pt1 | contig 13885 bp, 10 predicted proteins | sample GBS60_MetaG_FD_148614 | JGI IMG/M metagenome (GOLD analysis project Ga0197142, IMG submission 148614) | Sediment microbial communities from Great Boiling Springs, Gerlach, Nevada, United States - GBS 60_MetaG | ecosystem: Environmental > Aquatic > Thermal springs > Hot (42-90C) > Sediment... | reverse complement strand
GTTTGGCGGATCCCGCCCAAATCCAAAGCTTCAAAGGTGATGAGGCTGCGCTTTTGGCCCACCAGCTCCCAACCATGAGCCGTGGGTCGGTAGTTGGAAAAGAGGCCCTGCCACGTTCCTAGGTGCAAAGCTAGACACTGTCTCTGGGTTTTCATAAAGCGATGGAACTGTTGCGGACGGGGAAGGGGAGTACTCTCTCTTTGGCTGGCCGCTTGCCTATGGCTTGGCTAGCTCTGGAGTGGGTGGCAGCCCCCAGGGGCTCCTTCGAAGCAACCATTGCGGGGTACTGGCCCTCTAAGTAGTTTCCTCAAAGGAGCCTAGAATCCGTACTTCTGGCTCCAGAAGTATTGACCACTGCTGATAAACCTTTTCCTGCACCAGGCGAATCAGGCGATAGATGTCGCTGGCGCTGGCCTGGCCGCAATTGAGGATGAAGTTGGCATGGCGCTCGGAAATCTGGGCCCCGCCAATCCGGTAGCCCTTTAGACCGGCCTGCTCAATTAACCAGCCGGCAGGGTAGGTTTCGGGGTTGCGAAAGACGCTGCCACAACTGGGTAGATGGTAGGGCTGAGAGCTGAGACGCTGGTTGAGGTTGCGCTGGGTTTCCCACTGCACCTGGGCTGGATCCCGGCCTGGGAGCAACTGCAAGGTTGCCCCTATAACCGTCCAGGGCAAGTCTTGCAGGCGAGAGCGGCGGTAGCCAAATTGCAAGTCAGCAGGTTCCAAGCGGCAGGGCTTCTGGTCTTCATCCAAAATCTGCACGTCCACCAGCACATCCGCCATGGCACGCCCGTGGGCGCCGGCATTCATCACCACCGCTCCCCCCAGCGTGCCTGGGATCCCAATTGCCCATTCCAAGCCGCTCCAGCCCTGCTTGGCAGCTACCCGCGCTAGGTTGACCAAAGGTTCTCCGGCAGCGGCCCAGATCCTTCCCCCCTCCAACAGTTGCAGCCCGCGCAAACGCCGGGTGTGGATAACTAGCCCCCTCAACCCCGCATCGCTGATGAGCAGGTTGCTACCTGCCCCCAACAGGGTGACAGGGATCCCTTGCGTCCGCGCCCAGGCCAAGCACTGCTGCAGCTCCAGGTTGCTGCCGGGCTCACAATACCACTCCGCCTTGCCGCCCACGCGGAAGGTGGTTAGAGGAGCCAAGGGGATCCCTGGGCGAATCCGTCCAGACAGCAGCGCTGCTTGCTCCGTGAGGAGAAGCTCCTTGTCGCCAGGAAGGTCCGCGGCGTCAGACCCACAGGAGGGCACCACCGGAGCTGTCGTCATGATATCGATACCTTGCAAGCAGCCATCTCTTTAGCTAAAAGCTGGGATTTTTGGCTTGCCCGGGCTAGTCCCCCTCCGGAGCAGGCCGGAGCTGTTCCCCTACCTGGGCTGCGTATGCCCGCATCGTAGCGGCTATCTGCTGATTGAGATCACCTGCACCCAAAAAGACAGCGAGATCTCCAGGCTGCAAAACAGAGGCCAACACCTGCGGCAATTCCGGCAAAGAAGACACATAGCGCACCTGCGGATGGTGCTCCGCCACCGCCACGGCCAGCTGCAAGCTGTCAGAACGCTCCGGCGCCGGTTCTCCTGCCCCATAGGTGGGCACGATCACCACCACATCTGCCTTCTCAAAGCAGCAGGCAAAATCTTGGAATAGGGCAGCCAAGCGGCTGTGGCGATGGGGCTGAAACACGGCCACCACCCGCCGCTGCTGCAGCCGTGCTGCCTGCAGCGTAGCGCGAACCTCACTGGGATGGTGGGCATAGTCATCGATAAAAGTGACCCCGCCTACCTCGCCCTTGGCTTCAAAGCGGCGCTGCACCCCCCGAAACTGGGCCAGAGCAGAGGCAATCACGGGGAACTCCAAGCCCAACTGTCGCCCAACGGCAACGGCGGCCAAAGCGTTGCTGAGGTTGTGGGATCCCAGCACCTGCAGCTGGAGCTGGCCAAGGAGGGATCCCCTCTCCCAGATCTCAGCAGAGGTAAAATCCGCGGCGTAGACAATCTCCCGGGCCTGGTACTGAGCTTGGGGATGGCCAGCAATGCTGTAGCCCACATTCACCGCTAGATGAGCGGCCACGTTGGGGCAATCTAGGCAAGCCACCAGGGTTTGGCTCTGCTGCCCGTACTGCTGAAAGGCCCGGATTACCTGCTCCAGATTGGCATAGTGATCCGGGTGATCTAGCTCAATGTTGGTGATCACGCCAATCTTGGGGTAAAGCCGCACCAGCGATCCGTCCGACTCATCCACCTCGGCTACTAGGTATTCCCCCTGGCCCAGACGGGCGTTGCCATCCCAGGCGTCCATCTCTCCGCCAATGATTAAGGTGGGATCCCAGCCTGCTGCCAGCAGCACATAGCCAATCATGCTGCTGGTGGTGGTTTTGCCATGGGTGCCTGCTACACCAATGCTGGGGCGATGGTTAAACAGGGCAGCCAGTAAATCGGCTCGATGCCAAACCTTTAGTCCCTTGTCTAGAGCCGCTGCCAATTCCGGGTTGCTGGGGCGAATGGCACTGGAGTAGACCACCTGGGGATCCCCAACCAGCCCCTCCGCTGTGTGACCTTGAATAACGCGCACCCCCAAAGCTTCTAGGCGGCGAGTGCGATCATTAGCAACAATATCTGATCCGGAAACACGAAACCCTTGCTTAGCCAAAATGTAGGCCAAAGCAGACATCCCAACTCCCCCAATCCCCACGAAGTGATAAGCCGAAAGGGAGGAGTTCGAGGGATCCAAACCTTGCCCAAGCAGAGATGAAGACGGAGCACGCGCCGAGATGACGGGATCTTCTCCCCCGACTGTCTCTACCATTGCACCTTTCCCTCACTCCTCGCACACACCCAGAACAAAAGCTGCTGCCTGTTAGAGGCTTAGGCAAGCCAGATCATATCAGCAGTTCTTCGCCTTCTGCAGCAAAGCCTGAGGCAAATGAGCCGCTTAAAGGTGTGATCTCGAACTTGACACATCTGTCTACTAAGCTTTATATTTCTTAAAGAAAGGTAGCCGTGGGCTTGAAGTTGACGGCAAAATGAGCCCCCAAGTGCTGTGGTTACTGCTGGGAGCTGGGCTGGCCGGCTGGGTAGCGCTAGCTAGCTTCGGGTTAAGCAAACAAGCAGCTCCTCAAGAAGCAACGCCGCCAGCAGCAACTCCGGCAGGGGCCAAGCCAACGTCGTCAGCTAGCTATGTTGGAGCTCTGGGCCGCCTAGAACCAGAAGGAGAAGTCATCCGCGTTGCTGGCCCTCCCGGCGAACGAGTGGGGGAGCTGTGGGTAGCCGAAGGGGAGCGGGTGGTGGCCGGGCAAGTATTGGCTCGTTTGGAAAGCTACAGGGAGCGCTTAGCAGAACGGGAGTATGCTGCTGCTCAACTGCAAGAAGCCCGCGCTCGTCTAGAGGCTGAGACCCGCTTTGGCCAGGCTCAAATTGAAGAAGCACGCACTCGCCTCAAACGCCTAGACGAACCGCAACAGTTGCAGATCCGATCCCAGGAGGCAGTGGTGAAGCGCCTGCGGGCGGAGCTAGCCGATGCAGAGGCTAACCTGGCTCGCTTTCAGGCTCTCTGGCAGGAGGGGGCTATCTCTCAACAGGAACTCGATCAAAAGGCTCTTCTGGTGCAGCAGCGCCAGGAGGACTTGCAGGCTGCCGAGGCCACTCTCAACCAACTGCGCCTAGCCCGCGAGCGGGATCTGCGCAACGCCCAAGCCCAGGTGCAGGCTGCTGAAGCGGGGTTGAGGCGGGCGCAGGCACAAGTGCAGCTGCAGTCTTTAGTCCGCAACCTGGAGCTGGCGGAAGCCCGCCTAGAGCGCACCCTTATCCGTGCTCCCCGCGCCGGCCAGGTGCTGAAAATCCACACTCGGCCGGGGGAGGTCATCACTGCTGACAAAGGGATCCTCGAGCTGGGCAACACCGACCAGATGATGGTGGTGGCGGAGGTCTACGAAACCGACATCCTGCGGGTGCAGCCCGGACAACGGGCCACCATCAGCAACCGCGCGCTGCCAGAAACCCTGCAGGGCCGGGTGGAGCGGGTGGGCTTGCAAATTGGCAAGAAAGATGTGCTTAACACTGACCCTGCTGCCGATGTGGATGCTCGGGTGGTGGAAGTGTACATCCGCCTGGATCCAGAAAGCAGTGCCCGCGTAGCTGGCCTGACCAACCTGCAGGTGGATGTGGCCATCGAGGTCGAGGGGTAGAGGGAGCGATGTCCAGCCTGTTTGGTATTCTTGGGCACCGCATCCCCCTAGCCTGGCTGCAGTTGATGCGGGAGAAGATCCGCCTGCTGGTGGCCATTGCAGGCATTACCTTTGCCTGCATCCTTATGTTCATGCAGTTGGGTTTCCAGGACAGCCTGCTGGAGAGTGCCATCCGCTTCCATGTTGCTCTCAAGGGGGAGATCTTCCTAGTCAGTCCCCAGTCCAACGCCCTCATTGCCATGAACCCCTTTTCCCAGCGGCGGCTCTATCAGGCGTTGGGCTTTGAGGGAGTGCGAGCCATCTCGCCAGTGTATTTGGGCTTTGCCCTCTGGAAAAACCCCGAGACCCGTCGCACCCGCAGCATTTTTGTAGTGGGAGTGGATCCCTCTGCCGACCTGTTGGATTTGCCAGGGCTGACCCCCGAGGAGCTGGAGGAGACTAAAAAGATGGACGTAGTGCTCTTTGATCGCCGCTCCCGCAGCGAGTTTGGTCCGATTGCCCAATGGTTTGAGGAGGGACAGGAGGTGGTTACCGAGGTGGGGAACCGCCGTGTCCAGGTGGGGGGCCTGTTTGAGATGGGAGCCACCTTTGGCGCCGACGGCACCATCCTTACCAGTGACCTCAATTTCCTGCGCATTTTTCCCCAGCGCGAGCGTGGCCTGATAGACATTGGCGTGGTGCAACTCCAGCCAGGGGTAGATCCCGAGCCACTGCTAGAGCAGATGCGAGCTTTGCTGCCGGAGGATGTGCGGGTACTCTCGCGGGCAGAGTTTATTGACATGGAGCGGAGCTATTGGGAGGAAGGCACGGCTATTGGCTTTATTTTTGGGCTGGGGGTGGCCATGGGCTTTATCGTCGGCATTGTTATTGTCTATCAGATTCTCTATACCGATGTCTCCGACCACCTAGCAGAGTATGCCACCCTCAAGGCCATGGGCTACACCGACACCTATCTGTTGGGGGTAGTGCTTCAGGAGGCTCTTTTGCTGGCTGTCTTGGGCTACATTCCCGCTTTTGCCCTAGCAGTTTTGCTCTACGATTTGACAGCCAATGCCACTCTCTTGCCTATTGCCATGACCTTCAACCGAGCAATGTTGGTCCTGGGCTTAACAGTGAGTATGTGCTTTATCTCAGGAGCGATTGCGGTACGACGGCTGCGGGCTGCTGATCCTGCTGATATTTTCTAGCAGTTCTGGCTACTGCTGCGGCAACAATCTAGAGGATGGCCTAGTTAGTGATTTGTCAATGCAAAGTTCTGGGATTTTGAGCTTCCTATGCTAAATTCTCTTCTTCATCAAGCTGCTCCCACTCCTACTCAAAATACTGCTGAGCCAGTGGTCAAAGTCGAAGGGCTAAACCACTATTTCGGAGAGGGATCCCTGCGCCGGCAAGTGCTTTTTGACATCAACTTTGTTCTGCAGCCGGGGGAGATTGTGTTGTTGACTGGCCCCTCTGGCTCCGGCAAGACTACGCTGCTCACCCTCCTGGGAGCCTTGCGCTCGGTCCAGGAGGGCAGCTTGCAGGTATTGGGGCAGGAGCTGCGGGGAGCCAAGCCCAGCACGCTTGTCCAGGTCCGCCGCAAAATCGGGTATATTTTTCAGGCCCACAACCTGCTGCGCTCCCTGACGGCAGCCCAAAATGTGCGCATGGCCCTGGAGCTGCACAACGGTCTTTCTTCCCAGCAAGCCCAACAGCGGGCAGAAGCGATGCTGGCGGCAGTGGGCCTCGGGGATCACGTCCACTACTACCCAGAGCAGCTTTCGGGAGGGCAAAAGCAGCGGGTGGCCATTGCGCGGGCCCTCGTCAGCCACCCCAAGCTGGTGCTGGCGGATGAGCCAACGGCATCCCTGGATAGCAAGTCGGGCCGGGAGGTGGTGACCCTGATGGAGAAGTTGGCGCGGGAGCAGGGTTGCACCATCCTGATGGTGACCCACGACAACCGCATCCTTGATATTGCCGACCGGCTGCTGCACATGGAGGATGGACGGCTGGAGAGCCAGCCCCTTGCCTAGTTTGCCCCGTTGGAGGCGTGGCGGCGGTACCAATCGATGGTACGCTGCAGCCCCTCCCGCAGCCCCACCTTGGCCACAAAGCCTATCCTCTCACGGGCCTTGGAGACATCTAGGCAGCGGCGGGGTTGGCCGTTGGGCTTGTCCGTTTGCCAGCGGATCTCGCCGCGAAACTCCATCAGCTCGCAGATGAGGGCAATGAGATCCCGAATGGAGATCTCCTCGCCCGTGCCCAAATTCAGGGGCTCAGGGCTGTTGTAGAGCTGAGTGGCCAAGAGAATACCCCGGGCCGCATCTTCGACGTAGAAAAACTCGCGGGTGGGGCTGCCATCTCCCCACACCTCCACGTAGTTCTGGCCCCGCTGTTGGGCTTCATGCACCTTGCGGATCAAGGCCGGGATCACGTGGGAAGTTTCAAGATCGAAGTTGTCCATGGGGCCGTAGAGGTTCACCGGCAGGAGATAGATGCCGTTAAAGCCATACTGCTGCCGGTAGGCCTGCAGTTGCACCAGCAGGGCTTTCTTGGCAATGCCGTAGGGGGCGTTGGTCTCCTCCGGGTAGCCATTCCAGAGATCCTCTTCCTTGAAGGGGACGGGGGTGAACTTGGGATAAGCGCAAATGGTGCCCACGCAGACAAACTTCTCCACCCCGGCTAGATAAGCGGCGTGGATGAGCTGGGATCCCATGATGAGGTTGTCGTAGAAGAGCTCCGCCGGCTTGGCCTGGTTGAGGCCGATGCCGCCCACATGGGCCGCCAAATGGATGACGACATCTTGCCCCTGCACCACCTCTTGGCAGACTTCCCAGCGGCGCAGGTCGTGGGTGCGGGAGCGCGGGATCCGCACCTGCTCCGGCTTCACCCCCAGCACTTGCAACTGCTGCAGCACATGTTTGCCCAAAAAGCCGCTTCCCCCCGTGAGCAAGATGCGCTTTTGGCTGAGATCGATGGCACTGGACCAACTATTGGGCATCATGGTGAGTGCGGAAAATCCCCGGCTTCCATTATGGGGCAGAGGGGCTGCTCCTCTTCTAACTGCTCGAGCTTGCAGGTTTCTGCGCTCCCTTTTCCAGCTCTGCCCGCAGCCGCTCCTGGGCCACCTGCAAGGCTTGCGCCAGTTTCTCGGGCTGCTTGCCACCGGCCTGGGCCAGGTTGGGCCGCCCACCCCCACCACCGCCAGCGAGTTTGGCAATCTCGCCAATAAAGGAGCCCGCCTTGAGGCCCAGTTGCTGAACCGCCGGGCTAAAGGCGGCCACTAGGCTGACCTTGCCGGCTTCCGGCACCGATCCCAGCACCACTGCCCCTTCTCCTACCTTGTGGAGCAGGTGCTCGGCGGCAACTTTGAGGGCCTCAGGGGGAGTGGCTCCCAATTCCGCCACCAAGATCCTGAGGTTCCCAACCGATACTGCCTGGGGCAAGAGCTGCTCTGCCTGGAGCAGGGCCAGCTGGCTGCGGGCCTCCTCAAGCGCCTTCTGGGTAGCCCTCAGCTCCGCCTGCAGAGCCGCCACCCGCTCTGGGATCTCCTGCGGCTTGGCCTTGAACTGGGCGCTTAGCTCCCGCACCACCTTGTCGCGCTCGTTGAGGTACTCCAGCACCGCTGGCCCCGCTACAGCCTCGATGCGGCGGATCCCGGCGGCTACGGCGGTTTCGGAGATGATCTTAAACAGGCCAATCTCAGCTGTGTTGCTGACGTGGGTGCCGCCACAGAGCTCCATCGACACCCCCGGAAAATCAACCACCCGTACCTCGGCGCCGTATTTTTCCCCAAACATGGCTATCGCCCCTCTGGCTTTGGCCTCTGCTAGGGGCAGGATGGCTACCTGAGCCGGATGGGCCTCGGCAATCCAGGTGTTAACCAAGTTCTCAACTTGCTCCAGCTCCTCGGGGGTAAGGGGACGCGAGAGGGTAAAGTCGAAACGTAGCCGGTCAAAGGCCACCAGGGATCCCGCCTGGCTGATGGCGGGATCGACCACTTTCTTGAGGGCTGCCTGCAGGAGGTGAGTGGCACTGTGGTGGGCCTGGGCGCGCCGCCGACAGGCCAGGTCAATCTGGGCCTGCACGGGATCCCCCACCCGCAGGATCCCCCGCTCCACCCGGCCAAAGTGGACAAACAGATCCCCCCGCTTTTGCACATCCTCCACCCGCACCAACACGCCCTCCCCGGCCAGGTAGCCGCGATCGCCAATTTGCCCTCCGGACTCCGCATAAAAAGGCGTGCGATCCAAAACCACCTGCACCACCTGCCCGGCCTCTACCTGAGGCACCGACTTCCCTTCCACTAGGAGCGCCTCCACCACGCCGCGGGCAGAGGACTGGCTGTAGCCGAGAAACTCCGTCTCGATTAAAAACTCAGCCAGCTCGTCCAGGGATCCCTGAGCCATGACATCGAGGGTTTGGTGGGCGGCGCGGGCCCGCTGCCGCTGTTTTTCCATCTCTTGCTCAAAGCCCTGGACATCCACGCTGAAGCCGTGCTCCTGGGCAATTTCCTGGGTCAGCTCCAAGGGGAAGCCATAGGTGTCAAAGAGCTTGAAGGCGGCGGCACCGGAGATCTGCTTTGGCGCGCCAGTGGCGGTAACGTCTGCAAACAGATTAAACAGCAGCCGTTCCCCCCGCTCCAGAGTCTTGAGAAACTGCTCCTCTTCCCGCTGCAGCTCGGCTTTGATCACCGCCTCCCGCTCCCGCACCTCGGGATAGGCGGCCTCCGCCAACTGGATGGCCGTCTCTACCACTGGCCAGGTAAAGGGCTCGCCGATCCCCAAGAGGCGCCCGTGGCGCACCATCCGCCGGATCAAGCGCCGCAGCACGTAGCCCCGATCCACATTGGAGGGGATCACCCCATCGGCAATGAGATGCATCACCGCCCGCGCGTGATCCCCAATGACCTTGAGGGAGACTTTCTGCTCAGGGCTGGCCCGGAAGTAGTCCACCTGGGCAATCTCGGCCGCCTTCTGCACAATGGGGAAGATCAAATCCGTCTCGTAGTTGTTGGGGACTCCCTGCAGCACCTGAGCCAGCCGCTCCAGCCCTAGGCCAGTGTCAATGTTTTGCTTGGCCAAGGGGCTGAGGCGGCCCTCGCTGTCCCGGTTGAGCTCCATGAACACCAGGTTGTAGATCTCCAAGAAGCGGGAGTCGTCCCCCAGGTCAATCTGCTCATCCCCCAGCTCTGGCTTGAGGTCGTAGTAGATCTCGGAGCAAGGGCCGCAGGGACCCGTGGGGCCGGCAGCCCAGAAGTTGTCCTCCTCCCCCCTGCGCTGGATGCGGTGGGGCGGGATCCCTATCTCCTCGCGCCAGAGGGCAAAGGCCTCCTCATCTTCTTGAAAGACGCTCACCACCAGGCGCTCCGGCGGCAGGCCAAACACCTCTGTCACCAGCTCCCAGGCCCAGGTGATGGCCTCCTTTTTGAAGTAGTCGCCGAAGCTAAAGTTGCCCAGCATCTCGAAAAACGTGTGGTGGCGGGCCGTCCGTCCCACCTTCTCAATGTCGTTGGTGCGCACGCATTTCTGGGCCGTTGTAACCCGCGGATAGGGTGGCTCTTGATGCCCCAGGAAGATGGGCTTGAAGGGCAGCATGCCGGCAATAGTCAGCAGCACCGTGGGATCCTCCGGCACCAGGGAGGCGCTGGGCAGTACCTGGTGGCCCCGCTGGGCGTAGAAGTTTAGAAAAGCCTGCCGGATAGCGGCACCGGAGAAGGATGGAGACATGGCCAAGGCGAAGAGTAACTGTATTCAATTCTAGGTTTTTTGTTGCTAGAGCAGTTGAACCCTCGGGGCCTGGATTTTGCCGGCACCACCTGTCAAGGCAGCAAAATCTATGCGATTTCTCCGATTGAGCTCGCGTGGACAAACGCTAGGATCAGCCTGTTGGAACTAGATGTGCAAGATTTTTCTCTCCTTAGTCCAGGCTAGATGTCTAACGCGCTTGCCCGCCCAGCGGCCCCGTCTTGGTTACCTAGAGGTCACCGGTAGCGTTTGGAGGGGTATGCTCACCTGCTATTGTCTCAATCCTGACTGTCTGCAGCCAGAAAATCCGCCGGATGCTTCCATCTGTGCCTCCTGTGGCCAGCCGCTGCTAGTGCGCAATCGCTACCGGGCCTTCAAGCGCCTGGGGCAGGGGGGATTTGGCGCCACCTTCTTGGCCCGCGATGAAGACCTGCCCTCCAAGCCTTGGCGGGTGATCAAGCAGTTGCGCCCGGTGGGGAATTCGCCCCAACTGGCCAAACTGGCAGAGGAGCTGTTTAACCGCGAAGCCAAGGTGTTGGAGCGCCTGGGGGAGCATTCGCAAATCCCCAAGCTCTACGCCCACTTCCAGGAAGGTGGCAAGTTTTACTTGGTGCAGGAGTTTATCGAGGGGATCACCCTCGCCCAGGAGGCGCGGCGCAACGGGCCCTTTTCTGAAGAACAAGCCCGGCAGGTGATGCAGGAGGTGCTGCTCATCCTCAGCTATGTCCACAGCCACAACACCGTCCACCGCGACATCAAGCCGGCCAATCTCATTCGCCGCAAAGAAGATGGCCGCTTGGTGCTGATTGACTTTGGGGCGGTGAAGCAGCTGGGGGCAGGCCATGAGGCCCAGGAAGAATATACAGCCATCCGCTCGCTGGGCTTTTCTCCCCCAGAGCAGGTGGCCGGTCAAGCAGTAGGCCCCGCCAGCGATCTCTACGCGCTGGCTGCTACCTGTATTAACTTGATGACTTTAGAGTCGCCGGCCAAGTTTTACAACCACCAGACCGGCCAGTGGGATTGGTCGGATCGCCTGCAGCTTAGCCCTGAGTTCGACGCCATTTTGCGCCGCATGCTGCAGCCGGCCATCAGCCAGCGCTTTGCCACGGCTACTGAGGTGCTGCGGGCTCTACAGGGGATGGAAGAGAGCTCGCCTTCCTCGCCCATGCTCCTGCCTCGCTCTCCGTTGACTACCGCCTCCAGCCCCTTGTTAATCTCCGACCATTGGGCCAGACGCCGCTCAACCTCTCCCCCCCTGCCCCAAACAGATGGACTCTCGCCTACACCGCTCCCTCGGCCCGGCGCGGGAGGCCTGCTGCCCGGGGGATCTGCTCCCCCTGGTTTTACCCAACTCGGCCCCACCAGCCGCATCACCAGCAGTGGGCGGATGAGGCCGGCCACCCCGCCGCGGCTCCCGTCTCTGGCGGGGGCAGATCTGCGGGGCAAGTCCTTTGCCAACCAGAACCTGGCCGGCTATGACTTGCGCTGCGCCGATCTGCGGGGGGCTGATTTTTCAGGAGCCAATCTGCAAGGGGCAGATCTGCGCGGCGTCCGCTTCAACGTGCCTCAGCCCCGCTGGCTGCGTCTTCTAAACCGGCTTCTTGGGTCAGCCCGAACCCTGGGCGGGATCTTAGCAGGCCTGGGAGGGCTCCTGGGAGCAGGCGGCCTAGCGTTTTTGCTCGTTCATTTTACCGCGCGCAATGTGGTTTATGCCCTAGGGGCAGCCGGGATCGCAATGGTAGCGGCCAGCTCAGTGCTTTGGTCTGTAGGCAGCAGAACCTTCCTGCTACGCCAATCCGAGGAAGGGGGCAAGCGCTTTACCAACTTCTCCAAAGCCGATCTGCGGGGGGCCCAGATGGAGGAAAAGTTGCGTAGGTTTGCCCGCCGCCAGGGGGCCCTCTTGGACTGAGGTTCCGCCTTAGGCTAGGGGTGGAGGAATGACCTGGCGCAGGGCTTGGTTGATCTGCTCCACCAAAAGCCGACAATTGACAGCTTTCCCTTGCCGCCGCTCCCCCGCCTGGTCGTAAAAGACAATGCCTTCGGCGCGGGAAAACCCCAAAGACAGCAACAGCAGCTCCAAAACCTGGAAAGAGGCGGCCTCCAACTCCGGTGCCTGCTCCCGCAGCTCTGCCAGGGTTGCCTGGGCATCCTCCAGATGGCCAAAGGCCGGGATCCAAAGATGGCTAATGGGCTCCGTTCCAGGAGAGGTTTCCACCAGTCGTGCCGTTAGCCAGCCGCCATCGGGATAGCGCAAGATGGTGTACTGCAGGTGATCCAAATGTTGGGCCACCTGGGTCAGCACCGACGCCACCTGCTGCATTGCTGTGGCCGGGATCCCGTTCTGCGGGGCTGCCTCCACTAAGGTTGCGGCCTGGGCCGCTAGACTAGGTACCATGATTGACAACCATCCTTATCTAGGTCAGAATAGGTACTTGTAGCTCCTGGGGCTGTAGTTCAATTGGTTAGAGCACCGCCCTGTCACGGCGGAAGTTGCGGGTTCGAGCCCCGTCAGCCCCGTCCAGATTAGAAACACTCTAGCTTACTTTGGCAAAAAGGTTAGCCCTGCTATCATAGGTACCCTGCCCCGTCAGGGAGATCTGCCTTGCGGTATCTGCGCCCAGATTTGCTTCAGCTGCAGCCCTACGATGCTGGCCTGGCCATAGGGGCTGACAAGTTGGATGCCAACGAGTTCCCCTGGGATTGGCCGCCGGGCTTTAAGCAGAAACTCTCCCTTCTCTGGGAAAAGGAGATCCCAAGCAACCGCTATCCCGAGGCCCAGCAGTGGCGCCTCAAGCAGGCCATCGCCGCCTATGCGGGGGCAGCGCCTGAGCAGATTAGTGTAGGCAACGGCTCCGACGAGCTCATCCGATCCCTATTCATTGCCACCTGCCTGGGCGGAAGGGGCGGCATTTTGGTGCCAGAGCCTACCTTTTCTATGTACGCTATTCTGGCTGAGAGCCTGGGGATCCCGGTGGTGCGCGTGCCCCGCCACCCCGAAAGCTTTGCCCTGGATCTGGGGCGGTGCCAGGAGGCCATAGCCGAGCAGCGGGTGCGGGTGGTGTGTTTGGTGGATCCCAATTCCCCCACTGGCAATGGCCTAACGGCGGCTGAGTGGGAGTGGGTGGAAGGGCTGCCGGAAGAAATTCTGGTGATTGTGGACGAGGCCTATTTCGAGTTTAGCCAGCACACGGCCCTGCCCAAGTTGGCAGAGCACCCCAACTGGGTTATCCTGCGCACCTTCTCCAAAGCCTTTCGCCTAGCAGCCCACCGGGTGGGCTACGCCATTGGCCATCCCCAGCTCATCCAGGTGCTAGAAGCCATCCGCCTGCCCTACAACCTCTCGGCGATTTCCCAGTGGGCTGCCCGGCTTGCCCTAGAGCATGCCGAGGAACTTTTGGCCGACGTAGCCCTCATCCGTCAGGAGCGGGAAGCGCTTTACCAGGCCCTCCAGGAGCTGCCGGGGGTGCGGGTTTGGCCCAGCCAAGCCAACTTTCTCTACTTTCGGGTAGCCAACTGGGATCCCCAAGCGTTGCAGCAGGCCTGGCAGGAGCTAGGAACCTGTGTGCGCTGTACCGGCGGTGGGCTGCGCCTAACGGTGGGCACCCCTGAAGAAAACCAACGCGCTCTGGAGCGTCTGCGGCTGCTTTTACAGCCAGTGAGGTAAAGGGATCCCTCCCTACTGGGATCGGCTTGCCCTCCTTTGTAACAACAGCAGTCTTGGAGGATGGAAGTGGGTTTGGATCCCGCTCTTCCCAAACTTCTGGAGAGAAGTGGGATCCAAGCGCCATTGGTGGATGGCTTGGCTTACCCAAGGAGGCATCATGGAAATGGAATTGGTTTACTTCAGCCCCTTTGACCTTCCAAGGCAGCAGCGTTCCAGCGAGCGCCCTCGCCACTTCCTCACGGTGCCACTCCAGGTTTGGGAGAGCGGCGAAGCCTACACTGTCCAGGTGTGGGTGCCGGGAGCTG
>Ga0197142_1003191_pt1 | contig 13891 bp, 8 predicted proteins | sample GBS60_MetaG_FD_148614 | JGI IMG/M metagenome (GOLD analysis project Ga0197142, IMG submission 148614) | Sediment microbial communities from Great Boiling Springs, Gerlach, Nevada, United States - GBS 60_MetaG | ecosystem: Environmental > Aquatic > Thermal springs > Hot (42-90C) > Sediment... | reverse complement strand
GATGCGGTGCGATGGCCCGGCCCGTAGCCGGATCTCGTCCGACGCCGAGACAGAAGAACTCCACCCGCTCGCCGCCGCGCTCGCCGCGCGCCTGAAACGTAAGCCGGGTGGCGCCTCGGAGATCGACGCCTGCATTCGGCTCCCGCCCGAAGTCGGCCCGCGGGGCGAATTCGCCGCCGTGCAGAACTCCGTTCAGAAAGTACCAGCCGCCCCAGTTGTTTCCGCGTGCCTCCAAGCGGGCCCGAATCGCCGTCAGCCCCGCAGCCGGCTGGTGCGTCCAGTCCTCCTCCATCGGAGGGACGGCCTGCTCGCCGCCCGGATTCGACATGCGCCCGCGCGCCAGGAAGTGGTTGCCGGCGGCCCCGGCGTCGGAGTAGACGTCGAAGGTCAGATGGAAACGATCCATCACCGCGGCCAGGTAACTCAAGGGGGCCCACACCTGCCGCTGCGGAACCTCTGCCAAGGCCGTGCTAAATGCCAGCAGAGCGGCGGCGACTCTGAGCCCCCGCCACCTAGCCGGCGAGCCTTTCTTGATTTCGCTTTTCATTTTTGAGAGTCTGATGTTTGGGGTCGTACCTCGAACTCGACGAGGGGCTTAATCCCCTCGAGTCGAATTCGCGTCTCGACCCCGGTGAGGCCTTCAATGGGCGCCGCGCGGAACAGGCGGGCAAGTTCGGGCCGCCAGCCCGCGAGGTATAACTCGAGGGACCATTTCGATCCCCACATTTGGAGGCGTCCGCCAACGATTTTCATCTCAGCTTCCATGGCCGCAGCATGCCGGGGCGCCGCCGCGGTGTCATTGTGGCCGGACTTGGGAACTTGTTCGGGTTATCCCAGGGCTCTCCGACGGAGGGCAGAATGATGTCTAACTTACCTGCAAAGAAGGATTTCTATCAGTTCGGCCCGTTCCGATTCCATTCGGCCAGCGGCGAGCTATTTAAAGAAAACCAACTGGTTGCGAAACTTCAACCGAAGGTTTCCGAAACGCTTCGCGTATTTCTCGAACATCGGGGCGAGCTTCTAAAAAAGGACCGGCTGATGGAGTCCATCTGGCCGGGCGCCTTTGTCGAGGAGGTAAATCTAAGCCGGAACATCTACGAATTGCGGAAGATCCTCGGGGAGGGGTGGATCGAGACGATCCCCCGGCGCGGTTTCCGCTTCCGCGCCGAGGAGGACGCGGCCAAGTTCCGGACCGAGGAGGACGCGGCCAAGCCGAGGCCTCGGTGGCTGGTGGCGGGCCTGGCAACGCTCGGCGCGGTCGCCCTCGTCGGCCTCGTCGCCGCCTGGCGCAGCCACTCGAGTGCCAACCAGGCCCCTGTGCAAGGCGCCCAAACGTTCTATGTCTACCGCGATGCGGCCTCGGCGGAGAACCACTTCTACCCGACCGGCTACATGGGTGATTGCGGCGACATCGAAATCGTCGAGGCGGACGAAGAGAAGCCGTACGCGGGTCGAACCTCGATCCGCATTCAGTATACGGCGCAAGGCAAGCCTCCGAACGTCTGCCCGTACAAGCCGCCGTGCCGCTGGGCGGGCGTCTACTGGCAGCATCCGCAGAACAACTTCGGCGCCGACGCCCGGCTGAAGGGCTTGGGCTACAATCTCTCCGAATTCCGGCGCCTGAGGTTCGCGGCCAGGGCCGACCGGCCGGTCACCATCGAGTTCAAGGTCGGCGGAATCGCCGAGCCGTACGGCGACAGTCTCAAGCAAGGTCGGGGTCTGGTCGCCAGACTCGGGCCGGAGTGGCAGGAGTTCGCCGTGGATCTCGCCGGCGCCGACTTGACGCACATCATCGGCGGCTTCGCCTGGTCGACCAACTGGTCCAACGCCCCCGGCGGCGTCACGTTCTGGGTCGACGAGATCCGCTTCGAGCGGGACTAACCCAACTTCCGCAGGTGGAAGAACACGGTTTGCGGTTTCACTGGGCGCAGAGGCGATTTGCCACGACCTGGCTGCGGGTTCCAGCGCCGTTGGCGGTCCCAGGCGACGTCGCTGGAGCCGGATCGGCTCAATCGTTCACGTTGCTGAACCACACGCAGCAGCCCTCGCTCAACTGGGCCCGCTCGCGTCGGGCCGGCCGCCTGGACCACCGCAGGCGAGCGAAACCGCCGCTTTTTGCTTCCGCCGGTACCAGGCACGGCTCGGCCGTAGCGTCCCTCGGTGAACTCGACCAGCTCCTCGAGCGTAGTTCCACCCCACAGCCAAGCCGCCACCCGCTGCTGCGGCCCGCCTGCGGTATGACGGCTCAGGAACTGGGTCCGCTAAATGTGTCGCCTGCCATCCTTGTTGCCATCGCAGCGCCGCAAGTTCGCAACCTCAAATCCCTTGTCCGCTACGCGAATTCCAGAGGGTTGCTTGTCGCCCCTCGGCGCCTCGCTAGCCTGCCGATAGGGCGGTGGCGCAGGCGGCCGGATCAACGGGCCGACATTTGCGCTCCGAATGCTGGCCACGGAGGTCGCTACGATTGAGATGCTGAGCCAGCGAAGGAGACTGCGCAGGCTGCCTCACGGCAGCCTGCGCGGCGGCAGCTGCGCGCTGTAGCGCCAGAGCATGACGCTTAAAACAGAATCGTCAAACCGGAACGGAAGCTGGCTCCCGGCGCCAGCCAGCCAAGGTGATAGTACCGTTGATTCAATACGTTCTCAACCTGACCGTGCAGCCGCAGCCGCCTCGGGCCCTCATTCAGCAGGGTGAAACTGGCCGCAAAATCGGCCTTGGTAAAACCCGGAAACTGGAAGGCGCGGGCCCGATTCACTGCAAAGTACGAGTTAAAGTAGCTCGAGTAATGAAACAAGTCGACGGATGTCTCAAGCCGGCCCGTCCATCGCTGCGTCACGACGAAAGAGGCGACGTGCCGCGGCACGTGTAAAACGCGCCAGAAACCCCGGACCGTAATGTCCCGATCCAAATTCGGGTTTGTATAAGTGTAGGCGCCGCTCAGAAGAAGCCTGCTGTTGGGCCGCGCTTCAATGCCGAGTTCAAAGCCCCGACTGATGCCGCCGGAGCCGTTGATGTAGCCGAGCGAGCGTCCGTAGGGATCAGTATCGGGCCGGATGCCGCCGCTAGAGTCAAACGCGGTGATGGAAACAACGCGACTGTAAAAACAAGTCGCCGCAAGACGCACGCGGTTTCGGAACAAGTACTGGTCGAACCCGGCGTCGACGGAGTTATAACGGTCGGGTGAGAGCCGGGGATCACCATAGGGCGAAAAGATCACGACGCCGGTTACGGGATCGGAGCTGAACCCGCCGCCGAAACGCTCGAAGAGGGACGGAGCCCGGTAGGTATTTCCCGCGTGCACGCGGAGTTTCGTGTTGGAGGCGGCCAGCAGGTACGAGATGGCAACATCGCCGGTAAGCGCCTCGGGAGGATTTGGCAACGGGACGCGGTCGTAGTTATTCGCCGTGCCGGTCAATTGGAAAGAGGGCCTGTAGAGGCGGAATGACTGCCGACGTCCCGACAGCGATACCTGAAGGCGACGCTGCGACGCGCTGATCTGTGCGGCGAAATAAAGGGTGCTGGCATCCTGGTTGACTTTTGTTTGGCTGACGACAGTCCGCGGCGGAGGCAGATTGTTGTTTTGGCGGTCGAGGTAGCGCTCGCGTTCGAATTCGTAACCGCCACTAAAGGTCAGCCACGGTGTCAGCACCGCGTTGCCCCGAAGGTCCACAGTGTCGATATGGCCCACATACTTCCCGTAGTTCTCCGCCTCGGGCTGGAACCCGGTGCCGGCAGGCCCGTTCTGAAAGACGCGCGAGGTGCGGACGCTCTGATAGATGGCCTGCCAGTTGACGCGCGGCGTGAGGGTGTGACGAAGAGTCAGTGCCGTCGTGGAAAATCGGGAGGAGCGTCGGCTATCCGGATCGTCGCGCCCCGGAATCAACGTGACGCCGGTGTAGTCGGGCCTTCCACCTGCCTCAAGCACCCGCACATTGGCGGGAGAAAGAACGGACGCCGGAATGACACCGTCGGCCGGGAAATTCGAAGCGGGAATCCCCACAGTAGTGGGAAAGATGTTGGCCTGAACAAAATCATCTGAACCCCAAAAACGGCTACTCACGCTGAGAGTGGGCGTGAAATCAAAGCGCAGGAAGCCTTGTCCGCCGTTGCTCCGCGCTGCGTCATTGCCGTCGACGCCTTCAGTGACGTTTAAGTGCAAAAGACTACCCGAATAGCGGAGCCGGTTTTCCTTCAACCCGCCTCCGATCGAGCCTCTTCCGCGCCAAAATCCCATGGTGCCACCCTCGACCAGCAGATTGCCGTGCAGGGGCGAGCCGCCCTCATGGGTGATGATATTGATCACGCCGCCCACGGCGTTGGTTCCGTACAGGGAAGAGCCGGAGCCCCGCACCACCTCGACGCGGTCGGCGCCGACGAGATTGAGGGAGGAGATGAACCAGCTTGCATCTGATTGGGGCGTGGAGGCGTCCCGGAAGCGCAGACCATCGATGAGCACCGCGGTGGCATCGGGCCGCAGGCCCCGCACACGGATTGTCGTGACCTGCCCAGGGCCGCCTGAATTGAGCACGAGAACGCCCGGCACCGTGCGCAACGCTTCAGAGATGGAGTACTCCGAGCGTGCCTCCATCTCTTCGGCGCTCACGACGTTGCTTGCCTTGGAGATCTCATCGACGGATTGCGGCGTGGCAGTGGCTGTGACAAAGACGGATTCCATCACTCCGGCCACTTCCAGAGTAATCTCAAGGCTGTTCTCTGCGCCACTTGTCAAAACCAGCGTGCGGCTTACGCTCCGGAACCCAGCCTTGTCTATCTGAAGAACCACTGGGCCAGGCACCAACCCGTGCAGCTTGAACTGCCCGGTCGTATCGGTCAAGACGTTTACACTCGAGATGGTATCCTGCCGGAAAAGGCGAACCCTGGCTTCGGCCACCGGCCGGTCCTGCTCATCCTTTACCAGTCCGCGGAGAGAAGCCGTCGCCTGGGCCCATGAAAGATGGGCGGTCAATATGGCAACTAAGAGACTACGTGTCATAAAGCTACCTCCTGCCAGAAAGAAGATGGTAGGTTTAGCAAACTCCTTGCCCGCTGCGCGCCTAGGCGAGCCGCCCAACGAATAAGACTCAAGATGGGACAGCACGCGCCTCCGCCTTCGGAAAACTTGGAAGTTCTTAAGTGTTAAGACAAGAAATCAACCCGACGAAGACAAGTACCTTAGCACGGTCCTGTTTGGGGTGGTAAGATTTCATACAACTTGAATATTGCAGCATTGAGCTACGGCAGTGTAAACACTACGAGAAATTCAGGTTAAGAGGGAGACAGCGCCCGCTCGATTCTGTCTGGCACAATACTGGGTATTTGCACACGCTGCGGCCGCCGCGTTCCTGGGCCAGAAAACCATTGATACAAGCACTGGTGTGAACCGTTTCCATCCGTACTGTTGGCCGCGCCGCCAGAAAAAAAACGTCACCGGCAGCAGATGCCCCCTGGGTTAGACTCGATGAGCCCGAGCTGCCGATCGCCCGCCGCGACCCATCCGGGGGCCGGCGGGCCGGACGCTCAAGGCGCTTGATAGCGGCTTTAACCAGCTCTGTGGGGAGGGCGTGCGGCCGTCGATGACGGCCGAGGGGCTGCTGGTCGACCAGCGGCGCGACAAGCTGCCGCACCGGCGGTTCGGGAGGCTGGTCATGAACGAGCAGGTGCCGGGTCCGGCGCTCTTCACAGGGAACCGGAGGCGGCTACTCAACGAGGAGATGGCGGGCGCAGTCTTCCGTCAGCGCTGGAGGCGGCCGGAGCCCACACGTCCGTCGGGCGCTTTCCCTGGGACGGCGCCCGGATCGAAGCTTGGGCCAGCCTGAGCAGTTTCCGGCTCAAGGGCGCCGGCTCAAATTCCAGGCGCAGCGTGGCTGATCCGGTACAAGGACCGCCCTTCGACGGTGCGGGTAGGCACGAAACGGGCCGCCTTAAGCCGGCAACGGGGCCCTCTCCTCTTGTACTGAACCCACGGAACCTTGCTGACCGACGGCAGGGGGTCAATCACACGACTACGTTTCTCGGTACGCTCGACCACCTCTTTGGGCGCAGTTGCAACCCGCCGCCGAGCCGCTACCTGCTGCCGCGGGCTGGGTGCGGTGCGCCGAAAACAAAGGGGAGCTGTCTTGTTCTTTCTCGCCTCGCCTTCCGGGTCACCCAAAAGAGTTACAGCGACGCTCCCTCGGCAGAAGTTGGACTAGCCGCCGACCTGCGCCAGCTCGAGACCGGCCAGCCGCGCCACCTTACGCAACTGCCCCAGATGATGGCCGACGCCCAGGGCGCAATGGTGCGTCGGCCCCTCGGCGCACCAGCGGTTGACGAATTCGGCCGGCGGCAGCGCAAAGCGCACGCGCGAGTTCGTGTTGCCGATGCGCAGAATCGGGCCGGGAAGGGATTCGCCCTCGGCTCCGATCATCTTCAGCCTGCCGTCGCGCGTCTGGGTCAGGCCGAGAATCGTCACCGGGCCGGTGCGGACGTTGAACTCCACCGAAACGCCGTAGCCGCGCTTGCCGTGATAAAGACCCAGGCCGCGGAGGATGGGCCGCCGGTCGCTGATGGCGATGTGGCCGGGCCCGTCATGGCCCATGAGCAGAAAGCCCTCCCGGAAGTCCATCGCGTAGAACTCGGTGTAGGAGCCGCCTGCCTCCAGCCGGTCCATCACCAGCATGGCGAGGCAGTTCTTCAGGTCGCCTTCGCCGCTGGCCGGGATGCCGCGCGCCGTAATCAGCGAGTTCCCAAGGATCATCCCTGCGCCGAGCCGCTCGTATTCGTTGCCGTCCAGCCCGCGATAGTAGTAGGCGAGCCCGTCCAGGGCGAAGTCGGCCACCAGCCGGTCCAGACCGCAGGCCACGCGCGCCGCCCAGGCCAAATCCTCCTGGTTGACGCTCGCGTCGATTTCAAAGATCGCCCGCGCCTCGTCGAGCTTTTGCGAGAGCTCCTCGCCGCCGACCTGGGCGACCCGCTTGGCCAGATCGCACATCTCGAGCACTTCGACGTGTGCGCCGAGCTGGGCGTGCACCATCGTGAAATCCGAGTACATGTCGAGCATACCGGGGTAGGTGTGTCCGAGAAAGCCGAGGCGCGCCCGGCGGAGGGCGCGCACCACGGCGGCCGCGCGACACCACTCGCGGATCTCACCCCAGGCGGCTTCGTCGCCGGTGAGCATGCCCGAGACGACCTGAAAGTCGATTCCGGCGCGCACAAAGGCGTTGGAGATCTCCGGAACGCAGCAGACCGAACAGTTGGCCAGCCATTCGGCCGTGTCGGTCCGCTCATAGTCCAGCGCCGCCGTGGGCTGAAGATTCAGGATCACCACCGGCGCCCCGGCCTGCTGCACGACAGGCAACACCTGCGAGGAGGTCGCATATGTGCCGACGTAACAGAACACCAGGTCCGTCTCCTCGCGCCGGAACAGGCTGCCGGCCCTGCGCGCCGCCTCCGCGCTGTCGACGAGCCCGGCCGAGACGACCTCGGCGGTCCCGGCAAGCCGCGCCTCGAGCTCGCGCTGATAGCCGGCAAGCCGCTCGCGCAATCCGGGAAACTGGGGCCAGTAGGCGGCCAGCCCGATGCCGAAGACTCCAACCTTCGCTTTGACCTGCATGTTCTCCCTCTCTTTTTTCTTTGTACCGGACGATTTCAGAGGACCCGCTCGGCGGGATCGATCCGCAGCCAGAGCAGGGCGCCGATGAAATAGGTTACGGCGGCGGCGGCCAGCATGGCATGGAAGGTGCCGAAGGTGGAGGCGAGCCAGGGAGCGGCCGTCGCCGAAAGCATCGCCGAAAAGCTCGAAGCCATGTTCATGAAGCCCGCCGTAGCCCCGCCGAGCCGCCCGCCGACCTCCACCACCGTGGCCCAGGCGACCGGCGAGGCCAGATCGTGGGCACCCTGCGCGAAGGCCAGGCACAGCACCGCGGCAAGCGGATCGCGTGCCACCGAGGCCAGCGCAAAGCCCGCCGCCGCCAACGCAAACGCCGCCATGCCGATCGAGCGGCGGGCCCAGCGCACATTGCCGGTCCGCGTCACCAGCCAATCCGAGAGAACGCCTCCGGCCAGACATCCGGCTGCGCCGAAGATGAAGCGCGCCGCCAGGAGCGCCCAATAGCTGCGCACCAGGCCCGTCAGAATGGTGAACAGCGACCAGCAGGCGACGATGCGCGTCAGAACGCGCCGCTGCCCGATGCGGTCGCCCCACCAGCCGGCCGGGATCTCGAAGATCGCATAGGCCAGGGCGAAAACCGCAAACACATGGCCCATTTGCGTCCGGCTCAGGTCGAGGTCGCGCGCCATGGCGGGGGCGGCCGCTGAGATGCAAACGCGGTCCAGGTAGGTGATCACCGCCATAAGGAAGCCGAAGACGAGCAGCCGCCGCCGGAGCACGCTTCCTCACGCCAGCACGTGCTTGAGCGCCGGACCGAGGTCGGGAAAGCTGAACTTGAAGCCGGCCGCCTCGGCGACCTTCGGCAGCACGCGCTGGCTTGCCAGCATCACCTCGCTCATCTCGCCGAACAGCACCCGCAAACCGAACAAAGGCACGGGAAAGATGGCCGGCCGGCGAAGCACGCGGGCCAGCGTCTCCGTGAATTCGGCGTTGCGGACCGGATTGGGAGCCGTTGCATTGAGAGGCCCCTGGAGGGCCGGCCTCTCGAGGGCGAACACGATGAGGTTGATGAGGTCGTCCAGGTGGATCCAGCTCATCCACTGGCGGCCGTCGCCGATACGTCCGCCGAGTCCGGCGCGGAACGGCGGCAGCATCACCGCCAGCGCTCCGCCGCGCCCGAGCACGATGCCGATACGCGGGAGGACGACGCGCGTACCAAGCTGTGTCGCCTGGAGTGCCTCCCGCTCCCAGGCCACGCCCAGCTCGGCCAGAAAGCCGCTACCGGGCGGTGACTCTTCGGTGAGAATCTCGTCTCCCCGCGAGCCGTAATAGCCGATGGCGGAGGCGGAAACCAGAACGGGCAACGGCGCCTTCCGGCGGGCTAGCGCCTGAACGAGGTGCCGCGTGCCGTCTACGCGGCTCGACCGGATCCGGCGCTTTACTTCCGGCGTCCAGCGCTGCGAGACGGGCTCGCCCGCCAGATGGATGACGGCCTCGGCCTCCGCGATGCACTCCTCGGGCGGCTCGCCCGCTTCGGCGTTCCACAAAGAGAACTGGACGTTGGCCGGCAGCGGAGTCCGCGCTGTCCGCCCGACGAGGTGCACGGCGTGCCCCTGCTCGAGCAGGCGCTCCACCAGCCGTTTGCCGATGAAGCCGGTCGCGCCCGTTACCGTGATCTTCATTGCCCGCCTTCCTGCCGCCCGGTCCGGTCCGTCGCTTATTGTATGCGAAGCGGGTCCGCGCCCGTGCGTTCGATCAGCTCGATCTGGCGAACATAAGCGGCGACGTTCGTCTTGCGCCGCATGCCTTCGAGTGACATGTAGCGCACAGTGCCGAAAACGGCCCGCTCCGCCCAGGGCCGGTCGTGCAATCCGAAGCACCAGAGAATGTTCGTGTACGTGTTTGGATCGCGTCCGTCGAGCGCGTAGCGGTCGTGCAGGTAGATCATCGTCGCGAGCGCCTCCTCATGCGTCGGCGACCACTCGATGATCTTCTTGCCCCAGTACATGCGGTAGTAACCGTGAATGACGCCGCGCAACAGCAGCTCCTTCTGTGCGGCGTTCCACAACTCGTCATGCGTGGCGGCGCGTTCGAACTGATCGCGGGAATAGACCGGCCGGCGCGCGTCCGAGGCGTGGCGGGCCAGGGACTGCCGCGCCCAGTCCGGCAAGGCCGCCAGCGTCTGGTGATCCTCCGTGTGGCGCGCGAAGTTGAAGGCGAGCTCGCGCCGCACGATCAGCTCCTCAAGAAATGCCTCCGCCGACAGCCCGTGAGCGCGCGCATAGCCGGAAGCCGCGAGCGCCACTTCAAGCGAAGAGATCCGCCCGAAATGCAGGTAGGGGCTCAGCCGGGAGGTGGCGTTCGCCGCCGGCTCGTTGCGCAGCCGGCCGTAGTGGTGAAGGTGATTCTCCAGGAAGCGCTCCAGGCGGCTCAGGGCTTCGGTGCGCGCGCCGCAGAAGGCCGTCGAAGGCTTCACGCTGTGGTCGATCTCGCAGGAAGCTACCAGGCTCGGAATCGAGCGCAGATCGACTTCGGTGTGGAAGGCAGGCAGCGGCAGGTGCCACCTGCGCCGGAGCCGCACCTCGTTCACCGGCGCGAGACACTCGGCGAGCGCTTTGCGGATCTTCGGCCGAATGGTGTAGGCCGCGTACTCGCGCCGCGTGAACCGGCTCATCGGCACGACGCAACTGGAGTCGACCGCATAGTAAGCGACGGAGATCTTCGCTGAGACCGAGGCGTTGTAACGCCGCGTGATGAAGGTCGGGTAGTCATCCGTAACCACGGCCGCCGCATCCGCCGCCAGCCGGTACAGCGCGTCGTCCGGGTCGGAATGCCGCCGCCGGAGGTAGAAGACGTAACCGGCGCCGAGCTCGGCGAGCTGCCGCGCCGTCTCCGGCACGCCCTCGAGGATGAAGGTGTGCAGGCGATCGTTGGCGTACGGGTAGGAGCAGGTGAGCCCCTCGTAAACCAACAGCGGCAGGTCGGATCGGTTGGCCAGCTCCGCGGCGAACGCCAGGGCGTGATTGGCCTCCGCCCGGCGGTTCATCTGCATCCAGTAGAGCACCCAACGGCCGCCCGGCCGTTCCGGGGCGTCGTTGAGCTTTCTGACCCGCTCCTGCATCGCGAAGAATAGATGCTCCTACGGCGGGCGCGGCTACAATAGTAGCAATCTCCATGAGCGCCTGGAACCGGGCCAAACTCCTCTGGGCATATCTCGCGCGGCGCGAGCGAATTGACGGCTTGCCGGTGGAATACATCGTCGAGACCACCGCCAAATGCAATCTCTACTGCCCGATGTGCCCGCGCGAAACCTACATCCAGCCCAAGGAGGACATGACTGATGAGATCTTCACCCGCCTGGTGCGGGAGGCCGCCCCGAGCGCCGAGCACATGATGCTGATCGGGCTGGGCGAGCCGTTTCTTGATCCGAAGATCTTCGACCGCATCGAATATTGCGCCCGGCACAACATCTCGACGCTGCTTTCCACCAACGGCACCTTGCTTGATGAGCAGCTCGCTGCGCGCCTGCTCGAGTCCCCGCTCGAGCACATTACGCTGAGCTTCGACGGCGCCACGAAAGAGTCCTTCGAGTACTACCGCAAGGGCGCCCGCTTTGAGAAGGTGCGCGACAACTTCGTGCGGTTCGCCCGGATGAAGAAGGAGCGAGGCGCGCGGGTTGAGGTCGTGGTGCAGATGGTGCTGCTCGAGCGCAACGCCGGCGAGGTGGAGGACTTCATCCGCTTCTGGAGCGCAGTGCCGGGCGTGGACCAGGTGCGGATCAAACAGGACGAGACGTCGCTGTTACAGCCCGGCGCCGGCCATCCGCCCGAGCATTGGAAACATCCCTGCCATTACCTCTGGCGCGGCCCGGTCTACGTGAAGTGGAACGGGGACGTCTATCCCTGCTGCCAGAGCTATGCGCTCGGCGGCAGGCCGATCGGTCGCGTGGGCGAGCAAACGATCGGCCAGATCTGGAACTCCGAAGCCGTCCGCCGGATGCGCCGCTTGCACGCCGCCGGGCGCGCCGCCGAAATCGATGTCTGCGCCCGCTGCGTCACCACCATCCCTCACCCGGTGCTGGTGCTCGGCAGCCTTCTCTTTCATGGCCGCTTCGTGCGGCGCCTGCTGCCGCTGATCGAGAGGCTAACTTATCGGGCGAAGCTCCCCCGGCGACTGCTGACCCCCCCGGCGCGCCTGGAAAGACCCGAGCCGCTCGTCGAGATCGGCTCTTCGCCGGCAGAGCGGCGCGACTGAGCCGCGTCTAATCGAAGAGTTCCGACAGGGAGACCGAGATCTCCGGCCTGCTCGTTTCGAGGACGCCCTCGGTGACAAGCCGACTCCCGGCGGTCGTGTACACCTCGGCGAGGCGCGCCTGAGGATCGATCACCCAGACGTAGCTCACGCCAAAGGCCAGGAAATCGCGGATCTTCTCGAGCATCCGGCTCATCCGATCCTCGGGCGAGAGGATCTCTATGCAAAGGAACGGCGGCGTCGTGAAGACCTGTTCTGCGGGCTCCGGACCCAGATAGACGCAAAGGTCAGGGATCCGAAACCGGGTGGGGGAAATCCGGATCCGCTGTTCCTGGATGACAAAGATGTTCCAATCCTTCTCTCGAGCCCCGAAGTAAACAAGCAGTTTCTTCTGGATCTTGCTGTGGTCCTTTTCGCCCACATGCCGCTCCAGGAGAACTCCGTCCACGTAATCGCAGTCAGGCTCATGCGACATGGACAGATACTCGCTGACGGAAACGAAGGCGGTCGTCCCGCTGGCCTCCATGCCTTCGATTATTGCCTCCGCACCGGCGTGGTTTCGAGAAAAGAGTCCGCCGCCGGCGAAGAGGCCGTGAGGGGATTGGGCAGGTTCCGGGTGGCGTAGTAGCCCGGCTGGACCCGCTCGACCACCTGCGCGACGGGCCGTTCGATGATGTCGAAGAACGGCTTCGGGTACAGGCCGATCCAGAAGACGCAGGCCAGAAGCGGCGCAAAGTAGGCGATCTCGCGCCGGTTCAAGTCGAGCAGCGATCGGTTAACCTCGCTCACCTCGCCCAACATTGTGCGCTGGAACAGCCAGATCAGGTAGGCCGCCCCGAGCGCAATGCCGGCGACGCAGGCCACGGCCCAGGCGATCGAGACCTCGTAGACGCCGCGCAGGATCGTGATCTCGCCGATGAATCCGTTCAAGGGCGGCATGCCCATCGAGCTCAGCGCGGTGATCAGAAAGACGATGGTGAAGACCGGCATGACCCGCCAGAGGCCGCTGTAGTCAGCGATCATCCGCGTGTGACGCCGCTCGTAGACCACGCCCACGATCAAGAACAGCATACCGGTCGATATGCCGTGGTTGATCTGCTGGAGGATCGAGCCGGCCAGTCCCGCCGGGTTCAAGGCGATGATGCCGAGGGTGCAGAAGCCCATGTGGCTGACCGAGGAGTAGGCCACCAGCTTCTTCCAGTCCTTCTGCATCAGGCAGACCAGCGCGCCGTAGACGATGGCGATGATCGACAGCGCCGCCACCGCCTGCACCACCACCGGATCCCTGGCCGCCTCAGGCAGCAGCGGCAGCGAGAAGCGGATGAAACCGTAGGTGCCCATCTTCAGCAGGATGCTCGCCAGCATCACCGAGCCGGCCGTGGGCGCCTCCGTGTGCGCATCGGGAAGCCAGGTGTGCAGCGGAAACATCGGCACCTTCACGGCGAAGCCGAGAAACAGCGCCCAGAAGATCCACCACTGGGCCGCCGGCGAAAGCTGAGTCTTCATCAGCTCCTGAATGTCGAAGGTGAGCACCTGGAACTGCTGGTAGTGCAGCCAGTAGAGCGCCAGGATGCCGAGCAGCATCAGCACCGAGCCGAACAGGGTGAAGATGACGAACTTGATCGCCGAATAGACCCGGCGCGCCCCGCCCCAGATGGCGATGATGAAGTACATCGGCACCAGCACGAGTTCCCAGAAGACAAAGAACAGGAAGAAGTCCAGGGCCATGAACACGCCGAGGCAGGCCGTCTGGAGCAGCAGGAAGTGCGCATAGTATTCCTTCAGTCGCTCGGTTATGGCGCTCCAGCTCGACAGAATCGACAAGAACCCAAGCAGCGCCGTCAAGACCACGAGCAGCAGACCGAAGCCGTCGATGCCCAGATGGTAGGAAGCGCCGATCGAAGGGATCCACTCTGCCTTTTCGACGAACTGAAAGTCCCGGTGGCGATCGAAACGGGCGATGAGGGGGAGCGTGACCAGGAGCCCGATAAAGGAGGCGACGTTGGCCCAGATTTTGATGGCGCGCTCGTTCGAGGAGGGGATCAACAGCAG
>Ga0197142_1003190_pt1 | contig 13893 bp, 11 predicted proteins | sample GBS60_MetaG_FD_148614 | JGI IMG/M metagenome (GOLD analysis project Ga0197142, IMG submission 148614) | Sediment microbial communities from Great Boiling Springs, Gerlach, Nevada, United States - GBS 60_MetaG | ecosystem: Environmental > Aquatic > Thermal springs > Hot (42-90C) > Sediment... | reverse complement strand
CATACAAATAACAAAAACACTATTACTAAGAATTTAGAAGGTAACATTTTTTTCATACATCAAAGTTTAACTCCTCAAAAATAATCATTTATTTTTTTTCTTACAAACATCATTTCTATAAATCACAATACTATTTTTGCTTATACAATCGTTATATTTATGCAGTGTATAAGAAATGTTTATTTTTTATAATCCTTAAATTGTGCTTTGAGTTAATTATTTGGGCTCAATCATTAAATATTGTTTCCAAAAAAATTTTAGTAGATAGAGATACTCTTGTATTAGATACAAATTTTATAGTACCGCATAGTTTGAGAGTACGTTTCACAAAAAATGATAGTGTCACTCTTTACAAATGGCTTCAAAACGAACAATTATTAATTTTCTTTGAACGACCAAAAGATAGTGTCATTATAGAATATCAAAGAATACCTTTTCAATGGCACAAAGAATATGCTCACAAAAAAATTTCCGATATACGAAAGGATTTATCCCGACCATCATCACCATTTCAATATAGTTTTTCTGGAAAAGATAAGACCAAGCAAGAAGATTTTTTTTCCGACAAATTGTTCAAAAATGGCAGTATTAGTCGTGGTATCACATTTGGAAATAATCAAGATATGAGTGTCCAATCGAATTTTAACCTGCAAATGCAAGGCAAACTCACAAAAGAGATTGATATTGCAATGGTAGCCACTGATAATAACATCCCTTTTCAACCCGATGGAACAACTGCACAACTGCAAGAATTTGACAAAGTGTATATTCAATTAAGTAATAAAAACAACAAACTCATTGTAGGCGATTATCAATTAGCCCATCCAAAGAATACTTACTTTATGAATTTCTTCAAACGCTTGCAAGGATCTAACTTTGAAAATATTGATAGTATTAATAAAAACTTAAAATTAAAAAGTACTATCGCATTGGCTCTTACAAGAGGAAAGTTTGCACGAAATGTTTTTTATGGAAAAGAAAACAATCAAGGCCCTTATAGATTAGTTGGTGCAGAAGGCGAACAAGTAATTACTGTATTATCAGGAACAGAAAAAATTTACATTGATGGAAAACTTTTACAACGAGGTCAAGAATTTGATTATATTATTGACTATAATACCGCAGAAGTTACATTTACAGCCAAACAACTCATTACCAAAGATAAGCGAATTGTAGCAGAATTTCAATACATTACTAAAAGTTATTCACGCTCCCTTTATTTTATTGGTGAAGAATTAAACGTTGGTAAAAATCAATCTATTTATCTTAATTTCTATTCTGAACAAGATAATAAAAATAGACCATTACAACAGCAATTGAGTACTGAACAAGTAAAATATCTTTCTCAAATTGGCGATACGATTAATAAAGCCATTTACAACAGTGCCATACTATCATCTTTTAATACTAGTGATGTATTTTACAGAAAAAAAGATACGATTGTAGGAAGTGTGTTATATAAAGATGTATTTGAATATTCTACAAATCCAGATAGTGCAAAGTACAAAGTGACATTTAGTTATGTAGGTCCTAACAAAGGATATTACAAACAAATCCCTTCTTCTGCTAATGGAAAAGTATTTCAATGGATAGCCCCTGTAAATGGTGTTTTACAAGGCGATTACATGCCTTATGTCAAATTGGACTTGCCTCAACAAAAACAAATGATAACTGCAGGGTACAACTATACAACCTCTGCTACAAAATTAGCCATTGAAGCTGTATACACTAAAAATGACATCAATACTTATAGCCGCTTTGATAAATCTAACGATAATGGTTATGGTACTAAAATTTCTTTGTTACAAACACTCCTATCAACCTCTCAATACTCTTTACAAATCGAACAAGAATACGAATATGTTTCACAAAATTTTTCTTACATTCAAAGATACAGAAGTATGGAATTTCAAAGAGATTGGAATAAAAATTTTTTCAACGATAATATTCTTACAGACCAACATATTGGAAAAGTTTTATTGAAATATCTCACCCCCAAAAACCAATCTCTTTACTATGGACTTAGTGGTTTTTCAGAAGGTACAACTTATTTGGGCTATAAACATCTCTTTGGTCAAGAATGGAAAAATAAATGGCTACATACACAATACGATGGCTCTTACCTTTCCGTAAAGACACCAACCGCTAATAGTAGTTTTTACAGACATCGCTCTCGAATCAATATCCCATTTACTTATTTTTTGCAAGCAAGTTACATCGATGATTTTGAAAACAATATCTCCTGGCGTCCTAATATAGGCACAAAATTCTTTACATCTTATCAATTTTGGGATTGGGAAGGAAGTGTACATTCTCCTGATAGTTCAAGTATATTCTACAAAATATATTTTAGACATAGACAAGACAAACACGCTATCAATGATAAAATGATGGATAGCACAGAAGCCAAAAATTTAGGTGTTCAAATCAGATCAAATCAATGGATAAATCATCCCTTTAATCTTATTGTAAATTATAGGATATTAGAATTAAAAAACATTGTTACAAATAATTTATCGCCAGATAACACATTGCTTTCTCGCATTGAATACTATCCACGTTTGCTTAAAAACTTTTTGCAACTTTCTCTTTTTTATGAAACGGGCTATGGATTGGAAAATAAAAGAGAGTATTATTATGTAGAAGTAACACCACCTCAAGGACAATATATGTGGATTGATTACAACAATGATGGTATAAAACAATTAAACGAATTTGAAATAGCCCAATATCCTGACCAAGCCAAATACATCAGAGTATATGTACCTACTAATCAATATGTAAAGGTTTTACAAAATCAATTAAGCACTTCTTTGAATATCCGCCCTTATATGTTATTAAAAGACAAAGAACAATGGTGGGCAAAAGCATTAAAATTATTTATGTTTCAAACAGTTTTCAAAAATGACCAAAAAAGTTATCAACAATATCAAGTAGAGAAAATAATTTATTCAGATTTCACAAATCTTAAAGACACTACTACCATCAGTGCCAACCAAAGTATTCGTCAAAGTGTGTTTTTTAATCAAGCAGGGGCTGTATTTGGTGCAGATTTTAATTACTTTCAAAACGCCAATAAGCAGTTATTGACAAATGGTTATGATTTAAGATATTCTGAAATCAATGAATTAAAATGGCGATACAACATCTTTCAATGGTTAGGATTTTCATTCATTCATAGTTTAGGCAAAAAAGCATTTGCTTCACAATTGTTTTCAAATAGAAATTATGAATTAAAAATTTTAGAAAGCGAACAAAAAATTACTTATCAACCAAGCACTAACTTCCGGTTGTCTTTATCTTACAAGTATTCAGAAAAAACTAATCAAATAGGAATGCAACAGAAAGGAATTATCCACACTATTGGATTAGAAGGAAAAGTCATACAATCTGAAAAGGCCAGTATTAGTGGGCAATTCAACTATATCTCTATTCGCTATCAAAACGACATAAATTACAATACACCTGTGGCTTTTGAAATTTTACAATCATTACAAGTAGGTAACAATTATACTTGGCAATTAGTTTATCAACAAAATCTTACACAATACCTTCAAATAAACATTCAATATGAAGGACGAAAAAGTGGAACAAATAATAAAATAATTCACATTGGAAGTATGCAATTAAGAGCCGTTTTCTAAAATTTATTCAAAAATTATACAACGCATTTTCCTAATTAAATATAGTAACAGTGCTATTTTTCTACCTATCTTTGCAGAAAAAATTATGAAGTTTATTTGCATTGGAAAAAATTATTCAGATCATGTAAAAGAAATGGGATGGAAGGATGATCACGAGATTGTTTTGTTTATGAAGCCCGAAACAGCGTGGTGTAAAAGTAATGAAGTCCCCTATCCAGCATTTACAAAGGATTTACAATACGAAATAGAATTGATTATTCAAGTTAATAAACCTCTCAAAAATGTAAGCGTAGAAAAAGCATTGGAATGTATTGATAAAATAAGTGTAGGTATTGATTTTACCGCAAGAGATATACAAACACAACTTAAGAAAAAAGGAATGGCCTGGGAAATATCAAAAAGTTTTGATAATTCAGCAATCGTTGGTGAATGGAGAAATTTTGATAAAACTAAAACCTATCATTTTCATCTTGAACGAAATGGTGTTTTAGTACAACAAGGTTCTTCCAATCAAATGATAGTTTCATTTGCAGAATTATTATCTAAAGCATCAGAGTATTTTACGATATTGCCAGAAGATATTGTATTTACAGGCACTCCCGCCAATGTAGGAAGCGTTTACAAAAACGATGTATTGAGTGGTTATTTAGAAAACGAAAAATTATTTGAGATTAAAATTATTTAAAATGAAATACATAGCCATTTTATTCATAAAATTGTATCAAGTGTTGTTATCGCCTTTATTACCCAATGCGTGTCGCTTTACTCCTACTTGCTCACAATACACTATTGAAGCACTTAAGAAACATGGATTTTTCAAAGGATTATGGTTAAGTATTAAACGAATATCACGTTGCAGACCAGGTGGTGGATCGGGCTATGACCCTGTACCGTAAATTATTTCAAAACATCTATACTTTCCCTTTCTTCCACCTTCAATAGTTCATTTAATCGTTGTATAACTTCTTCTAATAAGGCATCGGGACAAGAAGCACCACCAGTGAGAATGACTTTGATTTCAGATTTTTGTGGTAAAAAGTTTTCTGTTTCTTTTGTTTCTTTGCTATGCAAATCAAAATGACGAATACGATCTTCAGATAAAATTTCTTGTGATGATGCTATAAAATAACAAGGAAACTTTGTTTGCAATAATTCTACTAAATGAGAAGTATTACTACTATTGTATCCACCAACTACAATGGCCAAGTCCGCATCTGAATTCAAGAGATGCATCACAGATGTTTGATTTTCATTAGTAGCATAACATAAGGTATCGTGTGTATCTGCAAAATGTTCATGGATATTTTTTTCACCAAATTTTTTAATCATCACTTGTTTTAGATATTCGCTAATTTCTTCTGTTTCAGTGGCTAACATAGTCGTTTGATTGATGACTCCAATTCTATTGAAATGTTGATGGATATTAAATCCCTCTGAAAATTTATTTTTGAACTCTTTTTCAAATTCTTCTTGTGACTTTTGTTCTAATATATAGGGCTCTAAATGTTGGGCTTCTTGAATGTTTCGTATAATGACAGATTGGTTGTATTGTTTGCTTCTTGAAAACGTAGCACGAGTTTCTTCGTGTTGATATTTGCCATGAATGATAATTGTATAATCTTGCTTTCCTAATTGTTCTGCCTTTTTCCACACTCTTTCTACAAATGGACAAGTAGTATCGTAAAAATAAGTTTGAATGTTTTGTCGCTTAATGGTTTCTAAAATTTCTAAAGGTGCACCAAATGCAGGTATGATGATCACATCGTTGTCTTTTAATTCTGAAAACGGTATAATGGTATTACCATAAGTATCTTGCAAAAAACGAATGCCTCTTTCTTCTAAATCCTTATTGACTTCAGGATTGTGAATCATTTGACTCAATAAAAATATCCTTTTATCAGGATTTTCATCTATGGCTTTGAATGCAATTTCAATGGCGTTTTCTACACCATAACAAAAACCAAAATGTCTAGGAATATAGTATTTAATTCGTCCATAATCTAATACAGATGGGGCAAAATCTCTTCTTTTAGGATCTTGTTGTTTTCTAAATTCTTTGACTTTTTGAATAAGTGGACTTCTATAGAAAGATGGGATATTAAATTTTTTCATAAAAGTAAATTTATTAAATATTTATTTCACCATTAAATACATAATCTGCATTACCAGATAAAAAGACATTTTGATAGATATTATTTTTTAATTCAAAATCCACTTGAAGGATTCCTCCTTTTGTTGATACACTTACAGAGTATTTGGATTTATTGAATAAAATAGAGGCGACAATAGCCGATGCAGTAACTCCTGTACCACAAGAAAGAGTTTCATTCTCAACACCACGTTCATACGTTCTAACAACGATATTATTTTCATCTACAATTTGTAAAAAATTGACATTAATACCTTGTGCTTTGAAGGGTTCGCTATAACGAATTTTTCTGCCTTCTTCATATACATTGATATTACTTGCATTATTCACAACTTTTACATAATGAGGTGAACCTGTATTAAGAACAAAGTCATTGTTGTATCGTTCTATAGAACTGACATTTTTCATTTGGAGACGAATGTAATTATCTTTTATCACTTCGGCATAATGCTTCCCATCAATGGCTTCAAAAGTAGTAGTGTTTGTTATCAAAGATAGATGTTTAGCAAAAGCAACTATACATCTGCCACCATTTCCACACATTGTACTTTCTCTACCATCCGAATTAAAATAAATCATTTTAAAATCAGCAGCAGTAGTATTTTCTAACAGTATCAATCCATCTGCACCTATACCAAAATGTCTATCACATAGTCGTTGAATTTGTTCAGTTGAGAATTGATACTGCTGCAATCGATTGTCTATCATTATAAAATCATTGCCCGATCCTTGATATTTGAAAAATGCTACTTTCATAGACATTGGATACAATCTATTAAAAATCATTTGACTTCTTTATAGTTCTTCATTGATTTTGGCTAAAATACTATCATTACTCACTTTTATGAAAGATTGAAATTGATCTGTATAGGGCAAATGAAAAAGCACTTTGTCGTATTTCATATACAATTCGCCTTTGTATTCATAAATGTTGATGTAAGGAATATCTTCTAATCCATACATTACTATTGCATTATTTTCATAGAAATATCCTTTGTTATTAAAAGGTGTTTTTTTGAAAATAATTTTAATACTTTTGTCTTTATTAGCAATAGGAACATCCGCGATTGGTGCTATCAATGTATCCAGCGATTGCGATGATAAAGAAATGATTTTAATAATTTTTTCAGAAATAATTTTTTCTTCTAAGATATTAGTGGAAGTCGTTACTTCATTTATACTCTCAATATTCGTATCTTTTTGAATTTGTCGTTTCTGTTTTTTTAATGGGGTGGTAGTTTTTGTTTTATCTTCATTAGTAGTAGATGTAGTATTATCTTTTTGAATAACGGTGATTTTAGGATAGATGGTATCTTTTATTTGTAAGATATATTCGTTTATCTTAAATAAAAAAAAGGATCCTGTAAGTACGATGCCGACTAACATGCCTGAGAGAAAGGCAGGAATTTTAGAAAAATAACTTTTTATACTTTCTTTAATATTCATTAGTTTTCATTTATAATTTTTTGTATTTCATTTAATTTAATCAATGCTTCAATAGGCGTAATGGTATTAAGATTAATTGCTTTTAAGATGGCTTGTATTTTGTTTAGTCGTTCATCTTCTAAATGGAATAAACTTAATTGTATAGGTTTAGAAGAAATTTTTGATGAAGAAATATTATTAGAGGGTTGAATTTGATGTTGTTGTTCTAAAATTTTTAGTACTTCTTCTGCTCTCTGGATAACTGTTTGGGGCATTCCTGCCATACGGGCTACATGTATTCCAAAACTATGTTCACTACCACCTTCTTTTAATTTGCGTAAAAATATAATTTTACCATCTAATTCTTTGACAGAGACGTTGAAGTTTTTAATTCTTTGGAAACGTTCCGCCATTTCGTTTAATTCGTGGTAATGGGTTGCAAATAGGGTTTTTGGCCGATAGGGATGTTCGTGTAAAAATTCTGCGATTGCCCATGCAATAGAAATACCATCGTAAGTGGCTGTACCACGACCAATTTCATCCAAAAGGACTAAACTTCTGTTTGAGATATTGTTTAAGATATTTGCTGTTTCATTCATTTCTACCATAAAGGTGGATTCACCAGAAGAGATGTTGTCAGTAGCACCAACACGAGTAAAAATTTTATCTAAGATGCCTATTTCTGCATATTCTGCGGGGACAAAACAACCAATTTGAGCCATTAAGGCAATGAGAGCGGTTTGACGCAATAATGCTGATTTTCCACTCATATTAGGTCCTGTAATCATCATAATTTGACAATCATCGGGAGAAAGATGAATGTTATTAGAAACATATTGTTCATTGGGTGGTAATTGTCTTTCAATGACAGGATGTCTTCCTTCTTTGATGATTAAATCAAAACCTTCATGGATAGCCGGACGAGTATAGTTATAAGAAATAGATAATTGAGCAAAATTCAGTAATACATCTAATTGGGCTACAATGCGAGCGTTGTGTTGAATAGGAGCAGTATATTGGTTAATGGTATCTACAAGTTCATTAAATAATGCCGTTTCTAGTTCTAAAATTTTTTCTTCTGCACCAAGAATTTTTTCTTCGTATTCTTTTAGTTCAGGAGTAATATAGCGTTCTGCATTGGTTAAGGTTTGCTTACGAATCCAATCGGGCGGTACTTTGTTTTTATGAGCATTGGTAACTTCTAAGTAATATCCAAAGACATTATTGTAAGCAATTTTTAAGGAAGGTATGTTTGTGCGTTGTATTTCTCTTTGTTGTATTTGAATTAAATAATCTTTCCCTGAATAAGCAATGTATCTTAATTCATCTAATTGGGGATGAACATTAGGTTTTATGGTTTTGCCTTTTCCAATTTGAGAAGGAGCATCTCCCTCCAAATATTGATGAATTTTGTCTTTTAATAATTCGCAGGGATTGATATGTTCTGCAAATTTTAATAATGCAGAATGTTGTGTAGATACTAATAATTGTTGGATATCTTGAATGTATTGAAGAGCATTTTTCAAGACATTAACTTCACGTGGAGTAATTCGTTTTGCAACACTTCTTGCCAACATTCGTTCTACATCGCCTACCAATTTGATAAGCGAATGAATTTCTTTTAAATAATCTTGATGCTGAACGAAGTATTCAACAATATCTAAGCGTTGTTGAATGGCGTGTATATTTTTCAACGGCATTGCTAACCATTGACGGAGCATTCGGGCGCCCATTGGATTTTGAGTGTTATCAATTATATCAATAAGGGCTTTGCCATTTTCGTGATTGGGCTTAAAAATTTCCAAATTTCGTATGGTGAATTTATCCAACCAAACAAATTCAGACGCATCAATTCTTTTGATAGTCACAATATGTTGAATATGATGATGCTTTGTTTCATTAAGATAGTGCAATAAGCCGGCACAAGCAGCAATTGCATAAGACATATTTTCAATACCGAAGCCCTTCAGAGATGTTGTACCAAAATGATGTGTGAGTTGTTGATAGCCATTTTGAAAATTAAAATGCCATTCATCTAAATAAAAAGTATAAAACTGATCGGACAATTGTTCTTGTAACCAATCTTTTTGGGATTTTGAAAATAAAATTTCACCAGGTTGAAATGTTTGAAGTGTATTTTCTATATATTGCCATTGTCCTTCGGTAACAAGAAAGTCGCCGGTGGAAATATCCAAGAATGCTATACCACCAAAATTCTTATTTTCATCAAATACCAAGGAAGCAATGAAATTATTTTTCTGATGATCTAATATCCTATCATTAAGATGTAAGCCGGGCGTTACTAACTCTGTAATACCACGCTTTACAATGGTCTTAGCGAATTTTGGATCTTCCAATTGGTCGCAAATAGCCACTCTGTATCCTGCTTTGACTAATTTGGGCAAATAGTTGTCTAAAGCATGATACGGGAAACCAGCCAAATCAACTTCTGCAGCAGATCCATTAGAACGTTTGGTTAATACAATGCCCAATACTTGCGAAGTAATTTTGGCATCTTCGCCAAAGGTTTCATAAAAATCGCCTACACGAAATAACAATATAGCATCAGGATATTGTGCTTTGATGCTTTTGTATTGCTTCATTAATGGCGTTTCTTTGGTCAAAGCCATTTTAGTAGTTTTATCGCTTTTAGTATGTTCTGCTATTATATTATCCATGTATAAGTTCTTTTTTACCATACTTTTGAATGATGTTATTTTCATAATCCAACCATTCTTGCCAGCGTTTATCTACATCTTCAAAATGTCCACATAATTTTTTAGCCAACTGAATAAAAGTTGTATAATGACGCGCTTCACTTATCATCAGTGTTCTATAAAATTCTCTTAAATCATCATCAGAAATATGTTCGCTTAATAATTTAAATCGTTCGCAACTTCTAGCTTCTATCATTGCTGCAAAAAGCAATCTGTCAACAAGTACTGCTTCTCTGCGTCCACCTTTGCGTATAAAATTATACAAATCGTTGACGTAAGGATCTTTGCGTTCACATCCAAAATCAAAGTTTCTTTCTTTGAGTTTTTGCAATACCATTTCAAAATGTTGTAATTCTTCTTGTGCTAATTTGACCATTATTTCTGCTAACTCTGGATATTCTGGAAAATTGACAATAAGTGAGATGGCATGACTGGCTGCTTTTTGTTCACAATAAGCATGATCAATTAAAATTTCTTTGATATTTTGTTGGGCTATATCAATCCATTCAATTGGTGTTGCAAATTTTAAACCAAGCATATTTAAACTCTTTAAGATGAAAAATAATTTTGTTTTTCAATCTACAAACATACAGATTTTTTTGCAGTAACTAAAACAACAAAGAATAAAAATATTTAAAATAAAAAACCCTTCCTTTTTCGGAAGGGCTTTAACACTGCATGTGTAACAGTGTTATTTTTTCTTAGCTGCTTTTTTGACTGCCTTTTTTGCAACTTTTTTAGTTGCCTTTTTTGCAGTTTTTTTGGCTGCTTTTTTTGTTGCTTTCTTAGCAACTTTTTTAGTTGTTTTTTTAACTGCTTTTTTTGCCATGGTTTTATGTTTTTAAGGTTTGCTACAAAGTAAAGGAATTTATTTCGTATAATAAAATTTATAATAAATTTTTTTTCAACAGGTCATTGTTGATATCCACAATACAACTATCAGTAAAACCTCATTACAATCATTCTAGTCATTATCTATATATTATTTTTCAACTCTGTAATACTTGATTTTACAGGTGTTTTGAAACTACAACAAAACTATTTTAAATCTTTCCAATCTATAACTACATCCCAATTATTGATCAACTTAATTGGTTTAGGATAGATAAAAATTTTTTCTGCAAACTGTTTGTTGGGATAATGTAATAGGTATTTATGTTTATCCCATTGATGATTGATATTATCGTCTTGAATAATTTTTATTAAATAAGTATCCGGTTGTATGTTTTTAAATGTTACAGATTGTAGATTAGATGCAGAAATGGGCAAGTATATGTGATGTGTATAAATAATTTTATGTTGCATATTACATAATGCAACAATATAATTTTTCTTTTCTGGAAATAATATATTGATGGTCAATTGAGCATAATTTTCTGCACTATTTGTTTTGATAACTATTTTTTGATATTCTATACTATCACTCGAATTCATTGATTTTACAGGCAATTTTAAGACATAAGAAGTGTTTGGCTGAAGTGGATAATCAATAAAAATTTTATCCTGTGTAAATCGCAAGTATTTGTTTAGTTGAACTAAATGAATACTATCTTTATCTTTATACATTATTATTTTATTAGCTATCCAATTACTATCTATCCAATGATTCGCGTTAAGAATAATATGCTTAAAATATGGATATTGCTGAGGATTATGTAGTACAGAAAATTGTGCTTTGAATTTTTTTTTGATAGGTAATGTTACTTTTATCGTATCTTGTTGGAAAGAATTTTTAATCACAAATAGGACTGAATCTGCTGGTTTTACTAATATCTTACAAGTATCAGAAGGAATTGAATCGTTTATAATTTGTAATTGATTATTCGAATAAACAAGTTTGTAACGATCAGGAAAATTGTAAATTAAAAAAATATGATATGGGTCTGGTGTATAATATCTTTTCAATAGATTTTTAGATGGTTGTTCTTCTGTAATCAAAAGATCTATAATGCTGTCTTTTTCAGGATTTATGGGCTTTTCAGTAAATCCAATTTTTTCTTTTAATGGATCGTAGTAAAAATTATTATTGTTATCTGTGTAAGCAATAAGTTTGAAGCTCTTTGCAGGTAAATGTTCAATGAAATAACTTCCATCTGCATTTGTGCGTGTGAAATACAGAGGTTTTTCTTTTAGTACAATAGAATCGTTGTATTGTTCATCATACAACGCTACTAAAACAGATTTTTCTTTATCTAATGTATAGGCATTTTGTACTATACCTTTTATGTATAAACTATCTAATGCCTTTCCTGTACTAAAGACATATTCAACATTATCAAGTGTATTTCTTTCTGTAAGATCTGCAACTGCCTTATTTAAGATGATTTTGTAAGTTGTGTTTTTTTGTAATGTATCAGAAATTAAAACCTCAAGTGTTTTGTTCTTTACAGCCCATTTTAATGGATGTTTCAATTTAGGTATTATAATAATATTTTCATTAGGATTAATTAATTGAATTTTTTCATCAAAGGTAAAAATAATTTTTTGAGGTATGATTTGAATAGATTTATTTTCAGGAAAAGTACTTACTAATTTGGGAGGCACTCGATCTTTTTCTCCACCTGTAAGGGGCACAATTTGAGCACATTGATAAAATAATAATCCACTAAAAAAAATCAAAGCATATTTCATCAAACGCACCATCCAATATAAAAACAATTATCTTAAATAATTATCAAGTGTAAAAACAGCCGTTGAAGAAGGAAGGAAAAGTTGAATACACAACAAAATAAATCTTGGGAAAAAGTATTTCATATCCCACATTGGTTTAATATAAGAAAAACCAAACGCAGCAATCAACATATCAATACCTAAAGCATACAATGCTTCGTTTCTAAACATTCCTAAGAATAACAACACAGAAGAAATTAATTCTAAATAGGCCGTCACATATACACCTATTTTAATAACAACCAGTGAAAATTTTTGTTCTGAATTTTGATAGTAAATAATGTTAGCTGCTTCATTAAGGCCTATGCGAAAAATACGATCATAGGATTGAAAGAAAAATAAAATGGCTAATAATACCCTACTTAACCATTCTAAAACAATTAAATTTACTTCCTGTACTAACATATAATTGCATTTTATAAATATTTTACTAATTAAGCAAAACTGGATATCTTATAAGTGTTTTTATTAAAGAATGATTTATCTTTATTGATAATACCAATTACTTTTCCTTTTAATGCGATATTAAAAAAAGGAGAATTGTGAGATAAAGATAAATTATCATCTGAGGTAAACACAAAATTGTCTTGTGGATCAAAAATAGTAAGTTCTGCTATTTGATTTTCTTGGATACTTGCTATAGGTAATTGGAGTATTTCTCGGGGCTTGAATGTAAAAGTATCTACAAGCGTTTCTATCTCGTTAGACAAAATTGTATTAGCCACAGCAAAAGCCGTTTGTAAATTAATAATACCAAAGTCCGCCAAATCAAATTCTAAATTTTTACTTTCTTCATCTTGTGGTTGGTGATCAGACACTAAAACATCTATTATTCTATTGAGAACAGCTTTTACCAATGCTTTTCGATCATCTTCTGTACGAAGGGGTGGCATTAATTTAAAATTAGTATCAAATTCTTTTAATGCAGTATCATTAAAATACAAGTAAGTAGTAGCCGTACCACAAGTAATGTGTAAACCCCTGTTTTTGGCTTGTTTGATAAGATCTACACTTCTCTTACAAGATATAATCGGAATGTGTACACGGACATTAGGATAGTATTCCATCAACTCAATAATAGTTTGCAAAGCAATCGTTTCAGCAATATACGGAATTCCCTTCATTCCAAGATAAGCAGACATTGCACTTTCATTCATTTGTCCGTTTTGTGAAAGATAAGAATCATTGCAGTGTAAAATAAGCAATGCGTTTATATTTTGTGCATACAACATTGCACGCAATAGTAGATGCGTGTTTTTAATACTTTTTTTGTAGTCAGAAAATGCTA
>Ga0197142_1003189_pt1 | contig 13894 bp, 9 predicted proteins | sample GBS60_MetaG_FD_148614 | JGI IMG/M metagenome (GOLD analysis project Ga0197142, IMG submission 148614) | Sediment microbial communities from Great Boiling Springs, Gerlach, Nevada, United States - GBS 60_MetaG | ecosystem: Environmental > Aquatic > Thermal springs > Hot (42-90C) > Sediment... | reverse complement strand
AACGTTGCACGTTGAACCTTGAAACGTTGTACGTTCAACCAACACCTGGCATTACCGACACCAATGGGCACACGGTATTGTACCATAGAGTCCACTGCAAAAAGGGCAGGTCACCGCTGAGGCGCAACGTTCACAGCGGCGGATTCCATAGCGAGTCACGCACCCGTATGCTGCGCCATACATCCATCATAGTCCGTTTGTAGGGTTCTCTGCGCCCTCGGCGTCTCAGCGGTGCGTTTTTGCAGCGAAGTCACCATAGCCGCGCGTGGTGACGACATCGGCAAACGCGGCATCGTAGCGCGCCGCCATACACGACCAGTCGTACCCGGCGACGATAGCGCGGAAGTCGATGCGCTTCAGATCCGGCAGTATGGCGATCATCTCGCACAGACGATCCGCCAGGTGGTCATCATCACGGTAGAGACAGGTTGGGTGAAGGTGGGAGGGGATCAATTCCGGGTAACTCAGGCGATCTGGCAGTAACGGTACGCACCCGCAATAGATCGCTTCCACGACTGCAATGCCGAAGAACTCCTGGATCGCAGTGCTGACGACAATATCCGCCTGATGGAGCAACCGGCGATAGGTTTCCAGATCGGGCGCGTATCCCCATGCCAGCACATAACGCTCCAGTTCGTCGCGCGCTGCCAGAAATGTCGGGTGGCGTGGATTGATATGTTCGCCAAGCACGATCACGCGGAAATCGATGGCGCGCCGCTTCAACTCCCGTAGCGCGGCAAAGAAGGTTTCGGGTCCCTTATCATACTCCCAGCGACTGTTCCACAACAGCGTCGGCGTTTGATGAACCGATAATCGCTCCGATGCGTCCGGCATATCCAGGCGGGCAAGATCGATTCCAGGCGGCAGAACGCGCGCACGCGCCGCAAGTGCATCAAGCAGGTCACGTTCCTGATGATCATGGTACCGTCCCGGCAAATCCGGCAACGCAGCAAAGAAGGAGTCGCGGTGGAAGGCGGAGTTGAAAAAGATCGCGTCGGCGGCCAGAGCGGATGTGTAGTTGATCCACGGAAACGCCAGGTCGCGTGTGCGACCCGGCGGCAGGGGATAGGTCAACTGATTTTCGTGCATGTAGAGCGCAACGGGAACATTCACCAGTTGATCGCGCGTCAGTCCGAGGAAAGTCGCCACATCGAGCATATCGGTGGCAACGATAAGATCAACAGGTGGCAGGGAGCGACGATGCACCTCACGCGCGAAGGTGATCGCCGCTCCCCGCATGCGCCAGCGCCATCCGCCGGCTGGCGACAGCGTCAGAAGCGTCACCGCATGCTGGCTATGACGCGCAAACCCCTGTGAGACAGCGGCGTGCGAACCGCCGTGAAAGGCATCGAGCCAGAGTATGTGCATCCCGCTGGATGGTCAATATCACTTGCGCGCACTCCAGGTCGCATTCGCGCATGATGTGCCGTCGAGTTGCGCCGCCAGCACCCCATTCGCCAGCGACCCTGATACAAACGTGCCGCTGACGCTGACGACATGGTTCGGATTACCGCCGGTAACCGGATGGAAGACGCCGCCACTGATCGCAAACGTATTGCCGCTGATACGGATGCCATTCGGGAAGTTCGGGTACGTCTCGAACGGACACGACGGACCATCAACCGAGATGCGATAGATAGCGCCATTGCGCACCTCGATCTCGAAACGTCCTGGCGGATAGGGGCCGGTTGTCGTTGTACCAGAATTCGTGCCGCGCCATGTCCCATCGTAGGGGCTGGCTTCCGGGGTTGGCGTCGGCGGCTCTGGTGTCGGCGTCGGAACCTCGGTCGGCACCACCAGGTCCTGGCGCGCCGTGAAGTCAACATAGAAAATCTCACCGGGCTGTCCACTCAAACGGACCCGTACCTGATGACCGGCCTGCTCAGCGGGAGTTGTCGGCTTATTGTTGACCGCATACACCGCAATACCCCACTCTCCCTCGCCGAGTCCACAGATGCGATAATTGCCGGTATCGTAGAAATGCTTCGCCGGAATCGTTCGTCCCCGATTATCCACCTGCACATAGAAACTCTGGAACAGACCACCATTCGCCTGAACCACGCGCCCCTGGATGCAGGAGCCGCCATCGCCCTCCGCCGGATTGATCGTACCGCGCCGGGCGGTACCACGGAACAGGTCGCCACTTCCGCCAATGCCGAGCACAACACCCGTTGGACCGGCAGGGGCGGCCGTCGGACCGGTTGGCGGTTGCGTCGGCGCCTGCGTTGGCGGATTCGGATCGGGCGTATTGGTGGGACCCGGTGTATTGGTCGGACGCGGCGTATTCGTGGGACGTGGCGTATTCGTGGGCGCGGGCGTATTGGTTGGCGCCGGGGTTTCGGTCGGCGTGGGTGTATCGGTGGGCGGCAGCGCCGTCGGCGATGGTTGCAATGCAATCGCCGTCTGTGTATTGGCGCTATCGACCTGATTGACAATCGCGCGCGCAGTGGCAACCTCCGCCGTGCGGCGCTCGGCTTCCGCAGTTTGCAGCACGACGGCGGTTTGCAGCAATTGTTCGTTATCGAGCGGCGCTGCGGTTGGCAGGAGAGTCATGGTGGGCGGCGCCTCGATCACCCCTACTGCTCCACCTGGCGTCGACTCTGTCGGCGGTTGATCGCCGCCACGCCCAAACGCAAGAAACCCGCCAATCACCGCCAGCGCCACGACAACCACCCCTGCCAGGGGTAACAACCATCCAGGGCGCGCAGCCGACGCAGGTGTTGGGGCCGGTTGATTCTGGGTGGTGCTGGTAAATGCGCGCGTACCAGCGCCTGATGGAATGGCGCCGGCGCCGACATATGCCGCCTGTTGCTGCGCCTCGTCTGCAACCCGCACAACAGTTGGCGGCGGTTCCTCAAGAAGCACTGTGGCTGCCGCGCCGCCGCGCGCCGCATCGCGCAGCGCAGTGCGCATCAGCGCCGCCGACTGGTAGCGCTGGTCGGGGCGTTGCGCCATAGCCCGTATCAGGACTGCTGCAACCGCCGGGTTGACGGCGGGATTCTGAATATTGGCGGGAACAAGCGGATCCGGCTCGCCATTGATGATCGCCGCAGCGCGGGTCAGGGCATCAGGCGGCGGCGCACCGGTCAGCAGATGGTAGAGCGTGGCGCCGAGCGAATAGAGATCGCTGCGCGGATCGGTTCCGGTTCCCTTGATCTGTTCAAGCGGCGCATAGTGCGGCGTATACCCGAAGACGCTGGCGGTCGATGCTGTGCGGGTCATTGCAGCGGCGGCGCCCTTTGCCAGCCCAAAGTCGAGCAGAATAATCTCGCCGCGGTCGGTGAGTTTCAGATTCTGCGGCTTGATGTCGCGGTGGATGATCGGCGGCGTATGCCCGTGGAGATATTCCAGCGCATCGAGCAGCACATCCGCCCAGCGGAGCACATCGGCGACCGGAAAAGGACCCGCGCGCTTGCTCAGGAGCGTCCCCAGATCATCGCCGGGGATGAATTCCATCACCAGAAATTGACCATCCTCCTCGACAAAGTGATCGCTTACTTTGGGCAATGCCGGATGCCGCAACCCGGCAAGCAACTGCGCTTCGCGTTCGAACGCCCGCCGCGGCGCCTCGCCCGATACAAGGGTTTGCTTGAGCGCGACGATGGCATGCAGACGGGTGTCGATTGCCTTATACACAGCGCCCATCCCGCCGCGCCCGATAGACTCGATAATCTTGTACCGTCCCTGCAAAATCTGATTGGGTTCAAGCATAGCGGATACCCTTCCAGGCATGCGCCGCGATGTGCAATGACAGACACATAAAGCCAGCAGAGTCGCTTCTCCGCCTGACCAAGTATAGCACGGCAGATGAACCAGTACATTGCCAGATTGATGACATTCCAGTTAAGGCGTCGATGACGTTATCCGTGAACTGAATGTAATGTTCTGCTGCTTCTCGTAACCGTCAAAACAGCGTATAACCAGATCGGGAAGACAACTGCACCCAACGGTGTTTCCATGATCACGATTGACCCGCTGCGCTGGTTGAAACGTCGACGTACCACACCTGTGGCGCCGCCACACCACGATGCGCTCGTCGGTATTGCGCACGACATTGGGCTGACAGGTCGCTGGGAGATGCTTGATGACCTTCCTGCGCCGGATCGCAATGCGGTCGCAGTCCGGCTGGCGGTTCAGGTCGATGATCCGTTTCCATTATTCCGATGGTTATGGCGGCGGGCAACCATTGATCCCGATCATCTGCTGACGCTTGCGCGCTGCCTCAGAGCGGTGAATGACGGCGGTATGCTCTGGCCCATCCGGGTTGGAACAGCGCTGGCGGAAGGTCGCGCAGGCGATATTGCAACCGGTCCGGTTCTTCAAGCGCTTCTCGACTGTCTCCCTGCACTCGATGCTGCGCTTGATCGAATCGTGCAGCGCAAACGATCACCGGTGCGTGTGCTGCAGCGTTTGTTTCGTGCGCTGCCGCTCGACGTGGCAACGCCGCGCCTGAGTCGTCTGGCATTCGACGAGGCGACCCCTGCACCACTGGCATGGACCGCCGCAGACTGGTTGGTGGAACGGCTCTCAGCGACGGATCCGCTCGACGCCCCTCCCGCAACACCTGCATCCCGTCTCCGCTGGATCTATGTCGAGGCGCTGCGCGGCGGCGCCGGACTCCAGACGCTGGCAGTGGCTGAGGTGTGTGCTTCGCTGGCGGCGTTTACCGATGCTGGCGCCGTGCGATGTGAGCGATTGGGATGCGCGTTGCTGACCAACACGACGCTTGCGCCAGCCATTCGCCTTGCAGCGCTTGACCTGGTAGTGCAGCAGGAGGCGCCGCCCTGGACACAGATTGCAGCGCTGTGCTCCGACGAGAATGAAGCGGTACGACGTGGTGCACTGGCTCGAATCGGCGCATGTTCGGGACGCGAGGCGATTGCAACGCTGGTGCGGCTGGCATTGAATGTCGGCGCTCCGGGTGATGTGCGTTTTGAGGCAGTTATGCGCCTCAGCGTCGAAGCGAGGTGGGACATCGCGCCGGTGTTGCAGCGGTGCGCTATTGACGGGTCACTGCCGCTGGCGGCGCAACTGCGCGCGGCGGCGGCGCTGGCTCGACGTTCCGTCAATCTGCCGCGTATGCTGGCGATCATCCGCGATCCGCAGGTGCGCGTCGAGGTGCGCGCCGCCGCCGCGCGCGCGGCAGCGTTTCCGACGATGGCGCCCCATTTTTTCCGCCTTATGCTGGATTCTGCGACGCCTCCACCGGTGCTCATCGGTATGTGCCAGGCGCTGGCAACCCCTGCCTGTCGCACGGCAGCTCAGCGTGGGCGTCTGATCCTCATCCGTCTGCTCAACGCTGCACGCGCCGATGTGTCGCTAACGCTGACAATTATCAGGGCACTGGGAGCGATCGGCGGCGATGAGGCAGTGTCGGCGCTGGCGCCGCTGGCAGGCAGGAGTGCGATTGAGCGCTTGCAGAGCGTTGTCCCATCCGATGCGCTCGACCTGCCGGTTGGAATCTGCCTGGAACAGGCACTCATTCCGCCGCCAATGATCACCCGCCTGCGCTGCGCTCTGGCATGCGCGCCAACCATTGCGGAGCAACCGACGACCCTGGCGCAGTTTCTGGCAAATGAGGCGAATCTGATGCGGTGCGCCGCGATTGAAGCGCTGAACGTTTGCGGCGGTCATCGCGCGCGTGAGGCGATCCTGATCGCGCTGCGTCACCCGGCTGCGCCAGCAGTCGCCGCTGCGCTGGCTGCGTCGCTCGACACGTCCGGCAGCTCTCACGATCTGCTGAAGGTGTTCGCCGATGCTGGCATCGACCCGACCATACGCTGGCACATCGTTGATCGGCTGGCGCAGCGCGCCGATGGACCGGCGCTCTTACGCGACGCCTGGACTCAGCACGACCTTGATGCATATGGACGTGAACTGATCATCGATGCGCTGACACGTTATGACGCCGGGGCTTCCGCGTCGTTCCTGGTGCGACTCGCAAGTGACGCCGATCTTGCCCCTGTGGTGCGCGAACGGGCGCTGGCAGCGCTTGAAGGGGTGACCGACGCGGCATTTGAAGAAGCGCTTGTACAACTGATTGGCGATGGGCATCTTGATCCTGGACTGCGCGGCAAAGCAGCGGCGAGTCTGCCGGTTTCGCTCACCCCTGCGACACGCGCGATGCTCCGCGATCTGGTGCGCACCGATCCTCCGCCAACGCCACTGCTCATCGGCGTCCTGCGGGCGCTTGGTCGCTGCCGGGATGCTGCTGCGCTTCCCATTTTCCTGCGCTACATCCTCGATGAGCACACAGAAGTAGCCCAGGCGGCCATCGAAGCGCTTGCCGCCTGCGGCGATTCCAGCATCACTCCGGCGCTCGTGCGCGTTGCGCTGAGTCCGCAGGCGGGCGCCGCCACAAAGTTGAACGCTGTCGAGGCGTTGGTACGGCTCGGCGATCAGGACGCAGTTCGCCTGCTGCGTCCCTATCTGTCACATCGCTCAATCATTCTGCAAATGCGCGCATTTCGCTTACTGGCGGAGACGGCACAGATCGGCGGCGAAGCGGAACGCCTGGCGCGCGACCGGCTCTGTCCTGCGCCACTGCGTCTGGCAGCGTTGAACCATCTGTCCGCCGGATTGTCATCCGAATCGTTGCTGGCAGCGCTGGTTGGCGATTCCGGCGAGGACCCGACCATCCGCGCGGCGGCGGCAAGTCGACTGCGTGCATCCGGGCATGTCTCGACCCTGGTCGGGGTGGCGCTCGATGCAACCGCACCGATGATAGTGCGATCAGCATGCATAGCCAGTCTGGGCGCCTGCAATGCGACCGACGCCTGGTTGGCGCTCAGTACGCTGGCCAGTTGCGAGGAAGAACCCGCCATACGCGAACTGGCGTTGCACGAACTGGAACATCTGACGGTAGAGCCGCTGAGCGATAGAGTAAACTATGGAGCACAAAAGCGCCACGATCATGATCGTCGATGACGATACGGCGATCAGCAGTCTGATCAGCCACCAGCTTCGCAGCCTTGGATACCGCACCGTGTGTCTGCAGGACGGTCTTCAGGCGCTCCAGCGCCTTGCCGTTGTTCAGCCCGATCTGGTGCTGCTCGACGTTATGATGCCGCATATGAGCGGCTGGGATGTCTGCCGCCAGATCCGCACATGTTCTGGTACGCCGATTATTCTTCTGACAGCCAAGGATGCCGACGCCGACGTGATGACCGGTTTAAGTGCAGGGGCGGACGACTATATTGTCAAACCGTACCGGATTGCGCAGTTGCATGCGCGTATCGAGGCGGCGCTACGAAGGTCGGCGCAACGTTCACGATCACGTTCCACCACGCACACCGCAGCGGAAGTCGTCGGCACGCCCTCGCCTGCACCGGCGGCAACGCCAGCGCAGACATCTCCGACTGCTTCGACTGCGGTGACGGCGCCACAGCAGCCGCCACGTCCCCGGCTTGGCGCAACCCTGCGCGAGGAGCGCCGCCGACGAGGGGTATCGCTCTACCAGGCGGAACAGGTCTGTCGCGTGCGATGGGATTATCTCCAGGCGATTGAACAGGAACAATGGGAGTATGTGCCACGCGCACATCGACAGGCGGCGATACGAGCGTATGCCGCATATCTGGGCGTTCCCCTGCGTCATCCCCGCCCTTCCCGCATACCGCTCGCGTCGGTGGTGGCGCCGGCGGTCGCCGTCATGGTCATGCTGGTAGTTGCGGTCATCTACTTCCTCTGATGCCTGCGCTCTCGCAAACGAGACCAGCGGGTGTGGTATACTGAAAAAGAGAATTTCATAACAACGGACGACGGGCGTGGGAGAGAACCGCGCAAGCGGTCGCCGAAGGAGCAAGCCGGGGTTGCCGGACCCTGCGCGAATCTCTCAGGCGAAAGGACTGCGCCCTGACGACCCTCTGGAGAGCCTGTTCATACGGGCGCCGACGGAGTAACCCGTTATGCGGGGCATCTCTCAGGTCAACGGACAGAGGTCAGGCGCGATGTCTGACCCTGTCTCTTTTTATTTGACGAGGAGGTCGCCTGATGAGTGAGGCGGTTGGGTTGCGTCGCACGCCACTGTACGAGCGTCATCTGGCGCTGGGTGCGCGGATGGTGGCGTTTGGCGGTTGGGAGATGCCGGTTCAGTACAGCGGGATCATCGAGGAACATCGCGCAGTGCGCGAAGCAGCCGGTCTGTTCGATATCAGCCATATGGGTGAGGTGGAAGTGCGTGGACCAGATGCGCTGCCGTTCCTGCAGTATCTGGTGACGTATGATGTTGCCGCGATCCCGCCTGGTCGGGCGAATTATGCGCTGATGTGTCGCCCCGACGGTGGGATTATCGATGATACGTTCATCTACAATCTCGGTGATTATTACCTGATCGTCGTCAATGCCGCGAACACCGCAAAAGATGTCGCGTGGATGCACGAATGCGCAAAAGGCTTCAACGTTACAGTGTCCGATGTTTCAGACCAGACCGGCATGCTGGCGCTCCAGGGTCCGCTGGCTGAGGCGCTGCTGGCGCAGGTCGCCGACGCAGATCTGGCGGCGTTGCCATTTCACGGTGTTATGCAGGGGCGCGTCGTGCACACGCCAGCGATTGTGGCACGCACCGGTTATACCGGCGAAGATGGGTTTGAAATCTTCGTCGCCGCCGGAGATGTCACGCGGGTGTGGGACGAACTGCTCGATGCCGGGCGCACTATCGGGTTGAAGCCATGTGGTTTGGGGGCGCGCGATAGTCTGCGCTTCGAGGCATGTCTGGCGCTCTATGGTCATGAGATCACGGAAGAGACCAATCCATACGAAGCACGGCTCGGATGGGTGGTGAAACTCGACAAAGGCGATTTTATCGGGCGTGAGGCGTTGCAGCGCATCAAGCAGGAAGGAGTCGCGCGGCGTCTCACCGGCTTTGAGATGGCAGGGCGCGGCATTGCCCGCAGTGAATATGAAATCCGTGATCTCGAAGGCGCTCCGATTGGCAGGGTGACGAGCGGTATGCCCTCACCGACGCTGGGAAAAAATCTTGGCATGGGGTATGTGCCGGTCGCGTTCTCGACCGAAGGGAGCGAGTTTGATGTCGTGGTGCGCGACCGACCGGTGCGCGCGCGTGCAATCAAAATGCCATTCTACCGTCCACGCTACAAGAAGGGCTGAACGCCTGTTGTTTTGTATCGCTCTATCCACAGGAGGATTCCTATGGCTTTCAAGACGCCAGCCGAACTGCAGTACAGCAAGACGCATGAATGGATCCGGATCGAAGGAGATGAGGCGACGGTCGGGATTACGGATTATGCGCAGGATGCCCTCGGTGACGTGGTGTATGTTGATCTGCCGCAAGTCGGTGCGCGTTTCGAGGCGGATGGCGTATTCGGCGCTGTCGAATCGGTCAAAGCGGCGTCCGATCTGTATCTGCCGGTTGCCGGTGAGATTATTGCTGTGAATGAGGCGCTGGTGAACAATCCTGAGTTGATCAACAAAGACCCATACGGTGAGGGGTGGATCGTGAAGATCAGGGTCGCTCCCGGTGTCGGTGCGTTGATGAGCGCAGATGCGTATGCAGCGTATGTGGATACGATCAAGCATTGAGAACCAGGAACCGAGAACCAGGAACCAGGAACCGAGAACCAGGAACTGAGAATTGAGAACTGGAAACTGAGAACCGGGAATTGGGAAGAACCGGGAATTGAGCAACCGGAAACGGGATGGAGTCGCGAATGACACACTATATTCCGATTACAGACGCAGATCGTATCGAGATGATGAAGACGATCGGCGTCGAACGTCTCGAGGATCTCTTTGAGGCGGTGCCGGCGGAGCATCGTTTTCCGCCGCTCCAATTGCCGGAACCGCTCTCCGAGCCGGAACTGCGTCGGGAGTTGAGTCGGTTGGAGCGGCTGAATGCACAGGCTGGCAGTCACCTGATCTTTCTTGGCGCAGGTGCATACAACCATTTCGTGCCAGCCGCGATCGATCAAATCTTGCGGCGCGGTGAGTTCTACACGGCATATACGCCCTATCAGCCAGAGGTCAGTCAGGGTACGTTACAGGCGATTTTTGAGTATCAGAGCCTGATCTGCGCACTGACCGGCATGGATGTGGCGAACGCTTCGCATTACGATGGCGGTACGGCGCTGGCAGAAGCGGCGATCATGGCGATCAACGTTGTGCGCGGACGGCGGAAGATCGTCGTTGCGCCAGGGGTGAACCCGCAGTATCGCGCGGTTATGCGCACGCTGTTGCAGGGTGTCGATGTCGAGATTGTCGGTGATGAAGATCCAGAGGCGTCGCTTGCGGATGTCGCATCGCTGGTGGATCATACCACGGCGGCGCTGATGGTGCAAAGCCCCGATTTCTTTGGCGTACTGCATGATCTGCGACCGCTGACCGCCGCAGCGCACGCAGCGGGTGCGCTGATGGTTGCGCACTTCGACCCGATTGCCCTTGGTCTGTTCCAGACGCCGGGCGAGGCGGGCGCCGATATTGCAACTGCCGAGGGGCAACCGCTGGGCGTCGGTCTTTCGTTTGGCGGACCCTACCTGGGCATCTTTACCTGCCGCCAGCAGTACGTTCACAAAATCGCCGGTCGTCTGGTGGGCGTGACCCGTGATCTCGAGAATCGCCTGGCGTATGTGCTGACATTGCGCGCGCGGGAGCAGGATATCCGGCGTGAGCGTGCGACCAGCAATATCTGCACCAATCAGGGTTTGATGGCGCTGGCGGCTGCGGTGTACCTCAGCCTGCTCGGACGGCAGGGGTTGCGGCGTGTGGCGGAGTTGTGCTATCACCGGGCGCACTATGCCGCTGCGCAGATTGCGCAATTGCCGGGGTATCAGGTGCTTGATCGGGGTCCGTTCTTCAAGGAGTTCGTCGTCAAAACCCCGCGCCCGGTTGTTGAGATTAATGCGGCGTTGCGGAACCAGGGCATCATCGGCGGCTACGATCTCTCCGGCGATTACCCGCACCTCGGCGATGCGATGCTGCTCTGCGTGACCGAGATGAATACGCGCGCCGATATCGATGCGCTGGTGACTGCGCTGCGGTCGGCGGCATGAGCGGCGCCGGGCGCATATCACCGGATTGAGGGTGACGATGGACCTGCGACCCGAACTGATCGAGGCGGCGGTGGGCGCTCGCATTCGTGAACTGGTCTCCATGGGGGGTGATCGCTGGATGCTGGCGCTCGCGGATGGTCAGCGGAGCGTGGTGCAACGATTTTCCAGCACCGATGCGCTGACGACTGCCGAGGTGGCGCTGAGCCGGCTGCGCAGCGAAATCGATCTGCCGATCCCGCAGATCCGTCGCCTGGATGTTGCCGATCAGCCGACAGAGACGCCCCTGGCGCTCTTCATCGGGATCGACGGCGAGCCGCTGGCACGGAAGTTGCCGCAGATTCCCGACGAGTCGCTCTATCAGATCGGGATGCGGTTAGGGCAGGTTGTCTATCGCATTCATCGCGTTGCGGGCGGACGTTATGGTGCGTTGACCGGCGATGACCCGTGCGCCGCCGACGAGGAACGCCGGTATATTCAGGCGCGCCTCGATCACGATCTTGCTCAGGCGATTGCGCTGGAAGCGTTGAGTGAAGAAGAAGCCGCCGAAGTGCGCAGGGTGTTGCAGCAGTTTCTGCCGCCTGGTCGTCAGGCGGCGCTGTTGAACGGCGGATTGTCGCCGGAGACGCTGCTGGTAGCGCACCGCGATGGGCGCTGGACGCTCGGCGGGGTGTTGGGGTGGGAACACGCCCTTGGCTGGTGCCCGGCATGGGAGCATGTCACCTTTCTGGATTCCTGCGAAGGAGAACGCTGCTTCAGTCTGCGCGTCGGGTACGGCAACGGATACGATAGCGAAACGCAACGCGCCTACGAACAGGTGCGTGAACCGGCGCTGCGTCCATATCGGTTACTCCTGGCGCTGCGGCGAACTGTCGAACATGCCCGGCGCGGCGCCCATGACGACGCCCGCCGAAACAGAACTATTCTGCTGAGACTTGTGCGTTCTTGAGGAGACGTAGCGATGCATAACCACGAACCGCCGATCTTTGAGTTGTCAGGACCCGGTAAAATTGGCGTCAATCTGCCGCAGATCGATGTACCGCAGAGCGAACTGCCCGCCGATCTGTTGCGCGCCGACGATCTCGCCGGTTTGCCGGAGTTGACCGAGCCTGAAGTCATCCGGCATTACACGCGCATCAGTCAGCGCAATTTCGCCATTGACACGACCATGGTCAGCCTGGGGTCGTGCACGATGAAGTACAACAGCAAACTCCACGAGGAGGCTGCGCGCCTGCCCGGTTTCGCCGCTGCGCATCCGCTCCAGGGCGATGAACTGTCGCAGGGTGCGTTGCAGTTGATGTATGAACTGCAGGCGTACCTGGGTGAGATCTCCGGCTTTGATGCAGTTTCCCTGCAACCGGCAGCCGGGGCGCAGGGTGAGTTGACCGGTATTCTGGTGTTCCGTGCATACCACCGTGATCGTGGCGATCACGAGCGAGTCGAGGTACTGGTTCCCGACTCGGCGCACGGCACGAACCCGGCGACTGCGGCGATGGCAGGGTATCGCGTGGTGGAGGTGAAGAGTGATGCGCGCGGGAATGTCGATCTCGAAGACTTGCGGCGCAAACTGTCGCCGCGTACCGCTGCGCTGATGCTGACGAACCCGAATACGCTGGGGTTGTTCGAGGAGCACGTTGTCGAAGTTGCACGCCTGGTTCACCAGGCAGGCGGGCTGGTGTACGGCGATGGCGCAAACTTCAATGCTCTCCTTGGCATTGCAAAGCCGGGCGAGTTGGGGTTCGACTTCATGCACTATAACCTGCATAAAACGTTTACAACCCCGCACGGCGGCGGCGGTCCCGGATCGGGAGCAGTGGGATGCACTGCAGCGCTGGCGCCATTTCTACCAGCGCCGCGTGTGCGCCGTGTTCCGCACGAGGGTGAACCATTGCCGCCAACCGAACGTGGCGTCAGTCTACGTCCCGCCGGAGCACCGGCACTGCCAGAGGGCGCATATGAACTATTCGCACCGGAAAAGACGATCGGACGGGTGAAAACATTCCACGGCAATTTTGGCATGCTTGTGCGGGCATGGACGTACATTCGCTCGATTGGCGCCGTCGGTCTGCGCAGGGTGAGCGAGACGGCAGTGCTGAATGCGAACTATGTGCAGGCGCGCCTGAAGCATGTCTATCCGGCTGCAGTTGATCGCACCTGCATGCACGAAACGGTGCTGCAAGGGAAACTGGCAGCCGCGCCGGAGGTGCGCACGCTCGATATTGCCAAGCGCTTGATCGACTACGGGTTCCATCCGCCGACGGTCTATTTCCCGCTGATCGTGCCTGAAGCGTTGATGATCGAACCAACCGAAACGGAGTCGAAGCGCACACTGGACGCATTCTGTGATGCGCTGCTGGCGATTGCTGAGGAAGCGGCGCGCGACCCGGAGATTCTGAAGCGTGCGCCGACCACAACACCGGTGCGTCGACTCGACGAGGTGCGCGCCGCACGCCAGCCGATCCTGCGCTATGATCCGACCGTGTTTGCGCGGTTACGGGAGGAAGGCATCCGATAGCCGATAGCCGATAGCCGATAGCCGATAGCCGATAGCCGATAGCCGATGGTCGAGAGGGTCACGGTTGGAGTTCGCGTTCCGCGCAGGCGGGCTTCGCCCTGGAGAGCGGAGGGCTGATAGTCTTTGAGTCATTATTCCGCTCTCGCTGGCGCAGGCGGGCTTTGCATTCCATAGCGGGGGGCTTATGGTCTTTGCATAAATAATCCGGTATAGCCCGCGCAGGCGGGCTTTGCCCTGGTTAGCCGAGGGCTTATGGACTTTGAAAAAATATTCCGTTATACTGATACTCATCCGTGTCAAGCCTTTCTCAGGAGGTTGCGATGCCTGCACGCCGGACCCTTCACTTGTCCATCGAAGAGCGGGAGGCCCTCGAAGACCT
>Ga0197142_1003188_pt1 | contig 13904 bp, 21 predicted proteins | sample GBS60_MetaG_FD_148614 | JGI IMG/M metagenome (GOLD analysis project Ga0197142, IMG submission 148614) | Sediment microbial communities from Great Boiling Springs, Gerlach, Nevada, United States - GBS 60_MetaG | ecosystem: Environmental > Aquatic > Thermal springs > Hot (42-90C) > Sediment... | reverse complement strand
TGAATACCATCCTGGGTGGTTCTGCTGGCAGTACCAATTTGATTAGTGGGTTGGTGCAATGGAATGAAGTGCCCGGTGGTGTGAGTCGTGTTGGGTTGTCGGAAGCATTTGCTTATGCATTCATTCCGCCGACTCGTGCTCCGGTGAAGAAGATCCTGGCTAACGGTGTGTTAACGGCCAGATTGTTTGCATTTGATCGAACTGAAGTCGGTGGTGATGATGCCCAAGATATTCTGTATAATGGTTGGGGTAATCGTAAGTTAAATAATGCGGATGTGATTACCAGCATTAAGCGTGAATTGATTCCGGATGATACGATTTATATGTTTGCGGATCCGAACTTTATCGGTGTCTTCTTTGAATTGCAGGCTCCGTCGATGTACATTAAGCGAGAAGACACTGAAATCCAATTCCGTGCTCACGAAATGGTGGGCTTAGGTATTGGGCATGGTGACGCATTCAGCCGTATTGATTTTGTGGCGTCTTCTACGTAATAAAACCATAAAGGAGTAGGCAATGAACGACGTTTTGGTCGAACAAGTCTATAAGCCTGTCTTTTTCCATACGTTGCAGCAGTGGGGTGTGAATGCTGACACACTGGAAAAGCAGGCTGCTATGTTACAGCTTGTGGACCAATTGAAAGAGCAAGCTGCACAAATCTTTGGCCCTAATCTTCCTGTGGGGAGCCCTTCACCACAGCTTGTGCAGCAGATGCTACACTTTGTGCGAGATAACCCGACTGTTAAGCAAGCTGCTCTGGGAGCTTTACGATGAGATCTAAATACCTTATACGAGCCGAGATTACGGCACCTGCGCAGCGGGCGGTGAAGCTAGCTTTAGGTAGTGGTGCTTTTCCACATACTGTGGTGATTCCGGCAGGCGAAGCTGATACCGTATATTTCACTCGCCCGACCCGGAAGCATATCGAAATCCTTAAAGTGGCCGCTCAGCAAGGTTGTACGATAACGGTTAGATTGCCTTTTGGCCAATCTTCTTCGTAAAGTTACCTGCGCATCATGGCTGTTCCTCCGAAAAGCCCCATACCATATCTGGTATGGGGCTTGATTTTTTATATAGTGATACCATATAATTTTAGAGAAATTGATTTTCTGGGGGTTATAAAATGTTTGATCTATACTTTCTCAAAGTGGTAAATAAGTTAGCTGCAAAGCAGCTACAGGTATCGAAAGTACCGCATCCAATATCTGCTTATCTTGAGGATCTTCGACGAAAGCCGCAGCCGCAGAATTTGAAAAAAGATAAAGAAATTGAAATCCCTGCCGTGGCGATCCAGCATGAAGAGCCGTCTGGGATCGCAGAATTGATGGCTCGTGTGGAACCTTTAGAATCGCAAGAAGAGGAGATGGTGGATGGTACATAGAATGAAGGGGGATTTGTTTCGGACGGATGTGGATGTCTATGTGATACCTGTAAATTGTGTAGGCGTGGCTAGGCGAGGCGTAGCGGCCCAATTCAAACACTATTTTCCTGATGAATATCTTGTCTATCGTGTAGCTTGTCAGAAAGGACAGGTACAAATAGGCCGTGTGCTTGTTATTCCTGTAAATAGCTTTATCAAGCCTAAATATATTATCGCTTTTCCCACTAAACGGCATTGGAAGGAGCATTCTAAATTAGAATATATCGAAGAAGGCTTAAAAGCTCTCGTGGAGGCAGTGCGTAAATATCCTATTTACTCAATAGCTATGCCCGCCCTGGGGTGCGGTGCAGGAAAACTTTCTTGGGATCAAGTGGATAGGGTTATCGAAGAATATGTAGAAAAATATTTGCGGGGCAAATTAGTGTTTGTATTATTGCCAAGGGAAGAAGAAAGGAGAAGCGATGAAGAAAAGTGGCAAGCAAGATCAGAAAACACAGAAGCTACGCAAAATTCACCAATTTGCAAGCGGAGCTGTACGGAGTACGGATGCAGATGCCGAGCGATGGGATTTAATACCAGTTCGAGGCATACGGCGTGTGGCTCGCACTGCCGCGGAAGGTGCCGCTAAATACGGTGACCGTAATTGGGAAAAGGGAATCCCGATTAGCAATTTATTAAATCACTGTATTCGCCATATTTATTTGTATATATTGGGTGATACCTCGGAAGATCACTTAGCTCATGGTGCGTGGAATCTATTGGCTGCGTGTGATATGGAAGAAGTACGTCCAGAGTGTTGTGATATTCCAAGTAGAGGTAATTTTGTGAAAGGAGCAAGCAGGTGATTCGGGGAAAGCGTAAAGCGCTCTTGGCGCAGGTGTTCTTGGTACAAAAAATGCGTGAAAACGGCTATGACGGCCTGTTTAACGAAAGGGAGTGGTGCTGGTGCACAGTGGATAAGATAGCGCCATGCTCCGGAGTGAAATGGGATTGCGATTTAGCACGATATTACAAGCTACCGATAATTTGTCCTAAATGTAAATTACCTTTGTTGGAAGATGATGATATTGACGAAACTATGCAACGAGCGGAAGATTGCGTGGTTATGCTACTGCCTGTATATCGACCGAAATTGATGTGTGTGTATTGTAAACGCCACACTACGGGAAAACCTGTTAAGGATGAGCCTGAAAAAGAGTTATAATTTTGAAGGATAAGTTTGTGAAATATTCTATTCCTGGGAGATTTTCAATGAAAATCCGCATTCTACTGGGATTATTAGCGAGCCTGGTGGGTCGCTTGTGCTTTGCCCAGTGTGTGGGCCCAACGTGTCCGCCGGTTACCACTCCTCCTGCGTTTTCTGCTCCGGCTATAAATCCGGAAGCACAGGATACTTATACAAAAATTAAAAATGCCAGCGTGAAAGTATACGCTGTGGAAGGTGCTCTAGCTGGTCGAACGATATTTAGCCGTGGTAGTGGTACAATAGTGAAATACCGAGATCATGTGATCGTGATCACAGCCGGACATGTGATTTCTTCTACGAATGTGTATATTGAGCATGCGCAGTTAGGTCGTATTCCTTGTCATGTGTGGAGTACAAATCGACGTACGGATTTTGCTATTCTAGAACCCACTGCCAAACAAGAGGAATTATATGAATACGGTGTGCCGATATTGCTTGATCGTGTATTACAGATTAATGAAACGGTGCTATTAGCCGGATTTGACGCAGTGCCGGATTTATCTATTTGGCGCTCTCAAGTGAAATATTGGCGGAGTTCACAGGCTTCTAAGCATGCGGATTGGATGGAACTTGCTGGCCGTGCTAGACAGGGCGATTCCGGTGGTGGTATCTTTACTACTCAAGGAGAGTTAGCAGGAATTATTTGGGGTACCCGTGTGGTGGAAACCTCTGATATAGCGCATTTTACTATTCTATTTTTTACCGAAGACGGTAAATACGTGGATCGTGTAGGCAATGTACAATATATGCGCTTGGTACCGAGTGGCGGGGCTATTTTAGGTGGGAGTGTGTTTGCAACGTGGATTCAACCGGTACATGAAGAATTAATTAAGATATGTTTTAGGTTTCGGTGGAGAAGGCCGAATCGTCAGCCTCTTCCACCTCCGATTGAATCCGTACCACCCAAGGAGGTACCGGCACCTAAAGTTATTCCAGAAAAGCCGCTTCCAGAACCCAAATCACCGCCTAGTGTGGAAGCTCCCACACCAAAAACGCCACCAGAGGGTCCAACGCAGGTTTCTAGATGGAAAGCATGGTTTGAATTTTTCAAACCTACACTGTGGGTCGTATTAAGTTTTATAATTTATTGGAGTACGCTTATTGTGGTAGATCTTGTCGTCTTAGTAAGACGTATTTTGGCAACATAAAGGAGCTAAGCGATGTGGTCCATTCTTACCGCTGTGGGTGTGGGTATTGTGCTAGCCCTTGTGACAGTAGTTATTTACTCGTACGTAAATAGCCGGGTAAATGCAGCACAAAAGGCGTTAAATAAAATTGAGAATCGAATGCGAGAGGCTAACTGTACCTACTTGGCGGATTTGTTAGAAGCGCTGATCGTGGGTGATGTGGCTGATGCATTCCGTAAAGCTAATACCTTGATCGAAACACCCGATAGCAATGAGTTTTTCTTGCAGAATATCGGTTTGCCGATAACTCGTTATACGATTTTGAATTCCGTGCGTGATTATCCGGCTATCTATGAGGAGGTGAAAAAGGTTTATGAATCAGTGCAACGAAAATAATGGTACGTGCCCATATCTTGAATTGACATTGGCATTACATGATTCCGTACAGAAGCTTACTGACAATCTCATTTCGTCAACGCACGAGATTGCCACACTGAGTGCTTCTTTACGAGATCTAAGTGATTCTGTGAAAAGTATTCATCGCACTGTGTTTGGAAATGGCGATGTGGAAAACTCTTTGATAACCCAAATAACAAATGTGCGAAGTGAGCAAGCCGGGCTGACAGAGAAATTCAATTGGCTATTAGCTGGTGCTAGCGCTATTGTGGGATCAGTGTTGGGAGTGCTAGTGTATAGGATCTTTCAATGATTGTGTATCAGGGTTTTCTAAATAATCTGGCGTCGGCTGCTTTCGATTGGCGTAGTGCTAATATCAAAGCATTGCTTGAGTCTTCTACATCTAGGTATACTCCGGACCCTGCTCATCAAACGCTTTATCACTTACGTTTATTAGGTTTTGAAGAAATCTCTGTACCTGGTTATACAAGAGCTTCTGTAGCTGATCGGCATATTTATTATAATGATTTACTTAATCGACTAGAATTGCGTTGTGCTAATCTACAGTTTGGTCAACCAGCAGCGGGTGCTACAGTGAAAGGGATAGTGTTTTACGTGCAGATCGGTACAGAGCCAAATGAAAATCAGGATTATTTAATTTCCTATGCCAACGATATTACAGGATTGCCTAAAGAAACCGATGGGAAACTCTTCCTTTTACGTGTCCCACAAACGCTATTCTATTTACAGGCTGCAGCGTAGTTTGTGAATATCTTCATAAAAAAGGCATGGTCACTCTTACAAGAGGGCCATGCCTTTTTTTTTAGCTTTATTGGAAACTGTGAAGACCATTATATCAAAACCTACAATTTTATCGGAAGCTTATATGTCCAATTAAGGGAAATATTATGTCCAATTTTAGTAAAACACCGAATATAGCAAATCTTTTTGGGGAATCTCTGGTCGGAAGGCGGCTAGCAGTACTCTATCAAGCGGGTATGCAGGTGCCGATAGAGATTCCCTTACAAGATACCGAAGGCCAGCCGATCCAAATCCCCGACCAGCACTCTGTGCACTACAGGATATATGAATCGCTTGTGCCAAATATCATACTGGATGATCAGCAGGCTACGGTGCAGAATGGAATCGCTACGTTCACACCCACGCCGGATGCGGTGGATTATGCTGGAATCTATACAATTGAGCTTAGTATAGTGAATACTGAGCAAAAGCCCGTATGGGTACGTGAATACTGGCTGTATAACGAGCCAACCACCTACGCCGTGAATGCTGCTGCGGCGTTACCAAAAATTGATCGAATAAGGTTATTGATTAGAGATAGCACAGCAGCTGAAAATGAAATCTTAGGTACGCATCAATTTAGTATTGAAGAAATAGCCGAAGCTGCGGTGTCAGCCGTACGCTTCTTTAATGAAACACCCCCGATTATAGCTTCCTATACCACTAGAAATTTTCCTTTCCAAAAATTATGGCTTAGTGGTATTTTAGCTTATTTATACGATACAGCCGTAAAATGGCATGCTAAGGTGTCATTACCTTATAGTGCAGGTGGGGTGCAGTCAGACGAATTAAATCGTACGCAGGTGTTTGCTGCCTTTGCACAACAAAAAATGCAAGAGTTTTATCGGGATGTGATGATCCATAAAACTCGTCTTCATCTGGCTTCTGGGTGGGCACGTATTGGGTAGAAAGCATGTCATTAGGTCCTCCAGTTACATTTGAATCCAATACCGATAGCTTACAGGCTGCCCAATATACTTGGGGAGCCGATGAATATTTTATGTACATCGTGGCCACCTGGACCTATAACACGGTAACCCTCTATTGGCAGTTAAAACCCGGCAAGGATTTATCCGGCGCAACCTTTACCATCTATCGTAGCAACCTTAATGACGACCAATATACAACTCTAGCCACCGTGTCCGATACATGGTATTATGAAGATCGGAATCCACCCATTTCGGGTACAGTGCTTTCCATCCACTATAAAATCAAAATCACAAAAGGAGATTTTAACCACGAGTCTGGACCGGTGTATGTATTCGGTAATCTAAATACCAGGCAAAAGTTACTAGCGAAAGCGATTTTGCGAAGATTGTTATTCTGTCCGAGGTATTGGCACACTTTTGAAGGAGTGCTACTCAAACGACGATATAATGGTGTACGCTGTGCGTGTGTGGATTCCATCACGAAAGAAATATTAAACTCTGATTGCACTACTTGCTTTGGTACCGGAATCCAAGGAGGCTATTGGCAACCACCATCCAAAGTGGCTATGATAACGCGTACCCCACTTTCCTTAACACCCACGTTAGATACAAACTTAAATATGGGTACAGTGGCACCACAGCCAATTCGATTCCAGACACCTGCAAATATACCTATAAATAAGCACGACGTGTGGGTACATTTGATTTCTAATCGGAGGTTTTATATTAACGAGGTACAGGTAGCCGCAGAGGTGGAGGGGCTACCGCTTTTGTATGTTGTGGAAGCTAGGCCAGCGGATTTGAAGGATGTGATTTATAGAAAGGAGATTGTATGATCCAACCGGATTTGCTTGCGAGCATTCGGCAACGATTTCAGGAAGCTAAATTAATCAGTCCCGTGGATATAACAGCGTTATTTGTAGCGCTGCTGACCAGTTATTTTTCCAATTCGGAAAATATCCAGCACGAAACACTCAAGAATCGAACCTATGATCCCGATTACGATAAAACCAAAATCATTATAGATGCTGCTGGAAGATGGGCACCGGAGAACGCCGGAACACGCCCTGCCATACTCATCGCCCGTGGAGAATGGCGGGCTATGCAAGAAGGCTCTGAGGGTGGTAGAATATTAGGTTCAGTGCCCGCAACATACGTACGGAAATACTTAGGCCAACACCGATTGCAATGTATCAGTAAAAGTCCAGCCGAAACAGATCTTCTTGTGGACGAAGTATTTCGGTTTTTAATACATATAGAGCCTATTATATTACAAGAGTTACCATTTATTACATTTGCCGTACAAGGAATCGGTCCCCTAGCAGCGGTGCCTGAAGGGCGTCAGCACTGGCTTTCGACTATATTAGTAACGTATTCGTTCGCTGAATCTTGGATGATTACAACACCTGTAACCGAAATTGAACAACCTCCAATCCCTGTCGAATAAGGAAACTACCTATGCCTGACATTTGGGGTCGCACATTAACACTAGGTGGGGTTATTCCCTCTACCACATTTCGCCTAACATGGGGCACTAGCCCCGGGCTAATCGCTCTGGGTGCTCGCTATACGGATGCTCGACCAGCGCAGATTATCATGGATCCGGCAGACGGTAAATTGTATTTTTGGGAACAATTACCTCGTCCTACAGAAGTGATGGTACAGGGTGTCTTAGGAGATGCTACCGAATTTAATTCATTTATTACGACATTTGCGGGGTCGGCGTGCGGTACAGGAGATTTGTCATTTAGTGTCCAAGAGGCGAAATGTGAAAATCGCAAAACGGTAACGTTTACGGTGAAGAATTGCCGTATGGTGCAAATACAAGGTGAAGCGCAATTACGAGAAGTTTATATGTTTGCACACACTATGGCATTATATGGACTAGGAACAGAAATAACGGTGACTCCATGAAAAACGTAGTTCGTCCACAAGATATTCCTAATGAGCAGCAGCAGTATAGTGGTGCTACGACGCTGCCCGGAGAGCGTGGGGAAGCAGGCCAGCGTACAGCCTGGCAGCAGCCCCACGAAAAGACCGCTATTGGCGGTGTGGCAGTAATACAGTTAGGCGTGATCCAGGCAGTACTGCCCTATGGACGTACGTATCGGGTGGCATTACAAGATAACAGGATTTTGGTTTGTACGCATGCTGCCGATACGTCAGCACATTTGGTATTCGGGGTGGACGATTGCACTGCTTTATTGCCAGGTACAATGGTATGGGTGGTGCACGAGCCCGGCAGCACTACTGGTACTATCTTAGCGGTGCAACCCAGCACAGTTGACGAGTACGGCAGCTACGTACCTCTAGATACGGTATGTGGATCCAATGTGGGCATAGTGGATGATACGTGGCAAACAGGGATACGCCAAGCATTTACGGAGCGTCGAGCACTGCCTGCATGGAAAGGATTTCGTCTAGATGCCACGCCGGGCGAATGGGGTAAATGTACCCGTACTGGGGGGATGATTTCCTTAGATCCGATGTTGGCGGTGCTGCAAGTAAACCCGTTTTGTGGTGTTAGTGCACACTTACCGGGTTTATTTTTGCGATTGTGCGGCGGTAGCTATGCGCTTTTTACTAAACATTCGGAAGAAATAGTGATAGGCCGGTTATACAAGAGGACAAACGGAGACCAAGAGCAACCGCCTTATGATGTGTATTGGGATTATGGTTCCTGGGGGATTACTATTCCACGAATTGAAGCCACAAGCGAAGAACGCTCTGGCAAAAGACATTGGTACGACCTTACGGGATCGCCGCTTACTGCAGATTATATGTGGCGTTGGCGAGGGACTATGGGTGGTGGGTTCCAATGGTGGACGGTACATAGTTCGTACACGCCAACGTCGATGCTGGCGCTTTCGCAACATGGTTGGGGCCTGTTACGTGGGGCCAACGGAGTACTCATCTCCTCCGGAGCTTTACGAGCACCACAGCGTAAGTACGCTCTAGATGAGCAACAGGGAGACCACGAAAAGGACGCCAAGCGATTTCAATCCTTGGAAGGTGGTTTTAGTACAGGCTCGCCATATTATCCCACTGAAGTGTGGGACGTGCATAATCGTCTTTTCAATTGGTGTATTCCTGCCGGGCAATACGCTTTTCCGGATAAGTTTCAGTTCGCTACTACTCGAATTACTTCGCATTTTGACGGTAAGGTTTGTGTAACACCGACGGCAGTTGTTATAGACGTTGCAGGAAACGGAATAACGGTTGATCCGAATGGCGTCCGAATCACTGGGCGGTCGGTTACGATTGATTGTGGGAATGTTTTGCAATTAGTGGGCAAGAGGATTTTACTTGGTGCTTGTGACATGATTCAAGGGCGTGCAGATAGATTGATCCATTGGTATATTGAACGTGAAGGTGGAGGCGGCGGTGGTACGGGTGAAGAGCCTTTTGAAAACCGTGTAGATCTGTTTTTACATTTTAACGGGAGGAAAGGAAACGTAAGTGCGGTGCCACGTTATAAGGCACCAAATATTGTGGTGAGAAAATTGGTTATAGAAGAATGCGAGGCCCAGACGTATGTTGATGAGCAAGTACCCTATCCATATCCACTAGTGGTGCCGTTTCCGGCTTGGGGGTTTTTACAGGGTCCAACTCCTTTCCCAAGCTCCGATTGGTTGGCGGTGGTGGCTATAACCCCGCCTCGATCAATAACACCGCAGTTTGATGTGACACCGATGGAAGCTTTGGGATTGGAAGGTTTGCGTGCTCTTGACCATTCGGTGATACCGGTATTCGATGCCGTCGAGATTACATGGCCTGTCAATCAGACAGAATATCCTTTCTGGTAAGGAGAAAGACGATGCTGTTGGGCGGAATTAATAAGGTTCACGAATTAATTGATTTCAATGCCACTGTAGAAGTGCCAGATTTTCTACGGAAGCGTTTTTTAGAATGTGTACTAAAGCCGGAAGTATTTTATATCGAACAAAAATGGCAGCAATGGACCATCCGCTTTGTACCGCCGTCGTGCGCTGATTACATTGAACTAGATACCTGTACGTCAGAAGAGTTTGAAGATTTATTACTAGCAGCCACACTAGACTGTATCGCATCCGATACGATATGGTATAAACGAGATGATAGTATTCCACTTCGGGAACGATTAAAATTACTTATCGAACAATTTAATAAATTACCGATTGCGCTATTTTGGATTCAAACGTGGTGGAAAGCAGCGAATATGTTCCTTACGCTAATGCGAGAAGCGAGGAACCCGGATTTTTTCGTAAATACCCAGAATATCGAATTATTTTCCGACAAATCCAAAAGGAGCTAATTCCACAGGCACTCGGAATCGGTTGGCGACAGGATGTGCTTATGGCTTGGTATAAATACGCTAACCGTAAACAGACAAAACAGAAAGGATCTGTGAATACCGTTATAGAAGAAATTACGGACGAACAAATTGAAGGTTTAATTCAGGCTTACGAGCAAATGAAGGCAGAATATTATGCCAGCCAAGAAGCCACACGACACTCAGCGCCTAGCTCCTAGAGAACCTATACGGATGCGTTCGTTCACACAACGGTTACAGCCAAGCGCACGTATCCAAACTACGGCTCAACCGTCCGACACCCGTACACAATTGACCCAACGTTCCGGATTTTCAGGCCAAGAAATTAAGTACCCTACTACACAGACACACGCCACCCGACCGCAACAAAGACAAGCGGCTGTACGGCCAACGACTGCACAAATAGGTGTGGAGCAGCCACGACAAACAGGTATGCAAATCGAATATACTCAGCAGCTTGGTAACCAACCACAACAACACAGAGCAAATATACCACAACTAGTAAAATTAGCTCCCGGTACGGTCTTGCAGTTTGATTTCGATACCGGGCGTATAACCGTAACTTAGCGAGGCCCTAAACCATGTTTAAGCCGATTTCAACGAATATACTTCCTGTTTTATGTGGCGTGTCATTAGCTAAGCTTGCAGCGCCGATGATGAATTTCAATCCAGGCGGACAGTTAACTATGCCAATTCGGCCAGGTGTGGAAGGTAAAGTTATGCAGAGTGGTATTAATCGTCGGGGACAACCATATTTGATAGTGGAAGGTCCGGAGGGGCCTTACATAGCTACACAAGGCCGTAGAGGATTAAGGTGGTTAAAAATTCCTAAGGAAAATGTAGCTAGAATACGTGATTATACTCCAGTACAACAATTTGGTGGAATATGGCAAGCGCAACAACTATCACAATGGGCCCCTAGATTTGGTTTAGGCGGCGGAGGAGCGATGGATCCACAGACAGCGTTTCAGATGGAGATGTTAAGACTATTGAAGGAAGAACTCCAACGCTACCAACAAGCAGGAAGCCAACAAGGTGGACAGGTGCCGGAGCAGCAGCAAGCACCTGCGCAGCAGCAATCACCAACGCAGCCAGAACTCTCACAACCAATGGCAGGACAGCAAGAGCCCGTCCAACAACCTACTGAAACCACACCTCAAACCTCTCCGACCATAGAACAACCACAGGGAGGACAGGCTCCGGCTGCACAACCCGCAGCCGAGCAAACAGCTTTTACCAAAACTCCCTTCACACAGCCAGTTGGTTTCACGCCACCCAAAGCGCCTAAGTTGACACCGCCGCAACTCCCTCAAACTAAATTACGATCAACCCTAGAATCGCCGCAATGGGCGTAATGCTATGGGACTACAAATCTTTGCCAATCGAAAAGCCAATACACTCATCCCGGTTGATAGTAGCGCTGGCGCTCCGGGCATTTTACAGGTGTCAGACTTCGATGTCACCGGGGCGGTATTTAGCGGTGTTGCGTTTCGCAGCGCTTTAATTACTGCACGTACGGTGGCTTTGAATGCTCGTCCTTTTTTGTATATTTTTGGTGCGTCGGGTAGAGAGATTTTTCTGCGAGGCTATTGCTTTCCAGCACAGTGTGTAAATGGCGAGCGCCAAACAACCCGAAGCATCGCCGGGATTTTTGGTTTTATAGCTGCACACAATCCATTAACACAATCTAATCCATTTGTAACAATTACGATTGATGGTGTTTCGTTCTACGGTGTGGCAATTTCTTATAGTATCATGCCCGTAGAGGGCGGTTTGCACGGGTTTGAATTAGCTTTCTTGGCGTAACTATGCCTACGTTTCGGGTTGAAAGTTGTTATCTGGTCGTGCGTGGGGATACATATCCTGTATCTGGTTTTACAGTACGTTATCCTCTGAATAACATCCCGGTTGGAGAAGCGCTGCTTCCGTTAGGTCGTCAAATTGGAAGCGGATTGCTACCAAATACATATCGCCTATCTGTAAGCGATTATGGTACTACCACCACCTTGCGCATGGTGATTACTGAACTGACAGGAGGCGTAGCAAGTACTTATTCGTTTGAGATTTTTGTAGGATATATTACCGGTGTCGAATATGTTTATACGGAGGGCCAGGCACACTTAAAAGTAAAATTGACACACTGGCTAGCGGATCTGGCAGCGTCATCTATTTATAACGATGTGTTTACGCCTAGGAATCCAAAAATCTTAAATACTCCTATTGATATTCTAGTAGCATTGGGTCAAAGTGGTGGATTCGATCCCATCACGGCTTTTACACACTATATTTCGTATAATGCAGCATTGTCGAACTTCTGGTCTAACGCTATAGTGCCGTTGCTATCGTTACTATTAGCTTGTCCGCATTTGGACGCTGATACGCTAGGTTTAGGTCTAAATGACAGTCAGCGTAGAGCAGCTTATCAGGCACTGCATAGCTACGCTTGGTCGATTTTAACGTTAGATAGCTCAATAGGGCCTTTTGCAATGGAGCTATCGGCCCGCATGGTGGAGTTTTTGTATGACATGTTCTCCGCCAATACGGTGAGTTTCCTACAGAGACACAGTGTGACTAGCGTTTGGGCTAAATTACTTGATTTCACTTCGATATTTCTGTTCTCTCTTATACCGTTTCCAAGGTATTATGCGGCGGCCCCGGTGATACCCGGATTGGCTAATTATTACACTACAATAGATGGAAGTGAAATTGTGGGATTTTATGGTTTGAGAGATCGCCCGGATGAACTTGTCAGAACGTATGGAGTATTTACCGGCTTTCAGCCACCGGGAGAAGATCCTTATGTCAATCCAGGGGAACAGGCGACCCGTATTGGAGGATGGTATGTATCTACAGTAGGTGAAGGTAAAATTAAAGTAGGTCGCCCACCAGCGTACCTGGAATTGCCGTATACGCCGTCGCGATTTGCCAATCAGGCGTTGGGAGTCGGTGGTTTGCCGCCAAGGAAGCTTCAGGTGGATGGTAGTGTACGTAGCCAGAAAAATGCATTATTGGTGGGACATGCTACTGTATTGGCTAAGTTAGCAAGATACTACTATGTTATTGAACGAATCAAAAACCGAACTGCAAATATAGTATGTCCATTTAGGGGAGATATTTGTCCGGGCTCCACGATTGTAGCGGTACTAAACAATACCCAATGGGTTCCGGATGTACTAGATGCAACAACGATCATAGGTACCGTATTAGACGTAACCTACCAAATGACACCCGGTCGTATAATCACTACGACATACACCTTAGGTGGTGTGCGAGCATGGTGGGAATTGCTAAATCCTGACTTTGTACTTCCTACACACCCATTGTATGTAAGTGCGTTTGTTGGACTTCCACATCTACCAGGAACGCTGCTATGACCCAGTGGCCATCCCCATTACAACCACTAATTCCCGATTTGAATAAAACACTCCAGATCGAAGATACTACATTCGATCATTTCGATCAGGTTCTTTTACAACAGCCGTTTAAATCTGTGCCCGAAACAGATTGGTCTACAATACTAAATCCGACAAATATTTTAGCCGCTAAGGTTAAACCACCCACTATGGATATGTCAAAATGGAAATTGGAAAAGGAGTATAGAGACGCTTATGTGAAATATATTCAAACACAAAAGCCGGAAGACTTGAAAGCATTATTAAAGCAATTAAACCCAGTGATCCAGAAAGGTTTAAATACATTCGGAGGTGGTGTG
>Ga0197142_1003187_pt1 | contig 13906 bp, 11 predicted proteins | sample GBS60_MetaG_FD_148614 | JGI IMG/M metagenome (GOLD analysis project Ga0197142, IMG submission 148614) | Sediment microbial communities from Great Boiling Springs, Gerlach, Nevada, United States - GBS 60_MetaG | ecosystem: Environmental > Aquatic > Thermal springs > Hot (42-90C) > Sediment... | reverse complement strand
ACGCCATGCACCCCTAACATGCACATCCGTAAGAACGCATGGTGTCCGCCCTCGTTACGTCCGTCTAGACGCACTGCCGATGGACGTACGGAGGCCGACCTCTAAACGCACTGCCCCGTTGCGCGTGCTCCCCTCTTCCGCGCGGGACTTGTCAATCAGCCCCTATGGCTGTATAATGAGCATTGACTCGCATCTGCCCTCGTGGGGATGAAAGGTCTCGACGAGGCAGTACCGGTCACGAACGGCAAGCCGAGGCGCCTGACCTCGTCAAAACGGGCAAACCATAAGTGCCAAAAATACCGGCAGCGCCTTCAACTTCGGTTTCGCCCGCAGCAACGCCATGGCGATTGCTGCGTAAGCAGCCGTAAGGACGAGGCAAACCCCTGATCACCCCTGGGTGGTCACGGCCGACGAGATGGGTCCCGGCAGCGTCTCGTCAGCGCCGTCATACTCTGTAGGGGGCAGCGTTGCCGACGCCGATAGGGAACGCCTGAGATGAATCGGCTGGCTCACAAGCGGGTTCGTTCCTATCGCCCCTGTGAGCGAGAGCGCAGATAGGGACTAAGCTTGTAGATGTTCGTGGGCGGCTGTTTCGGACCGGGGTTCGATTCCCCGCATCTCCACCTCGCTTCAGGTCTCCCGTCCCAAGCGGGAGACCTTTTTTGTTGTTTTGAAGCCAAAATGCAGCTTTTTGACAATAAGTATAATCGCCATGATGTCTGAAGCCAATGGATAACCATAATCGAGCGTTTGAGAAAATCGAGCGTTTGAGAAATTCGTCTTTGCCCGGAGACTCGGCTATAATCCGAGAACGTCAGCACGCCTGACCGGTTCTCGTTCGTCCATCTTCGCACTCCCCATGAGGTTAGCGCTATGGATTTGCTTCTCAAAGGTCGTGTAGCGGCCGTCGCCGCTGCCAGCAAGGGCCTGGGTAAGGCTGTCGCCCAGGAATTGGCGGCCGAGGGCGCCCTGGTTGCCATCTGCAGTCGTGATCCCGAACGCATTCACAAGGCAGCCACGGCTATCGCAGAGGCTACCGGTAGTCAGGTCTTGCCCATTGTGGCCGATGTCACCACCAAAGCCGGTTGCGAGGACTTCATCGCCCGCACCGTTGCCCACTTCGGCCGTCTGGATATCCTGGTCACCAATGCCGGCGGTCCTCCTCCTGGTCCCGCCGACGGTTTCAGCGATGAACAATGGCAGGAGGCCTTACAACTCAACCTCCTCTCGACCGTGCGCCTGGTCACGGCCGCTCTGCCCCATCTGCGCAAGTCCGATCAAGGTCGTGTCATCGCGATGACGTCGGTCTCGGCCAAGCAACCCCTGGATAATCTGGTCCTTTCCAATGCCGCACGGGCAGGCGTCCTGGGCTATATCAAATCGCTGGCCAACGAATTGGGCCATACCGGCATCACCTTCAATGCCCTCCTGCCGGGCTGGACCCGTACCGAGCGCGTCGAAGAGCTGCTGGCTGCTCGTGCCCGCCAGCGCGGGGTCAGCATCGAGGAAGCCGCGGCCGATATCCTTGCCACCATTCCGGCGCGCCGTATGGGGACGGTGGCCGAGTTTGCCGCGGCCGCGGCTTTTTTGGCTTCGGGTCGGGCTTCGTACATCAACGGCGTGGCGTTGCAGGTGGATGGCGGTCGTGTTCAGAGTTTGTTTTAGTTGGGTGGGTTTTTGATAGCCGATGACTATACGAAATATCGCCCCCCTACCCCAGGTCGAGTCCATCGTGCGCGCCGCCGGTCCCATCGTCCGCACCTATCACGACCGCACCGACGATATCGCCTGGAAAGGTGCGGACGACCCCGTGACCGCTGCCGATCGCGCCGTCAACCAGTTCCTGGTGGCGGCTCTGCGCCAGGCCTTTCCGGGTGACGGCATCCTGGCCGAAGAATCCCAAGACGACCACGCCCGTCTGGATGTGGAGCGGGTGTGGTGCATTGACCCCCTCGATGGTACCAAGGAGTTCATCGCCCGCAACGGCGAGTTCAGCATCATGGTCGGCCTGGCCGTTGCCGGCGAAGCCGTCCTGGGCGTGGTGTATCAACCCATTCAGGACCTTATGTACAGCGGCATCCGGGGCGTCGGCGCCTGGATGACCACCCCGGCCGGTCGTCAGACCCTGACCGTGAGCACCATCGCCGATCCTGCGAGCATGCGGCTGGTGGTCAGCCGCTCCCATCGTAACCCCATCACCGATGCCCTCAAGGAGGCCCTGGGGATGACCCAGGAGCGCATTTCCGGCTCGGTGGGTCTCAAATGCGGCCTGATCGCCCGCGGTGAGGCCGATCTCTACCTGCATCCGGCGCCGGGCCTCAAGGAATGGGATACCTGCGCGCCCGAAGCCATTCTGGTCGGCGCCGGTGGTCGTCTGACCGATTGCTGGGGGCGGCCTTTGCGCTACAATCGACCCGATGTAGCCCGTCATGCGGGGCTGGTGGCCTCCAACGGCCGTTGCCATGAGCACATCATCGCCCGGATGGCGCCCGTCCTGGCTGCGGCGGGGCTTGAACCCGAGCGCGCCTGGTGAGATGCCGTCTCCTCGTCGAGGAGCGTCCTATGCCTCTAACCAAGCTTTATGCCCAACCGGTGGCTTCCCAGCCCCACGAGCCCTATACAACGGCTCCGGAGGTGGCCCGACCACTCCTGCTGTGCGAAGTGCGCGAGCACAGTCCTGAAATCCAACACCTGCTGACCCAATTCCTGTTGCCGGTGGAACTGATGGTTGGTTTTGGGATTGACCCCATTACCTGGCGCAATCGCCAGGGCAAGATGATGGTGCATGTGGCCTGGGCTGAGGATGGGCATGTGTGGGGGTTGCGTTTGCTCAATGACATTGACCCGCGCGACCCGTTGATCGAGTTTGAAATGGCCGATACCGTCTTCGGCCGTATCACCATCACCTGGATCGAGGTCAATGACCCGCGAGCCCCGCGCTTCGATACCGACGTGATGCCCGATGGCCGCAACACCCTGCGTGGCACGGCCTGTCGCCATCTCGAGGCCGAAATCGCCGCCATGCTGGCCGGGCTGGCCCCCGGTCAGGTCCGGCGCGGGCTGGGCCTGGTTTCGCAGCTTCTGGATGATGTCGAGCAGTTTATGGCGGCTTTGCAACATCATGAATACGAGGTCGAACCTCTCTACTACCACAATGCCATCCTCTTCGAGCGCTATGGGTTTCAGTACGTGCGAGGGCAAGCCCTGATGGAACGCATCCACGCCGGCTTTGCTCCTGACGGCGACCTGACCCAACGCCTGGATGGCAGCAGCCCTTTCCGTCGTCCCGAACTGGCCGGGACGATCCGCGGTCGGTCCTGGGCCATTCACGACGGCATTCTGGATGAACCCTGGGAACATGTCAAGATGATCAAGCGCATCGGCGTGCGGGCCGGCCTGGATACAGCTCCCGGCATTCCTTTCTGAGCAGTCCTCTCATTCCCAACCCTAAAGGAGTGTGCTTATGTCAGAACGGATTCGTATCGGTGTCATCGGTGGCAGCGGCGTCTACAACCTGCCGGGCCTGACCGAGGTGGAGGAAATTCGCCTGGAGACACCCTTCGGCGCTCCCAGCGATGCCTATCTCGTCGGCACCGTGGCAGGACAGCGCGTGGCCTTTTTGGCCCGGCATGGCCGCGGGCATGTGATCAATCCTACCCATCTCAACAGTCGGGCCAACATCTGGGGCTTCAAAAAGCTCGGCGTCGAGTATCTCATCTCCCTGAACGCCTGCGGTTCTTTACAGGAGCGATACGAACCGGGCCATATCGTCATCCCCGACCAGCTCTTCGACCGGACGCGGCTGCGACGCCTGAGCTTCTTCGATGAACCCGGCCTGGTGGTCCATCCTTCGGTAGCCGACCCTCTGTGTCCGTATCTGTCCGACGTTCTCTATCGGGCCGTCCAGGCCACCGGCAAGACGGTTCATAAAGGCGGTGATTTCGTCATCATCGAAGGCCCCCGCTTCAGCACCAAGGCCGAAAGCCGCGTCTTTCGCCAGCTCGGCTTTGCCATCATCGGCATGACCGCCATCCCCGAGGCCTTCCTGGCCCGTGAGGCCGAGATGTCCTACGCCATCATCGCCCATGTGACCGATTACGATGTCTGGCATGAGACCGAAGAGCCGGTGACGGTGGAGATGGTGGTGAAAACTCTTCTGGAAAATGCCGCCGCTGCCCAGCAGGCCACCCTCAATGCCATTGCCCTGCTGCGGGATGCGCCGCCCTCGCCCTTTGCCCATGCCCTGAAGGATGCCATCATCACCGATCGCGCCCTGATCCCACCGGAGCTAAAAGAAAAGTACGCCCTGCTGATCGGCAAATACCTGTGAGCTTCGCAATCGTCTGTAAAAAAAGGAAGCTGTGTTACATCGTCAGCCGACGATATACTTACGATATATCACATTAAGTGCCCACGTTTGCTCTTATCGCCTATGGCTTCGAATCCTATCCCGCCCACGCTTAACGACTTTTTGCGGACGGCTCCTTCTCCGCGAGCTCATTCCCTCAGTCAACAAGCCTACGAAGCCATCAAACATCGCATTATCTCCCTGGCCTTGCCGCCGGGTGCCGTCCTGGATGAGGATAACCTGCAGGCCGAGTTGGGTTTGGGCCGTACGCCCATCCGCGAAGCGTTGCAGCGTCTGGCCCTGGAAAAACTGGTAACGATTCTACCCCGCCGCGGCACGTTTGTCACCGAAATCGGCATCATGGACCTCAGACTCTTGTTCGAGGTGCGCGTACCGCTGGAGACCCTGGCCGTCCGCCTGGCCGCCCAGCGCGGTTATGAGAGCCATTGGCAGGCCATGGAAGCGGTATTGGCGCAAGTACCGGAAAGCGATGGCGCCGCCGCCAACGAGCACATGATCGCCATCGATCGCCGCTGCCATGAGCTGATCTACGAGGCGGCAGCCAACCCGTTCCTGACGGATATCCTGGTCATGCTCTACGCCCTTAGCCTGCGGCTTTGGTATTACGCCCTCGATCGCATCGGTCACATGCGCGAGGCCGTGCTCGAACATCGCGCCATGCTGGAGGCCTTGCGCCAGCGCGATGGCGAACGGGCCGCGCGCATCATGGAGCATCATATCCAGACGTTTCAATCGGAAATCCAGTCGATCATCGTCGGTCCTCCCGAGCCGGCAGCGGCAGCCAAATCTCAGGAGCAAAGCCATGGAGCGTAGCAAACTGGCCGAGCGGCGGGAACGACGCCGTGAGCGTCGCGAACAACCGGTCCTGACGCCGATGCGCCAGCCCCGGCATCGCCTGCCGGTGTACGAGCTGGTGGATGCCGAAGCCATCGAGCGTATCCATCAGAAGGCATTGACCATCCTGGCCGAGATCGGCATTGCTTTTCTCGACGCCGAGGCCCAGACCATTTTGCGCGACCACGGCGCCGAGGTGGATGGCGACATCGTGCGCTTCGACCCGGCGCTGGTGGAGAGTTATCTGGCCAGGGCGCCGGCCCAATTTACCCAATTGGCCCGCAATCCCGAGAACAACGTCGTCATCGGCGGCGATTACCTCTGTTTTGCCCCGGTCTACGGCCCGCCCTATGTGCTCGATCGGGCGCGTGGCCGTCGTTCGGCCACCCTCGCCGATTTTCAGAACTTCGTCAAACTGGCCTATCTGACGCCCTATCTCCACCATTCCGGCGGCACCGTGGTCGAACCGACCGATTTGCCCCCGAGCACGCGGCATCTGGATATGGTTTTCAGCCATATCAAGTACTCGGACAAGGCCTTTATGGGTTCGGTGACGGCGGCCGAAAATGCCGCCGATAGCGTGGCCATGGCCGAGATCGTCTTCGGCGCCGAACGCATCCGCACTCAGCCGGCCCTGCTCTCGCTGATCAACGTCAGCAGCCCACGACGCCTGGATGATCGCATGTTGGGAGCCATCAAGGTCTACGCGCGGGCGCGTCAGGCCCTGATCATCACGCCCTTCATCCTCTCCGGGGCCATGTCGCCCGTCTCGCTGGCGGGCACCCTGGCGCAGCTCCACGCCGAAGCCATGGCCGGCATCGTTTTCACCCAAATGGTGGAACCGGGTGCACCTGTGGTCTACGGTTCGTTCCAAACGAATGTGGATCTGCAAAGCGGTTCCCCGGTCTTCGGTTCGCCGGAAAGCCAGCTGGCCCTTTTCGTCAGCGCCCAGTTGGCGCGGCGGCTCAATCTGCCTTTCCGCAGCGGCGGCATGTTCACCAGCGCCAAAATCCCCGATGCTCAGGCCGGCTACGAGAGCATTATGGTCATGCTACCTACCCTCCTGGCCCGTGTGAACTTCGTGCTTCATGCCGCCGGCTGGCTGGAGGGCGGTCTTACCTCGGGTTATGAGAAGTTTGTGCTCGATTGCGAGTTCCTGGGCATGATGCATAAGTTCCTGGAGGGAATTGATCTCTCGGACGAGGCCTTTGCCCTCGATTCCATCCGGGAGGTCGCGCCGGGTGGACACCATTTGGGCACCGAGTACACGCGGCAGCACTTCCGCACGGCCTTTTACCGCTCGGAGTTGATGGATTACGGCACGGCCGAACAGTGGAACGCCTTGGGCGCTAAAGATGCCTATCACCGGGCGCACGAGAAGGTGCAGCAACTCCTTGCCGCCTATGAGCCGCCGCCCCTTGACCCCGCTATTGAGGAGGCTTTGGAGGATTTCATGGCGCGTCGCAAGGCCGAACTGAAGCCATAACCGTCCTTCAAGGAGCGATAGGACATGCCCGAACGCCGCACGCCTCTTTACGACTTTCATGCTCGCAGCGCCGTCGCCCTGGTCAAGGGCGGCGGTGATTATCTTTTGCCCCTGGCCTATACCTCCCCGGCCGAGGAGCATATCAACACGCGCACCAACGTAGGCATGCAGGACCTCTCCAGCATGGGTGAGGTGGACATCAAAGGTCCCGGAGCCGAACGGCTGATCAACCACCTGTTGGTCAACGACATCCTGGACATGCATCCGGGTCAGGTGCGCTACTCCACCATGGTCAACGACCAGGGTGGCATCGTTGACGACATCACCGTCTACAAGTTCGGCGAAGAGCATTTCATGATCGTGACCAGTTCGGGGCCGCGCAAGCAGACCCATCGCTGGATCGCCGAGCACGCCCGCGGCATGGGGGCTTATGTGACCGACCTGTCAGGGGCGGTGGCCCTTATCTCGGTGCAAGGCCCGCGCGCCCGCGATTTCCTGCTCACCCAGGTCCGGGATGCCGACCTGGAGCATCTGCGTTTCTTCTGGTTTACCCGCGGGGTCATCGGCGACACCGAGCTGATCGTCTCGCGGACGGGCTACACCGGCGAGCTGGGCTACGAACTCTATGTGCCGGCCGAAGAGGCCATGGGGGTCTGGGAGCGTTTATTGGCTGCCGGCCGTGAATTCGGTTTACGGCCCTACGGGGTCGAAGCCATGCAAAGCCTGCGGATCGAAAAGGCCTTTCCCCTCTACGGCCCCGACATCGACACCACGCGCAACCCCTTTGAAGTCGGCCTGCACCGCTGGATTCGTTTTGATAAGCGCGCCTTCATCGGTCGCGAGGCCCTGTTGCGCCTTCAGGAGCAAGGCCTGCGGGAACGCTGGGTGGGTCTTGTCCTGGAGAGCGATATCCCGGCCGGTCGCGGGGATCCTATCTACGCGGTGGCCGATATCGAGACATACCGGCGGCGACAGGCGGCCGGACCCGAAGCCGGCGCCGAAGTCGATCTGGAAAAGGCCGGCGACCAGGTTGGGGTGGTGACTTCCAGCGCCAAAGGCCATACGGTGGGCCGCATGTTGGCCCTGGGCTATGTCCGGGTTTCCCATTCCTGGCCCGGGGCGCGGCTGTTGGTGAGCATTGCCGGACGGCCAATCCCGGCCACGGTTACGCCCACGCCCTTCTTTGATCCGCAAGGCCTGCGGTTGCGGGCGCGTGCGGATCAGGCCCGGCCGTAAGCCGGAGAGGAGACGAGGCGATGAACGGCTATTCGCGGCATTACAACACCATCGTTATCGGCGTGGGCGGCATGGGCAGCGCCACCTGCTATCAGCTCGCCAAACGGGGCCGCCGCGTCCTCGGCATCGAACGCTTCGATATCCCCCACGATCTCGGCTCTTCCCACGGCTATACGCGCATCATCCGCCTGGCCTATTACGAGCATCCCTCCTATGTGATGCTGCTGCGCCGGGCCTACGAACTCTGGCACGAGATCGAACAGCGCACCGGCCGGCAGGTCTATTACAAGACCGGCTCCATTGATGCCGGGCCGGCGGATAGCTGGGTCTTCAAAGGCTCGTTGCGCTCCTGCGTTGAGTTTGACCTGGAACACGAAGTCCTGACGGGCAAAGAGGTCAATGCCCGCTTTCCCGGCTATGCCCTCCCCCATGACATCCTGGCCGTTTTGCAGCCCGACGGCGGCTTTATCACGCCGGAGATCGCCACCGTTCTTTTTGTCGAAGCCGCCCACAGCCTGGGCGCCGAAATCCACGCCCGCGAGACCGTGTTGGCCTGGGAACCGCTGCGCGGACGCAGCGGCGAGGGCGTGCGTGTGATCACCGATCGGGCCACCTACGAGGCCGATAGCCTGGTGATCACGGCCGGGGCCTGGAATTACCGCGTGCTGCCTTTCCTGCAGGGGCTGGCCGTGCCCGAACGGCAGGTCCTGGCCTGGTTGCAACCGCAACGCCCGGAGCTGTTCCGACCCGATAACTTCCCCGTTTTCAACCTCCTGGTGCCGGAAGGGCGTTATTACGGCTTTCCGGTCTTTGCCGTGCCCGGCTTCAAATTCGGCATTTACCACCACTTCCAGGAGGAGGGCGCGCCGGAGGAGCTCTCTCGGGAGCCGACCCGTCGCGATGAAGAGGCCCTGCGCGAGTTCGCCTCCCGCTACTTTCCCTACGGCTCCGGCCCGACCATGAGCCTGAAGACCTGCTTGTTCACCAACTCACCCGATCGCCATTTCATCATTGACCTCCACCCCGACTATCCTCAGGTCTCCTTTGCGGCCGGTTTCTCGGGTCATGGCTACAAGTTCGCCAGCGTCATCGGTGAGATCATGGCCGACCTGGCCGAACGCCAGGCGTGTCGCCACGATATCAGCCTGTTCCACATCGGCCGTTTCCTCGGTCGCGCCAGCGCGCTTTACCGTCTCCAACCGCGCGGCCAGGCGGCAACCGGACATACAGCAGATACCGCCCTCGCCACTGTCCCGACATATCCGATCCCGTCCGTTGGTTTTCCCGACGCCATCACACCTTTCTGGTCATAGGAGCACGCCATGCGCAGTCATGCCCCTCTTGTTATCATCGGCGCCGGCATCGTCGGATGCAGCGCGGCCTATCACCTGACCCGCCTGGGCTGGAGGGATTTTGTCGTCGTCGACCAGGGACCGCTGTTCGAAACGGGTGGTTCGACCTCCCATGCGCCCGGACTGGTCTTCCAGACGAATGCATCCCGTATGATGTGCCAGTTCGCCCAGGAAACGGTGGCCCTGCTCCAACAGCTCCATCGCCCCGAACATCCGACCTGGTTTCCGGTGGGCGGTCTGGAAGTGGCCTACACGCCGGCGCGACTGGAGGAACTGAAGCGTAAGTGGGGCTGGGCCAGGGCCTACGGGCTGGAGGCCCACTTGCTCAGCCCGGCCGAGGTGAAAAAGCTCATCCCCATCCTGGATGACCGGGTTATCCTGGGGGGTTATTTTGTCCCCAGCGACGGCGATGCCAAGGCCGTCCATGCCGCCGCCGAGATGGCGCGCATTGCCCAGACAGACGGCGCCGCCGAATTCTACGGCCGCACGCCAGTCCACGACATCGAGGTGGTCAACGGCCGGGTGCAGGCGGTTGTCACCGAACGCGGTCGCATCGTCTGCGAACAGGTGCTCCTCTGCACGAACATCTGGGCCCCCGTGTTGGGCCAGAAGGTCGGGGTGCCTATCCCGCTCATGGCTGTGGAGCATCTCTACGCCATCACCACGCCGGTGCCCGAACTGGCCGGGGAGACGCGTGAGATCGTCCATCCCATCCTCCGCCATCAGGACCATGCCATGTACTTCCGCCAGCACGGCGAGTGCTACGGCATCGGCTCCTATCAACACACGCCCCTGCTGGTCGACCCCCGCGAGCTGGAAGCGGTTGCCACACGACCGTTCACGCCTGAGCACTGGCAGGCCTCGTGGCAATCGGCCACAGAGCTGTTACCGGCGCTGAAAACGACGACGTTGGCGCGCAGCTTCAACGGCATGTTTGCCTTCACCACCGATGGCTTCCCGGTGATGGGACCGGCACCCCAGGTCGAAGGCCTCTGGGTGGCGGCCGGTGTATGGGTGACCCATGCCGGCGGCGTCGGTCGGGCCATTGCCGAATGGATGACGGCCGGCGCGCCCCAGACGGATGTGCGCGAAGCCGATATCAGCCGTTTTCATCCCCATGTCTTCAGCCCGCGCTATATCCGCGCCCGCTGTTATGCCCAGTACGACGAGGTCTACGACATCATCCATCCCCGTCAACAGATGGAGAACCCCCGTAACCTCCGGCTCAGCCCCTTCCATGCGCGGCTCCAGGCGCAGCAGGGCGTCTTCTTCGAGAGCGTGGGATGGGAACGTCCCCAGTGGTTCGAGGCCAATGTCGGCCTGCTGGAGGCCTACGATGACCGGATCCCCCATCGCCAGGGCTGGGAAGCACGCCACTGGTCGCGCATCGAGGGAGCCGAACACCTGGCGACGCGCGAGCGGGTAGGGCTTTTCGATCTCTCCGCCTTCACCAAAATCGAGGTCTCAGGGCCGGGTGCAACCCGTTTTCTGGAGTCTCTGGCGGCCAACCGCATTGACCGGCCTGTGGGCAAAATCGTCTACACGGCCCTGCTTGACCCCAAGGGCGGCATCCAGGCCGATTTGACCATCACCCGCCTGGCCGAAGACCGGTATTGGGTCTTGACCGGCGCCGGTACCGGTATGCGCGACCTGGCCTGGCTGCGCCGTCATGCCCCGCGCGATGGCTCCGTCCACATCCAGGATGTCACGTCCCACTACGCGGCCGTAGGGCTGTGGGGGCCGCAGGCGCGGGCAGTCTTGCAGGCCGTTTGCGAGGATGAGGTCAGCAACGAGGCCTTCCCTTACTTCACGGCCCGCTCCCTCTACATCGACCATATCCCGGCCCTGGCCTTGCGCCTTTCCTATGTTGGTGAATTGGGCTGGGAGATTTACGTGCCCACCGAATACGGCCTGCGGTTGTGGGACGTGCTCTGGGAAGCCGGACAATCCTACGGACTGATCGCCGTCGGTGGCGGCGCTTTCGACTCGCTGCGCCTGGAAAAGGGCTATCGGCTGTGGGGCAACGACATCCACAGCGAGTACACGCCCGATGAGGCCGGTCTGAGCTGGGCCGTTCGGATCGATAAGGGCGACTTCCTGGGTCGCGAGGCCCTGTTGCGCCGTCGGGCCGAAGGTCTGCGCCGCAAGCTATGCTGTCTGACCCTGAAAGAGCCGGACGCGGTCGTCCTGGGCAAGGAACCCATTCTGGCCGGCGAAACCCGGCTGGGCTATGTGACGAGTGCGAACTACGGCTACAGCGTCGGCCGTTTCATCGCCTATGGCTATCTGCCGGTGGAATACAGCGGCGAAGGCACCGAAGTGGACATCCTCTACTTTGGACGCCGATATCCTGCTGTTGTCACCCGTGAACCGCTTTTCGACCCCGAAATGGTGCGTCTGAAAAGTTAGTCGGCGTTTTTTCTATACTCTTCCAATCTTGACAATACTGGCTACAGACACACATGAGCGACGAAATCAATCTCAAAGAACTTGAAACCGAAGAACTGCTACAACTGATGCAAGAAGACCTGTACGACGGCTTACAGGATGAAATCGTCGCCGAAGTACGGGAAGCGTTGGACCGTGGGATGGCGCCCTACGATGTGCTCACCCAAGGCCTGGTCGCGGGGATGGACATCGTCGGTGTGGACTTCCGCGACGGAGTGCTCTTCGTGCCGGAGGTGTTGATGGCGGCCAACGCCATGAAAGCCGGGATGAACGTGCTGCGCCCGCTCCTGGCCGAGACCGGTGCGCCCAAAATCGGTACCATGGTCATCGGTACGGTCAAGGGCGACATCCACGACATCGGCAAAAATCTGGTGGCCATGATGATGGAAGGCGCCGGGTTTGAGGTGATCAACCTGGGCATCAATGTCTCGGTGGAGCAGTTCCTGGCCGCCATTGAGGAGCATAAACCCGACCTGTTAGGGATGAGCGCGTTGCTGACGACGACCATGCCCTACATGAAGGTGGTGATCGATGCCCTGGTTGAGCGCGGCATCCGCCAGGATTTGATCGTCCTGGTGGGTGGTGCTCCCCTCAACGAGGCCTTTGCCGAGGAAATCGGCGCCGATGCTTATTGCCGTGATGCCGCCGTGGCCGTCGAAACGGCGAAAAAGTTGGTGCTGATCAAACGCGGTCTGCTCTGAGACCCCGGCGTTTCGCGACCATGACCACGAAAGTCACCGCCTTGCTCGATGCCCACGGGGTGGCCTATCGGCTCTTGCCCCACAGCGAACCCGTCTTCACCGTTGAAGCGGCTGCCCGCCAACGGGGTGTCGTCAAGGAGGAGATGGTCAAATCCATCTTACTGCGCGAAAAGGCCGAGCCGCGACGCTACGTTATGGCGTGCGTGCTCGGCCATATGCGTCTGGATCCGCAAGCAGTGCGCGAGGCTTTGCCGGGCGAGTGGAAACGCCTGACCTTCGCCTCGGCCGCAGAAATCCTGGCCGTAACGGGCTACGTGCAGGGCGCCGTCAATCCGTTGTGTCTGCCGCCGGAAATCCCCATCGTCTTCGACGAAGCCATTGCCGCCTGCACCAAGGTCAACATCAGCAGCGGCGATCCCCTCTTGGGCATCGAGCTGGCGGCTGCCGATCTCATCCGTCTGACCGATGCTGCCCTGGCTCCCATTGCCAGGACGGCCGATGTCTCTTAATCCCACAAACACTCAACGAATAGGAGGTCACCATGGCCCTTCCCCGTCACGCCGAATACCTGATCATCGGCGCAGGCGTTCATGGCCTCGCCACGGCCTATTTCCTGGCCAAGTATCTCAAGGCCAAAGGCATGGGTCGCGGAGAGGATGTCGTCGTTGTAGACAAGGGTGGCATTGCCGTTGGTGCTTCTGGCGTGGCCTGCGGCAATGTGCGCTGCAACTACTATCAAGAGCCCATGACCCGGCTGATGATGCACTGTATGGACATCTGGGAATCCGACCCGGACTACTTTGCCTACAACTCGGTGGGCTATCTCACCGTCTCCTTTGCTCCCATGGCCGAAGGACTGGCCGCCGTCCACGCCCGGCACAAGGCCCTGGGCTATCCCTCGACCTTTATCCAGGGGGAGAAGGACGTCAAAAAGTACATGCAGGGCATTTTCTACGACTGGCAGGCCGAGAAGCTGGAGGTCGTGCTACACGAGCATCGCGGCGGCCATGCCTGGAGCAAACAGGCCATCCATGGCCTGGCCATCAAGGCCGAAAGCGAGGATGCGCGCCTCTTCATCGGCCCTACCGTGACCGGTTTCCGCTTCGCCAACGACGGCAGCGTGCGCGTGGTCGAGACCGACCAGGGCGATATCGAGGTGGGCTGGGTGGTCGTGGCCGTCGGTCCCTGGATCAAGCCGATGTGGCAAATGCTCGACCTGCCCATGCAGGTACCCGACCCCCGCGATCCCGACCGCATGGTCGAGCTATGGCGCTATCTGGCCTTGCAAGAAGGGGAGATCGAGATCAACCCTTATGTCCATATCACCAACGACGGCCGACGGCCCCCTGTCGTCCATGTGGACAGCGATGTGCCTCTCTACAGCGAAGACGGCCGTCTGGTCTGGGACAAGCCCTGGGGCATTTACTTCAAACGGGACAAGCATTCGGTTCAGGGCGGGGCAGTGCCGCTCGACGTAGGC
>Ga0197142_1003186_pt1 | contig 13913 bp, 11 predicted proteins | sample GBS60_MetaG_FD_148614 | JGI IMG/M metagenome (GOLD analysis project Ga0197142, IMG submission 148614) | Sediment microbial communities from Great Boiling Springs, Gerlach, Nevada, United States - GBS 60_MetaG | ecosystem: Environmental > Aquatic > Thermal springs > Hot (42-90C) > Sediment... | reverse complement strand
CAGGCCCCGGGCGTGACAGGCGTTCACCAGGCTTTTCAGGCCCACGGGGCCGCCGTAGCTGGCCTGCACCGCAAAGGGAAAGACCCCGTCGTAGCCCCAGTTGCGTTCCCCCGGGAACTGGGCCACAGGCATGAGCTCCAGGGCGGTGACCCCGAGAGCTTTCAGGCTGTCCAGATGCGGGATGACGGCCTCGAAGGTGCCCTCCGGGGTAAAGGTGCCCACGTGGAGTTCATAGAGGACATAGTCTTCCAGGGGGAGGCCGCCCCAGTCCCCGTCCTCCCAGGGGAAGGCCGGGTCCACCACTTCGGAGGGCCCATGCACCCCCTCGGGCTGAAAGCGGGAGGCTGGATCGGGATATTCCCGGTCGCCGTTGAGGCGGTAAAAGTAGCGGGCTCCGGGAAGCACCCCGGCGAGCACCCCGGAGAAGTAACCCCGCTCCCGGGGGGCCAGGGGCAGGAGGCGGTCGTCGGGCCACACCAGGTGCACCTCCACCGTGCGGGCGTAGGGGGCCCAGACCAGGAAATGGCAGCGGCCCTCCCCGAGATAAGTGGCACCGAGGGACTCCTCCACGCTCCTCCCTCTCCCTCAGAGTTCGATGCTCAGGCTGCCGGGATTCTCCACCAGGGTCAGCAGGGTGAGGTAATCCCGGATGTTGCGGGTGATGAGAAAGTGCTGGCGGACGAATTCCCGGGCCAGCCGGCCCATGCGCTTGGCCATCTCCGGCCGGTGCAGGAGGTAACGGATCCGGAAGGCGCAGCCTTCCGGGGAGTGCACCAGAAACCCGGTGTGGTAGTCCCGGATCTGCAGCACAATCCCCCCCACGGCGCCGCCGATGACCGGCTTGCCCTTCCACATGGCCTCGGTGACGGTGAGGCCGAAGCCCTCCCGGGTGGATTTCTGCACGATGATGTCCGCGGCCCGTTGCAGGGCGTTCACCTCATGGTGGGCATCCGGCGGCAGGAGGAGCACCTGGATGTCCGGCTCCCCTTGCGCCGCCTCCATGACCTCGGCGAAGATGCGGGGGCCCTCGGGATCGTCGGTGGCTTCGCCCCCGGCCAGGATGAGCTTGCAGGGCACATGCTTGCGCACCATGCGGAAGGCCTGGATCACCCCCACCGGGTCCTTGAAGGAGTCAAAGCGGGACACCTGGAGCACAATGGGCCGGTCCCGCTCGATTCCCAGGCGGTCCAGGACCTTCTGGATCTCCTCCGGGGTGAGCTCCCGGTTCTTTTCGCTCAAGGGGTCGATGGAGGGCCGGATGAGGTACTGGGGGTGGGGGAGATTCTGGGCGAACTGCGCCATGGAAAAGACCGAGGCGTCGTATTTGGCCACGATCTCCCGCAGATACTTCCACACCTTGAGGTTGGGCCGGGAGACGTCGATATGGCAGCGCCAGATCCAGTATCTGACCTGCGGCCGCATGACGTGGATGAGCCAGGCGGGCTGGGGGTCGTGCACCAGGACGAAGTCCGCCTCCCAGGAGAATTTCCGGGCGTTTTCCCGGTTCACTTCCTCGTAATGGCGCAGCTGCGCCGGGGTGAGGCGGATATCGTGGCCCTGCAGGGCGTTATGGAAGGCCTTGGTGATCTCGAAGAATTCCGGGTCCCCCTGGATGACTTCCCAGACGGTGTTCAGGCCCATCTGGTTGAGGAGGGGCACGGCCCGGGAGAGGATCTCCGCCACCCCGCCGCCGGTGCGGGTGGAGTTGATGTGCACAAACCGCCGGGGCCCCAGCCGTTCCGCCAGCCGCTGGAGCTGGGCGATGACCTCCGGCCCCACAATGGGGGCGTAATCATTCAGGGTAACCACAGATCTCCCCCAGATGCTCCAGAATCAGTTGCAGGAGGGTGTCCCGCACTTCCTTCAGGGTGTAGAAATACAGGTCAATGTCCCGGATGGCCCGCACCAGCTCCGGCAGGCCGAAATTGTTTTCAATCCAGAAGGAGAAATCGTCCACCTGGCGGTGGCCATGGCGGCGCCGGGCCTCAAAGAAGTGGTAGTAGACCGAATCCAGGCCCACCTTGCCCATATGCAGGCAGAAATCCCTGAGGGTTCGGGCCGGGGTTTCGGTGCGGATGACCACCATGGAGGCCTTGCAGAAATGGAATTCAAAGCCGGGCCGGGCCCAGGGCACGCTGGGGAGGTCCCAGAGGTAGTCCTCCAGGATGTCCACCATGGCCTGGCGCACCTGCTCCAGATCCTCATACTCCAGGGGGTCAAAGGAGCTGAGCTTTTCCGCCAGCTTGACGTCCTGCAGGGCGCTGGCGGCCCACAGGGCGAAGTCGTTGGGATACTCCACCACCGGCTGGGTCACGGCCAGGCGGGACTGCAGGAGGTGAAAGTGGAGCACGGCGGTGTCCACCTCCCGCAGCGCCTGCAGCAGCTCCCGGAGATTCACCGCCTTGCGCCCCAGGGGCATGGTCATGAGAAAGCATTCCCGGAACCAGAAGGGGTCCTGGGCCGGGAGGTCGTAATCAAAGGCCGGGGGGACTTCCATGGCTCACTCCTCGGGGGGACACCGGCCCCCATGGGACTCTGGGGTCAGCGTGCCTGAAGCACATGGTCCGAAATCACCTGGAACAGATCGGCCATCCGGATGAGGCCCACCACCCGGTCGTCCTTGAGCACCGGCAGGCGGGGCAGTTTTTCCTTGATCATCACCAGAAGGGCCCGGGCCAGGCTGTCGTCCGTGGAGACGGTGGCGGTGATGGGGCTCATGACCTCACTCACCGGGGTGTCCGCCTTCTCCGCCACCCACTCACCGGTGAGGTCGCCCTCCAGACGGGTGATCATGGCCTCCCAGGTCTCCCCGGTGCCCTCCGGCACCGGCGGGGCAAGCCCCCGGAGCAGATCCTGAAGGGAGAGGATTCCCACCAGATGGTATTTTTCATCAAAGACCAGCACCGAGCGGGGTTCAAAGGTGCCCTGGAATTTGATGGCCGCCTCCCGGATGATGGCCATGGCCTGCTTCAGGGTGAACCAGTAGGGCACATGGGGATAGTCTTCCAGGGGGATCATCAGCTCCGCCACTTTTTTCTTCAAAGGCATGGGCTCCTCCTCAGGGGTCAACCGGAAGGCCGCGGCCGCACCAGGTTCGGGAATACCAATATTATGCTAGGGTTTGTGCCTGAAAATCCAGATTTTTTCCCTGACGGCGCGGCCGGGAGGCCAAATGGCCCCTCTCCCGCTCCCTGCGGGGGGAAGACGCCTGCCGCCGGGCCGTCCCCCGCCCCGGGGTCGTCTTGTCACCGTCGCCGAAATCCATTATAAAGAAGGATGAAAAATCACGTGGCCTCATTCCCCGGTGGGAGAACGCATGCGGACGTGATCCCCTGCAGGGATGGAGGCGGAAAGGGGCCGGGGCCCCGGCCGCCGGGAACCGGGGCCGGCAGGGCGGCATCGCGCCATGATCATTTTTCCGGCCATTGACATCAAGGGCGGCCGGTGCGTCCGCCTGAAACAGGGGCGGGCGGACCAGGAGACCGTCTATGGTGACGATCCTGCGGCCATGGGGCAAAAGTGGGAGGCCGCCGGGGCCGCCTGGCTGCATGTGGTGGACCTGGACGGCGCCTTCAGCGCCCGGCCCCAAAACCTCCCGGCCATCCGGCGGCTCCGGCAGGCGGTGGGCATCCCCATCCAATTGGGGGGCGGCATTCGCACCCTGGCGGTCATGGAGGAATACTTTGCCCTGGGGATCGACCGCCTGATTCTGGGGACCGCGGTGCTCAAGGACCCGGAGCTCACGGCCCGGGCCCTGGCCGCCTTCCCCGGCCGCATCGCCCTGGGGCTGGATGCCCGGGACGGCCGCCTGGCGGTGGAGGGCTGGACCGAAACCACCCAGACCACCGCGGTGGAGGTGGCCAAGGCCCTGGCCCCTCTTCACCCCGCCGCTTTCATCTACACTGATATCGCCCGGGACGGGGTCAAAACCGGCCCCAATCTGGCGGCCACCCGGGCCTTGGCCGAAGCGGTGGACATCCCGGTCATCGCCTCCGGCGGGGTGAGCTCCCTGGGGGACATCCGGGCCCTCAAGGCCCTGGAGCCCCTGGGGGTCATCGGGGTGATCACCGGCCGGGCCCTCTACGACGGCCTCCTGGATCTGGTGGAGGCCATCCGGGTGGCCGCAGCCTGACCGGGGGTGCCCCTGAGGCGGGGCAGGCGGCCGCCCCGCCTCCCTTGCCGGGCCGTCGTCTCCCAGGTGCTGTGTGGCGCCTGGTCTCCCTGTCGCCCACCGCAAGGGGATTCGGATCAACGGAAGAAGGGCGGAGGCCGGGACGGGTACCCCGTCCGGTGGGCCTTGCGCGTAAACCTACATGCCGGAAAAACCCTATCTGAGTCTGGTCCAGCGTCCCACCCGCTATCTTGGCCGGGAAGTGAACGCCGTCTTCAAGGACCCGAAAGAGGTGCAGCTGCGGGTGGCCCTCCTCTTCCCCGACCTGTATGAGGTGGGCATGTCCCATCTGGGGCTGGGGATCCTCTATGACCTTCTGAACCGCCACCCGGAGATCTGGTGCGAGCGGGCCTTTGCCCTGGCCCCGGATCTGGAGGCGGAGCTGCGCCGCCGGAATGAGCCCCTGGGCACCCTGGAGTCCGGGGACCCCCTTAAGGACTTTCCCCTGGTGGGGGTGAGTCTGCAGTATGAGCTGAGCTACACCAATGTCCTCACCCTCCTGGAGATGGGAGGCATTCCCCTCCTGGCGGCGGACCGCGGCCCCCGGGACCCGGTGGTGGTGGGCGGTGGCCCGGCGGCCTTCAACCCCGAGCCCCTGGCCCCCTTCTTCGATGCCTTCCTTCTGGGGGACGGGGAGGAGGCCGTCCTGGACCTGGCCCGGGTGGTGAGGGACTGGCGGGCCCAGGGCGGCAGCCGGGAGGAGCTGTGGCAGGCCCTGGAGGAGATCCCCGGGGTCTATGTGCCGGCCTGCTTCACCCCGGTCTTCGATGAGGCGGGGCGACTGAGGGAGATGATCCCCCGGGGCCGGCGGCGCCTGGTGGCCAAGCGCCTTCTGGCCGACCTGAACGCCATCACCCTCTCCCCCCGGGTGCTGGTGCCGCTGTGCCCCATCGTCCACGACCGGCTCAGCGTGGAGATCGTCCGGGGTTGCAGCCGGGGCTGCCGCTACTGCCATGCGGGCATCATTTACCGGCCGGTGCGGGAACGGCACCCGGAGGCGGTGCAGGCCTGGGTGGCGGAGGCCCTGGCGGCCACCGGTTTCGAGGAGGTCTCCCTTCTGGCTTTGAGCCCCGGGGATTACGCGCCCCTCCCCTGGCTTATGGCCCGCCTCATGGACCGCCTGGAGGCGGCCAAGGTCTCCCTCTCCCTCCCCTCCCTCCGGGCCGACACCCTGGGGCCGGAGCTCACCGCCCAGATCAAACGGGTGCGGCGCACCGGGCTCACCATTGCGCCGGAGGCCGGGAGCGAGCGGCTGCGGCAGGTGGTGAACAAAAACCTCACGGAAGCGGAGATCCTGGCCTCGGCCCGGCAGGCCTTCCGGGAGGGCTGGCGCCTGCTGAAGCTCTATTTCATGGTGGGCCTGCCCACGGAAACGGCGAAAGATCGGGAGGAGATGGGAAATCTTATCCGGGCCCTTCTGCAGACGGCCCCGGGCTCCCGGCCGACGCTGCATGTGAGTGTCTCCACCTTCATCCCCAAGGCCCATACCCCCTTTCAGTGGGAGCGGCAGGCGGGGCTGGAGGAGAGCCGCCGGCTGCTGGGGGAGGTGAAGGGGATTCTCCGGCGCCCCGGGGTGCAGGTGAAGTGGAATGCCGCCGCCCAGAGCTGGCTGGAGGGGATCTTCTCCCGGGGAGACCGGCGGCTGGCCTCGGTGCTCCTGGCCGCCTGGCGCCGGGGCTGCCGCCTGGATGCCTGGAGCGAGCACCTGCGCCTGGCCCCTTGGCTGGAGGCTTTTCAGGAGGCGGGGGTGAACCCTGAGGATTACCTGAGGGAGCGGGACGAGGGGGAGCTCCTCCCCTGGGCCCACCTGCAAAGCGGCGTCTCCCCGGAGTTTCTGGCGGCGGAGCGCCAGCGGGCCTTGGCCGGGGTGGCCACGCCGGACTGCCGGGTGGCGGGCTGTCAGGGATGCGGCGCCTGTGCCGATCCGGCCCGGGACCCCCGGCACTTCCCGGCCCCCCGGGAGCTTCCGGTTCCGGCGGCCCCGGCCCCCGCCCCCCGGCCGTCTCCCGTCTATTCCTTCCGGCTGACCTACGCCAAGCTGGCCGCCGCCCGCTGGCTCAGCCACCTGGAGCTCATCAACGCCCTCTACCGGGCCCTGCGCCGGGCGGGCCTGCCGGTGGCCTTTACCGGCGGCTTCCATCCCCTCCCCAAAGTGGCCTTCCACGGGGCCCTGCCGGTGGGGGTGGAGAGCCTGTGCGAATCCCTGGACGTGACCCTGACGGCGCCGCTCCCGGAGGCGGAGCTGGCGGCCCGCCTCAATGCGGTCCTGCCGGAGGGCCTGCGGATCCTCAGCGCCGTCCGGCTGGCCCCCGGGGCCAAGCCCCCCCAGGCGGCAGCTGCCCGCTACGAGGTGGAAAGCCCGGAGCCCCTCTTTACGGCGGAGGTGGCGGCGGATTTCCTCCGCCGGGAGGAGGTGCGGGTGCTGCGACGGCGGCCCGGGGAGGAAAGGGAGATAAACCTGCGGCCCCTGGTGGCCCGGCTGCAGGTGCTGGATCCGTGGCATCTGCACCTGCAGGTCAATCTGCCCCCCAAGGACAATCTCAAGGTCACCGAGGTCATTGCCGGGGTCTTCGGTCTTTCCCCGGAGAGGGTGGCGGCCCTGAGGATCCTGAAGACCCGAACGGAAGGGGCGCCGGCGGTGGTGGCGGCGGAGCCCGCCCGGCTCGCTGGCGGCCGGCGGCGGCGTTGAGGCGGCCGGACTGGATTTATGGGAAGCCAGCTCATCATCAGCAAAGCCGCCTGTGACATCCGGGCCGCCCTGGTGGAGGACGGCCGTCTGGTGGAGTTTTTCCTGGAGCGCCGGGGCGAGAAGGATCCCTCCGGCAACATCTACAAGGGCCGGGTGGTGAAGGTGCTCCCGGGCATGGCCGCGGCCTTTGTGGATATCGGCCTGGAGCGGCCGGCGTACCTGTATGTGGATGAGATTTCCGAGAGCTGGGATGAGCTCTACTCCCTCTGGCTGAAGGAGGAGGAGGCGGGCCCTTTTCTCCGGGAGCAGGGGCAGCCGGCCATCGATGACCTGCTCCATCCGGGCCAGGAGGTGCTGGTGCAGGTGCAGCGGCCGCCCCGGAGCGGCAAGGGGGCCCGCCTCACCACCCACATCACCCTGGCGGGCCATTACCTGGTCTATACCCCCACCCTGCCCCAGATCGGGGTCTCCCGGCGCCTCACCGAGGAGGGGGAGCGGGAGCGGCTTCGGGCCCTCCTCACTGAGCTCAAGCCGGAGCGGGGCGGCTTCATCGCCCGCACCGCCAGTCTTTCCGAAGACCACGAGACCCTGGCCCGGGAGCGGGAACAGCTGCTGGCCCTCTGGCAGCGCATCCTGCGCAAAAGCGAGGCCAGCCGGGCCCCGGCCCTGTTGCATCAGGAGCCGGAGTTCCCCTTGCGCCTGGTGCGGGACCTCTTCGGCCCCGAGATGGATCTGGTGGCGGTGGATGACCCGGAAACCTGCCGGCAGGTGGAGGAATATCTGGCCGGCTTCCACCCCTGGCTCCGGGCCCGGGTGGAATGCCATACCGGTGCGGAGCCCATCTTTTCCCGCTACGGCCTGGAGGTGGAGTGGCGGCGGCTCCTGGCCCCCCAGGTGTGGCTGAAGAGCGGCGGTTACCTGGTCATCGAGACCACTGAGGCCCTCACCGCCATCGACGTGAATACCGGCCGCTTCACCGGCCGGAGCAATCTGGAGGAGACCATTTTCCAGACCAACCTGGAGGCGGCCCGGGAGGCCGCCCGGCAGATCCGCCTGCGCAACCTGGGCGGCCTCATCATCATCGATTTCATCGACATGGCCCGGGCAGCCCATCGGGAGGCGGTCTATGAGGCCCTGGTGGCGGCGGTGAAGAAGGACCGGGCCAAGACCACGGTGCTTCCCATCTCGCCTTTGGGGCTGGTGGAAATGACCCGCCAGCGCCTTCGGGACAGCCTGGTGGAGCTGGCCACCGAGGCCTGCCCCTGCTGTCAGGGCCAGGGGGCGGTGCTCTCCCCCCTGGTGGTGGCCCACGACCTCCTGCGCCAGCTGAGCGCCGAGGCCCGGGAGTTTCCCGGCTGCCGCTTCACGGTGCAGCTCCATCCCGAGGTGGCCCACACCCTTAGGGAGGAGGGGAAAGAGCTTTTGCCCCGGCTGGCGGAGGATTGCCAGGTGGAGGTGCGCCTCCTGGAGGAGCCCAGCTTCCCCCGGGGCCACTACAATCTCACCCGGGACTGGCGGGGGTTGCGGGGCAGGTAGGAGGACGACCCGGCAGCACCCCTTCACCCTGACCTGAAGGCGAAACCATGACACTGGCACCTGTCATTCTCGGCACCGCCGGGCACATCGATCACGGCAAGAGTTCCCTCATCAAGGCCCTCACCGGCATCGATCCTGACCGCCTCAAGGAGGAGAAACTCCGGGGCATCACCATTGAGCTGGGCTTTGCCTACCTCACCCTGCCCACCGGCCAGCTGGTGGGCATCGTGGATGTGCCCGGACACGAACGCTTCGTCCGCCACATGGTGGCCGGCGCCACCGGCATGGACCTGGTGGCCCTGGTCATCGCCGCGGATGAAGGGGTCATGCCCCAGACCCGGGAGCATCTGGAGATCTGCGAACTCCTGAAGGTGAAGAAGGGGCTGGTGGTGCTCACCAAGGTGGACCTGGTGGAGCCGGACTGGCTGGATCTGGTGGAGGAGGAGGTGCGGGAGGCCCTGGCAGGCACCTTCCTGGACGGCGCGCCCATCGTGCGCTTCTCCGCAGTCACCGGCCAGGGGAAGGAGGAGCTGGTGGCGGTGCTGGCGGAGCTGGCCGCCCAGGTGCCCCCCAAGCCCGCAGAGGGCATCTTCCGCCTCCCCATTGACCGGGTCTTCACCATCAGGGGCTTCGGCACCGTGGTCACCGGCACCGCCATCTCCGGCCGCCTGCGCCTGGGGGATATGGTGATGGTTTACCCCCCGGGCTTCAAGGCCAAGGTGCGCAGCCTGCAGTCCCATGGCCGCAGTGTGGAGGAGGTCCTGGCCGGCTCCCGCACCGCCATCAACCTCCAGGGAGTGGAGAAGGAGCAGCTGGAGAGGGGCATGGTGGTGGCCACCCCCGGGTCGCTGGTGCCGTCCCGCCGGCTGGACACCTTTCTCGAGGTGCTGGCCAGCGCCCCCCGGGCCCTGAAGCACCGCACCGCCGTCCGCCTGCACACCGGCACCAGCGAAACCCTGGCGGTGGCCCTCCTTCTGGACGCCGACGAACTCAAACCGGGGCAGAGCGGGTATGTACAGTTTCTCCTGCGGGACCCGGTGGCCCTGAAACCGCACGACCGCTACGTCATCCGCAACCTCTCCCCGGCCTTCACCTGGGGGGGCGGCCTCATTCTGCAGGTCAACCCCCCCAAGCGCAAGCGCTTCCAGAAAAAGGTCCTGGCCGCCCTGGAGCTTTTGGAAAAGGGGGAGCCCGGGGTGCAGGTGGCCCACTATCTGGAGGAGGCCGGCCCCGGCGGCCTGGGGGTGGCGGACCTGGCCGCCCTGCTGCCTTTCGACCCGCCCCGCCTGCGGGCGGAGCTGGAGGCCCTGGTGGCCGCCGGCACGGTGCTGCGATATGACCCGGATAACGAACGCTATCTCCTCACCGCCACCGCCCGGGAGCTCACGACCCGGATCCTGGAGCGGCTGGCGGCCTTTCACGCCGCCAACCCCCTGCTCCCTGGCCTCTCCAAGGAGGAGTTGCGCACCCAGCTCCCGGAGGGGGTGGAGCCCCGGCTGTTCAACTTCCTGCTAAGCCGGCTGACCCAGGAGGGCAAGATCGCCCTGGAGCGGGAGGTGGTGCGCCTGAGCGGTCACAAGGTCTCCCTGGCGGGGGAGGAGGAGAAGCTCAGCCGGCGGCTGGAGGAGATGTACCGGGAGGCGGATCTCACCCCGCCCACCCTCAAGGAGGTGGAGGCGGCCCTGAAGCTCCCCGCCGCCCGCCTGCAGCCCCTTCTCCGGGTCCTGGTGAACGAGGGCCGGCTGGTGAAGATCAAGGAGGAGCTGTATTTCCACCAGGAGGCCCTGGGCCGCCTCAAGGCCCGGCTGACAGAGTTCCTGAAAAAAAACGGCGAGATCACCGTGCTGCAGTTCAAGGACCTCACCCAGACCTCCCGGAAGTTCACTATTCCGCTCCTGGAATATCTGGACTCCACCCGCTTCACGGTGCGGGTGGGGGAGGCCCGCCGCCTGCGGGAAGGAGCCTGACCGGGCCGGAAGCTTTGCAGGGGATCACATGAAAGGGAGCCCTTCCGGCTCCCACAGGGGTTTGGAGATCACGGTTCAGCGGGGGCCGGGGCGGGCGGGGACGTTACGGTGCTCCTGCCAGGAGGATGGTGAAGAGAGGGTGGCATAGTCCCGCACCTCGGCGGGGGCGGTATGGTAGCGCCGGGCCTCGGCCAGGGCGGCTTCCAGGTTGCGGATGCGCTCGGCGTCCGAGGGATGGGTGGAGACAAAGGCGGGCGGGCGCACCCGGCCTTCCCTGACCTGGGCGAAGCGCTTCCAGAACTCCACCCCCAGGGCCGGGTCATAGCCCGCCTTGGCCATGAGGATGAGACCGATGCGGTCCGCTTCGAACTCCTGCTGGCGGCTGTAAGGGAGCAGCAGGCCCACCTGAGTGCCCAGGCCGTAGCCCAGCATGGCCAGCTGCCCGGCGGCCGGCGAGGCCCCCATCCCGGCCAGGGCCAGGTTGAGGCCGGTGCCCCCCATCTGGGCCAGCATCTGGTGACTGAGGCGCTCGCCGGCGTGGCGGGCCAGCACATGGGCGGCCTCATGGCTGATGACGGTGGCTAGGTCGGCGTCGTTTTTCAGATACCGGAACAGGCCCGAGTAGACCCCCACCTTGCCGCCGGGGAGGCAGAAGGCGTTGGGGGTGGGATCATCGATGACCACAAACTCCCAGCGGAAATCCGGCCGGCCGGCCACCTGGGCCAGGCGGCGGCCCACCCGTTCCACCGCCTCGGTAAGGCGGGGATCCCGGGCGGGCCGGGAGCGATGCTTGATCTGCTCAAAGGCCTGGTAGCCCAGGCGCAGCTCCTGATCCTGGGAGACCATGAGGATCTGGGTCCGGCCGGTGTAGGGGACGGTGCTGCAGCCCCCCAGGGCCACAGCCCCCCACAGCCCCAGCACCGCCAGGACCACCAGATGATGACGCCGGCGCATCACACCTTCTCCCTCACGGGGCCGCCCCCTTGTCCTTTAGACCCCCGGGGGCGGTTTTTGTAAACCTCAGGAGGCTCCTTCCGCCGAAAGCCGCCTGGGGCCGGACCCCCGTCCCCGGGGAGGGGAAGCCTCAGCAGGGGGTTCGGTGGAAAAGTGGGAACCTTTTCGCACCGGTCACTTTACCACGCAACCGGTGTCTTAACCATAATGCCTGATGGAGGGAAAGGAAAGAGGGGTGCCATGACCGGGGAGAAAAACAGGCGCTATGTGGCGGTGATCGGGGCCGGGGCAGCGACTCCGGAGCTTCTGACGGTGGCCCGGGAGGTGGGCCGGGAGCTGGCCGCGGCAGGGGCGGTGCTCATCTGCGGCGGCCTGGGCGGGGTGATGGCCGCGGCGGCCCAGGGCGCCCGGGAAGCGGGGGGCGTCAGCCTGGGGGTGCTGCCGGGGCCGGACCGCCGGGAGGCCAACCCTTTCCTCACCTTTGCTTTGCCCACCAATCTGGGTCACGCCCGGAACATCATCATCGCCCACGCCGCCGACGCCCTCATTGCCGTGGGAGGGGGCTACGGCACCATCTCCGAGGCCGCCATCGGGCTCAAACTGGGCAAACCGGTCATCGCCCTTTTGGCGGACTGGGATCTGCCCGGTTTGAGGCGCGCCGCCACCCCGGCCGCGGCGGTGCAGGCGGCTTTGGGGCTTATCCCCGGCTCCGGCGCCTGAACCGGGAGAAGCAGGCCTTTCTCGGCCCCCCTTTCCCGTGGCTTTCCGGCCAAGTGATCCCGACCTGCGGTCCTGGCCGCCCCTGCTTTGCCCCCCATGAGGGGGTGCCCCCGTTATTCCCCCACCACCCGGTGCCGGCTGCCCCCCTGTTGTCCTTTCCTCGGTCTCCGCCGCGTCCCGCGGGTTTGGCCCTCAGGTCACCCCCCGCTGATTGAGAAAGGGGCCATATTTTTTATCGGTGCCCAGGATGTGCTTTTCCACCCAATCCTCCAAAAACTTCAGGACCTCCAGGCTCAGGCCCAGCCGGCCGCAATGGAACTGGCGCTGCAGATCCAGCACCTTCCGGGTCATGGCGGCGTGGATGCGCTTGTGCTCTTCATACTCCGGAAAGCCGTGGGCCTCCATGAGGCGCTCCTCGCGGGCGAAGTGCGTGGCGGTATAGGCCACCAGGCCGTCAAAGATCCGCCTCAGCTCCTCCTTGCCCCGGCCCTGGCGCATGGCGGTCCGCAGCTGCTCCACAAGCCCCAGGAGACGCCGGTGCTGCTCATCCAGTTCCCGGATATTGACGGAGTAGGTCTCCTTCCAGGCGGTCAGGGACATCCGGAACCCTCCCCTTTTTGCCTCCCCATCGGCCGGAGGCGGGGGGAGCTTGAAAAATGGGGGGAACAAGGAAGGGGGGCATGCCCGGGGATCCCTGGCTGCGGGATGTTCCGGTGGCTGGCTCGGAGTGGAAAAAAGGCGGCAGGGCGATTCCCCTGCCGCCCGCAGAGGTGGCCGGACAATGAGGCTTAAATCTCCAGCCAGGAGTCGGAGAACAGCACCTGACCCATGATCACCCGGGCGGTCTTGGCATAGTTCTGCAGATCCTTGGGCAGGGAGGGGATGTCCACGGGTTTGCCGTCCATGATGTCATAGACCACCTTCACGGCCTCAGGTTTTTTCCCGTCCACCACGTCCCTGAGCTCGTCGTCGAAGGCGTCCACGATGGCGGAGTACATGCCATAGCGCTGCAGCATGATGACATAGGTGCGGTTGATGATGGGCCGCAGGTGTTCCGGCACGCCGTTGCTGGAGTTGGAAAGGCCGCAGGTGGATTTGGCCCCCGGGGCCATGTCCGGGAGCATCTTCATGTACTCCAGCACGCTGATGAGCTGGGGCTGCTGGATGTTCAGGGGCGCAATGATGGGATCGAACCAGATGCGTTCGTTTTCGATGTCATACTCCGCCGCCTTGGCCAGGATTTCGGCGGTGAGCATGCCCCGCTCGTGTTCATCCCGGGGCATGCCCTCGGGCCCCCAGAGAAGCCCGATCATGTCGGCGTCGTACTTTTTCACCAGGGGCATCATGGCATCCATGCGTTCGGGACGGGCCATGATGGAGTTGATGAGGGCCCGGCCTTTGTGGACCCGAAGCCCCGCCTCCATGGCGGCGATGTTGGAGGTGTCCAGGGCCAGGGGGATGTCGGGCACCACCTCCTGGATGATCTTGACGATCCATTCCATCAGCTCTTCGCCGCCTTTGCGGGCCGGCCCGATGTTGACATCGATATAGTCCACCCCTTTTTCGGCCTCCTGCAGGGCCAGCTCCTGCAGGGGCTTGGGGTCGCGGTCCTTCATGGCCTGGCCGTACTTCTTCGTCACCACATTCAGGTTTTCGCCGATGCGGATGAATTTGCTCATAGGGTGACCTCTCTATGCGGGATGGCGTCAGGAGGCCTCCACGGCCTCCTGACGTGATGCCGGGTATGGGACCCCTATTGCTGCTGCAGCGATCTCAGGAACGCCGGGATGTGGGAGGCCTCCCGGGGACCGATGAGAATCTTCCAGTCGGGGAGCTCCTCCTCGAGATCGCCGCTGATGGCCGCGGCATAGCCGGG
>Ga0197142_1003185_pt1 | contig 13915 bp, 16 predicted proteins | sample GBS60_MetaG_FD_148614 | JGI IMG/M metagenome (GOLD analysis project Ga0197142, IMG submission 148614) | Sediment microbial communities from Great Boiling Springs, Gerlach, Nevada, United States - GBS 60_MetaG | ecosystem: Environmental > Aquatic > Thermal springs > Hot (42-90C) > Sediment... | reverse complement strand
TAAGATGTTCTTGCCAATTATAAAACTTCCAAATCCAAATGGCTTGCCAAAACCAAACATCTGGGACATCTAATTTCTCTTAAATATCCGAGCTTTTCCCTTTTTCATTATTATCGTAGCATATCATATGCATATACCTTCACAGCCAACTAATGTTTCTTAAATATCCGGTCTCTAATATAACTTCAAACTTTATTCTACCATACTGCTTTACTTAATACATACTACTGCTTGTATAGGCATCCCGTTCGTCTCTTCTTTATTGTATGATTATAGGTTAATTTTGTATTTATCACAAAAATTATAATGGAAATCGAACAAAGCAACAAGTTGCGTTTAAAATTGATTTTTCTATTGATATTAATTTTCTTTGGGATAGTAATTATTCGTTTATTTCATATACAAGTTATCAATAGGTCAAAATACCAAAAGCTTGCCGAAACCCAACAGATTCGAAAAATCGAATTAAAAGCAAAACGAGGGAATATTTACGACCGCAATGGTGTTCTTCTTGCAACAACGGTCGAAGCATCTTCGTTTGCCATCGACCCACAGATTGTTCGTAAAGATTCAATTGCCCTAAAACAATTGTTTCCGTTTGCAAGCATTCTGGGAATCCCAAAAGAGCAAATAAATCTTTACTTAAATTCGAAAAGGAATTTTCAATGGCTACGGCGGGGCCTACTTGAATACCCGGCGATTCTCGACACCTTCGGGTTTCAGGGTCTGATCGTTTCCAAAGAACCAAAGCGATACTATCTCTTCGGCAAAACATTATCGAATGTAATCGGAGTTACAAACCTCGAAAACTCTGGAATCACAGGTTTGGAACTTTCTTTAGATTCAATACTGAAAGGTACCGATGGTTTTGCGTTTTATCTTCGGGATGCTCACGGCAAACTAATACCAAATTTCGACCTACCCTCGGTCAATCCAATTAATGGCAAAGATATACAGTTGACAATTGACATAAATCTTCAAAGAATTGCAGGCTTTTTCCTTCAAGAAGGTATCGAACTAACTCGTTCGAAGGGTGGCTGCGTAATTGTTATGAATCCCCGCAATGGCGAAATCTTTGCAATGGTAAGTATGCCTCAGTTCAATCCAAACAACTCGCAATCGTGGAACGAAACTATCTACAAGAACTACGCTGTAAATTTCCTTTTCGAGCCGGGTTCTACATTGAAGCCAATCATTACATCTATTGCTTTGAACCGAAAAATTGTCTCCGAAGAGGAAATTTTCAATGCATTTGATGGAAAGTTCATCATTGGCGATGTTCAAATCACCGACGAGCATCCAGCCTCGAAATTAACGGTCGAAGAAGCCATTATTTATTCCAGCAATATCGTCTTTTCGCAAATATCAGCTAGAATACCTTCGGAAATTCTTTTATCCGAATTGTCTAGATTTGGTTTTGGCAAAAAAAGTGGGTTAGAGCTCGCAGGCGAATTGTCGGGTTCAATCCCAAAAGCCAACAATTTAACTCCAATCCAACAAAAATTCCTGGGCTTTGGATACGGCATTTCTGTTACACCAATTCAATTAATTACTGCATATACTACAATAGCAAACAATGGAATAATAGTGAAACCTCGAATTACTCTGAATCAACTAAAATTTTCGAATACCGATACAATAATTCACAGTTCAACGACACAAAAAGTAAAAGAGATGCTGGTAAAAGTTATAGAACTTGGGACGGGAGTCGAAACCAAAATCGAAGGAATTAAAATCGCTGGGAAAACAGGAACAGCGCAAAAGTTTATCGATGGGACCTATTCCAAATCTAAATACATTAACACTTTCGTTGGTTTCCTACCTGCCGATGACCCAAAAATTCTAATCCTTGTAATGCTCGACGAGCCTCAAAGTTCAATTTATGCCAGTTCAACAGTTGTCCCAATCTTTAAGAAAATTGTCCTGGCGATGTATAATTCCCCACTTTTAAGACAACTTGTGGATTAACAAAAATATTGCCTCTGGACAAGGGGTAGAAGCTTCTTGGTTTATCTCCCAACAATGGTCTTCACCTTGTTTAACACTTCTAGAGAGTTCTATCCCTATTCAATTGCAATTCGAAAAAATATTGAACAATTGTTTGTCGACCTTTGTTCAACCAAGTCTTACCTGCTATTTCAATATATATTCGATTCTTTTAAGTTCGCCATCAATTTTCCCTCGTGGGACGATATTTAGAATTTTGCAGATTAGTGGGTATATGTCAACATTTTGGATAGTTCCAACTCGATAGCCTTTTTTAAAAGAGGGTCCGCTTGCAAGAAAGATGCCGTGCATATCCATCCAAAAGTTATCGTAGCCATGGTTTCCTTTGACTTTGTAAACATAATCATCATTATTCATTGCCAATGACCATCCAATTTCGGGAATAACAACTAAATCGCCTATAAACGGATTATTAGAAAAATGGAAGTATGCTGGAACTTCACTTCTTCTATATACTTTAAAGTTTTTTCCATAATGTTTTAAAATCTGATATGCTTTTTCGACTGAATCGGCGTTCCCGCTAACAAATGCTAAATAACCATAGGAATTTACTGCCACGTCTTTCACATTAAGAATTGATGAAATATTCAAAATCTTGTCGGTTTTCACCTCGGTCATCCCGTGGTCGGAAACAACAATTATGTCGATGCTATCTTTTATGGGAAGTACGCTAAGTCTTTGGAGAAGGTAGCCAAAGATTTGGTCGCAAATCATAATCGCGGTGTCGACCTGTGGTGAATTTGGTCCGAAAGTATGACCGCGACTATCGGTTTCCTCAAAGTAAAGTGTAACAAAGCGAGGCCTTTTTTCAAAAGGCAACGAAAGCCAAGAGACAACAGAATCAACACGAGTTTGATATGGAATTTTAGGGTCATACTTCATAAAAATGTCAGGATGTCGCCAATCCAATTTAAGTTCCGAGCCAGGCCAAAAAAAAGATGCGGTTCTAACTCCCTGTCTGCGGGCTGTCTCCCAAATTGCTTCGCCCAAATACCACCGAGGGTCTGTAACCGCATTCGAATCTCGCAACGTAAAAACCGTTCCAGAGAAAGGATTAATAAAATGATTACCAATTATATTGTGGTTCTCCGGGTAAAGTCCTGTTACAATTGAGTAATGATTAGGGAAAGTGCTGCTTGGGAACGAAGGCTGAAGCGAAATTGCCCGAACTCCGTTGGAAGCAAAAAAAGTAAGATTCGGGGTCAATCCGCGTTCAAGATAATCCCAGCGAAATCCATCGAACGAGACCAAAACCACATAGGGCAAAGAAAACAATAGTTTTGCATTTATCAAAAACGCAAATATTAACGCAAAAAATTTTTTCATTTTCTTAACACCATTACTTTACAGGAATACAAAATTAGTTTTTGTTTGCAAATATTTGGTGAAATAGAAAAAAAGGAATTTTAGGTAAACTAGATTAATAATAAGAAATAAATGAGGCTAAAATGAAAATTCAAAAGGCATCACTTTTGTAAAAAGTAACAACTATTTAACCATAATGCCTCTTTCGATGGCAATTAGGACATAAAGCAACAGCATTTTCTGGAGTATCATCACCACCCTCCGATAGTGGTATAATATGATGAATTTCAAGATAGGGTTCATTGGTGAATTTATTGATAAAAGGAGCTTCCTGTTTACAATCCTCACAAATTCCGCCGGCCCTTCTGCGAACGTACTCGGCAACCACAGCACTTCTGTCATACCGTGTACCAATGGTTCTATAGGACTTTTTAATTCCCGTAGCCTCTTTTGCCTTTTTTTCCAACTCTTCTAAACTCATAGTTTTGACTTTCTTCTCTTCTTCTTCGATTTTTTCTAAGTATTCGGTTTCGGTCATTTCATATAACTTTTCTCCAGGGTTTGGCAAGCTCTCCTTCAAATAATCCGATAAATATCGAATAAATCCTGATGAGTGAGAAGCTTCCATTTTAGGTAATCTTTTGGTATCTACAATTGCCTTTCTTAAAAAGTTTAGGTGAGATTCTTTAAGTATTGGAAGATATTCCACAAGATTTTCATAATCAATCGTACATCCAACAGAGTCTTTTACCTTTGCAAGACAATCGGGTACTTTTTCAAAATCGTTATCTTCGAAGCTTAGATTCTTTCGGTGGCCTTTATATCTAATTTTAAGTTCCTTTATACCCTTAATCTTTCTTAAATCTGATTTCAAACAAAGAATGTAATAAGAATTTTTTGAAATTTTTATGCAGTATTCGTGACCTGTGCAAAATTGTATCCACTTGTTTGAGGGATATAAGGTTACATTCCAATTAAATTCATTAACATTATGGGCTTCAAGAATTGAATTTTTCAGAAAAACTAAAGCAACTCTCTTGATCTTCTCGTTCTTCGGAAGAATATCATTTGCAAATTGGGTAACTTGCTCTGGATTGTCTTTGTCAAGTTGCCTCATAACTAAATTTTTTTAAAAAGATACAACTCTTTGAGCAATATAGAGTTGCTCAAAATGGAACACAGACTCTTTTCTCAAAAAGTTCAATTTAATGAATAAAAACTATCTATCTTAGTTTAAAACGAATTGGAATACTAACCCAGCACATTACGGGTTGACCGTTCTGAATTGCAGGTGTAAAAGTAGATTTCATCACTGCATCGATAGCAGCCTGGTTCAACATTTGCGAGTCGGAGGATTGAACCACAACCTTCTTTGGCTTTCCGGTTTTGTCCACAAGGACACGAACAACAACTTGTCCTTCGATACCTGCTTTGCGAGCCATTTCGGGATAAACAATTCTCTTTTGCAAATCTGCCAGGTCGATATAAGGTTCCTTTTCGACTGGAATGAATTCGTCGATACTCGGTTCTTCCTCTTTTTGCTTGATTTCTACTTTCTGGTCGAGGTCAAACTCTTGCGGAAGCTGGCTAATATCGATTTCCTGTCCCCTTTCGCGTGCGAGCGATTCACTGAGTTTTTCGAAAGTAGCAAATTCTTTCAAATCTTCTTTGATTTCAGCATCAGGAATTGGAACCGGAGTTCCAGCTTTAGCGGCAGTAGCAATTTCCATAATTTGTTGAGCAGGGGGTGGAGGCGGCACATCTTCCTTCTGTTCCTCAAGTTGCTGGATAGGACCTCCAAGAGTAATTTTACTTATTGGTGCTCTTGGCAACCCAACCTGGCTTCGCTCGCTTGCTTTGGCATATATGAAATAGGCCAGTAGAAGCGTAAGGACAATAGAGACAGTAATAATAAACCCACGCATCGTATTACGGGGTATCACTAACTTTAACTCTGCAAACCCATAATTGGGTTGGGGCGGTAGTTCAATAATTTTGTTTGTCATTTTACCTCCCCTTCTATTAATTTCATATCATCTTCTGTCAAAGGTGCAATTGTAAATTTTCTTTGGCGTTTGACAGGCTCTCCCTTCTCGTCAACTTCCTTCGACAAAGCCTCGGTAATTGGTACTTCGGCAAGGTTTAGTTCGTCGAGAATTTGTATAACTTTAGCATAATTTGCTTCGGGTGAAATTTTTAAAACCGTAATTAGACGATTCTTAACAGTTGGTTCAAGGTTCTTTTCTATAACCAAACCACGAAGTTTAGCAATAGGAATTTCCTGAGGCTTGTTGTTAGCATCAGCAATTCCTTTATACCAATACAACTTGTTATCGGCAGTCAACATCAAAGTAAGAAGTTCGGATGCACGAACTTCGACCTTGGCATACATTTCGGGCGGTATCCTCATCTCCATAATCTGAGGCTTCAGCATCGTTGTGGTGAACATAAAGAAAGTAAGCAACAAGAAAGTAATATCAACCAAAGGCGTAAGATCTATACGAAAGCCTATTCGTTTCTTCTTTTTCCTTCTAACTATCTTACCCCGCTTTTGCCTTTCGGGAATTTCTAACGCGCCACCACCACCAGCCATTTCTCTTCTCCTTTGTTTTCCAAATATTAAACAACAAAAACATCCATAAAGTTACACGAAAAACGAAAAAAAATATTCTTATTTGCCCCCGGCTTTTTCTTCATCGGGACGACGCTTGTCCGTAACAAAATTAAACACGAAAGCACGATTTCTTCTCATTATGTTCATAGCATCTTCGACCCATTTGTAACGAACCCTTCGGTCTGCATCGATTGCAAAGCGTGTGGAACTTCGTACCGATAATGTTGCCCTGATTAACTTCCCAAGAACTGTTGTATCAACTTTTACAAGTGCTTTATTATACATTTCTTGTGGTATTTCCGGAACAAGCTGATAAACTTGAACTAAATCCTTCGTGTTTGTCAACCCGTAATAAAAAGAAGTATCGTTAGGATTTTTATCGTCGATTGCGATATTTATAATTGCAAGGTCTCGCTCCGGAAGACGAGTTGTATCGGGGGAAGCCGTAGGCCGACGAATTGTGAATTGTTTCTCTGCTTCTGCTTCGGATTTAAATTTTGCTGTAAACATCAAAAAAGTTAGCAAAAGGAATGTTATATCGACCAAAGGTGTTAAGTCGATAACAAATCCCATTCTTTTCTTTTTAATTTTTGGCACGACCGCCTCCCTTTGGCTATTGTTTCAATCTTAATGTAAAGATTTGAGTTACATTAAGAATTGCCTCATCTATCATATACAAGTAATTATCCACACGAGTGGTAAAAAAGTTGAAGAATATAATTGCAATGATAGCGGCAGCCAAACCACCAGCAGTATTATATAGTGCTTCGGAAATTCCGATAGCCAGCTGGGTTGCATCAACAGTTCCCGTTTCGCCAAAAGCCGCAAAAGCACGAATCATTCCGATAGTCGTTCCCAAAAGACCAAACAAAACCGATACAGAAGCAATTGTAGAAAGAATAACAAGGTTCTTTTCCAGCAAAGGTGTTTCCAGATTCGTAGCTTCGTCGATCGCTCTTTGAACTTCGGTCAATTTCTTTTCGACTGGGAAGTTTGGGTCGTTTTCAACTTGTTTAAACCTTTCTATACCAGCGCGTAGTATATTTGCCAAACTACCGCGCTGGTTGTCACATTCCTTCAAGGCAGCGTCGAACTCTCCTTTCGCAAGAAGTTCAAGAACTTTTTTTACAAAAACGGAAATGTCTCCCCGCCCGCGGGCTTTATTAATCGAGAATGTGCGCTCAAAAACGAATGTTACTGCGATGATAATCAAGCTCATCAATATTCCAACGATTGGACCGCCAGTGTAAATTGCTCCGACAACGCTTCCTTTCTTGGGTTTCTTCTTCGTCGCAGGGTCTTCGAAATTATTTGGATTGCCAAAATATAGAAAATAAATAGAAAATGCGATGATTAACGCTAAAGTGATAACGATAACATTAAATAATCTTTTCATATAATCCCTTCTTTAATATGTTAACATAATTCTTATAAACTTTTTATTGCTTCCTCTAAATTAGTATAAATTGGAAAAACAAAGGTCAATTTGGTGATAACAAAGAGATTTTCAATCGATTTATCTAAATTGCATAATGCAATAATTCCACCTTTTTTGGTTACTGTTGCATAGGCAGAAATCAAAACCCCAAGTGCTGTTGAATTCAAATATGTAACCTTTCCCATATCGATAATAATTTTATTTTTGGGTCCTTCGGCAAGTTTCTTCAAAGTATCGCGAAGTTCATCTGTTTCTTCCCCACCGATAAAGTCCCCTACTAAATAGCCCACAACCCCACCTATTTGCTCTTCGAGCTTAATCTTTGCCATTTATACTTTTAAAAAAAATCAAAACTAATGAATTTTTTTCTTTTAATTGTTAAGATTGAAAAAATTTTTTTTCTTCAATGTTGCAAAATTATAATTTTAATTGTTATAAAACTAAAAATTTATTGGTTGAGTCAATGTTTTTTTGTAAAATGCAATTTTGTAATAATACAAGTGAGCAAAATGGAAGTGGGTAAAAACAATATAGAAAACGAAAACTACTGCATTGTTTGCGGAAATGAACTTATTCATCTTGTCAATTCAGTTTCTGCTGTATGCTCATTTTGCGAAAAAACTTTTTCTGCAGATTTTGCTTGCAACGAGAACCACTATGTTTGTAACGATTGTTTACACCTTGAGCCAAAAGAAATAGTGAAAATTGTTTGCCTCCGTTCAACTAAAACCGATCCAATTGATCTGGCAAAAGAAATAATGGCTTCGCCAGCCATTAAAATGCACGGTCCAGAACATCACTTCATAACCCCAGCTGTGCTTCTTACAACTGTTGCCAACTATACCAACTCTCGTTCTGGTCTTGAAGAGCGAATACAAAGAGCCGAAGAGCTTGCCACAAAATTTGCTCCAAACTGTAGCTGGCATCTGGGAACCTGCGGCGCCGCTCTTGGCGCTTCGATCTTCCTAATTGTTTGGAACAACCTGGAGCCTAACAACGAGGCTTCGTGGGACGAAGGAAACTATATCGTCTCGAATAGTTTAAAACGTATTGCCGAACTCGGTAGCCCACGATGTTGTAAGCGAGATACTTATATTGCAATCGAAGAATCAACAGAATACCTTCGCAAAAAGTATGGAATTAACTTGCCTGTAAGCGAAGCTAAATGCGATTTCTCGCTTCGTAACCGAACTTGCAAACACGAAGACTGCATTTTCTTTAATCTTAAATATTCATTAGTCTAAAGCATTTCGGACAAATAATTTTTAATTGTTAGACAAGCACCTTAAAACCTCGGGTGTGCTATACATTAGAGTTAAAGCATACGTGATTTAATGAAATCTAATATCAAATTATTACGAATATACTTTGAACTTTTTTAAAATTGACTGCATCCAGGAATAACTACAATATCCAGCAAAAACGGCAACAAGAACGTCGACGGAATAATGCACATTTTGAAGCATAACACCCAAACCAACAACAAAAATTCCACACAAAAGAAATATCTTGGCAAGTTTACCTTCGACAAGCAAAAACAGAAGAACCATAAGAGACGTATGCCCCGAAAAAAACAAATCCCGAGTTAATGTAACATCTGTCCCAAAATACTCAATCAGTGGATCCTTTAAGAGAATGATACTCTTCGGTGGATCAAGAGGCAACAAAAACATAGCAATAATTCTAAAACAAAGTAGCAAGGAATATGAAAGAAAACCAAGAAGAAGTTTGCCAGGTTTTGCAAGCAGTTGAAAAAAGACAAAAAAAATCGAAAGATAAAGAACAGTAAAAATCAGCCAGGTCAAGTCCACAGGTTTAAATAAAGAAAGCAAAGGGTCGTCGAATGAAAAACCCTGCCGGAATTCAATTTGGCAAATAAAATTTGCCGTCAGATGAAGCATAAAAACCATCAAAGCAAAAGAGAAGACCAGCAATACTACTCTTGTTGGCGACTTTATAAACTCCTTCCACTCTTTGCGAAATAAGTCAAGGTTCATTCTAACTCAAAATTTACTAAATTTGACTTTTTTAATCTACAAAAATAAAATGGACAACGACCGTATCCAAACGATTCATTCCACAACAGTAGTTGGTTTGATTAAGAATGGCAAAGCTGTAATAGGAAGCGATGGTCAGGTAACTTTTGGAAACACGATTTTGAAACATACAGCAAAGAAAATACGAAAATTATATAATGGTATGGTCTTGGCTGGGTTTGCTGGGGGAACTGCCGATGCTTTTGCTTTACTTCAACGTTTCGAAGAGAAACTCGAAACCACACGCGGAAATCTTTATCGTTCGGTTCTTGAATTTGCACGGGACTGGCGAACCGATCGATATTTACGCCGATTAGAAGCTATGATGATTGTTATGAACAAGGAAAAACTATTTGTTCTAACAGGCAATGGCGATGTTGTTGAACCCGATGATAATTTGGCTGCAATTGGTTCGGGGGGCCCTTTTGCGCTTGCTTCAGCCCGCGCTCTATTGCACAATACCAATCTCGAACCTCGACAGATCGTCGAAATTTCGCTAAAAATAGCTTCCGAAATATGTATCTATACAAATTCAGAATTCACAATTGAAGAAATATAAGAACCAATGGTCAGTATTAATGAAATACTAAAATTAAATTATCCGTTAATTCTTGCCTCATCTTCGCCCCGTCGAAGGCATTTACTCAAAATGCTTGGCTTCGAGTTCCAGGTTATTCCGCCCGAAATCGACGAAGATAATCTTTTCCCCGATATATTCGATTATTCCCAAAAAGTCTGCGAGATTGCAAAAGCAAAAGCAATGAAAATTGCCAGCATAACCCCATATGAATCAATCGTAATTGGAGCCGATACTCTTGTTGTTCTCGACGGGAAAATACTTACAAAACCAAAGGACGATAACGAAGCAAGGGCAATGTTAAAAAAAATGAGCAATAGGACCCATATTGTTTTCACGGGTCTTGCACTTGTTCATACTCCATCGCTGCTATTCCGAACCTGCTTTCGACGCACTGAGGTCTCGTTTCGACAAATCGAGGAAATAGAAATCGATGCTTATGTTCGCTCGGGGTCTCCTTTGGATAAGGCAGGTGCATACGGTATTCAAGATGACTTCGGGGCTGTCTTTGTGAAAAGCCTCAACGGATGTTATTACAATGTTGTTGGATTACCACTGGAAGCCTTTTATTCTTCGTTAAGGAAATTCATCGATGAATTGGCGGCAGAAAGAAAAACTTAACAATATACTTTTACTTTCACCTTGGCTCATTATATTTTCTGTCTTCTGGTTATACCCCCTATTTTACGCTGGATATTTAAGTCTTTGCGATTACGAAACATTAACCTCAAGAACTCGCTTTGTGGGTTTTGAAAACTATCGTAAAATTGCCACCGACCCGATTTTTTGGATTGCTCTAAAAAATACCGCAATTTTCACTTTTGGAACGGTTCCAATAACCACAGTTTTGGCTATCTTCTTTGCAAACTTGCTAAACACAAAAGTTTTCAAGTTCCAGAACTTTTTTCGCTCAGTATTTTTTGTTCCCTCGATAACTTCGCTTGTGGTAATCTCATTAGTGTTTCTCAATCTTTACTCAGCAAATGGTTATATAAACAATCTTTTAAAAATGATTGGACTTCCATATCCACAACTTGGTTGGCTACAAAACGAAAACACCGCTTTGCCATCCATTATGGCTATGGATGTATGGATGAGTACAGGCTATTATATGATTCTATTTTTAGCTGCAATGCAATCCATACCAAAAGACTACTACGAAGTTGCCGATTTGGTCTCTGCAACGGAATGGCAAAAATTCAAAAAAATCACTCTTCCTTTGATTCGACCAATGTTGTTGTTCGTTATCGTGCTGAACACTATTAAATCATTTCAGATATTTGTTGAAATATATATAATGACAAAAGGGGGACCGTTGAATGCAACAACTACCCTGGTGTATTTGATTTACGAAAACGCATTTGTTAAAATCGATCATATGGGATATGCATCGGCTATTGCTTTTGTTGTTTTTTTCCTGTTGCTTGGCTTTTCATTTTTGCAAATCAAGTTATTAAAGGCAAGATAGATGAAAATTCTACTTTCCGCAGGAGGAACGGGAGGGCACCTTTTTCCAGCTATCGCCGTATTAGAGGAAATTGCAAGGATAACAGCCGGCAAAGTTCCTTTTGAAATTTTTTCTGTTGGCAATCCAGAAAAAATCGAAGCAAGGGTTTGCAAAGAAAAGCGCTGGCACTTTACACCAATTCCAATGATTGGGTTCAGTGGCTTTGGTTTCAAATTCTTCAAATTTTTTCTAAATACTCTGAAATCAATTAACATTTGTCGGGATTTAATAAGGAAGGAAGGAATAGATTTTGGCATCGCCACCGGTGCTTATATAAGCTATCCAGCTGGAATGGCTTTATACTCCGAAAAGAAACCTCTCTTTCTGCTCGAAAGCAACCTTGTTCCAGGCAAAGCTAATCGATTGCTTGCTCGCAGGGCAAGTATTTTCTTCGCAACATTTGAAGAGACTAAAAAATGGCTTCCTGTGGATGTGAGGACCAATGTTAAAGTTCTTGGAACCCCCATCAGGAAAGAACTTCTTATTTCCAGAACGCCGAAAGAAGCAAGAGAAAAATTCGGACTGGAACCCGATAAACAAACATTACTTGTTTTCGGTGGTAGCCTTGGAGCTCGTTCGATTAATCAAACTATATATGCTAACTACAAGAAGTTATTGAGCGAAGGAATTCAAATTCTATGGCAAACGGGGAAGAATTTTGGGTTCGAAAAACCACAAGCAAAGGGGTTGAAGATACTGGATTTCATCGAGGATATGGCTTCGGCTTATGCTGCATCAGACCTTGTTGTAGCTCGGTCCGGAGCTTCTACAATTGCCGAAATTGCTGCTCTTGGAAAGCCTTCGATACTTATCCCATATCCATTTTCAACCAACAAACATCAGGAAGAAAATGCACGACAACTTGCTAATTCTAATGCGGCTATAATGATTCCTGACAGTAAAGTTGACAATTTACTTATCCAAACGGTTATTTCTTTAATCAAAAACCCTTATAAGTTGCAGGAACTTTCACAGAATACCCGAAAATTTGGCAATCCTAATGCGGGCTTCGAAATTGCTAATGAAATTTTGAATTTTATGAATATTTAACTTAATTTTGATTTTTATTTTCGTTATTTAAAAAATATGGATAAAAATTCACCCTCAACTTTCGAAAAAAGGTTCGATTTTTACTGGAAATCTATTGCCATTTATTCCATTGTCCTAATAATCTATTCGCTTATTCGCGGAACAATCGAAGAAGGAACGCTTACTCTTTCTGTTACCGACCCGATTGTAATCCTACTTTTAGTCATTATTGTTCTTTCTGTTGTTACATACCTCTACAACATTTGGAAAAGACCAAGAATAATAATCACAAAAGATTCAATCACTTTTAAAACAAGGCTTCGCGAAAAAGTAATTCCAAACAGCCAAATTACCAGAATTCAAGTGGGACACGAAATTATTTCCAATCTCCGTCGCCCGTTGAAAGTCATCAGAATTTTCGTTACTTTTCGAAAAAAACCATATCGGATTCGACCCAGTTCCTTCTGGAACGATATTGAACTTACCAACTCACTAATACAGTTTAAAAAAGCAAATAACAAATGACCCAAAACACTTTTAAATGCCTTTTATTTTTCTTACTCTTCCTTGCAATTCACATAACTTTGGCCAGCACCCCACTGCCCCGAACAAATTTAGAACTAACACAATTGTTGATACAAAAATTTGTTGAAAAATTGTATTTGGAACTCCAAAAGTTCCCCGATTCGACTTATTCAATCAAAGCAGTCAATCACCCAATATCACAATATATCGAGGGGATGGTTGTTTCGGAACTTTCCAATCGAAACCTGCGTTTCTATAATTCTGAATCGGACACTATCGCCAGAATAGAAGTAATTGTGAATCAATTCAAAATAGAGTACACCAAAATTCCCAACGAGGAAAGCAAGCTAAAAAGAACGATTAAATTTTCTGTTACATCTTTGCTCAAGAAAAAGAACTCCCCTGTAAGTCCAATTAAATTCGAGCATTTAGAAGGCGACACAATTGATGAAGACTTGGTCGGCTACATTGAACGCGATGGAGAGCCATTCAAAGGGGAACTCCCCCCCGAGAAAGAAACTTTCTTCGACCAGTACATCGAACCAATAGTAGTAATTTTATCCAGTGCAATTGTTGTCCTTCTTTTCTTTTCTGTTCGGTCGAAGTAATTCTGATTTGAACCCTAAAGAGTGTTATTTAATTAAGTTCTTGTTTCAATTCAATAAAACAAAAGAGTAACTTGATTAATACATACAGTAAAAACATCAAATGTTTCAATACATTAAATGAAAACGCAAAACAATTCAAAACCACGTTGCTATTAAAATATTTCTTATTTCGAAACTATAACAATCTCTGTTCTGCGGTTCAATCGGCGACCGAATTCTGTATCATTAGGGGCAACAGGCTTTCGTTTGCCATATCCAACAGTTTTAAT
>Ga0197142_1003184_pt1 | contig 13916 bp, 11 predicted proteins | sample GBS60_MetaG_FD_148614 | JGI IMG/M metagenome (GOLD analysis project Ga0197142, IMG submission 148614) | Sediment microbial communities from Great Boiling Springs, Gerlach, Nevada, United States - GBS 60_MetaG | ecosystem: Environmental > Aquatic > Thermal springs > Hot (42-90C) > Sediment... | reverse complement strand
TCCTCTTGGCCTATATTTCTTACAGGAAAAGAAAGGGGGGTAAGGGTGAATGAACGCTTGATCTTTGGCATTATTATTCCGGCAGGCATATTTTTTGTTTCCCTTTTAGCCACTTTTCTTATCTACCGCCGCTTCGCCCGTCGGTCTGGGTCAGACCAGAAAGAAGAAAATGGTCGGAGTTAGGCTGATTGAAGCCGGAAAATAGCCATTTCCCCCTGAGGTGAGAGGGCACAGGCTGGTTCTTGCCTTAATTGACAAACTTCAAGGTTTAATGCTATAAAATTTTCAAAGAAAGTTTGATAAAATGGGTGAACTTCTAAGGGAAAAAGAGAAAATTGTTCTTAATTATCTTGTGGAAAGCTATCTCCAGCTGGGCCGACCTGTAAGCTCAGGCCATATTGCCTCCTCAGGGGTTCTGAAGGCCTCGCCGGCCACAGTCAGAAATATCATGGCTCGCCTGGAGAGGCTCGGATACCTCTATCAGCCCCATACCTCTGCAGGTCGTATTCCCACGGATAAAGGTTTGCGCTTCTATGTCAACGGCCTTCTCCAAAAATGTCAACCCCCAAAGGATAGCCTCCTGGCTGGCTCTCCTGAGATTTTACCCACCGAAGGTAATCTCGATTCCCTTTTCTTTCAGGCCAGCCGGATTCTGGCCGAGTACAGCCGTAACCTCGGTTTCGTTCTTTCTCCACCTCTATCGAAACTAATTTTTCATCATCTGAGATTCCTTCTTATTGGCGAAAATCGAGTGCTCATCATTCTGACCACCTCTAATAACCTTGTTTTCACCGATATTATCCAGACTGAAGAAAGATTTTCTCAGGCTGAGCTTGATCGGGCTGCTTTTTATATCAATCAGAATTTTCGCTTTCGCAACCTGATCTTTGTCCGGGATTATCTGCTGAGTGAGCTGCCACGAGTTCGCTGGAATTACGAGGACCTGTTGAAGAAAATTCTGGATCTTCTCAAGGCCTCAACGAGTCAAACCGAAAAAAAGAGCCGGATTTATATTCAGGGAACGGCCAATCTTTTAGAAAAATCACAATTTTTCTCCCTGGAAAAACTAAGATCTCTCTTTCAGGACTTTGAAGAGAAGGCCCGACTTGTCCGCTTTCTTTCCGAGCTGATCTCTCTGGACAGGGTAAAGGTGCTCATTGGCTCGGAAGCTGAATTACCTGATATTGCCGATTGTTCCCTTGTCGTTTCCAATTATGGCTATGAAAATCAGATTCTGGGAACTGTCGGTATTATCGGTCCAAAAAGAATCCCCTATGGTGAAATAATTCCTCTTGTGGAAAGGGTGGCCTTTCGCCTCAGTCAGGCTCTTCGCCAAGACCATTAAAGGAGACGGGAATTGAAAAACGACAATTCTGAAACTGAAAAGGCAAGGATAATCGAAATTAAGGAAGAAGATACGATTGATACCAGCTCTGAGCCCGGGTCCACCGCCGGTAAAGAAAAATCTGAAGAAAAAGCTGCTGAATCCAGGGAGGAAATGACGCAGGAAGATAAGATCGAGGGACAATCTGAAGGTGGCCAGCAGACTCAAGGAGCTGAGACCGATAAAACCCAGGAAAAGGTTGATCCCAGGGAAGAAGAAATAAAAAAACTTAAAGCCAGACTTCAGAAAAAGGAGACAGAAATAAAGAATCTCCGGAAAGAGAAGGAGGAATGGAAGGATAAATATCTCAGGGCTTTGGCCGAAATGGATAATGCGAGAAAAAGACTGGAAAGGGAAAAGGAAGAATTTACCCGCTTTGCCCTGAGTGAATTTTTAAAGGAGTTGCTTTCTGTTGTGGATAACTTGGAGCGGGCCCTTGAGACCAGGGATGAAACTGATGGCCGTCCCTTTCAGGAAGGGGTAGCCATGATCTATCGTCAGCTGCTGGATCTTTTGCGCAAGCAGGGAGTGAAACCTATCGAAAAACAGGATAATAAATTCGACCCGAATATTCATCAGGCTTTAATTTCAGAAGAGGCAGAAGGAATCGAGGAGCCAGAAGTGGCGGAGGTGCTGCAGAAGGGCTACTACCTCCATGACCGCTTGCTGCGACCCGCTCTGGTCAAAGTTTTCGTTCCGCGAAAGAATCAGTAAGAAATGTCTCCTGTTATTGGCATCGATTTAGGTACAACTTACTCCTGCCTGGCTTATTTAAATGGAGATAAACCTGAGGTCATCCCCAATCTGGATGGCCATTTAGTGACTCCCTCCGTGGTTAGCTTTACGGCTGATGGACAGGTTCTAGTAGGTAACCTGGCTCAGAGACAGGCTGTAGCCAATCCCGAAAGGACAATCACGGCGGTCAAGCGGCTCATTGGCCGGAAGTTTGACTCGCCAGAAATTGAGGAAGTCAGGAAGAAGGTTCCTTACAGGCTGGTTCCTGCAGCTAATGGTGATGTTATGATTGCCATTGACAATCAGATAATATCTCCCCAGGAAATATCTTCGATTATTCTTTCTTATCTGAAGGCCTGCGCTGAATCCTTTCTTGGCGAAAAGATAACTGAAGCCGTCATAACTGTCCCCGCCCATTTTAATGACCATCAGCGTCAGGCCACCAAGGATGCCGCCAGCATCGCCGGACTTGAAGTTTTAAGGGTGATCAACGAACCGACAGCAGCTTCTCTGGCCTTTGGCTTAGAAACAAGAAAAAATTGCACTGTGGCTGTTTTTGATATGGGTGGTGGAACCTTTGATATTACTATCCTTGAAATTCAGGATGGCGTTTTTCATGTTTTGAGTACCAATGGTGATACCTATCTCGGCGGCGAAGATTTTGACAACCGACTGGTTGCCTGGCTTATTGAAGAGTTTAAAAAGGAAAGTGGCCTGGATCTCAGCACTGACAAATTTTCTCTTCAGAGAATAAAAGAGGCAGCGGAAAGGGCAAAAAGAGAATTATCCTTTGTTTATGAGACGGAGATAAATCTTCCCTTTATTGCTGTCAGTGAATCTGGTTCCAAACACATTCTAAAAAAAATCACCCGGGCCAAATTTGAGGAATTGACCAAAGATCTTGTCTGGAAAACTATACCTTTAATTGAGCAGGCGCTTGAAGATGCCCGCCTTCGACCGGAAAATATAGATGAGATAATTCTCGTTGGTGGCCAGACCAGGATGCCCTATTTACGACAGGTTATAAGTAATTTTTTTCATAAAGAACCCAGAGCAAATATCGATCCTGACCTTATTGTGGCCATGGGAGCAGCCATTCAATCCGGGATTATTAAGGGAGGAGTGAATCAACTGGCGGTTCTTTTAGATGTAACTCCCTTCTCCCTGGGAATCGAAACGGAAGGGGATACCTATCAGGTAATAATTGAAAAAAATACAACCATTCCGACAAGGAAGACCATGGCCTTTACGACAGTTGAGCACAATCAGGTTCGAGTTAGAATTCACGTTTTAGAAGGTGAAAATCCTGTCGCTTCCATGAATAAATCTCTTGGCTGGTTTGATCTGATTGGTATCGAGCCAGCTCCAGCCGGCGTTCCCCAGATTGATGTCACCTTTGAGATTGATGCTGATGGAATTCTCCGGGTTTCTGCCCGGGATGCGGCTACTGGCCGGGAACAGGGTATGGAAATCCATTATGCCGCTGGACTAACCAGGGGCGAAGTTCAATCTCTCAAGGAAAAACATCGTCCCTTCGAGTTACCAGGGAAGAAATGACCAAGAAGGACTATTACGAAATACTTGGAGTTCCGCGCAATGCCACGCAGGAAGAAATAAAAAAAGCCTATCGAAGACTGGCCCTCAAATATCATCCTGATCGCAATCCTGGCGACAGGGAAGCAGAAGAAAAATTTAAAGAAGCCGCCGAGGCTTATAGCGTTCTGGGGGATCCTCAGAAAAGAGCCACCTATGACCGTTATGGTCATGAGGGCTTAAGAGGCGAGGGCTTCACCGGTTTTACCGGTTTTGAATCAAGCCTTTTTGAGGAATTTGCCGACATTCTTGGCAGTTTCTTTGGCTTTGGCGATTTCTTTACTTCCGGGGAAAGAAGGCGACAGCGTGCTCCCCAGAGGGGCCGGGATCTCATCATGGAAGTAGAAGTCAGTCTTGAAGAGGCTGCTTTTGGTGTTGAGAAGGAAGTAAAACTTAATCGCCATGAAATCTGCCAGATGTGTCATGGTCAGGGGCTTGAGCCAGGCACCCGGCCCTCGGTTTGTCCGGTTTGCCATGGTCGTGGCCAGATAAGAAATCAGCATGGCTTTGTCATCATAACCCGTACCTGCTCCCATTGCGGCGGCTCAGGCGAAATCATCAGCACTCCCTGCCCTGAGTGCCGGGGTACAGGTTTAACCAGGCAAAAGAAAGTTTTAAAGATAAGGATTCCCGCTGGCATTGATGATGGAGCCAGGCTCAGAATTGAAGGTGAAGGCGAACCTGGAGAAAGGGAAGGTCTTGCCGGCGACCTTTATATAATCGTTCGCCTTAAACCCCATGAGTTTTTTGTCAGGGAAGGAAACAATCTTATTTGCGAAATTCCTATCAGCTTCGTTCAGGCGGCCCTGGGAGCATCAATTGAAATCCCAACTTTAGACGGCAGCAGCGAAATTCTGAAAATTCCAGCTGGAACTCAGAGCGGCGAAGTCTTTAAGATCAAGGGAAAGGGAATAAGGGATATTCGAGGTCATGGCCGGGGAGATTTAATCGTCAGAGTAGTGGTTAAGACTCCAACCCACTTAACCAGAGAGCAGAAGGCTCTACTGCGGGAACTGGCGAAGCAGATGGGTGAAGATCCCGATGCGGTCGATCGTCGCATCGCTTTGAAATACAAACAAAAAATCAATTGAGGACCTGATTTGACGATCCACCACTTTTTTATTAAAGCTGAAAAAATTCATTCGCCTCAAATCATTATTTATGGTCGGGAACATCATCATCTGGCCCATGTTCTGAGGCTAAAGAGAGGAGAAAAGGTAAGAATCTTCAATGAAAGGGGCGAAGTCTTTTCGGCTTCTATCGAAAGAATCGAGCCTGAAAGAAGCATCCTCAGGCTGGAAGCTAGGATTGAAGCGGAAAGAATTCAGGTCCCCCTGACTGTGGCCCAGGCGTGCCTGAAAGCTAAAATGATGGACTGGCTGATCGGCAAAATGACCGAATTGAGAGTGGCCAGGATAGTCCCCCTGATTACAAGGAGGACTATAGCCCGCCTGGAAGCTGAGGCGGGACAGAAGATAAAGCGCTGGCAGCGCCTGGCTCTTGAATCAGCCAAACAATCTCAGTCCTCCCTGATTCCGGAAATAAGCTCGCCCTTAAAACTGGAGGATTTTATTTTTTCCTGTCAGGCTGAAAGGAAATATTTTCTGAGTGAGCATGGCGGTGAGCTTTTAAGAGACATTCTCAGCCTCGAATTTCAGGAGAATCCAGTCCAGAGACCGGCTTCGATAGCCATCTGTGCTGGTCCTGAAGGAGGCTGGGCCAGGGAAGAGGAGGAGCTTTTCAGGTCCAGGGGCTTTGTTCCCCTGAGCCTGGGGAGTATGATTTATCGCGCTGAGACCGCCATGTTTATTGCGGTTTCCATTTTATCCCATTTCTGGAATGCCTGAATCATGTTTCTTCAGGGTGAAAGAATAGGCAAATATGAAATTATTCGCCCCCTGGGAAGTGGCGGCTTTGGCTCGGTCTATTTAGCCCGGGATACCTGGCTGGATATAAAGGTGGCCATCAAGGTTCCTCACAAGCAATCCATGGAGTTATATAAGCTGCTTAAGGAGCCAAGGTTGCAGGCGGCTCTCAACCACCCCAATATTGTTCGGGTTTTAGCCGCAGAAAAGGAAAAACAGGTCTTTTTTATGGTCATGGAATATGTCAAAGGCAAAACCCTGGAAAAAATCTTAGAGAAAGAAAAGGTTTTATCCCTTGAGCTGGCTATCGATTACACCAAGCAGATTGCTCATGGTATTGAGCATGCCCATAAGCATAAAATAATTCACCGCGATTTAAGGCCTTCCAATATCATGATTTCTGATGATGGACTGGCAAAAATAACTGATTTTGGAACATCGGCCTGGCTGGCCAATGTTCCTTATGCTTCAACCAGAATCGGCAGTCCTCCTTACATGGCGCCGGAACAGTTTCTGGGTAAAGCCACCTACGCCTCTGATATTTATTCCCTTGGCTGTATTTTTTATGAAATGCTTATCGGCCATCCGCCCATATTTGATCCTGATCCATTTAAAATTCTGGAAAAGTCTCAGCAGGGAAAAATTACACCACCTCGTTTGAAAAATAATCGCATCCCCAGAGAAATTGATGAACTAATCATGCATTGCTTAACGCCCAGGGTTGAGGATAGAATACAACGGGCCAGTGAGGTCATCCGCCGACTCGAAACAATTAAAGGCGAAAAAGGAAGAACCTCAGAACTTGAGGACATCATGATGAGGATTAAAGCCAGGGAGAGTCAGCGGGCCGGTTTTTGCTGGAACTGTCGGCGACCCCTGCCGCTTAAGTCCCATCAATGTCCCTATTGCGGTGAAAAAATAAAGTGAGAACTCTGGTTTGACTTGAGGAAAAGCTTGGGATACCATGAGAACGGTCATCAGACCGGATTCATGATCATAAAATCTCATAAAAAGGAGTCATAAATGAGCCCTTTTAAGGAAGATGGGTTAGTCTGGATGAATGGCCAGCTTGTTCCCTGGAAAGAAGCCAAAATTCATATTGCTTCCCATGTTATTCACTATGGGAGTTCAATTTTTGAAGGTTTTCGCGCCTATGACACTCCCAAAGGGACAGCTATTTTCAGGCTTCAAGCCCATATTCGCCGTCTCTATAATTCCTGTAAAATCTACCGGATGGAAATTCCTTACACCGAAGAGCAATTCTGTCAGGCAGTGATTGAGACAATCAAGGCTAATAAGATGAAAGCCTGTTATATCCGACCGATTGTCTATCGGGGCTATAGTGCCCTGGGTGTTGATCCCTTTCCTAATCCGGTGGATTGTGCTATCCTTGTCTGGAACTGGGGCAAATATCTGGGCGATGAGGCTCTGGAAAAGGGTGTTGATGTTTGCGTTTCTTCCTGGTGGCGCATGGCTCCCAATACTTTTCCGGCTCTGGCCAAATCAGGCGCCAATTACATGAATTCCCAGCTTATCAAAATGGAAGCTCTGGTCGACGGTTACAGCGAAGGCATCGCGCTGAATATAAGAGGCCATATCAGCGAGGGTAGCGGTGAAAATATTTTCCTGGTAATGAATGGTAAGGTCTTGACACCGCCTCTTTCCTCCTCGGTTCTACCCGGAATCACCAGGGATTCGGTCATCACTCTATTAAAGGAAATGAATATTCCTGTAATTGAAGAAACAATTCCCAGGGAAATGCTTTACATTGCCGATGAGGTTTTCTTTACGGGTTCAGCGGCTGAGATTACTCCCATCAGGTCCATTGACCGGATAATTATCGGGGCCGGTGAGCCCGGCCCCGTAACCAGGAGATTACAGAAAGAATTTTTCGCTTATGTTAACGGCGATAGGGAAGATACCTATGGCTGGTTAACTTACATTTAAATATTGGAGGGGGAAAAATGGATATTGATGAGTTATTAAAAATCGCCATCGAAAGAGACGCCTCCGACCTTCATCTTAAAGCTGGAAACTATCCCATCATTCGGGTTCACGGTAATTTAATTCCCCTGACCTCATATCCCCGATTAACCTCGAAAGATACCTTTGAACTGGCTGACCAATTGATGTCTGATTATCAGAAAGCCAGATTAAAGGAAGAACTGGATATTGACCTGGCCTATAGCTTACCTGGCTTTGGCCGTTTCCGGGGAAGCATCTTCTATCAGCGGGGAACCATTGCTATCGCCCTGCGAATTATCCCCATGGAAGTCAAAACCATCCGACAGCTTTTGCTGCCTGAAATTATTGAAAAAATTGCCCTGTATCAAAGAGGTCTGGTTCTGGTAACTGGAACCACAGGTTGTGGCAAAACCACCACTCTGGCCGCGATGATTGACCATATTAATACCTATCGCAAGGAGCATATTATCACGATTGAGGACCCCATTGAGTATCTCCATAAGGACAAAAAGAGCACGATCAGCCAGAGAGAGGTGGGGACTGATGTCCGTAATTTTGCTCGGGGTCTCAGAGCTGCCCTGCGGGAGGATCCGGATGTTATCCTGGTCGGTGAGATGCGCGATTTAGATACAATCGAAACAGCACTGCTGGCCGCCGAGACAGGACACTTAGTTCTGAGTACCCTCCACACTCTTGATGCGCCTGAAAGCATTAACCGCATTATTTCCGTTTTCCCGCCCCATCACCAGCGTCAGGTTAGATTGCAGTTAGCTTCCATTCTTAAGGCGGTCATTTCGCAGCGCCTTATCCCGAGAATGGATGGTCAGGGCCGAGTGCCTGCTGTCGAGGTTATGATTTCCACCCCATATATTCAGGAATGCATTGCTGACCGGGAGAAAACGGGCTTGATCAAGGATGCAATTGCGGCTGGCACATCCCAGTATGGTATGCAGACCTTCGATCAGTCTGTTTTTCAGCTTTATCGCGATGGCTATATCTCCTTTGAACAGGGCTTACGCTATTCCTCCTCACCTGACAATTTCAAACTTCGGGTAATGGGCATCCAGTCAACCCTGGATCTGGCCCTGGAAGAAATGGAAAGGGCTATTGGTAGAACCTCAGAGGAAACGCCGCCCGTAGAAGAAGAGGTTACATGAGAGCTCAGGAGATAAGAGAGACCTTTTTACTCTTTTTTGAAAAAAGGGGACATCGAATTGTCCCCAGTTCATCCCTTATTCCTAAGGACGATCCAACGCTGCTTTTTACCAATGCTGGCATGAATCAATTCAAGAATGTTTTTTTAGGACTGGAAAAAAGGAGCTATACCCGGGCAGCCTCTGTTCAGAAGTGCCTGCGGGTTTCAGGCAAACATAATGACCTGGAGCAGGTTGGTCGAACCACCAAACACCACACCTTTTTTGAGATGCTGGGCAATTTCTCCTTTGGCGATTATTTCAAGGAAGAAGCCATTACTTATGCCTGGGAACTGGTGACTGAGGTTTTTGGCTTTCCCCGGGAAAAACTTTACATAACTATTTATGAAGAAGATGAGGAAGCCTTTCGTATCTGGAATGAGAAAATTGGCGTTGAAGCCAGTCGAATCTTTCGCTTTGGCAAGAAGGATAATTTCTGGTCCATGGGAGAGACTGGACCCTGTGGCCCCTGTTCAGAGATTCACTACGATTTAAATCCATCCCTGGAGGAAGGGGAGATCTACGATTTGATTGCCCGGGGCAGTGACCGCCTGGTTGAGCTGTGGAATCTTGTCTTCATGCAATATGAGCAGGATGCTTCGGGGCAACTCTATCCTTTGCCGCGGCCCTCAATTGATACCGGCATGGGCCTGGAAAGGATGGCTGCTTCGCTGCAAAAAAAGACTTCTAATTTTGATACGGACCTTTTCAGGCCCATCATCGAAAAAATCACCGAGCTGGCCCAAAGGGAGTATCCAGCTCATGATGAAGGTGATGTGGCCGTCCGGATAATTGCTGACCATATTCGAGCGATTACTTTCCTTATTGGTGATGGCGTAATGCCTGCTAATGAAGGCCGGGGCTATGTCCTGAGGCGATTGATCCGCCGGGCTTTCCGGCGGGGTAACTGGCTGGGTATTGAAAAACCCTTTTTGCATAGCCTGGTGGGCATTGTGGCCGAAATCATGAAGGAGGCCTATCCCGAAATCATGGCTTCAGCCCGTTATATTTCCAGAATCTGTCTGGCCGAGGAAGAAAGATTTTCCGGAACTCTGAGCGCCGGCCTCAGATATTTTAAGGATTTTGTGGCTGAAGCCAGAGCTTCCGGCAGGAATTATCTTACCGGCGCTGAGGTTTTTAAACTTTATGATACTTTCGGCTTCCCCCTTGATCTGACGGTTGAGCTGGCAGAAGAAGAAGGACTGGCCATTGACGAGCCCGGTTTCAGACAGCATCTCGAAGCTCAGAGGCAGAGAGCCAGGCAGGCCTGGAAAGGGGAGGCGAGACTGGGAGAAAGAAAAGTTTATGAAGATCTGGCCTCGCTTAAAGTTGTTTTTGTTGGTTATGAAGCTGAGGCCGTAGACGAAGCTAAGGTTCTGGCCATTTTAAAAAATGGCCAGAAGGAGTCTGAGCTAAAGGCTGGTGAGAGCGGAGAATTAGTTCTGGACAAAACGCCCTTTTATGGTGAAGCTGGCGGTCAGATAGGTGATACAGGGGAGATTCATGGCCCCCATGGAGTGGCTATTGTTGACTCTTCTTATTATCCCATCCCCGAAATAATCACTCAAAAAGTTAAGGTAATTTCTGGTTCCATCAGGCAAGGGGACCTGGTTAGAGCCACGGTAAATCGGGAGAGGAGGCGGGCTATCCGGGCTAACCATACCGCCACTCACCTCTTACATGCCAGCCTGCGCCAGATCCTGGGAGACCATGTGAAACAGGCTGGTTCCCTTGTCTCCGCCGAAAGGCTCCGTTTTGATTTCACCCACTTTGGCCCTCTCAGCCAGGATGAAATCCAGCGAGTTGAAAACCTGGTCAATGAAAAGATAAGGGAGAATATTCCGGTCGAGACCAAGATTACCACCCTTGAGGAAGGGTTGAAAGAAGGAGCTATAGCCATCTTTGAGGAGAAATATGGCGAGATGGTACGATTGGTCCGAATCGGTGATTTCAGCCGGGAACTCTGCGGGGGTATTCATGTGAAGGCCACAGGAGATATCGGCCTTTTTAAGATTATTGATGAATTCAGTGTGGCGGCAGGCGTAAGAAGGATAGAGGCTCTGACAGGGGAAGAAGCTCTTCGTCATATTCAGGAAATAGATAGTTTATTAAAAGAAATTGAGCATAGCCTGAAAGCTTCAAATCAGGAGATTTTAAGGCAAATTGAGCGGCTTCGCCTGGAAATTGAGCGCCTGGAGAAGGAAAATCGTCAGCTGAGACAGAAATTGAGTGAGCTTCGTTATCTTGATCGACAGATTGAAATAAAGAAAATAAAGGGCATTTCAGTTCTGGCCCAGAAAGTGGAAGGATTAAAGGCCGAGGAGCTCAGAAATCTGGCTGATAGTCTCAAACAGAAACTGGGCCGGGGTGTGGTTATTTTGGGTGAATCGATAGATGGCAAGGTTCTGCTTGTAGTTTCGGTCACCAGAGATATTGCGGAGAAGGTACCGGCCAGTGAAATTGTCCGAAAAATTGCGCCTCTGATTGGCGGGGGTGGTGGCGGCAGACCTGATTTTGCCCAGGCAGGCGGGAAAAACCCAGAAGGGCTGGAACAGGCGCTCAAGAAGGGGGTGGCCCTCATTGAGGAAATGCTCTGAAAAATCACCTCAAAAGGGGATTTTCTTTTTAAGAAGAATTTATAAAATTAACAATTGATAATGATCAGGAAAAGGAAATCTGTGGCTGGAACATTTTTCATCCTCTCCTTTTTTATGATGGGGGTCTGGTTTTTAACTTTTGCTGCCCAGGATGATTCCCGGAAAGCGCGCTATGTGCCTCTGATTAATTCTTATGCCCTTGCCTATGGCGTTCCAGCCGAGCTTATTCATTCGATAATCAGGATTGAATCCAATTATAATGAAAAGGCTGTTTCTCCCAAGGGAGCCATGGGCTTGATGCAGCTTATGCCCGAAACAGCCAGATATTATGGGGTCAAGAATCCCTTTGACCCTGAAGAAAACATTAAAGGAGGGGTTCTTTATCTGAAAGACCTTATTCGTTTATATAAAGGCCAGACTAATTTGGTTCTGGCAGCCTATAACGCCGGTCAGGAGGCTCTGAAAAAATTTAATGGCATTCCGCCCTATAAAGAAACAATAGAATACATTAAAAAAATCATGGCCTTATATCCAAGGCCATACATTCCCTCAGGTTTGCCCATCTACCGGCTTCAGGATGAAAAGGGGAAGACAATCCTGACAAACGATCCCCTCCTGCGATTTCATCTTGAGCGCCTGAATAGACAGTGAACCTTTACCGGAAAAATTGAACCAGACGAGGTTAAGGTTGAAGTTTAGCCTTAATCAAAAGCTGTGAGGGAATGATTTCAAATGTGGCCGGCAAGCGGCCAACCTCCTCGCCGTCAAGCTCAAGAATAACCTCCTCATCCTGAGCCGGTTGCGCTTCAAGCCACCGGGCCCTCCAGAGAGAAGTTTTAGGATGCTTTAAATGAGCTCCGGTAAAAATTTTCCAGCTATTTCTTAAAAATTCGAAGAATTTCATGCCCCTTATCAGAACCAGGTCAAAAAAGCCATCATCGACTTCGGCCAGGGGTGCAATTTTCATGCCCTTACCAAAAATTCGACCATTAGCTACAGCGCCAATAAGATATTCATTTTCAGGCAATTCCTGATTTTCCACCCTGAGCCGGATTCTTTTCTGGCGATAGCGGATCATGGTCGCTACCAGGGTTCGGAAATAGGACGAAGCCTTTCTTTCGAGTCTTTTGCGGTTGACTTCGTGAACGACTTCACCCCCGACCCCAAAATCGGCCACATTGAGGAAAAGTCTCTGTTCTTCCTTTCCTTCTTTATTGATGTATGTAACCCGGCCGACGTCAACCGGCCTGGCCACAGCCCGGGCAATAACCTGCAGGGCCTGTTTCAGACTGATGGGCAAATTGAGACTACGCATAAAGTCGCAGCCTGTTCCAGAGGGAACAATGGCTAATTCGGTTTCAGGGTTGATTATTCTGTTTTCTTCAAAAAAGCCGTTAGCAATTTCATTCAGGGTCCCATCTCCGCCGACACCGATAATCAGTTCAGTGCCGCTCTTGATGGCTTCGCGGGTAAGATCGATGGCCTGGAGAGGCTTTTCGGTAAATTCATAGTGAAATTCGCGAATGAAAGCTTTGAGGGCTTCCTTTATTTCACGCCAGCGGCGGCGGGTCCGGCCCTGATTCGAAGCTGGATTAACAATTACCTGAGTTTTTAACTTAATCATGACGCTTGACTTTAAATGCAATCTCTATCATCTCTTTTCCCGTCTGGCCATTGAAATTTCGATTCGTCAATTTTTAAATTAACCTCTCCCTCAACTGCTCAATCCTTAAATTTGGTGTCTATTTTTCTTTTTTTGTTTTTTCTTTCTCGCTGATTTTCTTTCTTTATTCGTTCTTTTTTCATCATCATCACCTTCTTCTTTTTTTCTTCTTCGTTTCTTCTCCCTTCCTTCCTTCACTCACTCACTCACTCACTCACTCACTCACTCACATTTTATTCATTCATTCAATGGTTCATCCGTGGTTTAATTTCATTTTCTTTTTTTATTTACGGTTCTTCCGGGTTTTCTGTGGGCCAAAGGCAGGCATAAATTCTCCATGAGAACCAATAAATCCTCTGGCTTTTTAGAATCTGAGGCGCCTGAATTGGCGCTTATAAATTGTAACTTAATGATGTTCAATAAGATAGGCATTAATCGGAAGTTCTTTGAGCTAGCTGTTATTCTCATTGCCTTATATTTCGATCCCAGAATTAACCACACGAAAGTCGGAAGAACATTATTTATTTTAATCATCCTGCGGTATGTCTTCCCTGGAAGAAGTCGTTGGGGAAAAAGACACGGGTGCTGCTGGAGGTTTTTTAGGGCGACGGCCAAATAGAGAAACGCCGATGGCTCCTCCAAGAGCTCCCAGGGCAGCAAAAATTATAGCCCTTATCATCAGGGTGAAGATAGCCAGAGGAAAAGAAAAACGGCCTACTGGCCCTTCTTTGAGCCAATCTTCCCAGTTAAGAGGAATTTCCTCAGTGAATTGAGCCATGGTTTCAAAAAATCTCCGGGCGAAAGCTAAATTCATGGCCTGAAAGGGGATGGAAAGAAAAAAATCAACGAGGGTCGCTATGAGTCCGGTTAGAATCCCCAAAAGAAGACCATCACTGGAACTCACAGGCTGGGAGGAATCCC
>Ga0197142_1003183_pt1 | contig 13920 bp, 15 predicted proteins | sample GBS60_MetaG_FD_148614 | JGI IMG/M metagenome (GOLD analysis project Ga0197142, IMG submission 148614) | Sediment microbial communities from Great Boiling Springs, Gerlach, Nevada, United States - GBS 60_MetaG | ecosystem: Environmental > Aquatic > Thermal springs > Hot (42-90C) > Sediment... | reverse complement strand
AGGGCGAAACGCAACTGGGCGAGGTGGGCATCGCAGTGCTCGGTACGTAAACGGGCATGATGGAGCCTGACCGGCCCACTACGGTGTAGTTCAACCGGCAACCAAATCCCCCCCGGATTCGCTTGCGGATCGAAGCAATCCCAGTGAGAGAAGACACCGGTGATCATCCGCTTCCCAACCTTGTTGTGTTCATCGGGGCAATCGAGTTCAAGAATGAGCGTGTTCTGGGCTCGTAACAGCGCAGTAATGTCATGTTCAGTCGGCTCGAAGTAGCCCTCGTGGGCGCCCAAATCAACACCATTGAAATAGGTGTGTCGGTAGTAGAATGCGCCGTTGATCCGCAACCAGTACCGTTCGCCGGGGATAGGTTCAACCGGTGCTGAATGCGTGAAACGGCAACGGTAGACAACTTTACCACTGTGTGTTTCCAGGCCGGGCAATTGTTGCCAGTGTGCTGGCACAATAGCCGGTAACCAACCGTCGTCGTTGCGCGGGTAAATGCCGTGCGAAAATTCACTCAGCGGACGAATCTGCCAATTATCGTTCAGCGTGGTGTAATACATATCGAGAATCGGTGGCTATCATCGATCATTCTGTAGTGTATACAACACTTGTTGGTATAGTGCAATCCGTTGTCGGCGGAGTGCAGGGCGGTGACCAATCACTAATTTCATTGCCTCTATGATCAATTCATATTGATACCCCAGACAGATCAGGCGGCGTAACAGGGCTGCCGTGAGCCAGCCATACCAGATTCGGGCCAAGAGCAGACGACTCTGCTGAAAGTAGCGATGGCGAACGAGCGGCACCTGTTCGCTACTTTTGCCTTCGTGGTGTACAACAACCGCTGTCGGGAGGTACCAGATTTGACTACACACTTCAACATGCTCACGCCGAGATCGGTTGGGCGGTAGAGCAGTCGGACTAGCCCATTGTAAACGCCACTGCCACTCCAGTTCCTCACTGTACATAAAAAAGCGTTCATCGAGGAAACCGGCTTTCCGAATGGCCGCTGTTCGTACCAGCAACGCAGCCCCGACCAGCCAGCCCACTCGTTGCACCCGATCAGGAGAGCGGTCGAGACAGTGGTACGTGCGTGCCCATGGGTTATGAGGCCAGAGTCGTTCCCAAGGGGTGCTTTCCCAAATCATGGTCAGCGGTGTCGGGAAGCGACGGCGTGATGATTGTTGACTGCCATCACTGTAACGTAAGCGTGGCCCAACCGCAATTGCTGCCGGATGCTCCTGCAAAAAAGTAACCATTTGGGGAATCGCATCCGCCTGCGGTTCGGTGTCCGGGTTGAGCAAGAGGATAAACTCCGGGCCGCCGTCTGGTCGCTTAAGCAGTGTTCTAAGGGCAAGATTATTACCGGCGGTAAAGCCGAGGTTGGCCCCCGCTTCAATAAGCTGCACGGCAGGAAATTCCTTCCTGAGCATCTCTACCGTTCCATCGCGGCTATCATTGTCAACCACGATGATCTCAGCGGTCAGGTTACCCTCCGCGAGCGACGATTGCACAGCAGTGAGACAACGACGAAGCAGGTCGCGTACATTCCAAGATACGATGATTATTGCCAGCATAGGTTACTCTATATTATATGCTGTTGCCTCGATAGTGTACCATAGCTGAGGGTTGCGACAAAGCGTGAGCGTGGTCGTAGAGGTTTTCAGTGTTTTCGTTGCCCGTGCAGCGGGGCGTGCCTCCGCCTCAATTTCCCTAGCTCCCTTCCGCTTCCGCCTGGGGAGAGAAAGAGGGAAAGACCGTTGGAACGTGCTCTTGTGTGCTATACGATGAGCGCGTTTGGGTAACTGTGTGTATAATAAAACGCATCGTTGATCGAGAGACATTTCAGACCGAAACGATGAGGAGAAGACTGCGAAAACGGCTGCGATTTCAGTGATGGTCTTCGCCTGTGGTCGAGAAGATATGACTCCCAGTCTCCCACCGCGTGCCGTACCCCACCTTGTGCCATAGCCTTCCTTGGTCTAAACGACAGGCATAGCAATTTGTCATTAAATGTTCACCACTATGACTGGGCGTCAATTGACGACTTGACAGTACATGAATAGAATAGAAGGCGAGTTTCGCCATCATTAGCGCCCGGCATCACTATGAGTACACGTGATCTCATCGGACTGGTGACCTCGTTCGGATACGCATTCGGGCTCCTCATCATTGCTGAAGTCATTCGCCGTTGGCGAGGCTATCCACAAGATTTCACCCGTAAATTCGTCCACATTGGTGCCGGGATGTGGGTATTCGGTGTTCTGGCGTTATTTGAAAACTGGACGATTGGGATTATTCCCTTCGCCACCTTTATTGTGCTTAATTTTATATTCTACCGTTTCCGGCTCCTGGAATCGGTAGATGCGCCCGACAGTACGCCTGGAACTGTTTACTTCGCCCTGTCAATCACATTATTATTTCTGATCTTTTGGCGCACTAATTCCCCTGATGATCGCGGATATATTGCCGCAGCCGGAACAATGGCTATGACCTGGGGCGATGCCCTGGCGGCTATCGTTGGCAAACGTTGGGGACGGCACCACTACCAGATTGGTCGAGGGCGACGCTCGTTTGAAGGATCGGCAGCTATGTTCGCTGCCAGCTTCGTGGCGATGCTGCTCACCTTGTTATTGACGCCAGGATCGGCGCTTAGTCCACAAAGCGTACCAATAGGCTTTAATGCAGCCCTGATTGCAAGTCTCATAGCTGCTTTGGCCGCAACAATTGCCGAAGGAGTCTCGCCCCACGGAACTGATAACCTGAGTGTTCCCCTCCTGTCCAGCTTCGTCGTTGCCGGAGTGCTGGCAGTTGTGTGATAATATAGCTTTGAGGCAAATGCTCACTGAAGAGGTAGAGGAGCGGCATCTTGGATAACCTGCGCATTCCGATATTGAAAATTGGCGACATTCTGATCGCTTCGATCCAGGTGGCATTACACGATGCCTCGGCGGTACAATTTAAAGATGACTTATTGCAAAAGATTCATGACACCCGAGCAAAAGGTGTGATCATCGATTTAACAGCACTCGATGTTGTTGATAGCTTTATCGGTAGACTGATTGCCGACATTGCCGCGATGGCCGGATTGATGGGTGCACGAGTTGTGCTGACCGGTCTGCAACCGGCAGTCGCAATTACATTGGTTGAATTAGGACTTGAACTACCGCGTGTGCTCACGGCCCTCAATCTCGAAAAGGGGCTGGCTATGATGCAGCGGATGACCAGTGAGGAGAGCGACGATGGCGCAGAGTAAGACTGCTGTCATCCGAAGTGACCTTGATATTGTCATCGCGCGCACCATGGCTCGCGATATGGCCAAGGCGCTCGGTTTTGGACCAATCGATCAGGCACGCATCGCAACCGCCGTGAGCGAGTTGGCCCGAAATATCTTTCTCTATGCGGGTACCGGTAACGTTACCGTGCGTGATATTGAGAAGGGTTCGCGAAAGGGGATCGAGATTATTTGTGAAGATCAGGGGCCCGGTATTCCGAATATCGATTTGGTGATGCAAGATGGGTATAGCACATCACGCGGTATGGGTATGGGGCTGCCCGGTGCAAAACGCTTGATGGACGAGTTTGATATTAAGTCGAAAGAGGGTGAGGGAACGACGATCGTTTGCCGAAAGTGGCGTAACTGATCTGCAACCAGTATCACGATTGGTCAAGGGCGTTAGGGCGATATGATCAACCCTCACGCCCATTTGTTATGGCTCAATGCACTTCATTCACCGGCCCCTACGCCATCCGATCGCCTTCGTCGTATGCCTTTGCATACAACTCAATAATCTCTTGTTTGGTTGGCTTGCGTGGATTATTCGCCGGACTACCGCTATCGATAGCAGCATCGGCCATCGCTGGAGCCAGTTCCATCAGCCGTTCACGTTCAACACCCAACTGACGGAGCGAGGGGATTTTAATGTCGCGCACCAGACGGCGAATAGCAACGACCGCTCGATCAGCCGCTTCCATCAACGACAGACCCTCTATTGGTTCACCCATGGCACGGGCAATATCGGCGTAGCGCTTTGGATCGCCGACCAGGCTGAATTCTGTGACTACAGCCAGCAGTGCCGCATTAGAAACTCCATGCGCGATGTGGAAGTAGGCGCCAATCGGACGCGACATTCCGTGAACGAGAGCGACCGATGAGTTGCTAAACGCAATTCCGGCCTGAGTCGCGCCTAACATCATCTTCTCGCGAGCCTCGATGTTGTTGCCGTTTGCCCAGGCTTGACGAATATTACCGGCGATCAGTTCAATGGCCGACAGACATAAGACATCGGTCATTGGCTGACGTTTGACCGAAACGTATGCTTCAATCGCATGCACTAGCGCATCAACACCGGTTGCCGCAGTCACACTCGGTGGTGACGAGATGGTTAGCAGTGGGTCAACAATAGCAATCGTAGGCATCAGATACGGGCTGCCAATCAGCATTTTAACATCGGTCTTCTGATCGGTTATCACGGTGTAGATCGTAGCTTCACTCCCAGTACCGGCAGTCGTGGGAATGGCAACAACCGGAACGCCAGGCGCAGGAATTTTACCGATACCCTTGTATTGTTCGATTGAGCCGGGATTGGTGACGAGAACGGCAATGGCTTTCGCTGTATCGATTGGACTGCCACCACCCACGGCGACGACGAAATCACAACCACCCTCACGATACGCCGCTAACCCCTCTTGTACATATTCAACAACCGGCTCAGTATTGACACCGGCATAGACCACGCTGCTAATGCCGTGGTTGGCCAGATTCTGCTCGACCTGACCAACCACACCGAGCTTTTGCATAATTTGATCGGTAACGATTAATGCCTTCTGCCAGCCCCGCTTCGCGCATTGCGTACCAACCTGTTCAACAGCACCTGAGCCAATCACCATCTGTGACGGCATGATAAATTCGCGTGGCGACATCATGTCTCCGCTCCTTTCTCGTTAAGCAACGACATTGTAGAACAGCAAGTGGTCAGTTGAAAGCACCAGGAAAGTTGTTTGAAGTGTAATACGTTTTTTCCTTCACGTCAAAGATACGAGAGAGGGTCTGGCGAAAAGCGAAGTGAGCGAGGAAAGGAGGGTTCACAACTCATCTGCGGCGCTTGCAGAGGTGCGCAGCGCCCCGTTTCGACATGCCTGAAGGGAGCGAACCGGCTCGCAGAGGCGTGCTGTTCACTTTTCCTCTTCCCCTTTGTTGAAAGGGGCTAGGGGAAAGGTGAGGGGTATCAGACGCACTTCGCAGGACAGGCGCTAAACCCATTGAGCCACTTGCACGTTTTGGAAACTTGTGCTATACTCTCAGGCGAAATCAATCCCCAATAGCTCAATGGTAGAGCAGCTGACTGTTAATCAGCGGGTTCCTGGTTCGAATCCAGGTTGGGGAGCCAATAAAATAGCCGCCAAAACTGGCGGCTATTTTATTTTTGGCCGGTGTCACGCGAATAAGCGAGACCAGGTCTGACGGGTAAAGACTCCTTACGCTCACTTCTCTCACCGTTTGCACATAATTGGCGGAATGCGAGTATCGTGATCTTCAGCCACCCTCCGCTTCTCCCTTTGCAAGCCGGGGTGATTCTCCGCTTTGTACGACTCATGGTTGTGATACGGTACAATTCGGCTAACCCACTATGTAGTTCTGAGGAGTACGCTATGCATCCTGATGAATTCCGGCGTCTTGGGTATCAAATTGTCGATATGATCGCCGATTATCGCGCTACGATTGCTAGTCGACCGGTCTGGTCACAATTGCGTCCCGGCGAGTTACGCAGCCAGTTACCGACGAATCCCCCTGAACATCCCGAACCGCCAGAGTCCATCCTCGCCGATGTTGAACGGTTGATTATTCCCGGTCTTTCTAACTGGCAGCATCCACGTTTTTTTGGGTACTTTCCGGCCAACGCCAGCCTGTCCTCGCTGCTCGGTGACATGCTCAGTGGTGGACTAGGTCAGTTAGGCCTCAACTGGCAGGCTAGTCCTCCTTTGACCGAGCTGGAAGAACTGACAACGGACTGGATGCGACAGTTGCTTGGTTTGAGTGAGGCATGGCGTGGGGTGATTCAGGATACGGCCAGCACCAGCACGCTGGTTGCACTCTTGTGTGCCCGTGAACGCACCAGCGATCATAGTCAAGTGCGTGGTGGCCTGCAAGCCCTTCCCCAGCCGCTGGTCGTCTACACTTCAACGCAAAGCCATAGCTCAGTGGAAAAAGCTGTTCTCCTGGCCGGCTTTGGGCGCGAAAACCTGCGCCTGTTGCCGGTCGATGATCAATTTGCGCTGCGCGTCGATGCGCTTGAAGCGGCGATTGCAGCCGACCGTGCAGCGGGTCGTGTGCCCTGTGCAGTCGTTGCCAGCATTGGCGCTACAGCCACAACAGCCTGTGATCCGCTAGAACCCATTGGCGAACTGTGCCAGCGTGAGGGAATCTGGCTCCATGTCGATGCTGCTATGGCCGGTTCAGCAATGATACTCCCAGAATGTCGGCATTTGTGGCAGGGTATCGAATATGCCGATAGTCTGGTACTCAATCCGCACAAATGGTTGGGGGCCGCATTTGACTGCTCGCTCTACTATGTGCGCGATCCACAACACCTGATCAGGGTTATGTCGACAAATCCGAGCTATCTGCAAACCAGTGCTGATGGTGCAGTAACGAACTATCGTGATTGGGGCATTCCCCTTGGACGACGCTTCCGCGCCTTGAAGCTCTACTTTCTCTTGCGTTGTGAAGGCGCCGAGGGGTTACGCGCTCGTTTACGCCGCGACCTCGCCAATGCCCGCTGGTTGGCAGAACAGATCGATGCTACGCCGCATTGGCGCAGATTAGCCCCGGTACCATTGCAAACGGTTTGTGTACGCCACGAACCGCCTGGCCTTAGTGGTGATGATCTTGATCGTCATACACTGCGCTGGGTAGGGATGATTAATGCTAGCGGTGCCGCATACGTAACCCCGGCAATGCTCGATGGCCGCTGGATGGTGCGTGTCAGTATCGGCGCCGAGCCAACCGAACACGCTGATGTAGCAGCCTTGTGGGAACTGATGCAAAAGACAGCGGCGCAAGCAATGGGGTAAATACCACGGAGGGCGGGTTGGGAATCCGCCCCGCCCATCGTATGGTAACATATAGGTGCGCAGCGATGCTGTGCCTGTGGCAGAACGGTCACAGTTTGTTGAACGCACAGGTCTATCGCATCGTAGGGACGCAGCATTGCCCAGTACAGTGACAAGCGGATTTGATGGGCGTCCCAAACAATACGGCGATGTTACATGTCTATTGAAGTACCCGCCGTTGCCAGGTATTTTTATCGTACACGGCCAGCGCGTTAACAAAGATTTGCACCGTCTTGTCATCAGCCGTCGTGACCGAGACAAAATACGGTGCTCCATCAACAACCCAGGCCATGGTAATCAGGTCTGGATCAACGATGGCAATGCCCTGCACCCCTCGCAACACCGTCTTCTTCACCCGATTACTCCCTGCGTTCGGTTGATGCTGCTCCCATACCTTACGAGCAGCCGAACCACCAGCAATCGTGATCGTCGCCGTACCACCACGTGGGCGCAGGGCAACCAAAAAACCCTTCTCATCGGCAAAGGGGGTCGGTTCTGGCAATACATCGTAGTCATCAGCAAATGTCGGTGGGAGCAGGTATTGCACCTGCACCGCTGCATCGGGGGGAGCCAGCACCGGCTCAGGGATGAACGAACGACCGGCACAGCCACCGAGAAAAACCAGTACTGCCAAGAGAGGAAGGTATCGACGCATAGCAGAAACCTTGCTTTTACATCGTAACCACGTTGAGCATATCAATTTCAACCGCAATGGCAAGTGACGACAGATGTAGATTCCAAAATCGCATACCACCTCTGCCTCTATTTGAGAAGCAGAAGGGGCAGGAAGGATGAGTGTATTAACTGCCGACCTTTTCGTATGAGCTTAGCGCGTATCTGAAAAAACCTGCTTCTGTCATCACCCGGAGACACCAACCGCTGATGCGCCCGTACAGAGAGCGAATGCAGCCGATGGCGCAACACACGAACATACCATACGGGGCGGATTCCGATCACGCCCCGTATGGCACGGCGACCGACAGGATCGGCAAGTCTCACCATTCTCCTAGTGTCAGCGCAAACGACCATGGATTTAGAGATGAATCGGTGATCCATGCACTAGTGCGTGCGCAGCTTCACCGATTGCTTCGTAAAGGGTTGGATGCGCATGGATCGTTTGCATCAGGCTCTCGCCGGTAGCCTCGTGGCTGAGGGCAATGCCACCCTCGGCAATCATTTCAGTCACCCGCGGGCCGATCATGTGAACGCCCAAAATCTCATCGTACTGGGCATCGGCCACCAGTTTGATAAAGCCGAAACGGGTTTGACCAATGACCCGGGCCTTACCATTGGCCGAGAAGGGGAATTTACCTATTTTCACCTGATAGCCGCGCTCACGCGCTTTAGCTTCGGTGAGACCAACGCTGGCAATTTCGGGGTTGCAGTAGGTACAGGCAGCGATCTTGCCATAATCAATTGGGGTGACATGATGACCGGCGATATGTTCAGCGGCCAGAATGCCTTCAGCACTGGCCTTGTGGGCCAGCCACGGCGTGTTGGCCGTACAATCGCCAATTGCGTAAATCCCCTCGGCGCTGGTGCGCAAGAAGCCATCAGTCTCGATAAAACCACGACTGTTCACTTTGACACCGACCTCTTCCAGGCCGATATTCTCGGTATTTGGCGCAATGCCAATCGAGACCAGTAGCTTTTCGACGGCAATTTGTTGCGGTTTGCCGGTATTATCCACCACGGTAACAACGATCTTATCACCGCCGACATCAACCCCTTCGACTTTCGCACCGGCTAGGGTCTTGATCCCACGACGCTGGAATGCCTTGGTCAATTCAGCGCTTACCTCTTCATCTTCGTTAGGCACAATCCGCGGGAGCGCTTCAACAATCGTCACCTCGCTCCCGAAGGAACGAAACATCGACGCAAATTCAACCCCAATCGCACCGGCGCCAATAGCCAACAGGCTGGCCGGAACCGTTTTCAGATTCAGCATATCGGTTGAGGAGAGCACCCGCTCGCCATCGAAAGGAATGCCGGGGAAGGGACGCGGCCGGCCGCCGGTGGCGACGATGATATGTTTGGCCGCCAGCACACGCTCACCACCCTCGTTCAATTGCACGTGTACTTGACCTCGTCCGATCAGGCGACCACGACCGGCGACCACCTCGATTTTATTCTTCTTCATCAAGAAGGCTACGCCATCGGTACTCTGCTTGACGACGGTATCCTTATGCTTCATCGCACCGGTCAGCTCGAAAGTGACGTGTTCTACGTTAATACCAAAACGCTTCGCCTCTTTCACTTCTTCCAGCAGATCGGCGCTGTGTAGCAACGCTTTGGTGGGGATACAGCCAATGTTGAGACAAACACCGCCAAGCGCATTGACTTCGACGATTGCTATTTTCATACCAAGTTGGGCGGCCCGAATGGCTGCAACGTAGCCTCCCGGTCCAGAGCCAAGGACTACCAGATCGTATACCTGTTCGCTCACAGTATAACCCTTTCTTTTTAGAGCAGCGATCCACCAATCGCTGCATCGTCCGATCATACGACCGCATTGAAATGATAGGCAAGAGCGCAGATCACCGATGAACCCTGCGCTCTTGGAAACGCTTAGTGTTGAGCCGCACCGACGTGGAGGTGAGCATTGTAGCTTGATCGTACCAGTGGGCCACTCTCAACGTGGGTAAAGCCTCGTGCCAGAGCGTAGCGACGAAACTCGGCAAATTCATCAGGCGTGACGTAGCGATGGACTGGCCAGTAGCTTGCATCAGGGGCTAGATATTGGCCTATCGTCAGCACATTCACATCGACCTCACGCAAGCGATCAATAACCTCAAAGACTTCCTCATTCGTCTCGCCAGCGCCTACCATCATACCACTTTTGGTCACCAAATGAGGACGAGCTGCCCTAGCACGAGCCAATAACTCGATACTCTGCTCGAACTTTGCTCGCGGTCGGAACCGTCGAAACAGACGTGGCACCGTCTCGATGTTATGGTTAAGCACATCCGGCTCGGCTGCTAAAACTGTTGCCAGCGCGTCCCAATTGCCGTCAAAATCGGGAATGAGCACTTCGACCTTGCAATCGGGAACTTTCTGTCGGATCAGTTCAATAGTGCGAGCAAAGATATGCGCACCACCATCGGGTACATCATCACGATTTACCGAGGTCAGCACGGCAAATTTCAGCTTCAGATGGGCAACCGACTCGGCCACCCGTTCAGGTTCTTGTTCATCAATTGGCTTCGGTTTCCCTTTACCGATTGCACAGTACCGGCAACCACGGGTACAAATATCGCCAAGCAAAAGGAATGTCGCAGTGCGATGATTCCAGCATTCGCCAATATTTGGACAACGGGCTTCTTCACAAACGGTGTGCAAATTCTTTTCGCGCATCAGGCGCAACACATCGTGATAGTTGACCCCACCCGGCGCCCGCGCTTTCAACCATTCAGGGCGACGTGGTCGGTTGGTTGCTGTTGGTGTAGATTGGGCTACACCTACATCACTAAGCGGGATAAGTTCTGCCATTGGCGTTCTCGCCTTCCAGTGATCGTCGATCAGGCCACACGATCAGATAACGATTCAATTGGCATTCATATTGTACCGCAGATCATGCTAAACTGAGCGACCGGTCTTTTTACGATGCTTCTGTTCGTACATTCGCTGATCGGCTAGTGCCAGTAACATTACACCCGAACCTTCTTCAGCCCAGGCAAATCCATAGCTGACTTGAAAGCAACCCACCACTTGGTACAACTTTTCTACTTGCTGTCTGGATAGGAGGACGGCAAATTCATCGCCGCCTAAGCGAAACGCTTCAAACCCTGCCTGCCGCAGAGCTTCAGCAAAACGTTGCAACAGTTGATCTCCGGCCTGATGACCCTGGCTATCATTCACCTTTTTCAGATCATCGAGATCAAGGAATGCTAATCCCCATCCTCTTGGAAGACTATCCGCCAATCGCCGCTCAAGCGCACGTCGATTCCCTAAACCGGTCAGCCAATCGTATCGAGCCTGTCGCTCAAGTTCTTCGCGATATCCTGCGGCATACAGAGCCGAAAGTAAATAATCACAGAAGAGAGCTGCTAGTCGCAGTTCTGTTGGATCATCGATATTGGGTATTTCAAGGAGAAGATACATTGGATAAGGGGGGCCGAAAAAGTAAGCGCCATATCCCCCGGCAATCCGACCACGGCTGGGAAGTCCCTGGGCAGAGTCAGGATCAAGCACCCTGAGCTTCCCAAGCTCGAATATCCAGCCTACATAGCGTTGAGCGTGGTCGAGGACACCAGAAACCGGCAGATTCGTATAACCGGTTGCTGTTTCGTGTAAGAGCAGCAACCGTACCAACAGCGCCTCAAGGCTCATACCCTATCGACCGGAATACTCAGCAAATCCGTCCAGGTATTAATGAACGCAAATACCCCTACGACTGCGACTGCCTCTTGCACTTCAATATCGCTCAGACCTGACTCACGCAGTTCCTCCAGAAGATGTGTATCAGGTGAAGCAGTTGCAGCCTGAGCAAAACGGAGTAATGCCTGAACACGAGTGGGTAGTGTCGGCAAAATTTCGCCACGACGTAACGAATCGAGCAAACTCGCTTCCAACCCCTGAACCATCAAAGCATGCAGATGAATTTCGGCAGCGTATCGTGATCCACGAGACTGTGAACTGATTACACCCATCATCTCTTTCACTGTACGCGGCAACACTCCACGCAGCACCACATGACGGAAGGCTTTCCAGAGTGCTGTCTGTATATCGGTGCTTTGAGCATGGGCAAAGATATTCGGGATAACTCCAAATCCAAGTTCATCCACTATCTCCTGTACCGTGTCTTTCGACATACATACCTCCGAATCGATACAAATAGTGAAACTACATGCCAGTGCTCTGGGCTGAAAAGGTTTGTTGTGCACAAATCTTTTGTTGCCAGTGTGTTGCTATTGTATCATGAAAATTATTAAAATAGAATAAACTAGCAAGAAAGGTGTCATTATTCGGGAATGCAAAATCCGGTAAGAAGAAAGAGATTTTTATCTTCACTAAATAGAAGTAAATACAAACTCTAAAAAGATGAGATAAAAGTAGATATTCGATATAAAATGTCAACCTTCAAAAAACAAGCTATGCCATTAACAACACCTCTTCACGTGGCACCAGTTCAAACACCTCGCACATCCTTGCAATAAGTCGTTCAGTAACCTCGGCAAAGGATGGTACGATACCGAGTTCGTTAGCCAGTGACGTCACACCGCGATCCATGATCCCACAGGGAACGATCAACTCAAAGCCACTGAGGTCTGGATCAATGTTGAGCGCCAGGCCATGGGTCGTCACGCCACTTGCACTAAGCTTCACACCAATGGCACAGATTTTCGCCGCACCGTTTCGCACCCAAACCCCGGTTAAGCCCGCGATACGCTCGCCAACCAGACCGTAATCGGCTAACACCCGAATTACACTCTCTTCCAACCCACGCACATAGCGGCCAACATCACTGCCGTGCTGCGAGAGTTTGAAGATCGGGTAAGCAACCAGTTGTCCCGGCGCATGATAGGTCACTTCCCCACCTCGATCACTCTGAACGACCACCACACCGCGTGCGGCTAACTCGGCAGGTGAGGCAAGCACATGCTCAGGACGTGCCTTGTTGCCTAGGGTAATTGTCGGTGGATGTTCGAGTACCAGCAGCGCATCACCGATCTGACCGCGCGAACGCTTGTGGGCTAATTGGCGCTGAATATCCCATGCCGCAGTATATGCGATACGACCAAGATGATATACCGTCAATGTGCGCATATTTCTCTCATTCCTAACTGACATGGTTCTTGTCCAATGGAGTATGTGGTATCACGCGAAAATCTAACTAGTGTCATCTAGTCGTGTTGGTAAACAACTTTTTTGCAATAGCTTGCAGCCTTTCCTGACTCTCGCTGTAGGGAAAAGGCCAACGATTGCGCCCTTTTCCGATTACTGTTCTCAGTATAACCGATCAGCCTGGGCTATCGGGAAGGAAACTTGTGGTAGGCTAGAGAGGGGTATCCTGACAGTACCGAGGTGAACACAATGCGCATGCTACTGATAGTGCTAACCGGCTGCCTAATCTTGAGTGCATGTAGCGAAACGACCGCAGGCGCCGATCTTACCGGATCAATACCATCACCAACGATCTTCTCGCCAGAAGCGTATACTCCAACTACTATGATCATCACTCCAACACCGATTACACCTACGTTCACCCCATCGCCAACACCGGTGCTACCACCAACGATTACCCCAACACCTTTAGTGACACCGACGGCACTGCCTCCTTCCACACCCGTGCTGTCGGCAACAGTAACACCTCTGGCAACCCCATCACCGGTAGGCGACCGTACACCTGTTCGACTGGTCATTCCAGAAATAAAACTCGACCGCACCCTGATACCGGTAGGACTTGATGCGCAACGTGTGCCGGTTGTGCCCGATCACGATGTTGGCTGGTACATCTACAGCGCTAAGCCGGGGCAAGGTGAGAATATCGTGTTGTGGGGTCATGTGCTGCGCTTTCGCAAAGCTCCCCAAATTCCGGCCCCCTTTGCGAATATTGATCGCTTGACCATCGGGAGTGAGATATTCCTCTACAGTGCCGATGGGACAACGTTTCGCTACGTCGTGGCTCGCAAAGAGCGCGTGACTCCCGATCAAGTGCAATACATTCTGCCCACGGGTGATGAGCGATTGACTCTTGTGTCGTGTATTGGCGATCGAGTCATCGTTGATGGGACGGTTGAACTTACGCATCGTCTGATCACGATTGCGGTACCGGCGCCGTAGCGGCGATCACGGCTGGAGGTG
>Ga0197142_1003182_pt1 | contig 13923 bp, 12 predicted proteins | sample GBS60_MetaG_FD_148614 | JGI IMG/M metagenome (GOLD analysis project Ga0197142, IMG submission 148614) | Sediment microbial communities from Great Boiling Springs, Gerlach, Nevada, United States - GBS 60_MetaG | ecosystem: Environmental > Aquatic > Thermal springs > Hot (42-90C) > Sediment... | reverse complement strand
CCCGCGCAGCCAGGACCAGGCTACCCACACCGCGGTAGCCGCGTAGGCAACGTTCATGGACACCCACATGAGCACCCCCGCCCACCGCTGGTCGTCCAGGGCAGACCACCCCCACAACCGCGGGACCTCCAGGGAGGGGGCGTACAGAACCCGCTCTGCCACGGACAGGGCGAAGGCTGGCAGGAACTGGGCCACCGCGCTCGCCAACACCATGACCAGCCGGTGGAGGGCCGGGGGATTTCGGGGCGCGGGGCTCAGGAGGACACTCCAGAACACCACCGCGGAAATGAGGAAGCTCGCGTGCTGGAGGGCGTGGGCGGCCTCGGACCGCCACGCCCAGCTGTACAGGGAGGGTAGGTGCCACCCCAGGACCGTGAGGTTGTACAGCGCGGTGGCCACCCAGGGGTTCCACAGGACCCACAGCACCGGGCCCAGGCCTGGACGGCGGGTGAGCCAGCCTAGGAAGGGGGGTGGCAGGGCCCCTGCCAGGAAGGGCGCGGCCACCAGCACCAAGAGCAAGTGCTGCACCATGTGGAGCCACAGGAGAAGGCGGGCTCCTGCCTCCAGGGGGGAGAACAGGGCCACAGAAAGGGTGACGACACCCACCCAGAACCGGACCCTGTGGACGGGCTTGGGGCGGACCCGGGGGTGGAGGTGGTACAGGACGACCGCGGCCAGCAAGGCCGCCAGGGCCGGAGGGTTCCACTCCCAGTCACGCCAGGTTAGGACGGCGGCACCCAAGGCCGCTCAGAACTCTGCCGCCACCTTGACCTGCCGGTACCTGGGCATCCCCGTGCCCGCGGGGATGAGCTTCCCGATGATCACGTTCTCCTTCAGGCCGATGAGGGGGTCCACCTTCCCCTTGGTGGCCGCGTCCGTGAGGACCCGGGCGGTCTCCTGGAAGGAGGCCGCGGAAAGCCACGAGTCCGTCGCCAGGCTGGCCTTGGTGATCCCCATGAGCACCGGGTCTGCCTGGGCCGGCCGCCCTCCCCGGGCCTCCACCTTCCGGTTCTCCTCCCGGAAGGTGAACACGTCCACCACCTCCCCGGGGAGCAGGTCCGTGTCGCCCTCGTCCCGCACCTTCACCCGCCGGAGCATCTGCCGGACGATGATCTCGATGTGCTTGTCGTTGATCTCCACCCCCTGGGATCGGTACACGCTCTGGATCTCCTGCACCAGGTAGCGCTGGACCGCCTCCACCCCCTGGATCCGCAGGATGTCGTGGGGGTTCAGGTTGCCCTCCGTGAGGCGCTGCCCAGCCTCCACCCGCTCCCCGTCCTGGACCAGGATGCGCTGCCCGTGGGGGACCACGTACTCCACCGTCTGGTCCTTGCCCTCCAGCACGATCCGGCGGGCCCGCCGGTCTTCCACGATCCGGACCTTTCCGCCGATCTCCGCCATGAGGGCCTGCCCCTTCGGCTTGCGGGCCTCAAACAGCTCCTCCACCCGGGGAAGCCCCTGGGTGATGTCAAAGCCCGCCACCCCGCCCGTGTGGAAGGTCCGCATGGTGAGCTGCGTGCCCGGTTCCCCGATGGACTGGGCGGCGATGATCCCCACCGCCTCCCCGATCTCCACCATCTTGCCCGTGGCGAGGTTGCGGCCGTAGCACTTGCTGCACACCCCGTACCGGGTCTCGCAGGTCAGGACCGACCGCACCGGCACCCGGTCGATCCCCGCGGCCTCGATGGCCTCTGCCAGCTCCTCCGTGATCTCTTGCCCCGCCTCCACCAGGGGCCGCCGCTGGCGCGGGGGCGTGATGTCCTGGGCCGCCACCCGGCCGACGATGCGGTCCCGGAGGGGGACCACCACCTCGTGTCCCTCCCGCACCGGCTCCAGGACGATGAACCGGGAGGTGCCGCAGTCCTCCTCCCGCACGATGACGTCTTGGGCCACGTCCACCAGGCGGCGGGTGAGGTACCCGGACTCGGACGTCCGGATGGCGGTGTCCGCCAGACCCTTGCGCTGGCCGTGCATTCCGATGAAGTACTCCAGGACCGTGAGGCCCTCCCGGAAGTTGCTCTTGATGGGGATCTCGATGATCCTCCCCGAGGGATCCGTGAACAGCCCCCGCATCCCTGCCAGCTGGCGGATCTGCTGGATGTTCCCCCGGGCTCCCGACTGGGCCATCATGTACAGGGGGTTGAAGGGGTCGAAGTGCTTGAGCATGGCGTTGGTGACCTGCTCCGTGGCCTCGATCCACACGTCGATGGTCTTCTGGTAGCGCTCCCCCTCCGTGATGAGCCCCCGGCGGTACTGCTGCTCGATGGCGTCCACCCGCTTCTGGGCCTCCTCCAGGATCTGGCTTTTCTCCGGCGGCTGCACGATGTCCCGCATGGCCAGGCTCAGGCCCGACTGGGTGGCGAACCGAAAGCCGAGGTCCTTCAGGGCGTCCAGGAGCTGGGCGGTCTTGGTGGGTCCCAGCCGGTAGTACGCGTCCGACACGATCTGGCTCAGGACTTTCCGGTCGCAGACCTGGTCCACGAAGCGCAGCTCCTCCGGGATGGCCTCGTTGAAGATCACCCGGCCCACCGTGGTCTCGATGGGCTCGGTGCCGGGAGCCAGCCGCACTTTCACCCGGGCGTGGAGCTCCACCACCCCGTGCTCGTAGGCCAGGATGGCCTCCGCGGGGGTGCTGAAGACCTTCCCCTCCCCCCGCGCTCCCGGCTTCTCCAGGGTGAGGTAGTAGCAGCCCAGGATGATGTCCCGCTGGGGGCTGGCCACGGCCTTGCCGGACGCGGGCAGGAGGATGTTGTAGGCGCTCAGCATCAGCAACCGGGCTTCCGCCTGGGCCGCGGCGCTCAGGGGCACGTGGACCGCCATCTGGTCCCCGTCGAAGTCCGCGTTGTACGCGGTGCAGACCAGGGGGTGGATCTGGATGGCCTTGCCCTCGATCAGCACGGGCTCGAAGGCCTGGATCCCGAGCCGGTGGAGGGTGGGGGCCCGGTTCAGGAGCACGGGGTGCTCCTTCACCACGTCCTCTAGGACGTCCCACACTTCCGGCCGCTGCCGTTCCACCATGCGCTTGGCGTTCTTGATGTTCTGCGCCAGGTTCCGCTCCACCAGCTTCTTCATCACGAAGGGCTTGAACAGCTCCAGGGCCATCTCCTTGGGCAGGCCGCACTGGTGCAGCTTCAGCTTCGGCCCCACCACGATCACGGACCGCCCGGAGTAGTCCACCCGCTTGCCCAGCAGGTTCTGCCGGAACCGCCCCTGCTTGCCCTTCAGGAGGTCGCTCAGGGACTTCAGGGGCCGGTTGTTGGGGCCGGTCACGGGCCGGCCCCGCCGGCCGTTGTCGATGAGGGCGTCCACCGCCTCCTGCAGCATCCGCTTCTCGTTGCGCACGATGATCTCCGGCGCCCCGAGGTCCAGCAGCCGCTTCAGCCGGTTGTTCCGGTTGATCACCCGCCGGTACAGGTCGTTGAGGTCGCTGGTGGCGAACCGCCCGCCGTCCAGCTGCACCATGGGACGGAGGTCCGGAGGGATCACGGGGATCACGTCCAGGACCATCCACTCCGGCCGGTTGCCGCTCTTCCGGAACGCTTCCACCACCTCCAGGCGCTTGAGGATCTTGATGCGCTTCTGGCCGGTGCTGCTCTTGAGCTCCGCCCGCAGCCGCTTGGACTCCTGCTCCAGGTCCAGCTCCATGAGCAGCTCCTTGATGGCCTCCGCTCCCATGGCCGCCCGGAACCGGCTCCCGTACTTCTCCCGCAGCTCCCGGTACTCGTTCTCCGTCAGGATCTGCTTCTTCTGCAGCTCCTTGATGTCTCCGGGGTCGATGACGATGTACGCGGCGAAGTACACCACCCGCTCCAGGGCCCGGGGGGAGATGTCCAGGAGCAGCCCGATCCGGCTGGGGACGCCCTTCAGGTACCAGATGTGCACCACGGGGGCTGCCAGCTCGATGTGGCCCATCCGTTCCCGGCGGACCTTGGCCCGGGTCACCTCCACCCCACACCGGTCACAGATGATGCCCTTGTACCGGATCCGCTTGTACTTCCCGCAGTGGCACTCCCAGTCCTTCACCGGCCCGAAGATCCGCTCGCAGAACAACCCGTCCCGCTCCGGCTTGAGGGTCCGGTAGTTGATGGTCTCCGGTTTCTTCACCTCGCCCCGGGACCACATGCGGATCTGCTCGGGCGAGGCCAGGCTGATCTTGACCGCCTCGAAGTGATTCACGTCCTGCATGACTCCTCCCGCCCCGGACTGGATCAACCCCCAAAGATCGCTACGCGATCCTTGAGGACCCCGGTCCCAGCTCGCCGAGGACTTTGCGGAACACGTTTCTAAATGGGCTCCTCCAAGAGGGCCTCCTCGCCCTCCAGGTTGATCCCCAGGGATCGCTGGGTCTCCACCACGTCCTCTTCGATCTCCCGCAGTTCGATCTCCCGGTGGTCCGCGCTGAGCACCTTCACGTCCAGGCACAGGGCCTGCAGCTCCTTCACCAGGACCTTGAAGGACTCGGGGACCCCCGGCTCCTGGATGTTCTCCCCCTTGACGATGGCCTCGTAGGTCTTCACCCGGCCCACCACGTCGTCGCTCTTCACCGTAAGGAGTTCCTGCAGGGTGCTGGCCGCCCCGTACGCCTCCAGGGCCCACACCTCCATCTCCCCGAAGCGCTGGCCGCCGAACTGGGCCTTGCCGCCCAGGGGCTGCTGGGTGATGAGGCTGTAGGGGCCCGTGGACCTGGCGTGGATCTTGTCCTCCACCAGGTGGAGGAGCTTCATCATGTAGATCTGCCCGACCACCACGGGCTGGTCAAAGGGCAGGCCCGTGCGGCCGTCGTACAGGGTGATCTTCCCATCCCGGGGTAACGCCGCCTGCTCCAGGAGGGACTCGATCTCCGACTCCCGGGCTCCGTCGAACACGGGGACCTCCGCGCAGAACCCCAGCTGCGCGCACGCCCAGCCCAAGGTGGTCTCCAGGACCTGGCCCACGTTCATCCGGCTAGGCACCCCCAGGGGGTTGAGGACGATGTCCACCGGCGTGCCGTCCGGCAGGTAGGGCATGTCCTCGATGGGCACGATCTTGCTGATGACCCCCTTGTTGCCGTGGCGGCCCGCCATCTTGTCTCCCACGGTGATCTTGCGCTTCTGCGCCACGTACACCCGGACCATCTGGTTCACGCCCGGGGGGAGTTCGTCTCCGTTCTCCCGGCTGAACACCTTCACCCCCACCACGGTCCCTTTCTCCCCGTGGGGGACCTTGAGGGAGGTGTCCCGGACCTCCCGGGCCTTCTCCCCGAAGATGGCGCGCAGCAACCGCTCCTCCGCGGTGAGCTCCGTCTCCCCCTTCGGGGTGACCTTCCCCACCAGGATGTCCCCGGCCCGGACCTCCGCGCCGATGCGCACAATGCCCCGCTCGTCCAGGTCCCGCAGGGCGTCCTCCGAGACGTTGGGGATGTCCCGGGTGATCTCCTCCGGGCCCAGCTTGGTGTCCCGGGCCTCCACCTCGTACTCCTCGATGTGGATGCTGGTGAACAGGTCCTCCCGGACCAGCCGCTCGCTGATGAGGATGGCGTCCTCGTAGTTGTAGCCCTCCCACGGCATGAAAGCCACCAGGACGTTGTGGCCCAGGGCCAGCTCTCCGCCGTCCGTGGAGGGGCCGTCCGCCAGCACCTGACCCTTCTTCACCTCCTGGCCGCTGCGGACCACGGGCCGCTGGTTGATACACGTCCCCTGGTTGCTCCGGCGGAACTTCGTCAGCCGGTAGGAGATCCGCCGCTGCCCGCGGACCACGATCTCGTCCGCGGACACCGACTCCACCACCCCGTCCTCCTCCGCCAGGACCACCGCCCCGGAGTCCACCGCCACCCGGTGCTCCACCCCGGTGCCCACCAAGGGCGCCTCGGGCCGGATCAGGGGCACGGCCTGGGTCTGCATGTTGGACCCCATCAGGGCGCGGGTGCCGTCGTCGTGCTCCAGGAACGGGATGAGAGCGGTGGTGACGGACACGATCTGCTTGGGGGAGACGTCCATGAAGTCCACCTGCTCCCGGGAGACCACCACAGGGTGGCCGCCCGCCTGCCGCGCCACCACGCGCTCGGGCAGCATTCCCTGCTCGTCCGTCTGCACGTTGGCCTGGGCGATGGTGTACTTTTCCTCGTCGTCCGCGGTGAGGTACACGATCTCCCGGGTGACCCGGCCGTTCCGGACCCGCCGGTAGGGCGTCTCGATGAACCCGAGGTCGTTGACCCGGGCGTAGGTGGCCAGGGAGGAGATGAGCCCGATGTTGGGCCCCTCCGGGGTCTCGATGGGACACATCCGCCCGTAGTGGGACGGGTGGACGTCCCGCACCTCGAACCCTGCCCGCTCCCGGCTCAGGCCCCCGGGCCCGAGGGCGGACAGCCGCCGCTTGTGCCGGAGCTCCGACAGGGGGTTGGTCTGGTCCATGAACTGGGACAGCTGGCTAGAGCCGAAGAACTCCTTGATGGCCGCAGTGACCGGCCGGATGTTGATGAGCACCTGCGGGGTGGCCTGCTCCGTCTCCTGGATGGTCATCCGCTCTCGGATCACCCGCTCCATGCGGAGCATGCCGATCCGGAACTGGTTCTGGAGCAGCTCTCCCACCGCCCGGACCCGGCGGTTCCCCAGGTGGTCGATGTCGTCCTCCTGGCCCTCCCCGTTGTTCAGGGCGATGAGGTAGCGGACGATCTGGGCAATGTCCTCCGGGGTCAGGATCCGCTGGTCCAGGCGGACGTCCAGGTTGAGCTTCTTGTTCAGCTTGTACCGGCCCACCTTCCCCAGGTCGTACCGCCGGGGGTCGAAGAACAGGGTGTGCAGCAGGGCGGTGGCGGACTCCACGTTGGGCGGGTCGCCCGGCCGCAGCCGCCGGTAGATCTCCATGAGGGCGGTGTTCCGGTCCCGGCTGGGGTCCTTCTCCAGGGTGGCCTCGATGGCCTTGTCGCCCCCGTACAGCTTGCGGAGGACTTCGTCGCTCTCATACCCCACGGCCCGCAACAACACCGTGGCAGGCAGTTTCCGGGTGCGGTCGATGCGCACGTAGACCCCGCCCGTGGCGTCGATCTCGAACTCCAGCCACGCACCACGGGTGGGGATGACGGTGGCGGCGGGGAACCGGCGTCCGCTGCTGTCCGTGATGTAGCTGTAGTACACCCCCGCGGACCGCACCAGCTGGCTCACCACCACCCGCTCCGCCCCGTTGATGATGAACGTCCCGTTGCGGGTCATGAGGGGCAGGTCCCCCATGAACACGTCCTGTTCCTTGATCTCCCCCGTGTCCTTGAGGACCAGCCGCACGCGGACCTTGAGGGCCGCGCTGTAGTTGGCGTCCCGCTCCCGGCACTCCTCGGGGCTGTACTTGGGCGCCTCCAGGTAGTACCCGCCGAAGTCCAGGACCCCCTCGTGGAAGTGGAAGATGTCCACCCCCTCCGGGGTGCGGCGCCGCTTGCGCTCCTCGGGGACCCCGAAGTACAGCTCCAGGTTGCCCGTGAAGTCCTGGATGGGGGAGATCTCCTCCAAGACCTCCCGGATGCCCTCTTCCACAAACCACCGGAAGGAGCGGCGCTGGACCTCCACCAGGTCCGGCAGGTCCAGGACGTCCGGCAGCTTCCCGAAGCTGACCCGTTCCCGGCGGCCGCGCTTGACCACACGGCCCACCCCGAGGCGCGGGGCCCGGTCGAAGGAGAACGGGCCCAGGGCGTACTGCTTCCGGAGCTCGGTGGATGCTTTCGTGGCGGTCACCCCCATCTCCTCAGCCGTCTACCGGCGGAGCGTCTCGCACTGTACCCGGGCTGGTCGTCCACGGGAGAACCCAGCTAGGCCGCGCAACCCCGACCCCCGACCACGGGGAGGTCACCCCTCAGGAGAAATCCCCTCCGGACCGGGGCAGGGCCGGGAGAGCAAAAGGGAAAAGTCCGGGCCCTCCTCGCTGACCCGGACGCCTTCCGCAGACGACTTCCCGACCTCCGCGACGACCCAAACGGACCACGCACACCCATGTAGGGGAAAGAGGCTCGACCGGGTGCTCTTCCCTGTAGCCGCAAATCGCAGACCAAAATACCACGGCCTGGCGGCCCTCGTCAACTGGCCGCCCGGCCCCGGCGGACCCCGGGGGCCCGGGGTCCCTACTTCACCTCCACCTCCGCCCCAACTTCTTGAAGCTTCGCCTTGATGGCCTCGGCTTCCTGCTTGGAGACCTTCTCCTTCACCGGCTTGGGGGCCCCGTCCACCAGGTCCTTGGCCTCCTTCAGCCCCAGGCCCGTGAGCTCCCGCACCACCTTGATGACCTGGATCTTGTTGGGGCCCGCGGCCTTCAGGATGACGTCGAACTCCGTCTGCTCCTCCTCCGCGGCCGCGGCGGGGGCTGCCGCCGCGGGAGCCGCCGCCACCGCCACAGGCGCCGCCGCGGTGACCCCGAACTTCTCCTCCAGGGCCTTCACCAGCTCCGCCAGCTCCAGCACCGTAAGGTTGCCGATGGCCTCCACGATCTCCGCCGTCCCGAGCTTTGCCATCTCCCGTCCCTCCTTTGTCTTCCCTTAGCCTCCCGAAGCTTCCCGCCTCTGCCGGATCTGGTCCAAGGCGTACACCAGGCTGCGCTGCAGCCCCACCAACACCCCCACCAGCCCGTACAGGGGTCCCTGGAGCCCCCCCACCACCCTGGCCAGCAGCTCCGGGCGGCTCGGCAGTTCCGCCAGGGCCCGCACCCCCGCGGGGTCCAGGACTCTGCCCTCCGCGATCCCCCCCTTGACCTCCAGCTTGCGGTACTGCCGGATGAACTCGTGCACCACCCGGGCAGGGGTCGTGGGGTCGTCGTAGCCCACCGCCATGCCCGTGGGGCCCTGCAGGAACCGCTCCAGCCCCTGCAGCCCCAGTTCCGCGGCCGCGATCCCCAGCAGGGTGTTCTTCACCACGCGGTACTCCGCGCCTTCCTTCCGCAGGCTCCCCCGCAGCGCTTCCATCTCAGGCACGCTGAGCCCGCGGAAGTCCGTGAGGACGATGCCCCGGGCCCGACGCAGCTGCTCCTTGAGCCGTTGGACCGCCTCCACCTTCTCCGGCCTCGCCATCTCCGGCACCCCTGCGCGTCAAAACGAACGGCGCCCCGCAGCCGGAGCGCCCCGTGGCCCGCCTCCCGCGGGCCGGACGTCCTCGGCAGGCGGCTGACCTCAGCCTTTACCCCGCGCGGCGCGGGACCTGCGGTCTGCGGACCGCCCGGGGCAACCGCCCCGGGCTCGGTTGTCGCGGCCTGATGGTATCAGCTCGCGGGTCTCCGGTCAACGCGGGCTCTGGCGAACCGCGGCCGTCTCGGGGAGGCCTACGCCGCGCGGCCCGCGGCCAGGGCCACAGCGCGAGCCGGGTCCACCCGCACCGACGGCCCCATGGTGGGGCTGAGGGCGATGGTCCGGATGTACTGCCCCTTGGCGGCCGCCGGCCGGGCCCGGACCACCGCGTCCACCAGGGCCGCGAAGTTCTCCAGGAGGGCCTGCTCGGGGAAAGAGGCCTTCCCGATGGGCGCGTGCACGATCCCCGCCTTGTCCACCCGGAACTCGATCTTCCCGGCCTTGATCTCCCGCACCGCACGCCCCACGTCGAAGGTGACGGTCCCCGCCTTGGGATTGGGCATGAGGCCCCGGGGCCCCAGGATGCGCCCCAACCGCCCCACCTGTCCCATGAGGTCGGGGGTAGCCACGGCCACGTCGAAGTCCGTCCAGCCCTCCTGCTGGATCTTCTGGACCAGGTCCTCCGCGCCCACGTAGTCCGCCCCCGCGGCTTCCGCCTCCTTGGCCTTGTCCCCCTTCGCGAAGACCAGGACCCGGACGCGCCGCCCCGTACCGTGGGGCAGGACCACCGTCCCCCGGACGACTTGGTCCGCGTGCTTGGGGTCCACGGACAGCCGCAGGGCGGCCTCCACGGTCTCGTCGAACTTGGCGCGGGAGAGGGCCTTCACCAGCCGCACCGCCTCCTCGGGGTCGTACAGCCGGGTACGGTCCACCATCTTCGCCGCGTCCTCGTAGCGCTTGCCTCGCCGGGCCATGCCGTCCTCCCTCCGCTGCCGGCTCCCTTCCCCGACTACCCCACCACCTCGATGCCCATGCTGCGGGCGGTGCCCTCGATCATCCGCACCGCGGCCTCCAGGGAGGTGGTGTTCAGGTCCGGCATCTTCAGTCGGGCGATCTCCTCCACCTGCTTGCGGGTGACGCGCCCCACCTTTTTCTTGTTCGGCTCCGGGGACCCCACCTCCAGCCCCGCCGCCTTCTTCAACAGGACGGAGGCGGGAGGGGTCTTGGTGACGAAGGTGAAGCTCCGGTCGGAGTAGATGGTGATCTCCACCGGGACGATCATCCCCACCTGGGAGGCGGTCCGCTCGTTGTACGCCTTGCAGAACTCCATGATGTTGATCCCGTGGGGCCCCAAGGCAGTCCCCACGGGCGGTGCGGGCGTCGCCTTGCCCGCGGGGATCTGCAGTTTCACCTGCGCCACCACTTTCTTCATGGGCCGCTCCTCTCGAAGCCGTTAGGCACGCTCGACCTGTGTGAAGTCCAGCTCCACGGGCGTCTCCCGGCCGAAGATGGACACCAGAACCCGGACCTTCTCCTTCTCCGGCAGGATCTCGTCCACCACGCCCGTGAACTCCTGGAAGGGGCCCGAGGTGATCCGGACGGTGTCCCCCTTGTGGTAGTGGATGCGCAGCTTGGGGGTCTCGTCCTTCACCTGTCCCAGGATGGCCCGCACCTCCTCCTCCTCCAGGGGCACGGGCCGGTTCCCGGAGCCCACGAAGCCCGTCACCCCGGGGGTGTTCCGGACCACGTACCAGGAGTCGTCGTCCAGGATCATCTCCACCAGCACGTACCCGGGGTAGATCTTCCGCTTGGCGATCCGGCGTTTGCCCTCCTTGATCTCGATCTCGTCCTCCGTGGGGATGAGGACTTGGAAGATCTTCTCCTGCATCCCCATGGACTGGACCCGCTTCTCCAGGTTGGTCTTCACCTTGTTCTCGTACCCCGAGTAGGTGTGGACCACATACCAACGCCGGCGCGGATCCCGGGGCGCGGTCCCCACCGCGCCCTCCCCCGCCTCCGGGGAGACGGGCACCTTCTGCTCCTCCTCCACCGTCACCGCAACACCCTCTGGAACAACCACGTGAACAGCGCGTCCCAGGCCCCGAGGTACGCGGCCATCACCGTGACCACCACCAGCACCACCACCGTGCTGGCGATGAGTTCCTGCCGGCTGGGCCACGTGACCCGGTTCAGCTCCGCCCGCACCTCCCGCAGGTAGCGGGTGGCCCGCTCCACGGGGAACGGGCCGCGCCGGGCCACCGGGCGCGCCGCGGGGCGCACCACCTTCTCGGACTTCCGGATCAGGTTCGTGACTCGGGCCATCCGGCCTCTCCCGCTTCTGGACTCCGTCCAAACACAGAAGCGCCCCGGGCGGGCGCCTGGCTGATTATAGACAGCCCCCCGGGCGGTGTAAAGGCCCACCGCGAACCCTGCGGACGGGCCCCGCCGGACCGCTCCGCGACTCTGGGGAGTCTACAGGCGGCTCAGGGCCGCGGCCGCGCGCCGCAGGACCTCCTCCGCGGCCTCCCGCAACCCCAGGGTCCCCCCTCCCGCGGGTCGGAAGGCGTAGAAGGTGGCCTCGTAGCGGGGGCGCGCGCCTCCTCCCTCCCACACCCACACCTCCAAGACCGCTACGGCCCCCCCGCCCCTGCGGGGCAGGTCCGCTCCCGAGTCGCCCTGGACCAGGCTGTCCAAGTGCGTCCACCGCCCCACCACCAGCCAGTCCGCGCCCACCGCCTGCGCGAGCTGTCGGGCCCGGGCCGGGTGGAACAGCTGGGAGGGCCAGAGTCCCAGGGACCGCATGGCCGCGGCTGTGCGGTCTGGGGGCACCACCTGCAGACGGCCCGCCCTGGCCAGCAGGTCCCCGAGGTTCCGGTTCATCCCCTGGGCGTCCACCTGAGCCCCGTCCGCGCTCAGGTCCCAAAAAGGGGCCACGGCCACCGTCCGGACCGCCTGGGCCGCCGCGGGAGCCACCAGGCCCAGGACCAACCAGGCGGCTACTGTGATTGTGAGACCGCGCAGCACCGGGGCCACCTCCTCAAGGAAGTCCCCCTTCCGCACGGGATGGTTTCCGGACGGACGTCACGGGCACACCCCCGGAGACCCGTGGCAGGGGCGCCGGGATTCGAACCCGGAACCTCCGGTTTTGGAGACCGGCGCTCTAGCCGTTCGAGCTACGCCCCTCCGCCGCTATCTTACGCGGCCCGGAGGAAGGCAGCAACCAGCTACAAGCGGCCGCCATCACGGCTAGGCCAGCCCATCCCCACGCGAACCGGACGGGCTCGCCCCCGGACCACTGGCCCAGGAGGTTTCCGAGCAGGCCGGCCGCGAAGGTGCTGGCGAAACCCACGGCGCTGCTGGCAAACCCCGCCACCCGGCCGAGGGGTTCCAGGGCCAGGCTCGTGGCGTTGGGGAAGGTGAGGGTGATCCCGAAGAAAGCCAGACTCACGTGCAGCCAGAAGGCGGCTACGGACCGCAGGGCCACGGCGTGGAGGGGGAGCAGCAGGGCGACCCCTGCGAGGTAGCCTCCCCCGACCCGGAGGAGCCGCCGGACGCCCAAGTGGGGAACCAAGACCCGGGTCGCCAGCATGGCGAGGAGCTGAAAGAGGGCGGTCCCCGCGAAGGCCGCGGCGAACGCCTCGTTGGACAGACCCAGGGAAGTCTTGTACAGCTGGGGAGCGGTCACCAGGTAGCCGTACAGCATGCCGTAGGTGACCGCCAACAGGCCGGCTCCCACCAAGCTCTCCCGGGTCTGGGCCACCAGACGGCAAGCCTCCCACAAGGGCCGCCACGCCAAGGGTCGCCGCGCGGCGGGAGGCAGGGTTTCCTGCAGCCGCGCCAGGGCCCACCCCCAGAGGACACAGCCCACCGCCCCGAGGAAGGCGAACACCGCAGGCCACCCCCGGCGCGCCAGGTACGCGCCCACCCAGGGAGCCAGCACCGGGGCAACCACGAAGACGCTCTGCACCAGGGCCATCACCCGGGCCATGGCCTCTCCCCGGTACCGGTCCCGCACCCAGGCGGTTCCCACGGTCCGCAGGCTGGACGCGAACAACCCCTGCACCCCGCGGGCGGCCACGAGCCACCCGAAGTCCCGGATCCAGAGCACCGCCGCGCTGGAGGTCCAGAACACCAACAGGCCAGCCAGGAGCACCCGCCGCCTTCCCCACGCGTCGCTCAGGGGCCCGAACAACAGCTGCCCCCAGGAAAACCCCAGGAGGTAAGCGCCCACCACGAGCTGTGCCTGGGTCTCGCCCACTCGGAAGGTGGACGCCAGGGAAGTCAGGGCGGGCAGCATGGCGTCCACCCCGAAGGCACCCAGACTGATGAGCAGCCCCAGGAGGACCTGCGGCTCCCAGGACGAGGGCGGGGAGGCGGTGGGGCCGCGGGGGTGCAGAGGCCTCACAGCCGGCGCGGCCCGGTGGTCCGCCGGGGAACGTCCGTCACGCGAGGTACTTCTGGAACTCCTCGTACCTCCAGGGGGCGATGCGGATGGCTTTCTGGACCAGCCGTTCCTTCTCCTCGCGGCTCTTCGCCGCCTGAATGCGGCTCAGCAGCTTGCGGATCTTCTCCCGCCGGTGGCGGCGCCGGCGCAGCTCCCGGTCACGCTCCCGCATGTCGTCCTCACCTCGTCTCGCGGTGCGGGGTGTGCTTGCGGCACCACTTGCAGTACTTGGACAGCTCCAAGCGGTCCGGGGTGTTCTTCTTGTTCTTCGTGGTGACGTAGTTGCGCCGCTTGCACACCGTGCACGCCAGGGTGATGATCTCCCGGGCCATGGTCTCCTCCCGCCTACTCCAGGATCTTGGTCACCACCCCGGCCCCCACCGTCCGTCCCCCCTCCCGAATCGCAAACCGCAGCCCCTCCTCCAGCGCAATCGGACTGATCAGCTCCACCTCGAGATTGATG
>Ga0197142_1003181_pt1 | contig 13924 bp, 11 predicted proteins | sample GBS60_MetaG_FD_148614 | JGI IMG/M metagenome (GOLD analysis project Ga0197142, IMG submission 148614) | Sediment microbial communities from Great Boiling Springs, Gerlach, Nevada, United States - GBS 60_MetaG | ecosystem: Environmental > Aquatic > Thermal springs > Hot (42-90C) > Sediment... | reverse complement strand
CCCCTTCTCGGCATGGGCGCTCCTCAGATCCACCCTTGGGGTTCCATACAGGACGCTTTTCAGATAGATACCAGTGGGAGATCTTGGGTTTCGCGCTATCTTCTCAGGAGGCCCCTCTGCAACAACCCATCCTCCACCCTCTCCTCCTTCGGGACCCATGTCTATGACATAGTCAGCGCACTTTATCAGCTCCAGATTGTGCTCAATGACAACGACCGTGTTCCCCTTGTCTACCAGTTCCTGCAATACCTCGATCAGACCCCTCACATCATCCAGGTGAAGCCCCTTTGTGGGCTCGTCCAGTAGGAAGAGAACTCCCCTCTCCCACAAGGAGAGGAATTTAGCGAGCCTGAGTCTCTGAGCCTCGCCGCCAGAAAGGGTGCTCAGAGGCTGGCCCAGTGTCAGATATCCGAGGCCCATCCTCTTTAGAGGCTCGAGCTCCCTCGTGATTGATTCCACATCCCCGAAGAGCTCAAGGGCCTCATCAACTGTGCTCTCCAGGACATCAGCAATGGACTTCCCCTTGTATTTCACCTCGAGTATAGGACCAAGGAATCTTCTCCCCCCACAGTCTGGACACCTGAGGAGCACATCCGAAAGAAACTGCATCTCTATCCTAAGGAACCCTTCCCCTGCGCAGCTCTCACACCTTCCTCCTGGCACGTTGAAGGAGAACATTCTCGGACCCCATCCACTGGATGCCGCCACGGGCTGCTGGGCGAATATCCTGCGGATCTCTTCCCATACTCCGCTATAGGTGGCCGGGGTCGCCCTCGGTGTCCTGGCTAGCCCCCCTTGGTCCACAAGCTCAACTCGCCTGATCAAATGGGCCCCCTCTAAGCTGTCGTGGAGCCCAGGCCTTTCTCCTGGGAGCCTCTTGGCCCTGAGGAGGGCCCTGTACAGGACTTCCATAATGAGGCTGCTTTTTCCAGACCCTGATGGCCCTGTGACGCAAACGAAAAGTCCGAGGGGAATCCTGACATCGATGCCCTTGAGGTTATTGTGGCGGACATTTTTGAGAAAGAGGCAATTCTCCGCATCGAGCGGCCTCCTCCTCTTAGGAAGGGGTATTCTCTTTCGGCCCAAGAGATACTGGGCAGTGAGAGAACGGTTTGCCTTTTTTATCCCCTGAGATGGGCCGAAATAGACGATTTCCCCACCCTTTTCCCCTGCACCTGGCCCCAGGTCGAGGATGAGATCCGCTCTGGTTATGAGGTCCGGATCATGCTCCACTACTACCGCTGTGTTTCCTTGTTCCACAAGTTTCCTTATGGCGGAGGCGAGCCTCTCTGTGTCCCTGGGATGGAGCCCCACACTCGGCTCATCGAGAACAAAGAGGGTGTTCACGAGCCTCGAGCCCAGGGCCCTCGTTAGGAGGACCCTCTCCAGTTCCCCACCCGAAAGCGTCCTAGAGGGCCTGTCGAGGGTGAGATACCCGAGGCCCACATCCCGCAAGTAAGAGAGCCTGCTCTTCATTTCCCAAAGGAGCATGCCGAGAACTGGGTTGCCTCCATCTTTGCTCTCCAGAGAGGAGAGGAACTCTAGAGCCCTCTCCACATCCATAGCCCATATCTCGGGCAGGGTCTTGCCCCCGATCCGCCATTGGAGCGCCTCGTCCCTCAACCTCGCCCCGTTGCACTCTGGACAAGGGAGATAGGCCCTGAACCTCGAGAGGAAGATCCTCACGTGCATCTTGTAGGACTTCTCCTCCAGCCACTGGAAGAAACCCCTTATCCCGTAAAACCCATCCTCTCCATCAAATATCGCCTTCCTCTGTTCCTCGGATAGCCTGTACCAGGGCACATCTATGGGAATTCCTCTTCGCCTGCAAAAGGCGAGAAGGTCCTGGAACTCTTGGCGGGCTGCGGGGGTGGCAAATGGTTTTATTGCCCCTTGCCTTATGGTGCGCCAAGGCTCTGGCACCACAAGGTCAGGATCTATGTCGATAATCCTTCCGAATCCCTTGCAGGAGGGACAGGCGCCCACTGGGCTATTGAAGGAGAATAGATTGGCTGGGGGCTCCTTTATCTCCTTCCCGCATCGGCTGCACCTCCAGAGGTTGCTGAATGTCCTGGTGGAGCCATCGGGAAGGTGGAAAGTGGCCCAGCCTTTGCCGTACCTGAATGCCATCTCCAGGGAATCCACGAACCTCCCCCTGTCGCCTGATGAGGCTGGGAACCTGTCCACGAGCACATGAATCCGATCTTCCCCCGGCCCTTGAGTCCAATCCTCAAGGTGGATGACCTCGGCCCCTCTCACAATTCGGAAAAAACCCATTTTCAAAAGGCCAGAGCGAATCTCCTGGATATCCCTGCCTTCTAGTTCCAACGGGAAGGAGATTTTCCACGATCCCTCTTTGGGCCAGCTTCGGGACTCTTTCCAGATAGTCTCCGGAGTGCTCTTTTGGATCTCGATGCCACAGTCGCTGCAATGGGGGACGGCCATTCTAGCGAAAAGGAGTTTGAGAAAGTCCGTGAGCTCAGTCATTGTCCCCACGGTGGAGCGGGAGGTGCGGACAGGCTGGTTTCCCTCTATGGCCAGGGCTGGAGGTATTCCCCTCACCTCATCCACCCTTGGCCTATCCATCCTTTCAAGGAATTGCCTCGCATAAGCGGAGAAGGTCTCAACGTACCTCCTTTGGCCCTCGGCGTAGAGGACATCCATTGCCAAGGAAGACTTTCCAGAGCCAGAAGGACCAGTGATGGTTATCCACTTCCCTATGGGTATGGAGAGATCAAAGCCTTTGAGGTTGTTCTGTCGAACATTCTTGAGTTGTATGGAGGGTAGGAGATTCATTCTGCCAAAAATTTCCTCTCATTCCATGGGGAGATTCTCGAGGCCGCCTGAGAGGGACAAATGCGCCTCTCCGGAAGGCAGAGAGAGTGCCCTCCTAAGAAAGATAGTCTACGCCCTCATCCCTCGGGTATTCAACGGACCTTTAATCCCCTTTCTTTCCCACAGAGGCGGGGTCATAATGGAGAGCCTTCGAATCTGGGTTGCCTAAGGAGGAAGATGGGACAATGGCAGAGATAGAGATTCCGGACCCTGGAGAGATGAGCTAGATAGGGGAAAAGGCTTTCACCAGGAAAGTGGCTCTCATTACTGCCATCTATGCCGTGATCTTGGCTGTCACATCCTTAGGCGGCAATAACGCCATGAGGGAGATGCTCCTCGCTCAGCAGCAAGCCTCGGACCAACGGGCTTACTGTTAGACCAAGGTCATAAGGGAGCACCTCTACAGAATAGAGAAGATGCGCCTGCAAGCAGGACTTCTGGAGAGGGGAGAAGGGGTGAGCCAGGAGGTCCCAGATCACTACGAGGAACTGCGAAAAAAGGCAGACGAAGAGGATAGATGTTGTAACTTCGAGAAGAAGGAGATAGAGGCCGAAGCCAGAAGACTAGAACACGAGAGGGATTTAAACAGGGACAAGGCTCCTTAGTTCGATTATGCCGAGGTGCTGCTTCAGATAGCCATAGTAATGGCCACTGTGGCAATTCTCTCCACATCTCGGCTTATGTATGGGCTCTCCATAGTGCTTACAGCCGTGGGAGCATTGCTGAGCGCCAACGGTTTTCTTCTTCTCGTGAGGCTTCCTTTCTTTCACTGACGAGTCCCGCACCCATCTTTTGGAGACGGGCTCCGTCAGGCGCGAGGGTCCATCCTCTAGGGGTCCTTCTGGCACAGAACCGCCTGGCTAGGTCCACGGGATGCCTCGTCCCTTCTATCTCTACCTGTACAGTGAAGCAATGATCCGATCGGTGAAACCTGTAGCTTCTTCTGGGAAAGGTCACCACATTCTCGCCGGGACGGATCCAAACCCCAACTGCCTCGGCTACAAGCTCATCCCTGTCCCAGATGAGAAGGCGCACTCGGCCTGAGACCCCCGAGGCATTGAGAACAGTTACAGAGAAGACCGGTCTTTCCCCAGAGAGGATAGGATCTGGCCTCATGTCCAAATCCGTGATCCTCAAGTCTCCTGGGAAGAGCCTGGGAGGTGGTGGAGGCGGAGGGTTATAATAATAACTCTCGGCGACACAACCCACGAGTGCGCAGAGGAAAAAAGGAACAATGAAGATCTTCGCCTTTTCCAAAAACTTTTCTCCCATGACCCAGGTCCTCCCCATATTCCCTCTCAAATGGCCCAAAGAGGCCCTGAAACAGGGATCACCCATCTCGCATTTTTTGGCCTCGCGGGCTTTGGCTGAGGATGGTAATCTTGGGAAGATGATTTTTCAAGACTGAGAACTCAACAAGTGGTTGACGGGCTTCCCACATGATAGAGATCCTGCCCGAGAAACTATCCAACTTCATCCAGCTCATAGGCCTCCAAGAAGTGAGCAGGGGAAGGTATCTCCCCAGGAAGGTCTTGTTCGCGGAGAGAAAACAGGGGCTAAATCCCTTAGAGCCTAGGTGGCTCCAATATTCCTCTGGGGTCGCGGCGGGGGTCATCTCGGATCTTCTGGGAGAGTTGATCGTGGAAGGGCCAAAGTCCGGGCCTCTCCCTTGTCCCAGACCAAGGTCCGCATTCCAGCTAGGGCAGCACTCCCTCATCTGGGCTCGTACAAGCGATGAGCCTCATGATGTGGATGAGCTCCTACGCCTTTGGGAGGCACTTTTGATGGACGGAGAAAATTGTGAGAATCAGACCCCTTGCCCCAGATGCGGCCGCCTAGCCGCGATCCTTTGGAAGGCCGTGGGATGCACGGATTGTCTGGTGCAGGGGCTAGCTTGTGAATGTGGCTCCTGGAGATGGATTGTGATGGGTGCTCCTGCTCTCCTGAGAAAGGACATCATGGACCTCAAGGTCTTTCTCTGGGCCTGGGACAAAGTAAGGGGCTGCCCCAGGTGCAGTTCCAGGAGGATCAGGATTAAAAGGATATTCCTGGACTTTCCCAAGACCAGAGGCCCCATCCTACCCCTCTGGGAGATGGACAAGGGGGATCTTCGGCCCGAGGTGCAGATGCGGAGGGAGACCCAATGGAAGGCCTTCACGAGGGGCATCATGAGGACCACGGTCCAATGCCCTCAGTGTGGATTCATTGAGATGGAGTTTATAGGCGATCAAGAGGGAGGGCGTTTTCCGCCCATTTAACGGGACTTGGCACGTGGCAAAGGGTGATGGGAAATGGCGGAAGGTTCTCAGGAGGTGGTCATAGAGCCGAGGAGGGGGAAAAGGGAGGAGAGGGTCCCACCAGGCATTATCATGTGCTTCACTCCTCCTGACATGAAAACAGTGGTCCATTGCCTCGGGCTCGCTGGATCCCTAAGGAGGAGATTGGATTTTTGGACCCTGAGGAGATGTGAACCGCCTCTGGAGATGGTCGGGGTTGTGGGGCCTGCCTTTGGGGCTCCTGCCGCGGTCACGCTTCTAGAGAGATTGGTGGCTCTGGAAGCCAAGGCTGTGATAGGGCTAGGTTCTTGCGGCTCTCTTCAGGCAAAGGTGCCCATTGGCACCATTGTCATTCCAGAAGGATCCGTAGTAGAGGAAGGAACCTCTCGCCACTATTTGGCCCCAGGTGTGAAGACAGCTCCCCACCCCGAATTGCTGAGGGAGATCTGTCGAGCCCTGGAGGAGGAAGGGATGGAGCCAGTCCTCGGAAAGGTCTGGACCACGGATGCCGTATTCCGGGAGACGAAGGCAAAGGTCATGGAGTTTCAAGGGCAAGGGGTCCTGGCGGTGGACATGGAGAGCTCAGCCCTCATGAGCGTTGCAAGCTTCAGGGGACTTCCCCTGGTGTGTGTTCTCGTTGTGAGCGATGAGCTCTCGACGCTCAAGTGGAAAAAGGGGTTTACGAGGGAAAAGTTTCTCAAAAACCTCTGCGCGGCATCGAGGGCCTCTGCCAGGTGTCTACAAAGCTGGTGCCAAAACAAGGGGTGAGAGAGGTGAGTTTCCCAGAGCTTTTGTCTGGGTGCCTTGGCCAATTTTTCGCCTTGGATGGAGATCAATCAGCAATTAGCCGGAAAATCCCCAAGAAATGGACTCTCTACAGTACACTCCACTTGGGGTCCCTTCATTTGAAAAGCATGGGCCCACTCTCAATACAACCCACGGATAGAAAGACAGGAGGCCCTCTGCTCTTTATTTACATGGAGGCCATTTCAGGTTAATATCCATGGGCGTTTCCCCAGGTGAGAGGATTGGATGGAAATACGGGTATTGATAGTTGATGACGAGGAGGTGGTCCTCGAGTCCCTGAAGAAGATAGTGGAACATGGGGGATACGATTGTCTTGTGGCTCAAAGCGGGGAGGAAGCCCTTCGCATTCTCCGAGAGGAACGAGTGGACATCCTCATATGCGATATCAGAATGCCAGGGATGGACGGGATGGAGCTTCTGAGAGAGGTGAAGGCTCACTTCCCAAATGTGGACGCAATGATGATGACAGGTTTCGACACGAGGGAGACGTTTCTTCAGGTCATAGAGGCTGGAGCTGCCGATTTCATAGCCAAGCCCTTCCACCAGGACGAGCTTTTGGCGAAAATAAAGAGAATAGTGAGGGAGAGGGAGCTCAAGGCGGAGCTCCTGTATCTTTCCATTCACGATAGCCTTACAGGCCTTTACAATCGAAGATACTTCTATCAGAGACTTCAGGAGGAGGTGGAGAGGGCTAAGCGCCAAGGGAGGCACCTGGCATTGGTAATCCTGGATGTGGACCACTTCAAGGATTACAATGACTCCCACGGTCATCTCGATGGAGACGAGGTCCTCAGGACCCTGGCTCAGATCTTGAGCTCATCCATAAGGCAAAATGTGGATACGGCATACAGGTACGGAGGAGATGAGTTCGCGGTTCTCCTCGTGGAGACGGACCTTGACCAGGGGAGAAAGGTGGCAGAAAGAATAAGGAAGGCCTTCGCCGAAAAAAAGATAGACCACTGTACCTTGAGCTTGGGGGTGGCTTCCTTGACCGCCCAAGGGGGGACCATGGAAGACCTCATAAGAAGGGCCGATGAAGCCATGTACAGGGCCAAAAGAAAGGGCGGCAACAGAGTAGCCTACACCCAGACTCCCAGGGAAAGAGATGCGTTATGAGGGGATAATCATAAGGCCTCCAAGTGAGGCCCAGAGCTTGATCCTGCAAGTCACCGTAGGGTGCTCCCACAACAGATGCACCTTCTGTCCCACATACAAGGGAAGGAGATTTCGCATCCGCACCCTTGAGGAAATACAGGAGGATGTGAGGGAAGCCTCCCGATGGGCGAAGGGAGTGAGGAGGATTTTTCTCTGCGATGGGGACCCCCTTGTCATCCCCCAGAAAAGGCTCGTTCCAATAATGGACCTCCTCTGTGAGAGCTTTCCCAATCTGGAGCGGATTGGCATTTACGCCAATGCCAGGTCCATAAGGAACAAGACCGTCACGGAACTGGATGAGCTGAGAAAGAGAAAGCTGGGTATAGTGTATTTGGGAGTGGAGTCCGGAGACGACGAGGTACTCAGGAGAGTGAGAAAGGGAACAGATCGAGATCGCCTCCTGGAGGCTGGCCTCAAGGTGAAGGAGGCAGGGATTATCCTTTCAGTCACGGTCCTTTTGGGGATAGGTGGAGTGGAAGGAAGCACAAGGCACGCCCTGGAGACAGCCTCTCTTTTGAGCAAGATGGACCCCCATTATGTTGGAGCCCTGACCCTTATGGTCGTGCCCGGAACCCCCCTTTACGAAGAGATGAGAAGGGGGGATTTCAGGCTCCCCGACACGTTCCAGCTCATAGAGGAACTGGGGATGATGATAGCGAATTCGAATTTCACAAACTGTTTCTTCACATCTAACCATGCATCCAACTACCTTCCCCTCAAGGCTAGGCTTCCCCAACAAAAGGAGGAGGCCCTCATGCTCATCAAAAAGGTGCTCTCAACAAGAGACAAGAGATTCCTGAGGCCCGAGTTCATGAGAGCCCTCTGAGATTTTGGTGAAATGGGGCTGCTTCTGAAAGACCACTCCACACCCAGAGAGGCACTGCCTCTAAGTTCTAGATTTGGCCATGCTTGGGGGAATATGTCAAAGGGTATTGGGGGATGAGTCCACAGTCCCCAAGGTCGAGGGCCATGGAGAATGATGGGGGACCGATGAATTCCGGCTTCAGGGTAAGCCTCACTGGGAGGATGAGAGCCCCTAATCAATGGGGGCCTGGGAAAAGCACGGGATGCACTGTGAGCTCCTCTTTCATAGTAATCCTGGTAGATGGGGTGGGAATAGCACCTGAGGGCCCTGTGGAGCCGATGAGATCCAATTCCAGATTTTTCAAAAGTGTCCTTCCAGGAGCTCCGAGTCCCATTCCCTTCGAAGGAGTGGGTGTTCCTACGAGGGCCCACCTGAATGTTCCTGGCCTTCCCCAAAGCGCAACTGGCCATGTCTCAATTCTTACAGGCACCAATGCAGCGAAAGTCCTGGGAAGGCATGTTCCGGGATTCCCAACCCCCTCCCTCAAAAAACTTCTCGCTAGATGGAACCTTTTTTCCGGAGCCAAAGCTCTGGGATTGAAGGTCTTGTATGCGAACGCTTTCATACCCCTCCATCCAGCGATTGTCAAAAGGAGACTCAGGGGTGCCATGGCCTTAGCAGCTGAGATGGCCGGTCAGTGCCTTTTGGACGTAAGGGATATAGAGGGAGAAAGAGCCCTCCACCACGAGTTCACAAACTCCGAGCTCATCAAAAGGGGGGAAAAGCTCCCTCTCTGGACACCGAGACAGGCTGGAAGGATCCTCGCCACCATATCCAGAGATTTTCATCTGGTCCTTTACGAATATTCCCTGACGGACCTGGCAGGTCATATGCAGGATGTTAGAGAGGCTGCAGCTCAGCTCCAGAGGGTCGAAGAGTTCATAGAAGGGGTCCTCGAGGGGCTAGACCCGAGTTTATCCCATCTTCTCGTGTGCAGCGATCATGGCAACCTAGAGGATCTGTCGGTCAAGACTCACACGAGAAATCCCGTTCCCACCTTGATCTGGGGCCCAAAGGTTAAGGAGATGGCGGCCTCCATTGAGGGCATAGAGGACATTGCGCCAGCAGTGATGGCCGTCCTGGAGGAAGAAGCCCCACCAGAGGCGAACCCCCAGATCGGGCGAGAGATCCCATGAGCAAGAGGAACTTCTTTCTGGCCTCAGTCTCGGGGGGGCTCACTGCCCTTTCCTTTCCCCACTGGAACGTGTGGCCGTTAGCGTGGGTGGGGTTGGTGCCTCTTCTCTGTGAAGCTCGAGGGATGAGGCCCAGGGAGGCACTGTTGGCTGGATGGGCTGCGGGAGCGGTCCATTTCGGAGTTCTCCTTTACTGGCTCACTGACACCATGCAGGTCTACGGGAGGCTCCCCCTCCTTGTGGCAGTGGGGGTCATGGTGCTTTTGGTCCTGTATTTGGCTGGATTCTGGGCCCTTTTCCTTTGGGGCCTCGTTGTATTGAGGACCGCAGGCGCTCATTCCATTTGGCTAGCTCCCATTTTATGGACCCTCACCGAGGCGCTGAGGAGCGTCCTTTTCACGGGATTCCCTTGGGCCCTTCTCGGCTACTCCCAGTGGAAACTAGTTCCGTTGATTCAGATCGCTGACATAACAGGCATCCATGGGGTTGGATTCTTGCTTCTTGGAGCAAATTCAACAATCTCCCACCTCATTGTGTCCTTGGGCGAGAGAAGGAAAAGGCTTCCTTCTCTCGGTGGGACTCTTATAGCGGGTCTTCTGGTCTCGGCGGTCTGGTATTATGGGGAGTGGAGGATTTCCCAAATCGAGGATCTCTCTCGGGTTTCTCCCAAACTCAAGGTGGGGATAGTGCAGGGGAACATGGAACAGTCCATGAAGTGGGACCCAAGGGTTCAGGAGGCAACCCTCTCCCTTTACCTGGAAGAGACCAGGAGGCTCGCCTTGGAGAAGGGAGCGAAGCTGGTAGTGTGGCCTGAGACGGCTTTGCCTTTTTTCTTCCAGAAGGAAGGGCCATTGAGGGAGAGGCTTTTGGAGGCGACATCCGTATTGGATGCGGACATAGTTTTTGGAGCACCCGCATTCGGTGTGAAGAGGGGGCAGACGGTTTTTTACAACAGAGCTTATCTCTTGGGCTCTGGAGGGGAGATCTTGGGCTTTTACGACAAGACACATCTCGTCCCCTTCGGAGAATATCTCCCATTGAGAGAGCTCTTTCCCTTTATCAGGGGCCTCATCACGGCCATAGGGGATTTCTCTCCAGGAGAGAGCCTCGGATGGCTCGGCTCCTCGACCGGGGCGAAATTGGGCGTGACCATATGCTTCGAGAGCATCTTTCCTGATATCTTCCGAGAGGAGGCTAGACTCGGAGCTGACCTGTTCGTGAATCTGACCAATGATGCCTGGTTTGGAGAGACTGCGGCCCCTTATCAGCACCTTTCCATGCTGGCAATGAGAGCTGTGGAGAACAGGAGATGGATCGTGAGGGCCGCCAATACTGGGATTAGCGCCACCATAGACCCTTGTGGAAGGGTGAGATCCGCAAGCCCCCTCTTCCAAAGGGCGACCATCATTGACCTTGTGGATCTCATGGATGTAAACTCGTTCTACAGCGTCCATGGAGAGAGCTTGCCTTGGGCTTGCTGCGCGACGCTTGTGGCCGTGGGCCTAGGAGCCCTGGCAAGGAGCAAGAGAAGGAGGAAAAATGCTCTCGCCAGAATGGAAGGAGAGACTCGAAAGGATTAGGGAAAAACTGGAACTCCTGCGAGGTCATCTTTGATCTGGATGGCAAGGAGAAAAGGCTCCTGGAGTTGGACACTCAGTTAGCGGATCCCCACTTCTGGGATGACCTCCAAAAAGCGAGGGAGGCTAGCAGAACGCGCTCCCAGATTCTGAGAGTCACCGAGCCTTGGAAGAAACTGTGGAAGGAGGCGGAGGAGGTCTCCGTGTTGATAGAGCTCGTGGAGGAACAGGAGGATCAGGAGACCGAGGCCGAGATAGCCAAGAGGGTCAAATCCCTGGCCAAGGAGCTCCAGGAGTTGGAGCTGAGACAGGCCTTAAATGGCGAGTACGATGCCGGGAATGCCATCGTAGCCATTCACCCAGGGGCAGGAGGCACAGAGGCCCAGGACTGGGCTGAGATGCTCCTCAGGATGTATTTACGGTGGGCTGAGAGAAAGGGGTTCGAGGCGGATATATTGGATTACCTGGAAGGGGATGAGGCCGGGATAAAGAGCGTCACCTTCATGCTGAAAGGGGACTACGCTTATGGCTACATGAAGGGGGAGGTCGGGATCCACCGGTTGGTGAGGATATCCCCCTTCGATGCCAGCAAAAGGAGGCACACCTCTTTCGCCTCGGTTTTCGTCTATCCGGAGGTGGAGGAGGTGGAAGTGGAAATAGACGAAAAGGATCTTCGCATAGACACTTACCGCTCCTCAGGGGCGGGGGGCCAGCACGTGAACAAGACGGACTCGGCAGTGAGGATAACTCACATCCCCACAGGCATAGTTGTTCAGTGCCAGAACGAGAGGTCCCAGCTTCGCAATCGCGCCATGGCCATGACAATCTTGAGGGCCAGACTTTACGAGTATTACAAGCAGCAACAGGCTCAGAAAATGGAAGAGCTTCACGATGGCAAGAAGGAGATCGCCTGGGGAAGCCAGATAAGGTCCTACGTGCTCCAACCCTATAGGCTGGTCAAAGACCACAGAACGGGTCTGGAAATAGGGAACGTGGAAGCAGTCCTCGACGGAGAGATAGACCCCTTCATCGAAGCCTATCTCCTCAAGACCATATCCCAGGGCAGCTGAGACAGGGAGGTCAGAAAAAAGTTTGGCTGGAATTTCAGTAATGAAACCTTTTGAGATCTCATTTCGTCTAAAAAGTGGGAGTGAATGGACACCTCATGGCCCGGAGGAGGTGCGAAATGAACCCAGCCCTCATAGAAGAGAGAATGATGATCCTGGATGAAGCCGATGAGCTCCCTGAGGAGGAGTTCTCAGAGCCTCTTCCCCTGGAGGAAGGAGAGCCCGCCCCCTCCTCTTACACCCTCCAGCAGTACATGAGGGAGGTCAACTCCCTCCCCCTGCTCAGACACGAGGAGACGGTGGAACTTTTCAAATCCTTGGAGGAGAAGATGGAGGCTCTGGCCAGCTTGGATCCAGGGGACCCTGAGTTTTCTTCCCGGAGAATGAGGCTCGAGAGGGAGCTTTCCCAGGTGAAGGAGAGGATTATAACAACAAACTTGAGGCTCGTGGTGTTCCTAGCTAATCGCTATCAGGGCAGAGGCCTCTCCATACAGGATCTGGTTCAGGAGGGGAATATAGGTCTCATAAGGGCTGTCGAAAAATTCGACTACAGGATGGGATATAGGTTCAGCACCTATGCCACTTGGTGGATCAGGCAAGCCATGCTGAGGGCGATCCAACAGTCGGGAAGACTCATCAGGATCCCAACTCATATGCTCGAGAAGTACCAGCAGCACGTGCGATCAACTGAAAAAGACTTGTCCAATCCAGAAGGCGACGATCAGTGGGAAGAGGAAAGCGACTTCAAGGAAGATTCCGAGATGGTCATCCTGAGAGAGGTCATGAGGGAACCTTTATCCCTCGATGCGCCCATGACCGATGATGGTCTGGATTTGCAGGAGGTGACAAAGGACGAAAATCAGCCGCTTCCCGACGAGAGCCTGATAAAGGAGGACCTTTGGAAAAGGATAAGGGAGGGGATGAGGACGCTTTCCCTCAGGGAGGAAGTGATCCTGAGGCTGAGGTACGGGATAGATCTCGACAACGCCCACACTCTGGAAGAGGTTGGAAGGCTCTTCGGCCTGACCAAGGAGAGGATAAGGCAAATAGAGGCCAGGGCCCTGCGAAAATTGGGATCTATGGCAAATTAGAGTGGACCTGGCGCTAGTGGGAAGAGGTTGGGGACCAATGCCAGAGGAGGATCGGGAGAGAGATGCAGGGGGCGACGGAGGAGCGGCTCCCTTCTCGGATCTTCCTTTGGTTTGCCCCCTTGTCTATTCCAGCGGGAGAGGCGAATAACTTCATTGGGGGATTTGCTCCCCAACTTTTGAAATGCGGGCCAGCTGCCAACCGAGGAATTTGGTGGAGACCTATTCCGTTCGTGGCCCTCTAGGGGCTTACGGCTCGTAACCCATTTGTCAAACCCGGGCCTTGCCCGCCGGGCGTGCGGAGCCCGCCGGTCCGGGGGGTGGTCCACGCGAGGTCACGGGCCTTGCGGGGGGAAGGCCGCGAGATAACGCGAAGGATGGTTTTCCCGGAGGGATGCGCTCTGCGCGTCCGCAATTGCGGGCCGGACGTAGGCCGGGGCAGGCCATTTCAACCGGGTGCCTAGGCGAAGGGTCGGTGGCCGAACGGGGATGGAGCGTCGGTGGGATGTTCGCATTCATTGCCGGGCGTGCAGAGCCCGCCCCTCCGAGACGTGGTCCACGCGAGGTCACGGGCCTTGCAGGCAAAGGCCCTAAGATGACGCGTAAGGTTGGTTTGGCGGAGGGATGCGCTCTGCGCGTCCGGAAATGGGGGCCACCCGCATACCCGAAGGTGTCGTGATCACCGGAGAGTAGGCGAACGCCCGATGGCCTTGCGGTGATGGCATGTCGAGAAAACCCTGGGCTTCCCCTGCGGGCGTGCGGAGCCCGCCCCTCCACGGGGGATAGGCCAAAAGGAGAAGGCCTTGCGGGGCAAGGTCCGGTATCATGTAAATGGTAATTTTCTCGGAGGGGCGCACTCTGTGCGCCCGCTTATCAAGGCCGGACACACGCCTGCGCAGCTCCTTGCGCACCCGGGGATAGGATGCCTCCAGGGGTCGGTACTCCCAAGAAGCAGGCCTAAGGGGGATGAGATATCGGTCAAAGTTGGGCACTGCTTTACGGGCGTGCGGAGCCCGCCCCTCCGACGGGTGAGCGTTCCAGGCGAAGATGGCCTGGCGGGGAAAGCCCCGCAAACGACCCGATGGGTGATTTTCTCGGAGGGGCGCGGTCTCCGCGCCCGC
>Ga0197142_1003177_pt1 | contig 13929 bp, 7 predicted proteins | sample GBS60_MetaG_FD_148614 | JGI IMG/M metagenome (GOLD analysis project Ga0197142, IMG submission 148614) | Sediment microbial communities from Great Boiling Springs, Gerlach, Nevada, United States - GBS 60_MetaG | ecosystem: Environmental > Aquatic > Thermal springs > Hot (42-90C) > Sediment... | reverse complement strand
GGCCGTTCATTATACACCGGAATGACCACGGAAAGCAGGAAATCCTGAGGCAGGTTGAAAAAGCCCAGTCGTTGGGCCGCCCAGGGGCCCAGCCACTGGATGACCTTCGCCGGCTGCGGCGAAACGAGGTTTTCTACCACAGCCCCGCAAAGGGGACATTGGGGTTCCAGGACGCTGTTTTCCGTGGCCTGCGCGGACGACGGATGGTTCGGTTTCTCTGGAATGTACAGGGATTTATCCATATCCATAGGCGAATTTACTGTTTCTATAATACTTTAGCCGATCGAAAAGGGCCGATGTGTCATTCCTGCGGAAGCAGCAGTCCAGTTTATTCCCGCGAAAGAGGGAACCGAGCGACTCCGGACTTCTTTTCTGGATTCCCGCTTGCGCGGGAATGACACCCCTCAGTCGGCTTCGGCTCCGCCTTAGACAGCCTGTCCCGCAAGGGGAAAAGGGAGGAAGCTCCGATTCGGCTAAAATGTTACCTGTTTCTTTGCTGGGAGAGGAAAAACATGATCGAATGTATCTGTTTCCTGCGAAACAGCTTCCGATTCCGGCAGTCCCAGAATGTGGGCCAACGGGCGCAGGACTTGGTCCCATTGGTGGTAAGTTTCGACGAAGCGGCGTCCCGCCTGGCCTAGGGCGGCCCGCCGGCCCGGATCGGCCCACAGCCGACACAGCTTTTCCGCCCAATCGGCCGGTTCGGCGGCCGATTCCGCATGGACCCCTGGTTGCACCGCCAAACCTTCCAGGGCCTGTGGCGTGGCTAACACCGCTTTGCCCATCGCCATGCCTTCTAGCACCTTGTTCTGGATGCCCCTGGCCACCCGCAGCGGCACAACCACCACTTCCGCCTGGGCCAAATAGGGCCGAACATCTGGCACCGGCCCCACCAGCCGAAAACCCGGCGTCTGCCCGGCCAACCGATACACCGCCCCGGTCGGATTGCTGCCCACCACCACCAACTCCCCGTCCGGACGCCTTCGGCGAACCAGAGGCCAAACCTCCTGGCAAAACCACGCTACCCCGTCGATATTCGCCTGGTAGTCCAATGCGCCGACGAACACACACCGGGCCTGGCCCTCGGAGGGTATCCCTGCTGGGCTATGAACATCGGCGGCCCGTGGGCTGTGAACATCGGCGTCCCATCCCCCTGGCATGTGGGACTCCGGCGTCGCTCTGCCGGCAGCCTGGGCTTCCGGAATCGATCTGCCTAGGGGCCGGTTTGGCCCGGGAGCCTCGCAAACCGGAGGGGCCGATATACCGGCTCTCAGGCCTTCCGGCATCCCACTAGATGAGGGCCGGTTCGCCTCTTGGGCTTCGCATACCGGCGGCGACGAAAAATCCGGTCGAAAATATTCGGTATCCACGCCGTTGATGACCACCTGGATGTTGGCCTCCGGCGCAATTTGGCGGTACAGGGCGGCTTCGTGCGGTCCGGTCAGTAGCACGGCGTCAGCCCGTTGGCCGATCCACCGCTCTAGCTGTCGGAGCCGATGGCCCTCCTGTTCATAGGCCCATCGTCGCCATCCCCGGCTCAGGCGGGCGTAGTCGAACCATTTTTGGCTATCCACATCCACAAGATCGACCACGGTGCGCACATTTTCCAGGCCGGGCAGGTCCAGATATTGGGCCATACTGGAACAAAAGACCATGACGGCATTCGGCCGATGCTGCCGAAGCCACTCTCGCAGTTGCCGCCGAAGGCGGCCCGAAGCAAAGAGGCCTTCGGTAGCGGTTTTGCCGCGGGCAAACGACCAGGCTGCCCGAAGCCATCGGCTGTATCGCCCCCACCGTGCCCAGCCGATCCAACAGCATCGCTCACGGAGCGTCTGAAGGGCTTCATCCGACGGCAGCTTTTCGCTCAAGAAGGCCAAAGCCACCTCCGCACGCCTGGCCAAAAAATCCAAGATATGAAACGACCGAATCCGGTCTCCCCGGTTGGGCGGATAGGGAATCCGGTGGACCAAAAAGAGCACCGTTGGCCGATTGCTGCCGGTCATCGGGCCAGGGCCTCCTCAGCCGGTTTGATTATGGTTCCGGATGGTGGGACCAAATCGGCCATCCGGGCCCGTTCGACCTCCGGCCCCTTCTGGCGTGTATATTGTTCTACGACCTCGCTGAGCGGGGCAAACATGAATTCATCCAGCACGGCTTCCAACCGGCGGGCGGTGGCCGGAAGATTCCAGTAATGGCGAAATCGGGTCGCCACGGAGCCGGGCAATCGGGGCTGATGCGGGTCCAGTTCCCATGGATGCAGATAAAACACAAAAGGCCGGCCCTGCCGACGGATGGCTCGCAAAAGCCACAGCGTCAGCCCCAGCGGATAAAGCCGAAAGTAGCCCCCCCCGCCACATGGCACCGCCATCCTCCCTACCCGATATACCGCCGGCGGAAACTCCCAGATCGGCCCCGAAGGCGTCTCCACCCGGCAAATCCCCACCGGCCAGCCCGGCGCCCCATACCGATCATGCCGAATCGGAAACACACTGGAATCGTACTGAAACCCTTCCTGGACCAATATCTCCAACGCCCACCAGGAGGCCGGAGTCACCGAAAAACTGGGCGCCCGGTAACACCGGATCGGTTGGCCTGCCAGATGGGCTAGCAAATCTCTGGTTCGCCGGAGGTCATCTCGAAATCCGTCGGGCGATTGGCGGTAGATACGCTGATGCCAAAATCCATGAGCGCCCAGTTCATGACCCTCGTCCTGGATTCGGCGCACTAGATCGGGCCAGTGCTGGCCCACCCAACCAAGCACAAAAAAAGTACCCCTGACCCGACGACGCCGGAAAATACTCAACAAAAGTTCCGTATTTTCTTTTACCCGGCTCGGATAATCGGCCCATTGCCGACGATCAATCCAGTGCTCGAACGCGCTGACCTGATAGTAGTCCTCCACATCCACAGTCAACGCATTGGGCGTCTGAGGGTCCAAGGCCGTGTTTTGCCCGCCGGAAGAGAAAAGAAACATAGTTCTCTATGAAACCGCCCCCCTTGCTGTCTCCCAGGCTGTGCCCGTAACCGCCCCCGCCGTGCCGCAAGGGGTGCCTCTCATCGGCCCCCGCCGTGTCTCTTTCCAGGAAGCCGCCATTGCCTCTGGTTGCAGCGCCCCCTTGAATAGACTTTTGGGTAACACTTTAGGCGAATGAAACGGAACGAGGGGGCCTTCCTGCGCAGACAGGAATCCCGTGTTTTTTGTGCATCCCCCTCACCCGGCTTCGCTTCGCTCCGCCGGCCTTTCCCGCCGAGGAAGAGGCAGCTTGCGTCATTCGGCTAAAATATTACGGAACCTCTGAATAATTCAACGTGGACAAAAGGGAAGTATTTCGGGAGATTTTTCAGAAAACCCCATATATTGAGCTGCTGTCAATGCTAGCATACAATCCATTGGAAGTACCTTGGGCAACCTCAGAGGCCGACAACATAACCAAAAGGCCACCTAGTTCACTATATTTTCAGGATTTTTCAGAGGTTCCTTACACCTTTGGGCATTTCCGGCTAACTCAACGGGACGGTTGGCTGTGGGGCATGGGTTTTTCGAGCGCCGTTGCCGCTGGCCGATAGGGTAACCAGCTTTGGCAGCAGTTCCGGAGGAAACGTGGTAGGCACGCCGGCCGGAGAAGCAACAGGTTTGGGTTCAAGTGGGCCGGTTTCGACCGCTTTTTCTGCCGCCTCTGTGGGAAGGTGCACCTCCCGGTACAGGCCCAGCTTTTTGGCCATCCACATCCCCGAAAACCCCAAAAGCCGGAACGCCGTGCACAAAAGAATCTTCAAGTCCAGCTTCCAATTGGCGGTCCGAATGTATTCCAAATCCAACACCAGTTTTTTTCGCACATTATCGATATCCGTATCGGGCGGCAGATTGATCTGGGCCAGCCCCGTGATGCCCGGCGGCACCATATACCGCTTCATATACCCCGGCACTTCCTGGGCCAAATATTCGGTAAATTCCGGGCGTTCCGGCCTGGGGCCGATCAGCGCCATGTGCCCCATCAGTACGTTGAAAAGCTGCGGCAATTCGTCCAGGTGCACTGCCCGAAGCAGTTTGCCGAACTTGGTGATCCGCGGATCGTTCGGCGCGGTCCAGACCGGCCCGGTCAGGGCCTCGGCGTTATGGATCATGGTGCGGATTTTGTACAGCGTAAACACCCGGCCGTTTTTCCCTACCCGCTTTTGCCGATAGATGCCCGGCCCATACGACGTCAGCCGAACAAAAAACACCAAGACCAAAATAATCGGGATGGCCGGCACTAGCAGAATGGCTGCTCCGATCCGGTTCAGCCACCCCACCCACTGGAAATACCGTTCTACTACTTCCCCGTCGGCAGGCGGCGGCACCGGGGGGATCTGATACTCAGGTTCGCATTTACGGGAAAAGAGACCCATCAACCTATCTCCTCCGGCCATATCCCCGGCGCAGAAGAACTTGCCGAGACCCCCTCAGCCTTTACCCCCTTGGAAAGTTTTCTTGTCTCGGACAAGCTATCTGAGCTTACTTTTTAGGTAACATTTTAGCCGAATGAAGCTTGCCTGGAGGGACCTGCTTGTCAGGTCCGCCTATTCGCCTCTCCCCTGGCGGGAGAGGCCGGCTGAGCCGGAGGCTCAGCCGGGTGAGGGGGCGTCCGGGATTGCGGACCCCCGGCCCGCATAGGAAAGCGGACGAGACGTCCGTCCTCCCGGATTTTCCCCTTCACCCTACACTATCCCGCAAAAGGGGCGGAGGATAAGCCTGGACTGCTGCTTCCGCAGCAGTGACACATCGCCGTCCTCCATTCGGCTAAACTGTTACACTTTTTTTAGCCTACTTAGAGAAGCAGAAGAAATCAAGCAATCGACATGGGGCCCAGGCGGAATTTTAAGCTCCTTAAAAGCGGGGTATTATGCCCCCAGTCTGTTGGGATTAAAACTCCCCGGTTCCACATTCCCCGCTGCTGGGCATTGCCATTACCCGCAGCACGGTCAATTCACTCCGGTTCATTCGTTACCCCGGTCAGTCGATCCGTTCCACCTGGAAGTCAGCAATTTCGATGGAGGCCCCTTTTTGCAAAAACTGCACTGCCACCAAAAGCCGATCCTGACCTCGACGCCGAATCACCACCCCCTCCAGCCCTACCAACGGCCCGCTGCGTATCCGGACCCGATCGCCCGCTTCTAGCCGGGCCTCCGGCGTCAGCGGCAACCCACTTTGAATCAATCGCCAAATCTGCCGAAGATCGTGGACCAGTTCCCCTTCGTCGGGCACTTCCAAACACCGGCTTACACACCCGGTCGTCATGGCCTGGTACCGGTCCATTTCCGTACCGAGCAAAAACACGTAGCCGGGGAAAAGCGGCATCCAGACGCTTCTGGCCCGCCCAGCCGGAGACCGATACCGTCGGCAAACCAGCGGGCAATAATGCCACAGGCCCATTCGCCGAAGCCGACGCACCAACTCCTTCTCCCGACGAGGCAACGTGTAAAATGCCCACCATCGGGTATCGAGCCGTTCGGCCAGCCGAGGGGCCTCCAAAAGGTCCTCCGGAAAGCAGTCCGGTTCCCGGGGCAAAATGGGCATCCTACACCCCTTCGTTCCTCGTGTCACCACTCGCTCAAGCATCGGCGGTGCGTCATTCCTGCGCAAGCAGGAATCCAGAGCCTTTTTGTGTCCGCTCCCGTGTCCTTCACGCCCCTCATTGTGCCATTCCTGCGCAAGCAGGAATCCAGGACCCCGCCTCTCCGTTGGCGGTCGAGAGGCCGGCCTGCGAAGCAGGGCGGGTGAGGGAGCACAACATGCCATTCCCCCACAAGCAGCAAGGTGTCATTCCTGCGTAAGCAGCAATCCAGTACCCTGCCTCTCCCTTGGCCGTCTAGAGGCCGGCCTGCGAAGCAGGGCGGGTGAGGGAGCACAACATGCCATTCCCCCACAAGCAGCAAGGTGTCATTCCTGCGTAAGCAGCAATCCAGGCCTTGTTCCCGCGTAAGCGGCAATCCAAGCATATGGAGTTCTTCTCCTTATGGATTCCCACTTTCGTGGAATGACCCAGAAGCAGGCACGGGGAAGCCTGGATTCCCGCTTTCGCGGGAATGACAATGAGTGCGCCTCTCGCGCCGTCCTCCGCAGTCCTTCCGCGCAGACTCCGTTCCTGTCGGTGGCATCGGTCAGGTTGCAAAACCACCGGGCATCTTCGGTACGGTCGAAACGATCCGGCCCTCCAGGCCTTGTTCTCCTTTCTCTGTAACACTTCAGCCGAATGAAGAAACCCTGTTTTTCCCCTCGCCCCCGGCGGGACAGTATAAGGTAAAGGGGAAACACGGGGCCAGTCGTCTTCTATTTTCCCCCTCACCCTGCCTGGCCTTTGGCCAGGCAGGCCTCTCGACAGCCAGGGGAGAGGCGATTTGGTTCATTAGGCTAAAATGTACCATTTATCTCTATTGTTGTCGTTTTTGGGTTCTGGTGGCTAGCAATGGGTCTTTCAACTGGTATTCCCAAAAGGGGCTAGGAACGTTCCTAGCTACAAATCTGCCGTAACCTTATGGAAAATAAATAGTTGAGATTTTTCCCGGGCCAAACGTTTTCCGGTCTTCCCAATGGGTTGTCAGGCCGAGTCGCCAAATCGCAACAGCCGGGTTGCCCAATCGCCTCATCCCGCCCTACCCGCTCTGGGAGGTAGCAGTCGCCGTGATCCCCTCATCCAGAGGGGATAAATAGACCGGCTTACGTTAACCCCCTAGGAGAGGCTCTCTGGGCTTTCTCGGCCTGTCTCGGAGCCGGTTGCGTTGTGGCCTCCGAACTACACTGCTTGCGATGCATCTGTGTCGGCCCACTACCTATTGTGGCCCAGACAGGATAACGCAACCGGCTCCCTGTCTCGACCGACTGGGCTACCCCCACTCTCTGGCCTTTGCCAGCCTGCTTCCCTCCCTAAATGTAGGTTATCCCCCACGAAAAGGTTGGCAGGGGGCCGCTTTTGCCGCCCAAAAGGGCGGTTATTGATCCCCCCTGAAGAGTGTTTCCCCCACTAAAGGGGTAAATTTCGGAATCTGTTAAATTTTCTGAAAAATGCTTAACGTCACCATTTAGCCGTATGAAGTATGCCTTGGTTTTTTGTAACACTTTGGCCGAATGAAGCAACTTGCCGCTGTCCTGGCGGGAGCGGCCGGCGAGGCGAAGCCGAAGCCGGGTGAGGGGGAGAAAATAAGGCGGCGGGCCACTTATTCTTTTCCACCCTCACCCTAACCCTCTCTCGCCGGGGGAGAGAGAGGGTTAGGGTGTGACACCAGGTCTCTCCAGGGGCGTCTTTGTTCGGCTAAAATGTTACCCCCGTACTTTACTATTGGACATGTCCTGGGTATGATTAATGGCCTATCCTCAACTTACCGTCCGCCTCTCCGAGGCTGTCCCGAAAATCCGTTTTGCCCTATCCGAGCGGTTCCAGCCTGGCGCCAGAGGATATGGAACCCCCCTGTTTTTGTGAGGTGGTAACACATTAGCCGAATGAAGCAACTTGCCGCTGCCCTGGCGGGAGCGGCCGTCCAGGAGCCGCCTGGCGGGGGGTGGGGGCTTGGCTCGTACCCACACGTCTCGTCTGCCTTGTATCACCTCTCCCCTGGCGGGAGAGGCCAGAAGCCTGGATTCCTGCTTACGCAGCAGTGGCACATTGGCCCCCTTGATTCGGCTAAAATGTTATGTAAGGTTTTAGCAACTGGATGGGGAACTTTGATTGGTTGCCAAACCCAGATTTGGCAATTTCGGGACAGCCTCTCAGTTCGACTTTTGCCATTTTGGGGTCCCCGGCATCGGGGCCATGGCCTAACTCTTTGTGAATTTGGGAGTTAGGAAAATGCATGAACAAATGTGGTATGGATTGTAACTTTCGATAACACAAAGAGTTACGCAAATTGGCAAAAGTCGAGCTCAGACGTTGTTATATCTCCAAGGCGGTCCCCCGGGTCAGCGGCATGGTTAGGATAATTCCAAACAGCCCAATAAATCCACGACATGCCGGAAATGGTTGGATTACGGGCAACCCCGAAAATGAAGGGATTTCGCACATTGAGACCACTTTTGCAATGAGGTGGATCTATTTATCTTGACTGTATCCCCCCGGGCCCAAAGACCACAATCTGTGGTGTTCGAGCTGATTTTACCCCTACAAGTCGTAGGGGCCTGGGCGGGTGGATACAGTCAAATTATTGATCTTCGCACAACGTAGAGACAGCTAAACCCCTTGGTTGTCAGCCACCTAGAGGTCACTGGGTTTTGCGAAGATGACTAGGACCAGCTACAGGACCGCTTGGCTGTGAAATATGTGATTATTATTCCGGATGGTTGCGCGGATGAGGCGCAAGAGACGTTGGGCGGACGGACGCCTCTAGAAGCGGCCCACACGCCGGCGATGGACCAAGTGGCGGCGGAGGGGAGGGTGCTACGTGCCAACCATACCCCGGCCCATTTGCCGCCCGGGTCCGACATCGCCTGCATGAGCCTCCTAGGTTATAATCCCCTGGAGTACTACACCGGTCGGGCGCCGTTGGAGGCTGCCGCTCAGGGAATCCAGCTTGGGCCGTATGATTGGGCCATCCGGTGCAATCTGGTTACCATCGAAGACCAGGTGATGCGATCCTTCACGGCCGGGCAGATTAGTTCTGCGGAGGCGGCCGAACTGATGGCCGCCGCACAGGAAAAGCTCGGTTCCGAACGCATCCGGTTTTATCCGGGGGTGGGGTACCGGAATCTGGTGATTTATCGTGGTTGGCCGGAGGAACCGCCGCCCTTTTCGGCTGATACCCGCACTACCCCGCCACATGATCTAACCGACCAAAGCGTGTTGGACCATTATCCGCGGGGACCGGGCAGTGATCTGCTCAACCAACTGATGACCGATAGCATCGGCGTGTTTGCCGAGCATCCGGTCAACCTGGCCCGCCAGGCGGCGGGCAAACTGCCGGCCACCAACATTTGGCTCTGGGGCCTGGGGCAGGCGCCGAAACTGCTCCCCTTTGCCGACCGATACGGCATCCAAGGGGCAATCATCACTGCGGTCGATTTATTACGGGGCCTGGGGGCGCTGGTGGGTTGGCGGCGGATCGACGTGCCGGGGGCCACTGGCTACCTGGATACCGACTATGCGGCCAAAGGCCGGCATGCCATCCAGGCCCTCCAGCAGGTCGATCTGGTCTGTGTGCACATTGAGGCCCCCGACGAGGCCTCCCACGAAGGCCGTTTGGAGGCTAAAATACAGGCCTTGGAAGCCATCGACCAACATATTGTCGGCCCCATCTACCAGACCTTGCAGAAGCTGGGGGAGTATCGGATCATGATCTTGCCGGATCATCCGACGCCGCTTCGGCTCAAGACGCATGCGCACGGCGATGTGCCGGTGGCCCTGGCCGGTTCGGATATTCCTCCGGACCAGGCCTGCCGATACGATGAAGCCACCGCAGCCCGGTCGGCCCAATACTTCCCCGAAGGCTGGAAACTGATGGACTTCTTCCTGGGCCGATCGGCCTAAAAGAGATGTGGAACCTCTGAAAAATCCTGAAAATATAGTGAACTATATGGACTTTTGTGTATGTCATCGATCTCGGAGGTTAGTGGGTCCAGCTACAACGTATGGGATGCTAGCATTGACAGCAGCGCAAGATATGGGGTTTCCGGAAAAATCTCCTGAAATACTTCTTTTTTGTCCACTTCGAATTATTCAGAGGTTCCATGTAACATTTTGGCCGAATGAAGATGCCCTTGGAAGCACCTGCTTGTCAGGTCCGACTACCGGTCTCTCCCCTGGCGGGAGAGGCCGGCCAACCATCGGTTGACCGGGTGAAGGGGAGAAAAGAAGACAGATGTCCAGTTTCATCTTACCCTAACCCTCCCGACGGCCTGAGGAGAGGGGAAAAGAGGTCCTCCCTTCGGCGAAAAAGTTACAAAAGTCGTAACTTTTTAGCCAAGGAAGGGCCACGACGTGTCACTGCTGCGTAAGCAGCAGTCTAGACGCCTTTTGCCACCCAAATCCCCCTCACCCGGCTGGCCTTTTGCCAGGCCGCCCTCTCCCGCCAGGGGAGAGGCGAGATGCCTCATTCGGCTAAAGTGTTACCAAAAGTCCAAAACTTTCGAGAACACTTCCGCCAAACGAAGTGGTCCTAGCGCTTTGCTCGCCCACAGGGGCGAGGGGTTAGCCAGTGCCTTCGACGGTAACATAGTCCAACAACCTTCAATTTCCCTTTCCGTTTAGTAGAGATAATTTGTTCAAGGAGCATCTGTTCATGTCGGTGATTGTGCAAAAGTTTGGGGGGACCAGTGTGGCCGACAGCGCCAAAATTCTGGCGGCTGCCCGAAAGGCCATCCAGGCCAAGCGGGAAGGCCATGATGTGGTGGTGGTCGTCAGCGCCATGGGGCATACGACCGATATGCTCATTGATTTGGCCAAACAGATTACCGATTCGCCCTCTCCGCGAGAAATGGACATGCTGCTTTCGACGGGCGAGCAGGTCAGTGTGGCGCTGATGGCGATGGCGGTGCATCGGCTGGGCTACGAGGCCGTCAGCTTCACCGGCGCCCAGATCGGCATTGTGACCGACAGCACCCACACGAAGGCCCGGATTCGGTCGATTTCGACGGATCGGCTCAAGAAGGCGTTCAAAGAGGACAAGATCGTCATTGCCGCCGGTTTCCAGGGGGTGGACGAGCAGGGCAATATCACCACGTTGGGCCGAGGAGGCAGCGATACGACGGCCGTGGCCTTGGCCGCCGTCTTGGGAGCCGAACGATGTGAAATCTATACCGACGTGGAGGGCGTTTATACGACAGATCCTCGTATCGTGCCGGAAGCCCGTCTGCTCAAACAGATTAGCTACGAGGAAATGTTGGAGTTGGCCAGCGCCGGCGCAGCAGTCATGCATAACCGATCCATCGAGTTTGGCAAGAAGTTTTTGGTGCCCATCTATGTCCGGAGCAGCATGACGGATTCGCCCGGCACGTTGATCACCACGGAACCGGAAAGCCTGGCCCAGCCGGTCTGCGGCGCCGCCATGGTCAAAAATGAAGCCCGCATCACGGTGCAGAAGGTGCCGGATCGGCCTGGAGCGGCCATGACGCTGTTTTCCCGTATCGCCGCCAAGAATATCCCGACCGATATGATCGTGCAGAACGTGGCCGAAAACGGAGAAGCGGATATTTCGTTCACCGTCTTCCGGGACGACCTGCCCGGAGCGCTCCGAGCAGTGGCCGAAGCGGTCCAGGAGCTGGGCGCCGGCGGCTATACCTACGATGAAAACGTCTCGAAGATTTCGATCGTCGGCATGGGGATGGCTCAGCAACCGGGGGTGGCCCAGAAAATGTTTGCCGCCCTGGCCGACCGAGGTATTAATATCCTTATGATCAGTACCAGCGAGATCAAGATTTCCACGGTCGTAGAACGGGATCGGGCTGAAGAAGCCCTTCGTGCGGTGCATGAGGTGTTTCGCCTGGATGAGCCGCCTGAAAAGCTCAGCCCGGCTCAGCCACCTCCGCATCCCAGCAAAGCCAAAGCGGCGGTCAACTATGCGGCCCGAATGGCGGGTATGGAGGATTTGATCATCACCGGCCTGGACCTGGACGAAAGCCAAGCTCGAGTTACCCTGGTCGGCGTTCCGGATCGGCCCGGTGTGGCCGCCCGCATCTTCGATCATATCGCCCAGGCCGACGTGGTCGTAGATATGATTGTCCAGAGTGTGGGCCGGGAAGGCAAAGCCAACGTTACCTTCACTGTGCCGCATAAACAGTTGGATTCCTGCCTGCGGTCAGCCTCAGCCGTGGCCAAAGCCCTCGGATGCCCGCCGCCTAGCAGCAGCCCCAAAGTGGCTAAACTCTCTCTGAGCGGCGTCGGCATGCGGACGCATACCCTGCTGGTCCGCCGTATGTTCCAATGCTTGGCCGACGCCAAAATCAATGTCGATATGATCTCCACCAGCGAAGTACGATTCCACGTGGTGGTCGATGCCGCACATGGCCGAAAAGCACTCGACGCCCTCAAAAAAGAATTCGCCGACGCCATCGTTTAACAGAACATGTTTTCCTGCTCCGCATGGGAACAAACGCCGGGGCGGCAAGAGAAACACCGTTACCGGAACGGTAACACTTTAGCCGAAGGAGGGGATCGGCTGTGTCATTCCTGCGTAAGCAGGAATCCAGACTGCTTTGGCCCTGCTAAGGTGTTCCTGCTGGGGCCACGGGAACTCGAAGATACTTTCTGGACTGCCGCTTTCGCGGGAATGACACTCCTCAGACGGCTTTGCTTCGCTCAACCGGCCTCTAAATAAGTCCACAAAAACCGGAAGCGGTTGGACTACTGGCACCTCCAAAACCGAAGGTATTTCGCACCCCTGAACACTTTCGCAATTATGTGGACCTATTTAGAGGGTGAAGAAAGAGGCGGGTTGCTTCATTCGGCTAAAATGTTACCGGAAGCGTTTTGGTTGCCCTGTAGCGGCTAGCACAGCGGCCCACAGATCGCCCTCTTCATCCACATAGCGGCGTCGGCCTACGGAAAGTTCCCAGGGCACATGAATAAATGATCCATTAACCAGCCCCACCATCATCCCCGTTTTGCCCGCCATGGCCGCATGCACCGCATGCCGCGCAAATTGATCGCATAAGATGTCATCCTCGCTGGAGGCCGGCACACTCCGGATGATGTAGCTGGGATCGATGTATTTGAGGCTCACTTCGGGGCCGTGCTCGGCAAAATAGGCCGTGATTCGCTCTTTCAGATACAGCCCGATATCTCGGAGTTTCAGGTTGCCCGAAGCGTCCCGCTCCTGGGAAGGGCCGCCCATCAGATCTTGGCCTGCGCCTTCGGCCACCACGATAACGGCGTGTCGCCGGTCCAAGAGCCTCCGGCGTAAAGCCGCCAGGAAGCCCCCCGGTCCTTCCAACACAAAAGGCACCTCGGGGATCAGGGTGAAGTTGACCTCTTGGCTGGCTAAGGTGGCAGCCGCCGCAATGAAACCGGACTGCCGACCCATCAACTTCACCAGGCCGATCCCATACGGGGCGCCTTTGGATTCCACATGGGCGCAGTCTAGCACACGGGCTGCTTCGGCCACCGCGGTAGCAAATCCAAACGAACGTTCACAGTACAAAATATCATTATCGATCGTTTTCGGCACGCCGACCACGGCAATCGGCACCTGGCGGCGCTGGATTTCTTCGAAAATTTTCTGCGCCCCTTGCTGTGTGCCGTCCCCCCCAACGCAAAGCAGAATCTGGATGTTTTGATCGACCAGAAAATCGACCATCACCTTCGGATCCTGCGGCCCCCGGGAACTGCCCAGGATCGTGCCGCCTGTCTGATGGATATGTTCGACCATTTCCAGACTGAGCCGAATCGGCGGATCACCCATAGCCGGATTTAACCCCCGAAACCCATACCGAATGCCCCATACCTCGGGCACCCCATAATTCATGGAAAGTTCCAGAAAAGCGGACCGGATGACATTGTTCAGTCCAGGGCACAATCCGCCGCAGGTAACCAGAGCGGCCCGCACCTGCCGGGGATCAAAAAAAATCTGTTGCCGAGGCCCCGCTTTCTCAAAAAGCAATTCTTCCTCCGGCGGTTGCTCCGGATTCCATTCCAGGGGATGCCGAACATATTGACTCGGATGCACAAACTTCGGCAGTCCATCTCCGGGCCGGCTACTTCGCCGAAGCGGCGAAGGGATTTGGGCCGGCCCTAAGCTCGGCACCGACACGATCCGCGGATTCCCATCCATCGGCCTTTTCCTATTGCCCAAGGGTAAACACACTTTTTATAGGAACCTCTGAAAAATCCTGAAAATATAGTGAACTAGGTGGCCTTTTGGTTATGTTGTCGGCCTCTGAGGTTGCCCAAGGTACCTCCAATGGATTGTATGCTAGCATGGACAGCAGCTCAATATATGGGGTTTTCTGAAAAATCTCCCGAAATACTT
>Ga0197142_1003176_pt1 | contig 13930 bp, 17 predicted proteins | sample GBS60_MetaG_FD_148614 | JGI IMG/M metagenome (GOLD analysis project Ga0197142, IMG submission 148614) | Sediment microbial communities from Great Boiling Springs, Gerlach, Nevada, United States - GBS 60_MetaG | ecosystem: Environmental > Aquatic > Thermal springs > Hot (42-90C) > Sediment... | reverse complement strand
TTCACCATGCTTAGGACAGGTCTTACTCATGTATACTTTGTTATCCCTCTCGAATACCTCTGCATCTAGTATCATGTTACACTCTGGGCATATACTTTGTGTATACCTTATTATCCTACCTTTACCATTGGTACTATTCTTCTCCAACGACTTTATCTGTATCAGATCCATATATATCTAAGTAGAAGAGTATTTCAGGATATAAATAAATATATCCAAAGGAAACATAAGGTGAATTGTATGCTTTAAAAATAATAAATATCTACCGTATGTATGTAATATGGCTATGATAAGTGAGAAGACAAGGAAGGCAATGGAGGCTATAGGTTTAACCAGTTATGAGATGAAGGCTTACATAACACTACTAACCGAAGGTCCGTTGACTGCACAGGAGCTGAGTTCTAGATCCGGAGTACCGTACAGCAAGATATATGAGGTACTGGGAAAGCTAGAGGAGAAGGGTTGGATAGACACAGATGATTCTAGGCCTAGTAGGTTCTACCCCAAGTCTCCAGTTACAGCATTGGAGAGTATGCGCATGCGTATAGAGAGTGAGATGAAGGAGGCTGAGGTTGTTATAATGAATGAACTGATGCCTCTATACAATAGGAGTGGTATAAAGGAGAGGCCAGAGATATGGGTACTCAGAGGATTATACAACATAGTAGCAAAGGTTAAGGAGGTTATGCTAACTAGTGAAAGAGAGTTACTTATAGCACTACCCTCTATAGCGACTAGTATAAGTAAACAGATGCAGCCTATGCTAAGGGAGTTGAGGAACAAGGGTGTAAGAGTCACTATAATAGCAGCAGAGAATACGGACGAGGAGATACTCAAGGGATTGAGTAGAGTAGCAGAGGTTAGACTCAAGGATAGTATGTTCGGAGGGGGTGTTATAAGTGACAGCAGGCAAGTCATACTACTCCTTGCTAGTGAGAGGTCGAGTAACGAGCCTCTCGCTCTACTGGCAGAGCATACTGGTCTAGCAGGGTTCGCAAGGGAGTACTTCAACTATCTATGGCAAGAGGCAAAGAGTATAAAACATCCAGATTAGATATAGTAGGTTTGCATAATCAACGCAATTAATTAATTATTAAATAAACGATGAACATCTACTATATCTATATCTATATTAATGATTAATTGAATAGACGATCGTTGATCATTCTTCTTACCATACCATTTATGACTCCATCATTTATCTTATAGAGTACCATCCTATCTACTCTAAAGGCATTTATAACTCCTATACTCATTAACCTATCTATATGGTACCTTATGGTGCTCTTCCCACTCCTTAGAGTCTCTATCAGCATCTGTAATGTTACATATTCATGTTCAAGTAGCACTGAGAGTATACTCTTACATGTGCTATTCCTTAAACAATCTATGATCTTTGCCTCTAACTCAGATATACATGCTGGGTAATATCTACTCTTCCTAGTTGTACGCACTATCTTTATCCTACCTTCGCTCTCAAGCCTTGAAAGATGGTAAGTCAGTGTACCATACGCTAATCCTGTGATCCTCTTCAGTTCCATGTACCTTATACCAGGCATCTCATTTATTAATCCAAGTATCATTCTTCTATTCTTATTTCCTTCTAGATTTAGCATTATTCAGATTAAGATGTTATGAATATATAAAACATATATACCATTCCCATCTATGATTATCATCTATGGGAATATACAGAGTTATCGATCTACTGTTAATAAAATAATTATATTATAATACTATTATTCTTCTAGTACAATACTAAAATAATTCCACAAAAGTTAATAAGATATTCTTATTTTTATTATATAATGAAGTATACAACATATGTTATAGGTATAGCGGTAGCGGTAGTGCTTGGAGTGGCAGCAACAGTACAAGTATCACAACAGCAACAGCATGGCGGTCATGGTAGTGATAGCATACCAATGCACCCAATAAGCCATGGGCATCAGACTATAGTCATACATATATCAAGTGGAGATCCTGAAGACGCAAGGCATATGATGAACGCTGAGATGGGTGTGAGGATGGCTCAGGCTATGCAACAGCATGGTAAAGATGTCATAGTATTCCTTGACTCATATGGCACCATGCTTGCCCCTAGGAACCCAACAGATGATAAACTTAAGGCACTTAACTCAGATCTACAGCAGTTCGCTATGCAGGGAGGTAGAGTTATAGTATGCCCTCACTGTTATCAAGTACTAGGTAACAAGGCAGAAGATCTAACACCAGGCTTTGAGTGGGCAGGACCAGGTAAGATGGCAAAGGTATGGAGCGGGCATGCTATAGTCATAGACTATTGATACATGAATAATCGCATCACATACCGCATATCTTCTCCCTTTTTTATTCATCTATAATCCGCTTATACTCTAATCATGAGCAATCAGTATACAGTATATGGTAAAGCCTAATATATCAAATATTGTATAAACTGAGTAATGGAGAAGGAAGAGGCTCTATTCATAGAGACCGCTGAGAGAGAGCATATAGAGATGTACCTTAAGGCTATATGGATGCTTAATGAGCGTGGTGAAGAGGCTAAGGTAAGCGTAATAGCAAAACTCCTGAATATAAAACAGCCTAGCGTAGTTCAGATGCTGAGAAAGTTGCATAGAAGGGGATATGTTATATACAGTGATGGCAAGGCCAGACTTACAGATAAGGGCGAACAGATGGGGATGCAGATGGTAAGGAACGCTAGACTCCTTGAGGTACTCATGAAGAACGCACTAAAGATAGACCTCGATGAGGAGATGGTCTGTGGGATGGAGCATCATATGAGCAAGGACTTTGCGGATGCTATATGCACATTACTGAACCATCCAAGGGTATGCCCACACGGCTATGCTATACCAGAGGGTAGATGCTGCAAAGCCGTAAAATAAAGTATTAGTTATGCTCAGAGTCTTGTAAGCTTTAACCTTAGCTCTGCGAGATCCTGCTGTGTGAGTCTTACCCAGTTACCACCGCTCCTCTCTATGACTATATAACCTTGTTTAAGTTCACTAGGATAGACCTTTATGTACGCTCCATCACTCCTCGTGAACTCATACCTCTTCCCAGCAGAGGCTCTATCTATAGCAACTATGAACTCTGTGACATCCTTATTGGTAGGTATAGCCACGCCTCCACCTCCCCCAGTCTGTAGAGTACCTCCTCTAGCTCCTCCCTCATCACTCGCCCTTATCACCCAACCGTTGTTATCTAACTTTGTAACATCTACAGCCATACATCCAACTCTGCAGTAGAAAGTTATAAAGCTTTTCACTTTCATGCTAGAGTTAGGAATAATATTTATTTTGAATAAGAGAATGTATAGATGGAGATGTTAAGGGAGAGGACCTTACTTCTAAGTATAAAAGACCTCTCTGATACTGATACACTGAAGAGGCTTAGAGCAAGGATACTCATACAGATGCAGCCTCCGTATAGATACGATGGCATGCTGGAGTTAAGGGATGATATGCTTGTATATGAGGGCAAGGATATACTTAACAACAATGTTAGACTTGAGTTGATTATACGACTGAAGGATATAACATCTATAAGGTTAGGATACGACGATATATTCACTGGCAAGGATAGCAAGGGCAAGAGCTACCAGATAAAACCTATAAGGATATCATACAGCAAGGAAGGGGTCAACGATACAGTATACATATTCCCAGAGTTCAAGGGATTACTCAGAGCAGGGAGCAGCGAAGAGGTCTACAAGGTACTTATGGATACTATGAAGAGCAGGGTCTAGGTTTAGGTTAAAGATTTATTTATTCATCATACTTCCTATATAGTAAGGGCACGATGATGATACTAGCCCTGCTGAGCATAAGCAGTGATGTAGATCTTGAGTGCTGAGTCGCCCATAAATAATATGTTATGCATTAGAGTTATAAAGTGGTCCAGAGTAATTACTAATGAATTGGTATCTATAGAGACTACTGCTAGCCTAGAGAGCTTTAGGAGGTTCCTTATAATAAGTACCTGCAAGTCTTTCATGCCAGAGAGTTACATCCATGATCCTGAGGTATTCCCTGAGAGGGAAGGTACCCAAGGGTTCATATACATAGAAGCAGCAGATAAGGTTACACTGAAGAAGTACGGAGACGTAACCTTCGTTAATGCAAAGGACATACTTGGGATAATATACTCTAGCAAGAGCGGGAATACAAAGCTTAGATGGAGGCAGATAAGGAAGAGGATAGGCAAGGTTACTGGTGTAGCATCAGTCAATGCTCTAGTTAATCTTGTAGAGAGCGGGGTATTGAGTAGAGAGTGGATAAACAGGCACCTTAGACAGGTGCATACTTCCCCTTCCCCTTCACTTTCTCCTCCTAATTCTCCTTCTGTATCAGACAGTGAGGCTGGAGTAGACGCTAATTTGCAGAGTTCTCAGACTCATGAACAACATGATAGAGTCGATACTCTCCTATCTTCCTAGCCACTAGCATATCATTTATTTTTATATATATCTAGCCTTGATACCTGATCCTAACTATTATGGTATTATCAGCATATATTCTTAGTGTTGATTGGTAGCGGGGGGTGGATTTGAACCACCGCTCTGCGGGTATCTTAGTATAATAATCACTTATGAGCCCGCCGGGATAACCAGGCTTCCCCACCCTTGTAGGGCTTCATATAGCCTCGCTACTACCCCGTTACCACCAATACTTAATAATGGACTTTATATAATCTTTCATAGATGAGGTTAGGTGTTGTAGTTGGTGTTGGAGTGGCTGTAGTTATACTCTCCATAGTTATAGTACTGTATACACCATCGAGGAGCGAACTTATACCAGAGCCTACGAGGGGTATAGAGTATGTAGCATCTAGACTCAATGTACCATGGAGCATGGATATAGATGGTAATGGGAGATTATTCTTCACTGAGCGTATAGGTAATGTTAAGATGATAGATACCAATGGTATGATACATACACTATTCAGTAAAGACGTTGTAGATGTGGGGGAGGGCGGTATGCTGGGCATAGCATTGGACCCAGACTTCGATCTCAATGGTTATATATACATATACTATACTTATAGCGAAGGGGGCCTATTCAATAGAGTATCTAGGATAGAGAAGGATAGTAATGGTATCTACAGTATAGAGCATATACTGATAGATAGGATACCTGCAGCTGAGATACATAATGGAGGCAGGATCAAGTTCGGACCTGATGGAAGACTCTACGTTGCCACTGGAGATGCTAACCAACCAATGCTTGCTCAGGATATCAACTCGCTAGCAGGTAAGATACTGAGACTCAATAAGGATGGGTCTATACCAGAGGACAATCCGTTCCATAATTCATATATATACTCATATGGGCATAGGAATGTACAAGGATTGGCATGGGGTAGTGATGGTACCATGTATGCTACTGAGCATGGTCCAGTAGCAAACGATGAAATCAACATAATAAATGCTGGCGCAAATTATGGATGGCCACATGAGAGATGCTCAGAGGCTAAACTATACGAGCAGTCACTACTCTGCTATGCAGTTAGCATAGCCCCATCTGGAGCAACGTTCATCACAGAAGGTAACTATAAGGATAGATTACTCTTTGCTACTCTAAGGGGGGAGCGTGTTGAGATGGTAACATTCGAGTCTGGCAGGGTAGTGAAGATGGAGAACTTCCTATCAGGCTTGGGGAGGATAAGGGATGTACTCTACAACGATGGTTACATATACGTAGCAACCAGTAACAGGGATGGTAGGGGTATACCATCTGCAGAGGATGATAGGATAGTAAGGGTAAGAATAGGATAGTACAATAATATAATAGGCTCTGTTAACTTAAGGACTGAATGAAGCATGTAAGGTATGCTAGAGACATCGTTAAGTTAACAGAGCCATATAATATAATATAATGAATTTATTTCACATCCCATATAAGACTGATATGGAGAAGAGGTTCCACGAACTCAATAGGGATGGTAGGATAAATGTACTCAAGGAGAGGTCTATGCTTACAGATGATGATGTTAAGGTTCTCATGGATGGTTCAGGGCTTGATTTTGATCTTGCAGAGGGTATGGTAGAGAACGCAGTAAGCTTCATATCATTACCATTGGGCATAGCAACCCACTTCCTGATAAATGGTAAAGAGTACCTTGTACCTATGGCCATAGAGGAACCATCTGTTATAGCAGCTGCAAGCAAAGGGGCTAAGTTAGCAGGGATGAAGGGAGGGTTCTATGCCACTGCAGACCCATCTATCATGATTGGACAGGTTCAGGTCACCTCTATAGATGATATGCATAAGGCTATAAGTAATCTGATGGAGCATAAGGAAGAGATACTTGCCATAGCAGATAGCAGGAGTAATATGAAGGCAAGGGGTGGAGGTGCCAGAGATCTGATCTGTAGGGTTATAGATACAGTTAGAGGGAGTATGCTTGTAGTTGAGTTGATCGTTGATGTCAAGGATGCTATGGGCGCCAATGTAATCAATACTATGTGTGAGTCCATAGCACCTACTATAGAGAGGTTAACCAGTGGAAGAGTACTACTGCGGATACTCTCTAACTACGCAACATCTAGGCTGGTAAAGAGCAGAGCGGTATTCTCAAGGGAGGAGTTAGGCGATGATACCATAGATGCCATACTTGATGCTTACGCATTTGCTTATGCAGATGTTTACAGGTGCGTTACACATAACAAAGGTGTGATGAATGGTATAATAGCTGTAGCTAATGCAACTATGCAGGATACGAGGGCTATAGAGGCAGCTGCACATGCATATGCAGCACGTAACGGTAGATATATGCCACTTACTGAGTGGAGTAAGGATGATGATGGTAACCTCGTAGGGTACATAGAGTTACCTCTGGCAGTAGGCATAGTAGGCGGGTTGACTAGTATGCACCCTTTGGCAAGGGTATGTTTCAAGATACTAGGGGTCAAGAGTGCACAGGAACTAGCATGTATCATGGCATCTGTAGGCTTGGCACAGAACTTCTCTGCACTACATGCGCTGGTAAGGGAAGGCATACAGCATGGCCATATGCGTCTACATGCAAGGAGGGTAGCTATGATGGCAGGCGCAGAGGGTAGATTAGTGGATATAGTTGCTGAGAGGCTAGCAAATGAGGGAAGGGTAGATATAGCCAATGCTAGAAGGATACTCGATGAGTTGAGTAGTAACGGTACTCATGACTGAGCCTCAGTACTTCCATTAATGAATGGGATGAGATGAATAATTTGATTTATATACTGCTGTCTATGAGTAAGCTTGCATGATCAAGTTCGCTATACCTAAGGGCAGTCTAGAAGAGGCTACATTCAAGTTCTTAGAGCAGGCATGGTTCTCTGTGCATGGTAAGGGGAGAAGTTACAGGGTCAGGGTCAATGACCCTGATATATACATAAAGATACTCAGACCACAGGAGATACCAACATTCGTTAGTAATGGCTTATACGATATAGGTATAACTGGAATGGATTGGGTTACAGAGGCAGACGCTGATGTTAAAGTATTACTAGATCTAGAGTATGGTTACGTTAGACTTGTATACGTTATACCTAAGAGTATGAACTACTCCTCCCTCTCTGATATGATAGAGTGCTATGCTAGGGAGGGTAGAGTACTAAGGATATCCACTGAATATCTTAACATAGCAAGTAAGTACATAAGGAGTAATGAGGCATACAAGAGGTTATACAAGGATAAGGAGCCTATGCTCATCACACCATGGTTCAGGAATAATGGCAACAGCAAGGTTCAGATACTACTCTCCTTCGGTGCTACGGAGGCTAAACCACCAGAGGATACAGATGCCATAATAGATATAACTGAGACTGGCACTACACTGGAGCAGAACAACCTAAAGCCTATAGAGAGTATAATGGAATCCACAGCATTACTCATAGCAAACAAGGACTCCCTAAGAGAGCCGAAGAAGAAGGAGAAGATATACGATGTCTTAGCGTTACTCAAGGGAGTAGTGGATGGTAGAAAGAAGTTACACCTATTCATGAATGTAAGAGAGGATAATCTGAAGGAACTACTCGCTCAACTTCCAGCATTGAAGAGGCCTACGGTAAGTAATCTAAGTGAGTCAGGATGGTATGCAGTTAATACAGTCATAGATAAGGATGAGTTCGTAAGGATACTCCCTATGTTAAGGAGACTCGCACAGGGTATAGTAGTCCATGAACCTAGGCAGATACTACCTATAGAGGAGATAATGAGAGAACAGTAATAGGATAATTTAGGATATGTCTAGTGGGGCTATAAGGATAATCAGAGTCAAAGCATCTGATGTAGCAGAGACTGTGAATACTCTTAGACGTAGCATAGAGATGAACCAAGAGCATATTACAATGGTTAAGAGTATAATAGATGATGTTAGAAGAAGAGGAGATTACGCACTAATAGAGTACAGCAAGAGGTTCGATAATTTAACACTGAGTAAGGATAGGATAATGGTCAGCAGGGATGATATATCGAGTGCGTACAAGAAGGTCAGTAGTAAGGAGGTAGAGGCGCTCAATGAGATGAAGAGTAGGATAGAGTATGTAGAGCATGCACTATTGGATGCTATAAAGCGTAGTATAGATCTTAGTTACAAGGGCATGAAGATAGTAAGGGAGACTAGACCTCTGGATAGTGCAGGGTGTTATGTACCAGGAGGTAAGGCAAGATATCCAAGCACTGTACTCATGACAGTTCTTCCAGCAAAGGTTGCAGGTGTCAAGAGAGTTGTTGTATGCACACCGCCTGTTCATGGTTCAGATGTAGACCCATTGACACTCGTAGCAGCAGATATAGCAGGTGTGGATGAGATCTATAGAGTAGGGGGAGTACACGCCATAGCAGCCATGGCCTATGGTACAGAGAGTATAAGGAGTGTGAGTAAGATAGTCGGGCCTGCAGGGATGCTTGTCAGTACCGCTAAGATACTTGTATCAAATAGGGTTGCTATAGATATGTATGCAGGACCTACGGAACTACTTGTCGTGGCAGATGATACTGCAGATCCTAGGCTCATAGCATTGGATATGATAGCTCAAGCAGAGCACTCTAGCGATACTATATGTGGTCTAGTTACATGCTCTGAGAAGATAGCATACGCTACTGCAACAGAGTTATCCTCTCTGTTATCAAGGATAACAACCAGAGGTGATATAGTAAGGTCTAGCATCGGTAATAATGGATTCATTGCAGTAACAGAGGACTATGATACGTTACTGCGATTCGTGAACGAGTTTGCACCAGAGCATCTACAACTGCATATCAATGATCATACAATAGCATCAAAGATAGATAATGCAGGAATGATACTTGTAGGAGAGTACTCACCATCTGCTGCAAGTGATTACTGTACAGGCACTAACCACGTACTGCCTACCTCAGGTTTAGCAAAGGCCAAGGGTTCATTGACATGTCTAGATTATCTCAAGACAGTAAGTAGGGTAGAGTTGAGCAAGGAGGGGTTAGAGGATATAGTAGAGCATATAGGTTACATAGCAGATGCTGAGGGGTTAGAGAACCATTACAGGGCAGTTGTAGGCAGGTTTAAAAAGAACTAAACATTATATTATATGAGTGAGAACTTTAATAATAGCGATAGCAGTAACTGCATCTATAATCATATCAATATCGATATATTCATCGTTAACCCATGATAGTACCAAGAATGATATAAGCAAGGATGTTAGTAAGATAGATATCAATAATCCTAATATACATATATACGCTGTAAGTGATAGAGCCAAGACTGCTCTAGATGTAGCTATGCGGGATGATTATATCAAAGACAGGATACTTGGATGGTTAAATAAAGGAGCGTATATTACAGTGGCAGGGGTACAACCAGTAGAGTTATCTAGTAGTATAAAGATATCAGAGCCCAAGCAGCAACCTGTACACCATGAAGTAGCAAAGATGGTATTAGAACCATTTATAGACAATCTGAGACCAGAAGCTGATGAGAGTCTTTATAATAGAAGTAGATATGGAGAGGTTATAGCTACTGCTAACTGGAGACTGGTGGATGGTCACGCTAGTATAGATGCTATAGATATTGGTTCCGATGGTATCATGTATGAAGCACACCAACAGCTATTAAGGATAATAGTAGATATAGATGAGAGTAGAATAAAAGATATAATCAATGAAGAGAGGGTAATTAGACATAAGATAATATCAGATCTTATATACATCGAGACCAACGTATTTATACCTGACGCAGTAATTGTAAGACCAACCAAGTTATCATGGCATAACTATTCTAGCATACCTCATAATGTAGTAGGGTTTTGAGCTAGGTATTGATTCGTATAGAACCAATACCTAGCCCTTGAGCCTCACCGCTCTTATCTCCCTCTGGGTTCATCGGGAGCATGTCATCGAGCTTGGCTCCTTTCGGGGCAAACCCCTGTCCCCACATCTTAAGGAAGTTATTCCATATGTTTCTTGATGCGTTCTTCTGTCTATCGATTCTCAGCCCGCATTCTGGGCATCTGAACGTTCCTGCTCCTCTTAGGTCTTTATTCACATACCCGCATCTGGAGCAGGTCTTGGATGTTAGCTTAGGGTTAATGTATAGTGTTATATAGCCGTTCCAAGCTGACTTGTATTCAACATATTTTTGCAGCTTGATGTAGTCGTGCTTCGAGTTCTGTCTATTTAAGCTCCTACTTCTTGTATTAGCAATTCTCTCCTTAAAGTTAGTTAAGTCTTCAAAAATGTTCGTCCTACTTGTTAACTGCTTTGCAATTTTATGAAGAGCATCGTTAACCTTGTTCCTCTCCCTTAAACGATATTTTTGGAGGAGCTTCTTTCTCGTCTTCGCAGGAAGCCTTTGAAGACTCCTTCTCTTAAGCTCATAAGTTCTATGGATGGTGTATACATTCTTCAAGTCTATTGTGTAGTCCTTCTCCCCATCATAGCCATTAAGTGTCAGAAGGTTAGTATCCCATGCTACTGGATTCTCGACCTTAAGCTCAACCTTCTTCCTAACAGTTACTATAAGCTCGTCTTCCCTAAGTATCAGTTCCCCAAGCTCTAAGCCTTGGATTCTATCCCGGAACCAAGTCTCCTTCAAGTCTATGGATATGCTTTCTTGGAAGGGCTTGATAGATATTCTTATGACCCCGTCCCTATAGCTGTAAAGCGTTTCTTTAACCCTAACAAACCTTCTTTTAAGTATGGGCTTCTTTCTACCAGCCTTCCCTTTCATGTACCTCTTTCTCCATGAATCGAGAATGGAGTAAGCCTGCTTTATCGCAGAGTCAACGTAATGCTTAGAGTAAGCCCATCCATTGATGTATTTATCTCTAAGCTCTTTTCTGAAGGTGTTGTCTTTCCTTATGATGGGAATAAGCCTCTTACCTTTTCTCTTCCATTCTATTGCGCACCATATATTGTTCAGAATGTTGTTCAGTAGACACGTGTAATTGTCTATGAGGTCTTTGGCGTCTAACCCATGAGGAGTTGAGTAGGTTTTAACCAACAAGCTCTCTGAGACCTTCGACCACCTCCTTATACTTATGTGATCTCATGCCGTAGAGTTTTCCAGCAAAATGAGATACTATTGTTATAAGGTCTTCGACAAGCTCTTCTTGCGGGGTCTTCTCTTCACGGTTTATCACCTCTATTGAGGTTCCGAAAGCTAGGAACATTCTACTCAAAGTCTCAAAACCAAACCTCGTGAGTCTATCCTCGTAAGCGACTATAACTTTAGAGACCTTCTTCTCAGAAACCATTTCTAAAAGCTTTAGGAAGTTCTTTCGCTTCTCATTCAACCCTGAGCCTACATCACTAAGTATCTGAATCTGTAGAATATCCCCGTAACCTTTCTCCTTTGCGTAATTCAATATGGACATCTTCTGTCTTTCCAAATCATCCTTTTGGGTTACTGAAGAAACTCTCGCATAACCCACTATCCCCCTCTCCTCCTTCAATCCTAGGATACGTTTTATCTCGCTTTCAGGTATCCTCCTCCTCCCACCAACTGTTCTAACGCATCTGATCTTCCCCTGTTTATCCCATTGTTGAATAGTCCATGTCGTAACTCCGAGAAGCTTCTTAGCCTCTTTAAGTGTGTACACCCTCTCAGACATCAATACATTTCTATACTTAACAGTTTTTAAACCTATCTATTTTGAAACTGCTAACTTGGGCTCTGTTAAGAGCAAGTAACACTAAATTATACCATGATATCAGTACGTAATTAATAGAAGCACATATACTCAGGATATATGCCATATACCTATACTACTCAGCAAGGAGTCTAAGATTGGCATCCAAATGCTTAGAACCATTGATAAAGAATGCATGTAGCTATATGGAATATTACAGCATATGGATATCAATGAATCTGTAGTATATAGAAGGAGAGAAGAAGAGAATAAGATCTATAATGATAGATGAGAGTATGATAGTTCATAATTATAGTCACTTGATCAACTCTTTCTTTCTTGATCCCAATTGGTATGATAGATTAGATGAAGTAACCATGAAGATGTGTACTATGCTAGGAGATAGGGAAGGAGCATTCGGATCAGATGAGCTATCCTAATTGGTAAACAAGCTCAAAAGTTCATCAAATAACTATAATAAAACTTATGGATAAGTTAACAGAGGCTGGTAGATACATGCTTCCACTCAAATGGTATCTATAGTGCTTAATAGTTATGTATGAACTTGAATATCATTAAGAATGGCACCCCTGCTATCTCCCTTACACTGTATGGTGATGCAAGCCTTAACTCCACCGCCTTTGCGGTTATATCCTTGCCGATGAGGTTTGCTATAGAGCATCTCTTGAGTAGCCTTATAGCCTCATCCTCATCTATGCAGTTATTAAAGTAATCCTTGCTTACAGTCACCTCCAGATCACCATCCTTTATCCTGCTATCTATAAGATCGGCATCGCATATATTCACCATCAGAGTACCTTCGTACATTATCACTCTAGAGTAGTACATATCTCATACGAACTTGCCTTTTATAGAGGATCTAGCTCCACATGCCTCGCATACGAGGAACGTTAACCTCTTGATCTTCTCCACCTTGGTATCTGGAGAACCACAGTTAGGGCATATGACATACTCTTTGACATAACTCTGGATCAATGATCTGAATACCTCATGCTCCCATTTGCCTATGAAGAAGGCCTTCTCGTTAGCTATATTTGCAGATGAACCCAACTCCTTCGCTAGGTATAATAGTATCTTATCTGGATCACGCCTGAGTAACTTTGGGTACTCATCGAAGTTCCTTAGTACGGTTCTATTACCAGCCCATACCACATCAGGCTCTGGTAACTCTAGTCTGAATACATCCTTGCTTGGGAGTGATGTTACCTTGCTGTACAATCTACTCAGTAACTTATCGTATAGAGCATCGTCCATAACGCTCTGTACCATACTCCTAGTAATAAATCTTGATATACCTTTATAGGCTCTGTTAACTTAAGGGCTTATTGTAGCATGTATAGTATGAGATAACGTTAAGTTAACAGGACCCCTTTGTAGATATCTATTCATCAATCTGATTGTTATTATATTTATAGTGATGCTGATGTATATGGTATTATACATTATGCGATGCTATGTGATTGTATAAAGATGTAGCGTGCTAGATGGTATGAATGATCAGTATATCTTAATATTATTATACATACATTGGAATATATAAAAATCATATTAACTCTAGAATCACATAAAAATATTAGTATAAATACCATGAATATATCTATCTATCCTTATTCACCTTACCCCATTCCACCAGCGCCGCAGCTGCTCTAACCCATGGTAGTATCTCATTATAGAATGGTATCCCTTTACCCTCTATAGACTTGACCATCCTTGCTGTGTATGGGCCTCCTATGGCACCTGCTAGTATAGGCTTCCTCTTATCCCTGTTCAACTCTGCTAGTACATCCACTATCCCTTCATCCAATGGAT
>Ga0197142_1003174_pt1 | contig 13940 bp, 11 predicted proteins | sample GBS60_MetaG_FD_148614 | JGI IMG/M metagenome (GOLD analysis project Ga0197142, IMG submission 148614) | Sediment microbial communities from Great Boiling Springs, Gerlach, Nevada, United States - GBS 60_MetaG | ecosystem: Environmental > Aquatic > Thermal springs > Hot (42-90C) > Sediment... | reverse complement strand
GGAAAGCAGAAAACCGAAGAGGGCTACCTTGGAGAAAGTAGGGTGGAACCCGAGGATAACCAAGGAGTGTTAATGCCATCAACGACAGTTCCAGAATCACAAGCCATTGCGCTCCAGTACTGTACCTTGGAAAGGATACTCTCAAAAGAAAACATGCTCAAAGCATACAAGAGAGTATTAGCAAATAAAGCAAGACCCGGAGTAGATGGGATGAGGGTCGAAGAACTCAAAGACTTCTTAGACCACAATTGGCAGCAGATAAAACAAGACATCCTACAGGGTAAATACAAACCACAGCCAGTTAGAAGAGTAGACATACCGAAGCCGAACGGTGGAATTCGACAGCTTGGGATACCGACTGTACTGGACAGACTAATACAACAAGCCATAGCACAAGAAATGACGTTACTATTCGACAAAAGCTTCTCTGAAAACAGTTATGCGTACAGACCAAAAAGGAGTGCTAAAGATGCGCTAAAGAAAGCGAAAGAATTCATATCACAAGGTAATACATGGGTGATAGAATTAGACCTTGAGAAATTCTTCGACAGAGTAAACCATGACAAACTGATGAGCCGAGTAGCGAGGAAAGTGAAAGACAAAAGGGTGCTGAAGATAATAAGGGCATACCTAAACTCAGGAGCAATGCTAAACGGCGTGAAGGTGGAAACGAAAGAAGGCACACCACAAGGCAGTCCATTAAGCCCGATATTGGCAAATATCATGCTCGATGACTTAGACAAAGAACTTGAAAGAAGAGGACACAAGTTCTGCAGATATGCAGATGATATAACCATATATGTGAAAAGTGAAAGAGCAGCAAGAAGGGTGAAAGAGAGCATAACGAGATATATAGAGAAGAAGCTAAAGTTGAAAGTGAACAAAGAAAAGAGTACAGTCGATAGACCATGGAAAACAAAGTTCTTGGGATTTACATTCTATCAGAAAGAAGGAGAATGGTACCCAAGTATAGCAAAAGAGAGCATACAGAAGCTGAAGAGGAAGATAAAGAAGATAACAAGTCGAAGGAAACCGACAAGCACGCAAGAGAGGATAGAGCAAATAAACAAAATCACGAGAGGATGGATAAACTACTTCTCAATAGCAAAGTCAAAAAGCAAGATAGAAGAGATAGACGGATGGATAAGAAGAAGGCTAAGGATGTGCGAATGGAAGCTATGGAAGAGGATAAGGACAAGGCTGAGGAAGTTAATGGAGTTGGGGATAGAGGCGACCAGAGCAAAAATGTATGCCAATACCCGGAAAGGATATTGGCATACAGCAGGAAGCCCAATCCTGACAACGACATTGACAAACAAGTATTTCGAGGGAATAGGCTACAAGAGCCTACTCACGCAGTACAAGGAAGCGCAAGTCAACTAAGGAACCGCCGTATACCGGACGGTACGTACGGTGGTGTGAGAGGACGCTGGGTAAATTACCTAATTACCCAGCTCCTACTCGATTGTGCGCCCGGCATGAGCGACAGCTTGGCGGTAAAAATCCGCTACGGGCTTGCTAGTGAGAACGTAAATGTGGCGACTACATTGGATAAAGGTGGGCGTTCTTACCTACGGAAGTCTGACGGATACACCTATTGGTAACCCACTCGGTGATGAGTAGCTGAACCGTCAGAAGTCAGCAAAGCTCAGTAGCCGAAAGGTGAAGGACTGAACCTTAGAAGGCTTAGGATTTTGAAAACTTCAGAAGATGGAAAGCAGAAAAACCGGAGAGGTCTACCTTGGAGAAAGAAAGGTGGAAAACGAGGATAACCAAGGAGTGCGAAAGCTATCCACGACATTTCTAGAACCACAAGTCAGTATTCAGGAAAAAACATGTCACTTAAGGAACCGCCGTATACCGGACGGTACGTACGGTGGTGTGAGAGGACGCTGGGTAAATTACCTACGTACCCAGCTCCTGCTCGATTTAAGTACAACCAACATAAGCTGCAGTTTGGCGGTAATAGTCGACTATGGGCGAGGTGAAGGTTTGAACCTTAGGATGCTCTGGAGACGGAAAGTAGAAAAACAGAAGATGCTTACATTGGTGAAAGAAGCGACAAATTCGAAAATGACCAGGGAGTGAAAACACCCTCAACCGGAGTTTAGAATCACAAACCAGTGCGCAAAAGAAAGAGTGTGTCGCTAAGAAACTGCCGTTTACTGGTCAACATATTCGGTAGTATAAAAGAACAAAGGGTAAATTACCTAATTACTAAGCTTTTACACGATTTGATTTACAGGAAAATTTCTAGAAACTTTTGCATACGTATAATACGAGATAAGCAAAGTTTTTGGTTTTTTACGTTATGACTTAATTTTACGTGCTCCTTCTTTTTAATATCTGCAAGCGACGCTTATCATGTTTAACGAATGTATTCATCTTTGGCTTTTCTAAATATTCTTTTTGTTAAGCTACGTAACCTAAACAAACGATCTTATTAATGCAAAAAACATTTTTGTTGTTCTAAGATTATAACGTCTGAGAAATTTAAACATTCGTTTTGTTGGTTACAAGATCACGCCATTTCAAATGAGTCGTTATAAAGATAGTATTTTTTCAGATTGTTTGGACTGCCTAAATGTATTGTTTTGATTGGCTTGATTGCAAAACTTAGACGGATATTCGTTTTTATATTGAAGAATTGTTAATTTTGTCGAAAGACTCACTAAATGTGGTATAATAAATTCAGATGAAACTACGTTTTACTTTTTGATAAAATCAAGTCTGAGCAAGCCGAAAATTCTTCTTAAAATTTAATGATTCACCAAAATAGGTAAAAAACTCATCAGTAAGAGAAAGATTGCTTAAAATCACAAGGACTTTAGGAGCAAGTAGAAGTCTTGTTTTTTTCTATAGGTCGAAGATGAAAAAGGGAATCCACGTGAAAAGCATGATAAAAAAGGGGATAATTATGAAATATAGTCGAAAAAGAGTTCTTCAAGTTATCACGTTATCAGATTGGGCTGGTGGTCAGAAAGTTCTTTATGCTTTAGTTTACGGCTTAAAGCAAAATTATTTTGAGGAGTTTGATATTGAAGTAGCATGTGGTCCAAAAAATGGTAGGCTGATCCCTGAGCTTGAGAAAATAGGAGTGAAAATACATATTGTTAAAGATTTGGTTAGGGATATTTCTCCTCTTAGGGATGCAAAAGCTTTCTTCCAGCTAAAGCACATTATTGCTAAAGGAAAATTTGATATCGTACATTTACATTCGTCCAAGGCGGGTTTTTTAGGAAGAATAGCAGCAAAGATGGCAAAGGTTCCGTTTGTGTTATATACTGTTCACGGATGGTGGGGCATAGAACAGTTCACAGGTTTCAAAAGAGATGTTTTTATTTTGGCTGAGAGATTCGCCGCAAATTTCTGTGATAAGATTGTTTTTCTCTGCTCAAACGACCTTCGGAAAGCCGAAAGATGGAAAATAGGTCAACGAGACCAATATTGTATAATACCGAATTCTATACTACCATCTACTGTACATGAAAAAGGGGCTCTTAGAAAAGAGTTAGGTATTAGTCAGGACAAAAAAATTGTTGGAAATGTGGCGCGGTTAGATGCACAAAAAAACCCTATCAGGTTTTTAGAAGTAGCAAAGAAGGTTTTAAGTGTATCAAATAATGTTGTCTTTGTTTGGATTGGTAGTAGTGTTGTCGATGAAAAGCTCAATAAAGCGGTAGAAGAATGGTTAGAGAACAACAAAGATGTAAAAGAGAATGTGTACTTTCTTGGTTTTAGGAAGGATAGTGAAAAACTTGTTGCAGATTTTGATGTATTTTTACTTACTTCAGACGCCGAAGGAATGCCTTTGGCTGTCCTTGAAGCGATAAACCAAGGAGTTAAAGTTGTTAGTACTAACGTAGGTTGTATGGAAGAGATTGTGGGAAAAGATAACGTTGGTTCAACAGTTGACGAACTTGCAAGGTTAGTTTTAGCAAATTTAGAAAAATCCGGTGGTAGCAACATAGGTAATTTTGTTAATAGCGACTACGAAATGTTTTTGGCTGAGTACGTCAAGTTATATAGAACACTATGAATTTCGTTGGAGGATGACATTGTGAAAAGAATTTTATACGTTATCACCAACCTTGAATTTGCAGGAGCTCAAAATCAGCTTTACCATATAATACGCAAACTTAAAGAAAACGGTTGGGAAATTGCTGTTGTTTCACTCAAACCGTTGGAAGGGTTTGCAGAGTCTCTCAGTTGTCTCGGGGTAGAAGTATTATCCCTGGGGATGAGAAATAAGTTACCAAACCCTGTACCGGTGATAAAGTTAGTGAAAATTATAAAGAGATGGAATCCCACTATTGTGCACGGCTTTTTGGTCCATGCAAATTTGATAACAAGGTTTGTTAGACCCTTTGTGCGTATACCGATTTTGATATCGAGTGCACGGAATATAAACGAGGGAGGTAAATTTCGAGAACTGCTATATAAGCTTACTGATAGATTGTGCGATTTGACAACACAAGTGAGTCAACAAGCTAAGGAATACTATATGAAACGCGGCATTGTCTCAAAAGATAAAATAATTTATATCCCTAATGGTGTTGACACGGAAATATTTAAACCCTCTCGAGAAATTCGAGAAAAATTGAGACAAGAAATGAATCTTGAGGGTTTTGTTTGGATTACCGTCGGCAGACTTGAAGAGCAAAAAGATTACCCAACTTTACTTCAAGCATTTTCCTGTTTAATCAATGAGCATCGTTTGAAATCCACACTTTTGATATGTGGTAAAGGACCACTCTACCAGAGGTTAATTCTGTTGGCTAAGGAACTAAATATTGATAACTTTGTTCGTTTTCTCGGGGTTCGTACGGATATCCCATTCCTCTTGAATGCAGCAGACGCTTTTGTATTATCTTCAAAATGGGAAGGAATGTCTAATGCTGTTCTAGAAGCAGCAGCGTCCGGGCTCCCCATCGTTGCTACAAACGTTAGTGGAAATGATGAGATTGTCCTCAACCACAATACGGGAATCCTGGTCTCCCCCGGAGAACCTAAACTATTAGCAGAAGCAATGCTTAAGCTTCAGCTCCTTTCAGACGAAAAAAGAATGGAAATGGGATTACTTGCAAGACAACATGTACTCAAGAATTTTAGTTTAGAACACGTATGTGAAATGTGGGAAACTCTGTACTTTGAGCTTCTAAGAAAAAAAGGACTTATTAGTTGACTATTTTTTGCAAACAAAACAAAATTAGTCAGGGAGTGGTTATGTGTTTGAATCCTTGAGTAAATTACGGATAGGTATTATCGGTGCTGGATATGTAGGCCTAAGCAGTGCAGTGGTTTTTGCTCACATAGGCCACGAAGTTATGATTTACGACAGAGATCCAGAAAAGACAAAGCTGTTAAAGTCCGGTCGTTCGTACTTATATGAACCAGGTTTAGAAGATGTTCTGAGACGTGTTGGAGGTTTATTAAAGTGTGCTGAAAGTGTTGCAGAACTTCTCGAGTGGTCGGATATTATATTTGTTGCTGTAGGAACTCCAAGTCGACATGATGGAAGTGCTGACCTTACTGCTATTGAAGAAGTTATTAACGATATTGCTAAGCTTATCAAAAATGAAAAGAAATATGTTATAGTATTGAAATCTACAGTTCCAATTGGTACGACAAGATACCTTGATAAGTCACTGAAGTCGAGTGCTGTTTCTGAGAGAGGTTTGCCAAACATGATTGTTGCATTTAATCCAGAATTTTTAAGGGAAGGTAAGGCACTCTATGATAGTCTTTACCCAGAGAGGATCATTATTGGTAGTGACTATCCGGAGGCATTTAGCTTATTGGAGCAAGTCTATCAACCAATATTAAACCAGTCATTTGAGAAGATTGATATCTTTGAGCCGTCTCGAAAAAAACCTGTTCTTTTAAAAACAGACCCAGTAACTGCTGAGATGATCAAATACGCTTCAAATGCTTTTTTAGCAATGAAAGTGAGTTTTATAAACGAAGTAGCGTGGTTGTGCGAAAAGTTTGGTGCGGATGTTACCCAGGTTTCGTTTGGAGTCGGCCTTGATTCTAGAATAGGTTCTGAGTACTTAAAAGCCGGAATCGGTTGGGGCGGAAGTTGTCTTCCAAAAGACACAGCAGCATTGCTTTGGATTGCGAATAGTGTGGGATGTGACATGCCCATACTAAAAGCAGTTCGTCAAGTAAACTACGAACAACGCATCCGTTTTCTTGAGAAGCTAAGAAATATCTTGGGAAATTTAGAATCCAGAGTTATCGGTGTTCTTGGACTTTCCTTTAAGCCAGGCACTGATGATGTTCGTGAATCGCCTGCGATAGATATAATAAAAATTTTACTGAACTACGGTGCAAAAGTGAGAGCTCATGATCCTTTGGCAATGGAAAATGCTAAGAATGTTATTCAATCGGAAAATGTAGAGTTTTGTTCAGATATTTATGAACTTGCAGATGGATTAGACGCTCTCATACTCGCAACAGACTGGCCGGACTATGAGAAGATTGATTTTTCAAGACTTTCCAGACTTATGAAAAATCGTATTATACTTGACGGACGAAACTTGTTCGACAAAGAAGAACTCGAACGCCTTGGGTTTTTGTATATGGGGGTTGGAAGATGAGTCATGCACTTGTTACGGGCGGGGCTGGATTTATAGGTAGCCACTTGGTTGATAGGCTTCTCAAGAGCGGTTGGAAAGTGACTGTTATCGATAATTTTGATGATTATTACGACCCAAGCATTAAAAGGCGCAATATTGCTGCTCATATTAACAATAGGATGTTTAAATTAATAGAAAGTGATATTAGAGATTTAGAAAGTTTGAAAATGGCACTAGAAGATTCATACGATGTCATAGTTCACCTTGCGGCGAGAGCAGGTGTAAGACCTTCGGTACTAAACCCAAAAATTTGTTATGAAGTGAATGTCTTGGGTACATTGAATATGCTTGAGATAGCCAAGGAATTTGGAATAAGACAATTTATCTTCGCATCCAGTTCATCTGTTTACGGCTCCAATCCAAACGTTCCTTGGAAAGAAGATGAGACAAAACCGCTACCTGTTAGTCCATATGGCGCCTCAAAACTTTCTGGAGAAGCATTGGGGATTAGTTATAGTCAGTTGTATGGTATAAGGTTCATAGCTCTTCGGTTTTTCACAGTTTACGGACCAAGACAAAGACCTGACTTGGCAATTCACAAATTCACACGAGCCATGCTTTCTGGTGAGACCATAGAAATATACGGTAACGGAGAGAGTGCACGTGATTATACATTTATTGAAGACATAATTGATGGGGTCGTCACAGCTATTGAATACAAAAAGTCTAATTTTGAAGTGTTTAATCTTGGAAATAATAAACCAGTTAGTATTTTAGAATTGGTTGAAACCTTAAAGGATATACTGGGAATTAAACCAAGAATTACGTTTGTTGACCATCAACTGGGCGACGTTCAGATAACTTACGCAGACATTGAGAAAGCCAGACATTTACTCAACTATAATCCACAAACGGAACTGAGTGTTGGGGTGAGGAAATTTGTAGAATGGTATCAAAAAAATTTTAAAACCTCTTAGAATGTATTAGTAGTGGTGCTAAATACTAGTAATGGAAGAAGTCAGTCGTGAAATGATGTTATATATTCATCATCAAAGCTATGAACAAATGAATGAAGATTTTTCAAATTGACACGAAATCTTTCATCGATGAGTACAAAAGAGCAATAGGACAGTTGTTTACAAACTCGAATGTTCCATGTGGATTAAAAGTGATTTAACATAGTAGTACAATTTCATCAACGACACAATTCTATGCGCCAAAGCTGCGTTTTTGAATTTTTACGGACTAAGAAAATGCGTTTAAGGTAGAGAAAAGAGAACTGGCTAATCGCATTAGAAAGTTTTAAAGTATTCTTGACGTTCTGCAAAGGAGTTATTGGTTACTTTTTGTAGCTTTTGTCAGAAATGCGCTTTTAACAGGAAGATTGTAAGTATTTATATTGCGAGAACACATGTTGGAAAGAGTTGTTGCAGACATTATTTAAGAATAATGCGTTTTTCGTAATTTTTCAGTACTTTTAGTTAACACTATGATGTTGGATAAAGGGGAAGATGTATGGCAAAGATTGCTATGTTCCTTCCCTCTCTTCGTGGTGGCGGAGCTGAGAGGGTAATGGTTTGGCTATCATCAGGTTTTGTTGAGAGAGGTATTGATGTCGACTTGGTACTTGCAAAGGCAGAAGGTCCGCTCCTCTCTGAGGTTTCTAAAAAGGTTCGTATTGTAGACTTAAGCTCAAAACGAGTTTCGTATAGTCTTCCGAAACTTGTTAGATACTTACGGGTCGAAAAACCAGATGTTCTCCTTTCGACCATAGTACATGCAAATGTAATATCTATTCTTGCAAAAAAAATTTCACACGTAAATACTAAGATTGTCGTTAGACATACTGCAAGTTTGCACGGAATGAAAAATGCTAAGTCAGGACTCAAATTTAAACTAACGATAATTTTGGCTAAAATGTTTTATAAAGAGGCCGATTTGGTCATTGCAAATTCGGTTGTAATGGCCTCTGAGATTGCTGAATTATTCAATGTACCCAAGGAAAAATTGGTTACAATATACAATCCTATTCCAAATGAGATTTTTACCAGAGCAAGTGAACCAGTCTTGGACGAATGGTTCACAAAAGATAGTTCGCCGGTTATACTGAGTGTTGGACGATTAACTAAACAAAAAGATTTTGAAACATTAATTCGTGCCTTTCGCATAGTGAGAAAAATAAAGGAAGCAAAGCTTGTGATTTTGGGGGAGGGAGAAGAGAGAACTAAGTTAGAAGAGCTTGCCAAGGATTTGGGGGTTGACAGTGATATTTACATGCCGGGATTTACTGACAACCCATTCAAGTATATGAGAAATGCATCTGTTTTTGTTTTATCTTCAAGATACGAGGGACTTCCTAACGTCTTGATAGAGACCCTGGCGCTTGGGGTTCCGGTGGTTGCAACCGATTGTCCAACTGGACCTCGTGAGATTCTAGAAAATGGAAAATATGGATACTTAGTTCCTGTAGGAGATGAAAAAAGGCTTGCTGAAGCAATAATAAGGGTACTTGACGGCATGAAACCACAAGTTGATAAAGCGTGGTTAGCCAAGTTTTCTTACGAACGGATAATCGAAGAATACTTAAATGTGTTGTTAGAATGAAAGTGGTGAACTATTATGATATATACGAGTATTTCCCGCATTCTATCGAAGCTTCTAACCGGTGTTTCGCGATTAGAAAACGTAACCTGTAAAATTGTTCCCGACGAAGTATTCATAAAGCTGAAGTATTTTGCAAAACTTGGAAGATTTCCTGACTTAAGGGAACCGAAACGCTTTTCTGAAAAATTGCAGTGGTTAAAACTAAATGCAAAGAATCCTTTTTATTCCAAGCTTGTTGACAAGTACGAGGTTCGAAAATTTGTTAGTTCTAAAATAGGTGAAGAATACCTTCTTCCGCTTCTTGGGATTTGGGAAGACGTAGAGGATATAGACTTGAGAAAATTGCCTGATCAGTTTGTTTTGAAATGCACACACGATTCAGGTTCAATAATTATATGCACCGACAAAGAAAACTTTGATTTTTGTCAAGCGAAAAAAAGCTGAAAAAGAGAAAGAATTTCAATTACTACTTGTACGCAAGAGAGTATCCTTATAAAAGTGTTAAACCAAGAATAATAGCTGAAGAATACATCGTTGATGAGTCGGGATATGAACTGAAAGACTATAAATTTTTCTGCTTCCATGGTGAACCAAAAATAGTTCAGATAGACTTTGGCAGATTCAAAAATCACAGGAGACAAATCTATACAGCTGCTTTGGAAGCGCTTTCTGAAGTGAAGTTCTTTAACTATCCTATTGATTGGTCAGCTAAAATTGATATTCCAAAGAATTTCCCACAAATGTTGCATATAGCTAAGGTTCTTTCAGAGGGGATTCCTTTTGTCCGTGTAGATTTGTACAACGTTTCCGGAAGAATTTATTTTGGTGAATTTACATTTTTTCCAGAAGCAGGTTTTTTGAAGTTTGATCCTGACAAATATGATTATTTGTTTGGTAGTTGGCTGAATTTGGATGATGTATAGATTTCAAAGGAAATTTGTCTTTACGCATTCTAAGAAAGGGGTTTCATTTCTATATATGGAGGGAATAAAAGTTTCCTTACTTGCCACCTCAATGCGTGGTGGGGGCGCCGAACGGGTTTTGGCGGATTTGGCAAACGAGTTTTCAAGAATAGGACTTGAGGTTGATATGGTGCTCATGCGTGCAGAGGGACCTTACTTAAATCGCCTGAGTAAAGAAATAAATGTAGTAGACCTCAAGGCGAAACATATATATTATGATGGACTTCCAAGGTTTATAAAATACATTGCACATACTAAACCTGAAGCTCTCCTCTCGACTATAAACCACACAAACATTGTTGCTATTTTGTCAAAGCAAATTACTAATGTTAAAACGAAGATAGTGGTGACAGAGGTGAATCATCTTACGTCTGCGCTGGAAAATGCTGAATCAATTAAGAAGAAAGTTCTGCTTCCTCTCCTTATCAAGAATTTGTACAAAAAAGCAGACTTTGTTGTAGCCGTTTCAAAAGGTGTAGCTGAGGATTTAGTCAAATTAGCAAACTTAGACCCTCAAAAGGTGAAGATTATCTACAACCCTCTACCGAATGATCTCTGGACAAAAGCTGAAGAATTGGTTGAACATCCTTGGTTAAGCGAACAAAAGGAACCTGTAATAGTAAGTGTTGGGCGATTGGTAAAGCAAAAAGACTATGGCACACTCATACGAGCTTTTGCGATAGTTCGTAAGGAAAGGAAAGGAAAGCTGATAATCCTTGGCGAAGGAAAAGAAAGATGGGAACTCGAAAAACTTATTAGAAGTCTGAATCTCGAAGATGATGTTGACATGCCAGGGTTTGTCGATAATCCTTACAAATACATGCGAAAGGCGACGGTTTTTGTTTTGTCCTCTATTTTCGAAGGATTTGCGAATGTGGTAGCGGAAGCCTTAGCATGCGGGGTTCCTGTTGTTGCCACTGATTGTCCAAGCGGTCCAAGGGAAATTTTAGAAAATGGTAAGTACGGATTCCTTGTTAAGCCAAGAGATTACGAGGGTATGGCGGAAAAGATAATAAAAATTATTGATGGACATCGATTTTATGTTCCTAAGGAAGCAATCGACAAGTTTCGGATAGAATTCGTTGCTAAAGAATATCTCAAACTTTTACTATAGTTGTATAGACAGTCTTGCAAAGAGAGGATTTGAAATGAATATTAGCAAATATCTGAAAACCTACATTTCTTTTTCAGTAGGTACTTGGTTTCGATTTTTATTTAGTTTAATATCGATTCCATTGATTTCGCGTTTAATATCAGCAAGCGAGTTTGGCAAGAGTTCGCTTTTTCTTGTTTTTATCTCAACTGTCGCTACATTGACTACACTTGGACTTGATAGTGGCTATCTGAGGTTTTACAAAATTTACGCGGAAAGCGAAAAAGATAGTCTTTTCTGGATGTGCCTAACTCCAGCTTTTCTAATTTCCTTGCTGGTTTCGGTTTTATTAGGAAAGTTTAGTAGCGTTTTTAGTACTATGTTGTTTTCTGCGGTTTATAAAGATTTTGGTTATCTTTCAGCTGCTAGCCTTCTCTCTTTAGTACTCCATAGGTTTTCCTCTTTTTCGTTGAGAGCTAAGAAAAAAGGATTTCACTATTCTCTTACATTGTCCACAAATGTTTTTAGCAGTTTTCTTGCAACTATACTCTATGCAACATTAGTCGAGCGCAGCTTCAGGGCTCTAATCATTGGTAATATAGTCGGAAACGTAATATCAACTTTAGTCAGCTTTTGGTTTACCAGAGCTCAGTGGAACGCTTTTGCATTTAGAATAACTACATTACGCGATTTGATAAGGTACAGTCTACCATTGGTTCCTGCAAGATTGCTAAATTCTCTATTCATGGCTGTGGATCGTTTTACTATTCGTTATCTGAGTACTTTTACCGAATTAGGACTCTACTCTGCTGCTCTTAAGCTATCAACTTCGCTTGACGTTCTTAAGGAGGGCTTCACACTAATGTGGGCTCCATTAGCCTACGAAAAATATGAAAGTGGCGATAGAACTGATAGTTTCTTCAGCAAAACTTTTGACTTGGTTTCGGCACTATCGTTTTCGGCGGCTTTTTTTGTATTAGTGATAAAGGAAGCTATATTTCTTTTGTTTGCTTCGGATTATAGGAAAGCCTCACCTGTGATTCCTTTTTTATTACTTTTTTCAATCTTTGATGTTCTTGAAACAGTAAATAGTATAGGCTTACATCTTAAAAAAAAGACCCATATGTACTTGTTAACCTTACCATTGGCTATATTCACAAATATCTTTTTAGCAACTTTTTCAGTAAAATTTTACGGCGCAAGAGGAGCTGCTCTGTCGAAAGCTGGAGCATATGTAATTTATTTCCTTTTACAGAGAATTATTTCTAGAAGATTGTATCCAGTGAATTTTGATAGGAAAAAACTAATTGTCGTTTCAACAACTTATGCTATGATCGCTGCATTTTTGAGTTTCTCTGAGAGTGCTGTGGTTAATATTTTACTTGGGTTCGCTGGTTTAGTTATTACATCGCTTGTTTATAAAAAAGATATGCAAGTTTTGATATCTAAGATTTTTAGGCAATTAACGGAAAATTCTTTGAATTGAGGTTTACGTAAGGCTTGTTCAAACATTAGTTGGAGGTGGTAAAAGGTGATTCTAAAAGAAAAGCTCTCATGGCGGGCTAAGTTAATCGCATCGAAGATAGCTGGAAAGGAAATCGCCGGTTGGAAGCATGTTCTTAAGGAAGTGTTAACTTTCGATAGTATGAAGGGTAGAAATACGTACATATTAAAAGCCAACGATATAAGTGAAGAGTTTTTGAAAGCTACTTTTGTTAGCGGTTTAGAAATTATTTGGCCGAAGATGTTTGATACAGAAGTTTTAAATATCCTATACGCTGAGATTTACGGTCCATCAGGCTGCATATACGAGATACCTGGTTATGTTGAGATTTCGAAAGATGACGTGGTTATAGACGGTGGGGCATGTGAAGGATTCTTTGCATTGTACTCCTTGTCAAAGGGGGCTAAGGTTATATGTGTAGAACCGAACCCGTTAATGGCAAGTGCTTTGAAAATGACACTAAAGCCATGGATAAATGAAGGACGAGCAATCATCGTGGAAAAGCTTCTGGACGAAGTTCAGGGAAGTGGTGAGCTGTACTTGAATTACAAAAATGTGGGAGCGTCTTCTGCAAAGTCTACTGGTTTCCTGGACTTGAATAAGAAGCCAAGCATAACAGTTGAAAAGACAACTATTGATGCCTTGGTCGAAGAGCTTGACTTAGCTCGGGTAGATTTTATCAAATTAGATGTCGAAGGTTTCGAAAAGGAGATTATCAGAGGTTCCAAAAAAGTTATACAGAACTGCAAACCGAAGTGGGCAGTTGCATCATACCACTTGCCTGATGATTACGTTGAGATTCCTTCATTGCTGAAGGACATAAACAAAGAATATAAAATAAGCACGAAAGAATATTCGCTCAAGCTACACTGGGGGCCTCCATATTTAAGACCAACGGTTGTTTTTGCATCTTGAAAGCAACTTCAATGTCTAGTTCGCTGCATTTTAAATTTAAAATATCAAATAAGGATGATTATATCTGTCAACATTGCTATAAAATCAGACTCTGAACCCAAGATATCCTCCGAATGGATTTGATGAATGTGTATTTCTAGTAATTCAAAAACTTTTCTCTTAGTAAAACAGATACTGTTAAATTGTAGTGATGGAAGTAGCTAACTGAGAAATGACATTATCGATGTTGCTCTTGTTGGTTTTCCAAAGATTCTTCACTACACAAAAACCATGAATATATA
>Ga0197142_1003173_pt1 | contig 13942 bp, 11 predicted proteins | sample GBS60_MetaG_FD_148614 | JGI IMG/M metagenome (GOLD analysis project Ga0197142, IMG submission 148614) | Sediment microbial communities from Great Boiling Springs, Gerlach, Nevada, United States - GBS 60_MetaG | ecosystem: Environmental > Aquatic > Thermal springs > Hot (42-90C) > Sediment... | reverse complement strand
CGCGCACCGAGTCCTTGCCCAACGACTCGTTGGGACCGGCAATGACCAACGCATAGCCGATCTTGATGGGGTCACCCGGCCCGATCTCCACACAACCCAGCGGATCGGTACAAACGTAACCGGCGACGGGCGTGGGTGCCGGCGCCTGGGTGGGCGTGGCTGCGGGTGCCGGCGGTTGTGTGGGCGTCGGTGCCGGTGTGGGTGTGGCCCGGGCACAGGCGACCAGGACAAGCGCCAGGATCAGCACCGCAGCCAGTGTGATCCATTTGAGATGCTTCATACGCTTCTTCTCCTTTGGATTAAGCGGGTGAGAAAAGGGATAACGGTGAAGCGACATGGAGGGGTGATGGCACGTTTTCCGGACTGCTGACGGCTTGCTTATATCAGAATCCGGAAACAGTGCAGCCAGGTGCGCAAAAGTATAACGGTAGTCGGGAATTTGTCAAACACATGGACGCCGGGAAAGACCCCGAAGGGTCCGGCCCCGTTCATGCAACCGCCTGGCTGCCGATGTCGCTCATCGGCGCTCGCATCGGCGGTTCGAGCGGATCGGCAGCGCTCGATACCGGAAATTGTTGCTGTCCAACAGGCAGGAGGGTCTTCTCTGCTTGCGTGAAGGCGAGGCTTATGGGGTCGCCGGGGCCTGAGCCATGGGCGCCAGGCGCACCGAGCGCCACAGGCCGCGTTCGCGGAAGCCCAGGCGGCGATAAATGGCGCCGGCGGCGGGATGATGATAGTAGAGCACCGGCCGCAGGCCATCGGCCAACAACGAACGGCACAGGGCTACCATAGCGGCGCCGGCATAGCCATGCCCGCGATGGGGCGGCGGGGTATAGACGCCGCCGATCATGGCAGCCGTGCGGGTCTCGGCATTGGTCAAGACGGCGCTGACGATCTCGCCTTCGACTTCGACCACGAAGACACGCCCATCGCGCAGAGGCCGCTCGACCGCCCGCGGGGTGCGGGTCATGTCCTCGGCCTGAGCATAGAAAGCGCAGAGGGCGGCGAAATCGGCCAGAGTGGCGCGGCGCACCGGCCAGGGCCGACAAACCGGATTGAAATCGGCCGGGTCGAGGTCACAGAGATACTCGACGACCTCGGAAACGGCCCGGTAACGCCGGAGATAGGGCTGAAAGCTGGCCGTGTAGCGGGTGTTATCCTGTAACCGTGCCGCAGGGATAGGATGGGTGTCTACCACCTGCCCGAAGGCCTCATAATCACAGCCGGGCCCATCGGCAATGTTCCAACCATCCATATAGCGGTTGAGTACGCCGTTAAGCCGCCCATTGCCGTCGAAACTACCCCAAAATTGGCAGATATCCGACTCCAGGCCCAATGTCTCCAGATTGCCCAGGAAATAAAGGTTGAGGGCCGGATGTTGGGCGCAAAAAGCGTAGGTCGCTTCGTAATCGGCGTTGCTCAACAAACGGATCATGGTCGATTCAAGCGGGAGGGGCGGTTCCGGGTTGGGTAAGGTCGGACAACCCGGTGGCGATGACATCTCGCGCCTGCGCGGCCAGCGCACGCGCCCGCAGCGGGGCTTCGCCCACATAGGCCGAGGCATCCAACAACGCCTGAATGCGCTCGACCGGCAACAGGCGGGTGAACTCGGGTTCGGTGGTCAACAGCGCAGCCAGCGGGTTGGGCCGGCCTTCTTGCACGGCCGCCCAGGCTGCCAGGCTATGGCGCCGAATGACCTCGTGCAGATGTTGACGATCGCCGCCGGCCTTAACGGCCTCCACTAGCAACCGCTCGCTGGCAGCAAAGATGCCGTAGGTGGCCAGATTGCGGGCCATGGCTGCCGGCCGGACATCCAGCCCGGCCACGAGATACCGGGCCGCCAGCAGCAACTCGTCGGCCAGCAAAAAGGCCTCGGGGATGAGGCTCCGCCGGTTGGCCGAATCGTCCAGGGTGCGTTCCAGCAGGCTATGGGCAGCGTTGTGCCAGGCAACCTGGGGCAGCGCGGCCAGATACCGGGCCAGGCTGTCTATCTTCTCGGCTGTGATGGGGTTGCGTTTGAACGGCATGGCCGAAGAGCCCACCTGCCCGGCGGCGAACGGTTCGGACAATTCGCCCCAGGCCGGCGCCTGCAACAGGCGCAGGTCAAAAGCAAAACGGTAGAGGGTCCCCCCCAGGCCGGCCAGGGCGTTGAGCACCAGCCAGTCCTGCTTGCGTGGATAGGTCTGGGTGGTGACCGGGTAGGCCTCCAGCCCCAGATCGGCCAGGGCCAGGCGTTCCAGCTCGGCTGCGGTCATGCCCCTATCCCCCAGGAGCTGGGCAAAGGCAGCCAGAGTGCCCACGGCGCCTTTGAATCCCTTGCCTTTGAGCCGGCGGCGCACGCGTAGAAGTTCCTCCCAATCGAGCAACAGGTCCTGCAGGGTTTGGGCCAGCCGATAGCCCAGGGTGGTGGGTTCGGCCGGTTGCAGGTGGGTGTAACCCATGACCGGCGTCTCGGCGTCGTGCTCGCAGCGGTCGGCCAGGAGGCGGATCAGGTCGGCCAGTCGCGTCAGGATCAGGTCAAGGGCCTGGCGCTGGCGTAGGACCTCGGCATTGTCCACCACATCCATGCTGGTGGCGCCGAGATGGAGGACACGGCCGCCTACCGGGCATTGGGCGGCAAACGTTTGGATCTCGGCCATGACATCATGGCGGGTCACGGCCTCGCGCGCCAGGGCCTGGTCGAGATCGATATCCTCGGCATGGGCTTCCAGATCGGCCAGTTGCGCGGCCGTAACGATACCGGCGGCGGCCTGGGCGCGCGCCAGCGCTATCCATACGCGGCGCCACAGGCGGCGCCGATGGCGTTCGGAAAAAAGCCGGCGCATGGCGTCGGAGCCATAGCGCCAGGTGAAAGGGGAAAGGTAGGTGGTATGGTCAAACATGGTTCGAGCCGCTCTTTGGGGGGTTATTATACACGCGCTCCTGGTCAGGTGCAGCCTGAGGTTAGTGGGTCCTGTCCCCTCAACCCCTCCCCAGCCGAGAGGCAGAAGCGCAGGGATCGAACGACGGATGGCGAGGGGAGCAAAAGGGAACAAAAGACCCTATCCTCCCGGCGGGAAGGGCTTTATAATACGGACAAGCTGCCGTCACGCACCGGTAAGGCCATGATTTTTTCTCCTTATCCTCACGCAGGAGTTGCTTTATGGAGAGCTTACTAAATCGGGGCAAGGCGAGCATAAATAGAGTATTCAACTGGCTGTTTAATCGCATGAAGACCGAACGCGGGATCTTAGAGATAATCTGGCTTACTCGATTTAGTGCATTTTTGTTGTTAGTCTGGTATTTCTTAATACTTTTCCCTGTAGAAGAAACAAAAAGAAATATAGTTTACTTTATTCTTATCTTTTTCTTTGTATATAATCTGGGAATTGGTTTCACCGGTCTACAAAAATATGAGCGGTATATTAATAGAAATGTTAAATTTGTACAAGTAATTGGTGAAATTGTCATTTATAGTCTATTTTATTATCTATCTGGTAATGCCAATTCTAGCATCTATTTCTTATATTTCTTGCCCTTGTTGGTGGCAGCCGGACTGCTCGATTTCCTGCCCCTCATCATGGTGATGGGGTTGGCCGGCTTGAGCGTCTTTGGGGTCGTCAGCCTTCTGGCGCCGCTGCCCGACGCGCTGGCCATCTATGGCCCCCGCATCGCTTTCATGGTGCTTCTCACCCTCTTCTTTGCGGCCTGGTCGGGATGGCGACGCCAGGTGACGGGCATGCAAGAGGAACGCGCGCGCTGGCTGCAGACGTATCTGGACCTCAGCAAACAACTGGCCACATACGACGAACCGGAGAAGCTGCTGCGCCTGGTGGCAACCGAGGCGCAAACGCGCTTGCGCGCCGAGACGGCGGCAGTCTTTCTCCTCGATGGGGATCGACTGGTGCGCCGCGCCGAGGCCGGCATCGAACCCGATTGGTTTCCCGAAGAAAGCTATCGCATCGGCGAGGGTCTAACCGGACAGTGCCTGATCCCGGCGCCCGGTGAACGGTATGGGCGACCGGTTCGTGAAAACAACGTCGATCTGAGTCACGAGGTCATCCCTGCCCACCTGAACCGCTATCGCCAAAAATTAGCTTCGCATCAGGTCAAACACCTGGTGGCTGTGCCTCTCAACGATGGCAAGCGCTCGTTCGGTGCCCTGCGGGTGGTCAATCGGCAGAAGGAAGAAGGCAGTCTCGATGCCGCGGGCTTCACCCAGGAGGATGAGGATTTTCTGGCCGGCATCGCCGCCATCACCGGTGTGGCCATTGCTTATGCCCATCAGGTCGAAGAGGTCAGGCGCCGCGCCGAGGAAGTGCGTCGCCTGTACGAAGCGGCGCAGGTGATCGCTTCGTCCCTGGAGCGGCCCCAGGTGCTGGAGCGCATCATCGCCATTGCCACCAAGGTTGTTGCTTCGGACCTGACCGGCGTGTTGCTTGTGGATGAAGACGGCAAGCCCATCACCAGTATCGAGAGCCAATCCATGCCTGTACCGTTATACCAACGCCTGCGCCCCAACGGTGTCACCCGGCGCATTCTTACCACGCGCGCATGGTACAACGTCTCCGATACCCGACTGCATCCCGATGAGCATAATCCCGTGATTTTTCAGGAAGGCTATCTATCCTATGCCGGTATCCCCCTTATCAGCCAGGATCGAGTATATGGCGTGCTTTTTGTCCACAGTCGTCAGCTTAGAGCTTTTGATGACCATAGGGAACTATTAATGGCTTTTGCCCATCAAATAGCCGTAGCCATGCGCAATGCCCAGCTATACGAACAAAAACAAGAAGAAACGAATGCCTTACAAAGATTCGCCGAAGTTGCAGAAATTTTGATAAAGCACACATCCATTCAAGAACTATACGATTATTGCGTAAAAGCAGGGAAAGACATTTTCAATGTAGAAGATTGTTCATTGTATATCATAGATCAAAAGAAAAAGACCGTTGACCTTGTGGCCTCAAGTACAATTCCGCCGGAAATCTGGCAACGACGCGAATCGCGGCTGGATGGACCGGGTCTGACGCCTCACGTGGCCACGACAGGCACATGGCTCAATCTGGCCGGCGACGAGATCGAGGCCCACCCGGCCTGGGCCGGTCACCAAACCGAACCCTTCCGAGAGCATTTGAACTACCTTCCCTCCAGGCGAAGTCACTCCTTACTCATCGGACCGTTGCTCGATCCGCATGGTCACATCGTGGGGGTCCTCAAGCTGGAAAACCGTCAGGGCGAAGCTGCCGGCAAACGGTTCACCACGTTTCAAGAATCGCTCCACCGAACCTATGCCTCCCATATCGCCACGGCCATTGAGCGGGCTCGTTTGTGGGCCCGGCTGGACGAGGATGCGGCGCGACGGGCCCGTAAGAGCCTGGAGTCCGATCTCCACGAAATGAAAAATTTCGTGCATGGCGCCGTTGTTCTACCTATCGGTAACGCCCGCAAGCATCTAAGTAAAGGACGTTATGACCAGGCCCATCGCGAGATAGAACATGTCAGTTGGACGAGTCGCTCCGTGATCGAACGTTTGGATTCTTTGATGGGAGATGTTCGCGACTATTTGCCTTTATTGGCAGAGAAAGGGCTTATAGCCACATTACGCCAATTAGCCAATACTATGGGCATTGAAGTCAGAGTGCAATCAAGATTAGTGAAAAGACCAAACTATAATATAGAACACGCATTATATCGTATATCTAAAGAAGCCCTAATAAATTACAAAAAACATTCTTCTACCAGCGAATATTGCCTAATCACATTTTGTGTTGATAACGATGGAAGAGTAGAATTGGAAATAAGTGACCAGGGTGTTGGTTTTGATAATGCTAATATTTTAGAACGAGACGATGCTACTGGTATCCAGCTGATGAAATACTGGGCCGATGAGATAGGGGCCCATTTCTGTATCCGTTCTCGGGGCGGCATTTGCCGTTCGACGCCCTGTCCTGGCCATAGGGATTGTGAAGGTCACCCCTACCCAGGCGAGGAACAGGGTACAACCATCCGTGTCATTCGCATTGGAAACCCCCAGGAGATGGACCATGGCCGAACTCATTTCGATCCTCGTCTGCGATGACCACTATTACGAGAGAAAAGGGTTTTTGCGTACCCTGGAATCCGTTGATAATGTGAGAATTATAGGAGAAGCAAAAACACCTCATGAAGCTATTATAAAAATCAAAGAAACAAAACCGGATGTTTTATTGTTTGATCTGTTTTATCCGGGTTTTCAGGAGAATGATACCATAAGTGCCATCGAAGAGATACGCAAGATCGCACCGGAAACACACATTTTGGCCGTCACAAACTATTTCAATACCAGACCGGAGCTGGTAGAACGGGCCCGACAGGCCGGGGCCCATCTGGTCCTGTCGAAAGATGTTGTCCACGATCCGGATTCCCTGGGGGAACGCATCCGGGAGGTCCTGGCGGTGCCGTTGACACCTCCCGAATGGGTGTCGCTCGAACGGTTGACCGAGCGCGAAGTGGAGGTGTTGAAATGGGTGGCCAACGGTTACCAGGATAAAGAGATCGCCCGCGAGCTGGGGATTGCCGAGGGTACGGTCAAAAAGCATTTGACCGATATTTTCCAGAAACTCGGCGTGCGCAATCGCGCCCAGGCAACCGCCATGGCTTACGAGCGAGGATTGCTGCCGCGTGGCACGGTAGAGGACAGATCAGCTAAACGCTGATAAGCCCGCAGGGAACGAATAGCCGCCTTTTCCTACGGGAAGGGGTCCTTTGTCGCGCATGGGGGGATCGGAAGGGGCTTTTTTCCCCACAGGGACCATGCTAAAGTGGGGATGAGGTTGACCGGTTTCGCCCCACGAGGGTACCCCCATGAACCGCATCGAAACCCACCGCCACCTGTTAGCCGTATTACCGGACTTGTTGGCATTGGTGCTGGGCTTCCTGGGATTTGTGACGGTTTTCCTGCTCCTCTTCTGGTCGGCTCCGGGAGCCGTCCTCGTCCAGGTTATCTGCCAAATCGGAGCTATTCTGGACGGTCTGGCCTTTATCTACACCTTTCTGGCCTGGCAGTGCTACAGCGTGGTCGTAACACCGCAATGCGTGACCGAAAAATGGGGTATTCTGTTTCGCCGTTCGCGCAATTACGACCTGGCCGGTGCCGTCTTGGATACCCGGCAAGGTCCTATCGCTCGTCTGTTGAATATGGGAGACCTGGTCATTACCCTGGTCCATAACAGCGAGACCATCCACATCAAGGGTCTGGCCGAGTTTAGAACCGTCTGCCGTGTGCTCGAAAGCCGTGCGGCCCTGCCGACAGGCTGGTTTGAACGCGCCGGACGATACTGAAGCACCTTGCAAACCGACCCTAATGCGTTTCCGGCCGCCCAAAAGGACACCTATCGACCCGCGCTTGGCGGCTGCCCCCGGGATGAGTATAATCTGCGGACAACAACACCCTTATTCATCGCTTCCCTGTCTCTGTCGGTATGTGCCCGTGACAACGTCGTCCTCTATCTCCTCTCATGCCTCGCGGCTCACCCTTTCACCCCGACAGGCAACGGCTGTACGAGCCGTCTTACGGCGGTATCGGGGCAAAGGGAGCGCGTATTTACTCCCCTGTCTGCACGATATTCAGGCCATTACCGGGTGGGTGGATGCCGACCTGGCTGCGCAAATCGCCGAAAGCCTGCACATACCGGCCGTGCAGGTGCACAACGTGATCGAGTTCTATGCGCTCTTCTACGACCACCCTGTAGGGCGTACCATCGTGCGGGTGTGCGATGATCTGGCCTGCTATCTGGCCGGGAGCGAAGCGGTAGTCCAGGCCTGCGCCGCGCATTTGGGCCTGGACCCGGAACACGGTGGTACTACGGCCGACGGCGCCTTCACCCTGGAGATCCATCCCTGTCTGGGGCGGTGTGAGCAGGCTCCTTTTCTTATGATCGACGAGGAGGCCCATGGCTTTGTCCATCCGGAACGGGTGCCCGCTCTATTGGGAGGCGCGCCATGAGCTATCAACCCGTGTTGACGGCCCGGTTGGGCAAAATCGACCCGGCCAGCCTCTCCGATTACGAAGCGGCCGGCGGTTTTCAGGCCCTGGCCCGGGCGATGGAATTGGGACCGAAGGCTGTGGTCGAGCTGCTGCGCGAGGCGTATTTGCTGGGTCGCGGGGGAGCGGCTTTTCCGGCCGGGATCAAGTGGAAGGCCGTCAGTGAGGCGCCTGCTCCCAAGTACGTGATCGCCAATGCCGATGAATCGGAGCCCGGCACCTTCAAGGATCGCATTCTCATGGAGGGCGATCCCTTTGCCCTGGTCGAGGCCGTGATCATCGCCGCCTTTGCCGTCGGCGCCGAACAGGGGTATATCTACATCCGGGGCGAATATCCGCTGGCCATTGCCCGCGTGCAGCATGCCGTCAATGCCTGTTATAATGCCGGCTACCTGGGTCATGATATCCTGGGCACCGGTTTCCATTTCGACCTCGAGGTGCGCAAAGGGGCCGGGGCCTACATCTGCGGGGAAGAGACGGCCTTGTTTGAGAGCATCGAGGGCAAACGGGGCTTTCCGCGCCTCAAGCCGCCTTTTCCCACCGAATACGGCCTTTTCGGCCGGCCCACAGTCATCAACAACGTCGAGACCCTCCTCTGTGTGCTGCCGCTGGTGCTGCGCGGTCTGGAATGGTTCCGAAACATCGGTCCGGAAAAGTCGCCCGGCCCCAAGCTCTATTGCCTCTCCGGGCGGGTGCAGCGTCCGGGCCTGGTCGAGGCCCCCATGGGAACCACGCTGCGAACCCTCATCTACGACTACGGTGGCGGCGTAACCGGCAGCGGCGAATTGGGCGGTGTGTTGTTGGGCGGGGCAGCCGGGGTTTTTGTCGGCCCGGAGCATCTCGATGTACCGTTGGATTTCGCCGGGCTACGCAGCATTGACGCCGTCCTCGGTTCAGGTGTGGTGATGGTCTTCGATACCTCGGTGGATATGAAAGCCGTGCTGCGGCGCATTGCCCGCTTCTTTCGCCACGAATCCTGCGGCAAGTGCTATCCCTGTCAGCTCGGCACCCAGCGCCAGTACGAGATCGTCGAACGTCTGGCGACGGACCGGTTGCGTCCCGGCGACCTTCTCGCCCTGCGCGAGATCGGTCAAACCATGCGCGATGCCAGCATCTGCGGTCTGGGCCAGACGGCCTCCGGCGCCGTCCTCAGTGCGCTGGATCGGTTGGGTTATGATGAGGTGAGCAACCGTTTCGCCCGCTTCAACGAAAACGAAGGGGTCTTATCCCCCGCCTCTGGACTTTCCTCTCCTCTCGAGCTCTACTCCCATGTCGGACACCCCCATCCCAGTTCACATTGACGACCGGGTTGTCATGGCAACGCCGGGGATAACCGTCCTTGCCGCTGCCCACGCGGCCGGTATTGCCATTCCTACCATTTGCTATCACGACCATTTGACGGCCAATGCCGTTTGCCGAATTTGCGTGGTGGAATGGATGGGCAGTCGCACGCTGGTCCCGGCTTGCGTGGCCAAAGTTCAGCCGAATGCTCGCATCTACACCAACAGCGAACGGGTGCGCACGGCCCGTCGGGTTATCCTGGAGATGCTGGCTTCGGCCGTGGATTTGAGCGAAGCGCCGGAGCTGCAAGTCTTGCTGACGGAGTACGGCGCCGATCCCCATCGTTTCGGCCCCGATGTCGTCCGTCGCGAGCATGGCGCCGTCAAGGTCGATAATCCCTTTTACGTGCGCGATTACGATAAGTGTATCCTCTGCTGGCGCTGTGTCCAGGTCTGCGCCGAGGACGTGCAATTTACCTTTGCCCTCGGTTTCAACGGCCGTGGTTTTGACACGAGCATCGCCACTTTCTTCGATCGCCCCATGCCGGAAACGACCTGTGTCTTCTGCGGCAACTGCGTGGGCGTATGTCCCACGGGCGCGCTCAAAGGTAAGCGTGAGTATATGGCCGCCCAGACCGGTTCGCCGCCTACCCGTTGAGCCTTTTTCAAACCGTTGCCGGGCCGCACCGGGGAGGTGAGAAACGGCGACGGGCGCAACCATCCTTCTTGCGGCAGGGATAATGCCGCCCATTGACTGCCTGTCTGACCGCCTATGTCCACACACATCACGCCTACAACCTGTCCTTTTTGTGGTGTCGGTTGCCAGATTCAACTTCATGTTGAAAACAATCGGATTATGCGCGTGACGGCGGATTTCAGCATGCCGCCGAATTACGGCAAATTGTGCGTTAAGGGCCGATTTGGCACCGATTTTGTCCATCATCCTACCCGACTGAAAAAGCCCCTTATCCGCAAGGACATCGTACCGGGACAACCCTTCGGCAAAGCGCGACGGGCGCGCTCCCTGGCCGAGGATTACCGCGAAGCGAGCTGGGACGAGGCGCTTGAGCTGGTGGCCGATATGCTCGTCGCTATCTACCGCGAATCGGGTCCCGATAGTCTGGGCACGTATTGCTGCGCCAAAGCCACCAACGAGGACAATTACATCTTCCAGAAGCTCTTCCGCACCCTGTTCGGCACGAACAACATCGACCACTGTTCGCGGTTGTGCCATGCCGGTTCGGTGGCCGGACTCATGCGCACCATCGGTTCGGCCGCCATGTCGAACAGCATCGCCGAGATGGAGCATCTCGATACCTTCCTGGTCACCGGTTCGAACACCACCGAGAACCATCCCGTCATCGCCCTCAGTCTGAAGAAGGCCGTGGCACGCGGGGCCAAACTCATCGTCGTGGACCCGCGGCGGATCGAGCTGGTGGATTTTGCCACCCTGTGGCTGCAACAACGCCCCGGTACCGATGTGGCCGTGTTCCAGGCCATGGCCAACGTCATCGTCACCGAGGGATTGTACAACGCCGAGTATATCGCCCAGCATACCGAAGGCTTTGCGGAATACGCCGCCTCGCTGGCGCCCTATACCCCGGAATGGGCCGAAGGCGTGACCGGCGTACCGGCAGCCAAGATCCGCCAGGCCGCCCGCCTGTACGCCGGCGCCCGGGTTGCGGCCCTCTATTGGGGCATGGGCATCAGCCAGAGCACCCACGGCGCCGACAACGCCACCGCCCTGGTCAACCTGGCCATGCTCTGCGGTCATATCGGCAAATACGGCGGCGGCCTCAATCCCTTGCGGGGTCAGAACAACGTCCAGGGCTGTTCGGATATGGGAGGACTACCCAATGTGCTGCCGGGCTATCGCTTCGTCAGCGATGCGGCCGAGCGCAGCCGCTTCGAGGCGATCTGGGGGGTACCCCTCAATCCCAAACCCGGCCTTACGGCCGTCGAGATGGTCCACGCCGCCGATCGCGGGCAAATCCGGGCCATGTACGTCATGGGCGAGGATCCCATGACCTCGGAACCCAACCTGAATCACGCCCGCCATGCCCTGGAAAACCTCGATCTCCTGGTGATCCAGGATATCTTCGCCAATGAAACGGCCCTTTACGGGCATATCATCCTGCCGGCGGCCAGCTTTGCCGAAAAAGCCGGGACTTTCACGAACACCGAGCGCCGTGTGCAGCGCGTGCGACCGGCTTTGCCCCCGCCCGGCGAGGCCCGACCCGATCTGGATATCCTCCTCGATCTGGCACGACGGTTGGAGCGTCGTTTGGGCGTGCATGTCCAACCCGGCTGGAATTACAGCGGTCCGGCGGCGGTCTGGGCCGAGGTGGGTCAGGTGGCGCCGGAGTTCCGGGGCATCACCTACGAACGCCTGGAAAAACACGGCATCCAATACCCCTGTTACGACGAAAACGACCCCGGCACGCTGTATCTGTTCGCCGATGGGGTACCGCGCGGCAAGGGCAAATTCTGGCCCCTCACCTTCCAGGAACCGGTCGAGACCCCGGATGCGGTCTATCCCCTCAACCTGTCCACGGGACGGGTGCTCTATCACTGGCATGGCGGCACCCTTACCCGGCGTTCGGTGCTCAACGACATCTACCCGGAGCCCATCGTCGAGATCAACCCGGTGGATGCGGCGGCCATCCCGGTGGCCACCGGTGACCTGGTTCGCATCGCTTCCCGTCGCGGCGAAGTGGTGGCCCGGGTCGAGGTAACAGACCGATCGCCTATCGGAACGATTTTCCTGCCTTTCCACTTTGTCGAAGCGGCCGCCAATCTGCTCACCCTCGATGCCCTCGACCCGGCGGCGAAAATCCCCGACTATAAAAACGCGGCCGTGGCGATCACCCCGGCCGAAGAACACGGCTGGAATCTGGTTCTGGCATGAACAAGGGACACGAAAGCACCCCTCCGTTGCCGCCCGGTGCGTTGCCGGTGGTCTATCATCGCTATGACCGCGGGCACTGGCAGACCGTAGCGGCCGCCATCGTCGAGGAGATCTCCCTCTGTCTTCATGTCAACGGCCGCGATCTGGTGACCTATCAGTGTTCGCCGGTGGACCAGGAAGCCATGGCCATCGGCTTTCTGGCCGCCGAGGGTTTTATCGAAAGCCTTGACGATATTGAGCTGCTCGAACTCTCCCACAGCGGCACCTGCGTGGATATCTGGCTGCGACGACCCGTGACCTTGCCCGAGCGTTTTATCAAGACATCGGGTTGCGGCGAAGGGGTCACTTTCGACGATCTGAGCCGACAACAACCTCCGCTAACCCACACCACCACGATCACGCCGGCCCAACTCATGGCCCTGTTTCAGGAATTAGGCCGCCGCGAGACCCTGTACCCGCTGACGCGGGGCATTCACGCGGCGGCCTTGTGTCGGCCGGAGGGCATTGTCCTCATCGCCGAAGACGTAGGCCGCCATAACACCCTGGACAAGCTGCGGGGCAAGGCCATGCTGCAGGGCATTACCACCGAAGGCGCCATCCTCATCACCACCGGGCGCATCAGTTCCGAGATGTTGGGCAAGGCGGCGAAGATGGGCGTGCCCATCATCGCCTCGCGCACATCGCCCACCAGCCGATCGGTGGCCCTGGCCCAGGCCTGGAACATCACCGTTGTCGGCTATGTGCGCCGCGAGAGCCTGCGTGTCTATACAGCGCCCTGGCGGATGATGGCCGCTTCTGAACCCATACAAGCCGTGGAAGCGGTGGAGACGCCGGCACCGGCCTGGACCGATGGTATCACCTAGCGCAGCACGCGCAGGCTGTCCGGGGTAGCGATGGGTGATTTATGGCAATGGACCAGCTTCCATTGCGGCGCCTCGGCCGTGCCGTAGTTGTGGAAGACGCGGGTCTCGTTGTGCGAACGGTGGGACACACCCTCCGGCCCTATGCTGCGGAGGAGCAAGGTGTAGGTGACAACGGCCGTATCGCCGAAGAGCTGGACGCGCGGCTGGAGGATTTCATGCTCGAGGCGATGGGCCCCCGGTTGGCCTCCGGCCAGCGCAGCGGCATGAACGGCGATTTCGCGCAGATGGAAGTCCAGGCCATCGATGCGCTGAGGGGAAATGTACCACTCGAAAAAGGAGAGGTCTTCCGAAGTCGTGGCACGATAGGTCTCCACATCGCCCTGCCAGATGCTGCGTAGGTTGCGGTCCAGCGTGTCCATGATAACGGCGATGGGATCAGATGATGCAGCCATCAGCGTTGCCCTCCGTTGTTGGTTTTGGGCGCAGCAAACAAGGCCGCCAATTGGGCGGCGCCTTCACGGTCGGTCACGGCCAGCATTTCGTCGCCGGCCTCGAAAACACTGATCCCGCGCGGCACGATCACTTCACCGTTACGGATGATGGCGGCGATCACACATCGCTCCGGTAACGGCAAATCCTTGATGGGGATGCCGATGACCTTGGCGCCGGGGGCAATTTTCTCTTCCACCAGCATGTATTGCCCGCGACGCAGTTTGAGCAGCGTTACCATATCGCCAAAGGACATCTCCTCCACAATCAGACCGGCCATGAGCTCGGCCTGATTGAGCGCGGCATCCACATGAAAGGTTTGGTTGAAGAGCCAGGCGTTGCGGGGGTCATTTACCCGCGCGACGGTGCGGGGAACGTGATAGCGCGTGCGCGCCAC
>Ga0197142_1003172_pt1 | contig 13942 bp, 9 predicted proteins | sample GBS60_MetaG_FD_148614 | JGI IMG/M metagenome (GOLD analysis project Ga0197142, IMG submission 148614) | Sediment microbial communities from Great Boiling Springs, Gerlach, Nevada, United States - GBS 60_MetaG | ecosystem: Environmental > Aquatic > Thermal springs > Hot (42-90C) > Sediment... | reverse complement strand
ATCCACGAGCGGGTCACGCTCACCGGAGCGCCGCAAGAGGTGCGTATTTCGCTATCAGGTATACGCGAGTGTGAGTACAATCCCGAACTGACAGTGCGGTTCACAAGTGCAACAGGACTGCTCGACCCAGAGACGGCGCCGTGGTATGGCGGAGTGGCGATTACTGACGTGCGGGTCACGCCATGAGCATATGAAGCGCGTATCGTGGCGCCAGAGATCGTATGACCGGGAGGCATGATGATTGGGGCAAAGGTTCACGCCGTTCCGGATCAGCGTCGGTTACAGAGTACGTGGAAACACACATTGCTCCTTTACCTGGCAACGCTCGGATGCTACGCGCTGCTGGCGCTGATCGTCACCTGGCCCCTGGCGTTGCATTTCGACCAGTTTCTGTTCGGCGGGATCGACGGCGCTCCAGGGCGATTCGACTTTGCCGGCGGCGAAGAAGCTGGATTGCATCTGTGGCATCTCTGGTGGGTGAGCGAGGCGATCCTGCACGGCGTCAATCCATTCTGGACCGACCTGCTCTTCTACCCGGACGGCGTGCAGTTGTATGTGCAAACGCTCAGCGCGCCAAATGCAGTGCTCACCCTGCCGGTCTATCTGCTGGCGGGTCCGGTCGCAGCGTTTAACGCGGCGGTGCTGCTGGGTTTTGCGCTGACCGGGTTTGGCGTCTTTCTGCTCACCTATCACTATGTGCGCGGATTCTGGGAGGCGCTGGTGTGCGGCGTGCTGGTTACGCTCGGACCGCTCCACATCGCACAGTTGCAGAACAGCCACCTTCACCTGTTCAGCCTGCACTGGATCCCGTTCTATATCTACGCCCTGGCATTGCTGGATCGCGGCGGGGGGCGCTGGCGCATTGCATGCGCTGCGGCAATCGCCGCGCTGGTTGTGCTTTCCGACTGGTACTGGGCATCGATCTGTGGCGTACTTACAATTGTATGGATGGCTGCACGGTTCGCAGCAGTTCGTGAGCGCCTGATCCTCGCCCGCCATTATGCGCTGTTTGCGATTGGAACGCTGATCCTGCTGGCGCCGTTTCTCGCCGGGATGCTTATGCGGCGTGACGTATTACCGATAGGTCATCAGGCGCGTGACGCGATCTGGGAAGCATATGTGTACAACTCGTCGGTTGACCTTTTCGGGTTATTCTTCCCAAATGTGTACAACCCACTCTGGGGAACCCAGGTCGAGCAATGGATGCGCCCGATAGCCGAATACTTTACGCCGAGCGTCTGGTATGTTCCCGCAGGATGGACCCTGATCCTGCTAACGATTCTCGGAGCACGAACTATCTGGCGGCGCGAGCGGCACCTGGCGTTCACTGCCATCGTGCTCTGGGTGTTGGCGATGGGTCCTGGTCTGCACATCCTGGGGAAGGACACGGGCATCCCAATGCCGTATGCGCTGCTTGATCGGCTTCCGCTGTTCGGGACAGCGCGCAAGCCAGCGCTGTTTATCGCGCCGGTGCTGATGGTGATGAGCATCGCAGCGGCGCAGGGGCTGGCACAGTTGCGCCGGGGGACGCCAGATGTCTGGCGCATGCTACCGATAGCAGGGGCGTTAGCGGTAGGGTTGTTCGAACTCTGGCTGCCGTCAGGGCGCGTCTTCCTGCCGCTGGAGCGCCCGGCGGTGTACGAACAAATTGCAGCGCGCCCCGGCGCCGTCGCCGACCTGCCGCTCGATGTGCTCGAAACAAGCCGCACCTTACGGAATCAGATCGTCCACGGTCAACCAATCATCGGCGGGTTCATCGCGCGCCGACCGGCGTATGAGACGTTCAATATGCCGCTGCTGCGCGCCATTGGAACAATGCAAGCATTACAGCCAGATATTGTTCCGCTCGACCAATCCACGCTCAGAGCGATGCAGTGTTTCGCGCCGGTGCGCCACGTGGTGGTGCGCGCCGACCTGACGACGGCGCGTGAGCAGGAACAGGTCGCGGAAACGCTCGGGAGGTTGATCGGGCATGCGCCGACGCCGGTGTATGAGGATGCGCAGTATCGCCGGTACGAACTGCCCCGGTTCGCCGACGCCTGCCGTCCCTTCGTGTATGCAGGCAAAGGATGGGACGACGTGGAGCGCAACGATAACGGTCGGCATCGCTGGGGGAGCGCCGACAACGCGATCTGGCTGGTCAACCCGTATGATGCGCCAATCCATGTGACGCTGGCGTTGACCCTGGCGTCTTACGAGACGGCGCGACCGGTGGAACTGTGGCAGGATCGGCGGCTGATCGCGCGTTGGGAGGCACCGCGTTCGGTACGCACCTATCGCATAGGAGTGACTGCACCGCCGGGACAGACCCGATTGCGCCTGCGTGCGCCGACGACGTATGACCCGCAATCCCGACGTGATCTGAGCATTGTAGCGTTGAACATACATATAACCGGTTATACGTTGAACTCTCAACCATGATGACCCAACCATCCGCTGTACCAACTGAACTCGAGCAGGCGATTGATCCCTGGTTGCAGCATATGCGCTGGCGGCGCGACTTTGCGCGCTGGCGCGAGCGGCGCATCAATCAGGAAGCGTACCAGAGCGACCGGCTTGCACGCCTGGAACAACTGATCGAACCGATCAACGGTGTGCGCCTGCTCGACCTGGGCGCAGGGATGGGCGGTTTTGCGGTTGCGGCAGCCCTGCGTGGTGCGCAGGTCGTCGCCAGCGAATATAATCCAGCCTACTGTCGGATCATTCTGCTGCGCACGGCGCGTTACCACCTGCGCGTGCCGGTGATCAACGCCGCCGGCGAGGCGTTGCCGTTGCCTGATGCGGCATTCGATGCTGTGGTATGCTGGGATGTCATTGAGCACGTGCAGTCGCCGGAACGGGTATTGCGCGAGATTGCGCGGGTGTTGCGTCCCGGCGGCGTTGCGCTGATAACGGTGATCAACCGACGAGCCTGGATCGATCCGCACTACCATATGCGGGGGATCAACTGGATGCCGCGTCCGCTTGCCGAATGGTTGATCGCACGCCGCGGGCGCAGCAAGCAGGGCGCTGCGTTTCGTGATATGCAGCGGTTGAGTGACATGCACTACTTCGAGTACCAGACATTCACTGCGCTCGCGGCGCGCTGCGGATTCTGCGTGCGCGATCTCCGCGAAGAAGAACTGCTGCGTGGAACGCTCTCCAGTCCGAAACCGGCGCACCGCATCGCGCGAGCGGCGCTGCGCCGCCTGGGGCTGGAACGCGCTGCGTATCGCCTGCAACGCAACTGGTACACCGGCATGTTTGAACTGGGACTGGTCAAACAGTAGCAATGGCAACCGAACCGACAACCAGTCGCGCCCCTTCGCTTGCCAGCCAGGTATCGCGCGCCGTCGTGTGGAACGCGGTGTTCGTGCCGCTGCGCATGATCGCCGAGATTGTCGCAACGCTGCTCAAACTGACGGTGCTGCCGTTGACCAGTTACGGCTTGCTGGCGCTGGTGAGCGGCGCCAGTAATGGACTGGGCACCTGGATCGACCTGGGAACAACCCGTGCGTTGCCGAAGTATATCCCTGAGACCAATCGCACCGGCGGACCACGCGCAGTGTTGCGGTTGCTCTTCGCAGTGCTCGCAGCGCAGGTTGCCGTCCTGACCCTCGTGTTTGCCGGATTGATCGCAGGGTACGAACGCTACATCGGCGAGTTGCAGGGCAAGGTGCTCGCCGATGGGCGCATTCCGCCTGTCGAGCAGATGACGCTTGTACAGTTCATCGATGAATCTGGCTGGCTCATCATGCTTACCATCCTGATCATGCTCTTCCTGGGCATCTGCTACGACATGCTGATGGCGTACCTGAACAGTTTTTTCAAACAGCGCGCCTGGAACAGTGTGGCGCTGGCGGCGGGTTTGTTGCCACCGTTGTTGAGTGCGACGGCCATTCTCATCAGCCGGCTGACTCCTGATCCTGACCGTAGCGCAATCATCGGCGTGCTGATCGCCATGTTCGTCGCCCCCGCGATCGCCGTTGCGCTGGCTGCATGGAACGTGTACCGTTTGTGGAAATCCGATATCCACTCCTGGTCGAGTGACGAACCGACAGCGTTCAACCTGTTGCTTGTTGATGCCCTGCCGTCCGGTTTCGTGCGCTACTGTGCGGTTTCGTACCTTATGACACTGACCGACTTTCTGGCGAGTAAGTCGTTTGCGGTATTTCTTGCCAACGACATCAGCGATGTCGCTCTGCTCTGGGCTGGCGCGTCGGTGGTTGGGATGGTGCTCGGCTACCTGTACACGCCGATGGTCGGCGTGCAGGTGCCGCTGTTCACCAGAGTGCGCGCAGGTGAGGGCGGAACGCTTCTAGGGGCATATCAATCGCTGGCGCGGCTCCAGGCGCTGCTGCTCATCCCCGGCGCTGTGGGATTGATCCTGCTGACGCGCCCGGTGCTCACCGTGCTGACGCCGCAGTATGTCGATGCTGCATCACTGGTATGGGCGCTCGTACCATGTCTCTTTCTGGAAAGTATGTTGACCACTGCGCACAACGCGCTGATTGTGTACGAAAAGTTGCGCGTCATTGTGATTTCGCGCCTGCTGACACTCTCTGTTGTTCCGCTGCTGGTCCTGCTATCGCCGCTACTGGGCGTCGTCGGCGTGGCGCTGGCGTTCGGGCTGGCGCGCGTCCTGGCAGGGTTGTGGGCAACGGCGAGCGGATACCGGTTGCTGGGGTTACGCTGGCCCTGGCGGTTTACGTTGCGCGTTCTACTGGCCAGCAGCGTGATGGCGCTTCTGGTGGCGGGGATGGCGGCACTGTTGCCGGATCTTCCGCTGCATGCCAGCATTTTTCTGCGGTTGCGCGAAGCGGGTTTACTGGTATGCGTGGCGTTGCTGGGCGCAGGCGCATTCATTGCAGCACTGCGCGCAACCGGCGGACTGGAACCGCAGGATCGCGAACAACTGGCAAAGATGCGTCTGCCGGGGCGGCGCTGGTTGCTGCGCGTCTTGTAATGGTATGAAGGCGCCGGTAGACGAGCCATGCGCATTGCACTCTACAATCTGACAACGACAACAAAGTTCGGCGGTGTGGAAAGTTTTGTATGGGACCTCGGGCGCGAACTGGCACGTCGTGGGCACGCAGTGACGATTATCGGCGGAGTGGGGAAACGCCGTGAGTTGGCGCCGGGGGTTCGGGTGCTGATGTTCCCGTTTATTGAGCGCTATCGGTTTCAGGCGCTACCATTGCTCCGCCGCGCATATGCCGAAGCCAAACTGCTCGAACGTCTGTCCCTGGCAATTGCCGCACTGCCGGAACTGATCGCTGGCGGATATGACATCATCCACATTCAAAAACCGTATGACCTGGGCCCGGCGCTCCTGGCGCGACGCTTTGGCGGAGCGCGGGTGGTGCTGGGGTGCCACGGCGAAGATTTCTATCCGGGCGACACACTGCTTGCGCCACGCATTGATGCCGCAGTATCGTGCAGTCGTTTCAATGCTCGCACCGTGGCAGCACGCTACGGGTTCGAGCCGACTGTCGTGTTCAACGGGATCGACACGAACCTGTTTCGTCCGACAGCGCCCGATCCCAACATCGTTCGCACCGATGGAACACCGCTCCTCTTGTGGGTCGGTCGGCTGCAACCCTGGAAGGGGGTCGATATTGCCCTTCGCGCCTTACAGGAGATTCCGCGTGCGCATCTGATGATCGTCGGCGATGGCGAAACTCGCGCCGACCTGGAGCGACTGGCACAGGAACTGGGACTGGCGGAGCGGGTACGCTTCCTGGGCGCCTTGCCGCGTGAACGTCTCCCGTCGATCTACGCCGCAGCCGATCTGCTGCTCGCCACCAGTTTTGCCAGCGAGACGTTCGGCATCGGTCTGGTCGAAGCGCAGGCGTGCGGGCTGCCGGTTGTTGCATCGCGCTTCGGCGGCTTCCCTGAAGTGATCGACGAAGGACACACCGGACTCCTCGTGCCGCCACGCGACCCGACTGCGCTGGCAGCAGCGGTGCGCACACTGCTCAACGATCCGGAGCGCCGTCGTGCAATGGCTGACGCTGCGCCGGGTTGGGCTGCACAGTTCTCGTGGTCTGCTGTCGTTGATCGTATTGAGGCGGTATACGATGCAACCGTGCGTGCAGCACATCGTCACGTATGCGTATTCTAATCGTCACGACCTATGGCTTCGATCCCACGTTTCCGAGCCGACCCGAGCAATTGCAGGCGCGGGCGCTGGCAGCGCGTGGTCATACCGTCATCGCCCACGAGTATCTGGACCGCCGCTACTCCGGTCAATCCCGTCGTCACGAATGGTTGTCCGGCATGATACCGGTGCATCGGGCAGCGACTCTGGGCTTCTTCGCTCCCGAGTCGCTGCTGCGTCTGTTCAGTCAAGATCGCCCCGACATTATTCACCTGCACCATTTGCGTAATCTGCTTGGCTTTCAGACGGCTCTGGCTGCACGGCGGCTGGGCATTCCCACTGTATTGACCGTCCATGGTCTGTTGCACGACGGTGATCTGGTGGTCGACCGTGAACGTCCCCTGGAGGCGCCATTGCGCTATGACAATGTCCTTATCACGCCGGAACAACTGGCGGCGCGGTTGGCGCGCGGCGCTCACCCACGCCGTGCAGTGCGCAACTATCTCATTCACGCCCCGCTGCGCTGGGTGGATCATATTGTGGCGCTGTCGCGCGCCGAGCGCGAGTTTCTTGCCCGTCTCGGCGTTGATCCAGAGCGGGTGAGCGTACTGCCGAACGCTGTGGATTTCCAGTCGTATAGCGACACGCCTCCGCCTGTGGTCGACCGTCCGCCGCTCGTGCTCTTCATCGGGCAGTTAGTGCCGCGCAAGGGGTACGATCTGCTTGCGCGCGCTATGCCTGCCGTGCTGCGCGCGGCGCCGGAGGCGCGCTTTGTGTTTGTGTGCCACAACCGGAGCGGCGAGGCTGAGTTGCGACGGATTGCTGCGTCTGGCGGCGTGGCGGATCGACTCGAAATTATGGGACGGGTGAGCGAGCCCGAGAAGATCCGTCTGCTGCACACGGCAGCCGTTGTGGCAGCGCCAAGCCGGTATGAGGGTTTCGGCATCCCGTTGATCGAATCTCTGGCTGCCGGAGCGCCAGTAGTCACCACCGATGTGGTCGCCGGCAACGAGGTCATTGACCATGAACGCACCGGTCTGCTGGTTCCCTACGGTGATGTAGCGGCACTGGCAGCCGCGCTGATACGCCTGTTGAACGACCGTGCCCTGGGAGCGCGACTCGCTGCTGCCGGACGCGCCGAAGTGTTTGATCGGTATCGGGCTGAAACGCTGACCGTTCATCTCGAAGCGCTCTACGACCAGTTGATTGCAGAGCGGACCTGTTAGCAGGCAGAACTGGTTAAGGGTTGACGAAACCATTGAGTGTTCCTATGATTGCTTCATCCGAAAATGGTAGTTGCTATCATTGAACGACAGAGAAACCACTGCGAACGATCAGGAGCAAGCGATGACAGCCGACGCCTGTATTGTCCTGCCCGAACCGATCCGGCGGCGCGGCGCTGAACTGCTCCACCTGCAATGCTGGCTGTGGGGCTGCGATATTCGTCGTGCTGAAGGGAATCTCCTGCTGGCGTATGGGTTCTCTCGTCAGCGACCGCCATCCGGCGCGGTTGGGAGCAGCGCCTATCTGATGGCGCTTGAGTCAGGGGTATGTGTGGTGTTGTGGGGCTTCGGCGCCTTCTGCGGCAACCCGGCAGAGGGCGGAGTCTATCTCAGGCGGTACGAGTTTACCCCGGTGCGGACTGCGCCGCTCAACGCGCAGCGTTTGCCCTGGTTGCCCGACCGGATACGCCCTGCGGACATCCCGCCTGAACCGGACGTGCGGCAGCGGATGCATCGGCAGTTTGTTGCGCTGCTTGAATGGATTGCGCAGTACGAAATGTGGGTGCGCAACACGTATGGTCTCGCATACCGGCGTCGATGCGCGGAAGAGTCGACGAAGCACACCTTTCGCATCGCCATCGAGCAACTGGTCGAGGAGTGGCAGCACCTGGCGCACCAGTGCGCCGATCTCTCCTGAAGGCGGGAGACGAACCATTGCGAAATGCCAGCCGCGCCATCGGTGCGCCAGGGCAGCGACGCTGTGCTCGCGCCAGCGTCGAGCGCGCGTTACTCCGGCGCGCCGTTTTCCACTTGGGCTGTGACGAGCTATTCGCAGCAGCACGCCTGATCCGGGTACGGCGCGATCCAGTCATCCTTCAGCGTGCAGTTGACCATGACAGATCGCGCTTCGATCAACCCGCATGACCTGCTGCCGATTTGCAATGTTTCACACTTGCTGGTATAATAGCGAATGTCGGGGCCGCGAGGAGTTCGGGCCGACGGAAAGATCAGGCCCCATCGTCTAGCGGCCTAGGACGCCACCCTCTCAAGGTGGAGATCGCGGGTTCGAATCCCGCTGGGGTCACCAAAATAGACGGGCCCGTGGTGTAGCGGTTAACATGGAGCCCTGTCAAGGCTCAGAGCGCGGGTTCAAATCCCGTCGGGCCCGCCAGAAGGCGGCAAAAAGGCTCACTGCGGTGAGCCTTTTTGATTCGCGAGTCCACTGCAAAAAGGGTATGTCACCCTAGAGGCGCAGCGTTCGCAGAGGAAGATGCCACATTGCGTCACGCACACGCACGCTTCGCTATGCATCCATCGTGTTTCGTTTTTGTGACTCTCCGCGCGCTCGTCGTCTCAGCTATGCGTTTTTCCAGCGAAGTCATTCATGCTGGCTTTTCCCCGTCGCTGTTGATCCTGCCCGCTTCCGGTTGAACCATCGTCGGATCGCCTGCACCGATCAGGTCGTCGCATAGAGCACCTTTTCTTGCTCCAGGATGTGCGCCCGAATAGTGGGTTTCAAGCCCGCACGGGGTACCAGGTCAACCGGACGCCGAAAGAGATCTGTCAGTTCGCGCTGCATGCGGCTGAGCGCCAGAAATCCGATCCGCGCGCCAGGCTCAAACTCCACCAGGACATCTATGTCACTGTCCGGTCTGAAATCGCTGCGCACTGCTGAGCCGAACAGCGAGAGCCGTCGAATGTAGCGCCTGCGGCAGAATGCTTCGAGTGCCTGAAACGGCACAGGGGAAAGAGGCGACACTGTTTGATCCATGGTGAACTCCCTGCTTAGCCTATCCGAAAAACTGTAACCTTTTCGCCTGCGGCGTGATTGCCGTGCGCGCCGCCGGGTTATTCGGATAGGCTCTAAGACGTGGAAGTCCGACGGGCTGGTCTACGGGCGAGCGGGATGCGCTCCCTCACGCCCGCGCAGGCGGGCTTCCCGCCTGCCAGCCGCGACTTCAGTCGCCAGGCGGCGAGCGAAAACACCCTGTCGCACCAGGTTCGTCGTTCCGACACTCGCAACCGTCATGCGACCCGGTGTGCTCAGAGCCTATCCGCAAAACTGGAACCTTTTCGCCTGTGGCGTGATCGCCGTGCGTGCCGCCGGGTTATTCGGATAGGCTCTTAGAGCAGTTCTCAGATACGTTGACCCCGGTCTGGGCCTGCCGGGTCGCGCGAGGCTTCCGCGTTCAGCAGAGTGTAGACCGAAATGTATTTCGGTCATCGCGTGGGTCGCGCTATCCCGAGGAGTGTTCAAACTTGTCCAATAGGTGCAACCTTTGTGAGAACTGCTATAAATCAGCAGCGGTGGATACGCCTGGACTGTCGTTCAGCATCGGTCGGCCTGAGCGCGCTCTTTGTCGGCTTCCTGCACACGCGCTGCCGCTTCCTCACACGCGACTGCTGTCCAGCAAACATCCCAGAAGGCACGGCAGGATTCTTGTTTATTGTAGCGCAAGAAGGGATGAACCATCGCTGCGTCTCTTTCTCACCGACGCTATCGTACATCAGTACCTCATCCGTCCCTCGCACGCGGTTTGTCGCTCCGTGTCCGCAGTGCATTCCGTGGTGAGACGACGGCAGGTGTGCAACGTGGCGCTGCGCGTCGCCTGCGCCTTTCCGCTCCCCTGCACAACCGGTCGTCAGAATGTGGTATAGTACGCTCGCTCCATATCCATGTTGCAAGCAGCATTGTCGGATGAGAAGAGCCAGAGGAGAGAGGAATATGGCTGTGCCCACCATTTCGCGGCGGACCTTCGTGAAAACGATGGCGGTCGGTTCAGGCACGATCGCCTATCTCGCAACGGCATTGACGGTCCATGGCGCCGGTCCGGAAGTTTACACGCTTCGGATCATTCACACGAATGATCACCACGCGCGCATCGAGCCGGTCTTCAGCGGGAACAACCCGGTGCACGGCGGCGTCTCGCGGCGCAAGACCCTGATCGATGCGATCCGCAGGGAAGGCGGCAACCAGTTGCTGCTCGACGCCGGTGATGTGTTCCAGGGAACGCTCTATTTCAACCAGTACCGTGGTCTTGCCGATCTGGAGTTCTACAACGCCCTCAAGTACGATGCGATGGCCATCGGAAACCACGAGTTCGACATCGGGCAGGGGCCGCTGGTCGATTTTGCGCGCGGCGCAACCTTCCCGCTGCTCAGCGCGAATATTCAGGTTGATCGCTCGTCGCCGCTGGCGGGCCTGATCAAGCCGTGGGTTGTGATCTGGGTCGGCGGGCAACCGATCGGCATTATCGGTGTGACAACCGAGGATACCCCGGTGCTCAGCAATCCCGGTCCCGGCGTAAGGTTCACAAACTATATCGAGGCGGTGCGTCTGGGAGTGGCGTCGCTGCGCCGCGATGGCGTGAACAAGATTATTGCGCTGACCCATGTCGGCATTCAGGCAGACCGCGAACTGGCGCGCCGGGTGGACGGTCTGTCGGTGATCATTGGCGGACATAGCCATACCCCGATGGGTCCGATGATCAACCCGCCTGATCCCAATCGCCCCTACCCTGAAGTCATCGCATCTCCTTCCGGCAAGCCGGTCATTGTGGCGCACGACTGGGAATGGGGGCGCTGGCTCGGCGACCTGACAATCGGGTTTGATGCCAATGGCGATGTGACGCGCGTCGTCGCAGGGCGCCCCACCGAAGTGCGGCCTGCCATCGATCCAGATGGCGGTTTCGAGAACCGGATCAGGACGTTCAGAGGTCCGCTGGATCAACTGCGCGCCACGCCGGTCGGCGAAACGCGGGTTGCGCTGAACGGCGCCCGCGCTGATGTGCGCTCGAAGGAGACCAACCTGGGGAACCTGATCGCCGACTCGATGCTGGCGAAGACGGCGCCGGCCGGTGCGCAACTGGCGATTATGAACGGCGGCGGTATCCGCACCGGCATTCCCGAAGGACGTATTACGCTTGGTCAGGTGCTCGAAGTGATGCCGTTCGGCAACACGCTCGTGCTTTTGACCCTCACCGGCGCACAGGTGAAGGAAGCGCTGGAGAATGGCGTCAGCCAGGTGGAGCAGTCGGCAGGACGCTTCCCGCAGGTCGGCGGAATGCGCTACAGCTGGGATCCCTCCGCGCCAGCAGGGAGCCGCATCACCGGCATCCAGGTGTCCGACGGCAGGGGCGGCTTCACGCCAATCGACCCGAATGCCAGCTACCGGGTGGTCGTGAACAACTTCATCGCCGGCGGCGGCGACGGCTACAGCGTTTTGCAGCGGGGCGCGAACAGGGTCGATACCGGTTTTCTCGACGCCGATGTGCTGGTGGAATACCTGCAAGCGCGTTCACCGGTCAACCCGCAGGTCGAAGGGCGCATCGTTCAGTCAGGCGCGTTGCCGGGCGCAGCGGGCGTGGCAGCGCCTGCGCCTGCGCCGGTCGAAACGCCGGCAGCATTGCCGCGCACGGGTGGCGAGTCGCTGCCTGCATGGTTGCTGGCGCTGGCGGCAGCCGGCGCGATTGGCGGCGGTCTGCGGTTGCGTGAACGTGCGGCGCGCATCGCGGCAGCCAGCGAGCGCGAGACGGTAGAGGTCGAGTAGCAGCATGGTGTGGCGTGGGAGAGACGTGACAGCGTTGCGTCTCTCCCCATCTTGCACTTCCAATGTTGAGTCCATCGCAAAAAGGGCATGTCACCGCAGAGGCGCAGCGTTCGCAGAGGAAGATGCCATAGTGGGTCGCTCCAGCGCATCATGCGTCGCCGCGCATAAATTCTCTGCGCTCTCGGCGTCTCGGCGGTGTGTTTTTGCAGCGAAATCAAGTTTATCCAGCACAGGAGCCATTATGACCGCCGCTGACGTCATTTCTGCCGAACAACGCTACCTGCTGCAAACCTACGCGCGACCGGGGTTCGTCATTGAGCGCGGCGAGGGATGCTATCTCTACGACAGCGAAGGTCGTCGCTACCTGGATTGTGTCGCCGGCATCGCCGTCAACGCGCTCGGCTACGGCGATCCCGACGTTGCGCGCGCCATCAGGGAACATGCCGACGGACTGATCCATCTGTCGAACCTGTACCACTCGCGTCCGGCGGTCGAACTGGCGCAGACACTGGTCGATCACACCTCGTGGGCGGATCGGGTCTTCTTCTGCAACAGCGGCGCGGAAGCGGTCGAGGGTGCGCTGAAGTTCAGCCGCCGCTATGCGCGCGACACCCACGGCGAAGGAAAGACGACGATTGTGGCATTCAGCGGCTCGTTTCACGGGCGCACGATGGGCGCTGTGGCGGTGACGGCGCGCGAAAAGTATCGTCAACCGTTCGAACCGGTGATGCCAGGGGTGCGTTTTATCCCCTTCAACGATAGCGCCGCCGCAGCTGCCGCCATTACCGACGATGTGTGCGGCGTGATTGTCGAACCGGTGCAGGGTGAAGGCGGACTCTGCGTGGCGACGCCGGAGTTCCTGCGTGCGCTGCGCGAACAGTGCGACGCAGTCGATGCGCTGCTCATCTTCGATGAAATCCAGTGTGGCATCGGGCGCACCGGAACGCTGTGGGCGCATGAACCGTATGGCGTAGCGCCCGATCTGATGACGATCGCCAAACCGCTCGGCGGGGGTCTGCCGATCGGCGCGATCCTGATGCGCCAGAAAGTTGCGCAGACGATCCACATTGGCGATCACGGCACAACGTTTGGCGGCGGTCCGTTCGTTACCGCAGTCGCGCAAACGGTGTTCCGCAAGATTGCCGACCCTGCCTTCCTCAACCACGTGCGTGAAGTCGGCGACTATCTCGGCGAGGCGCTGACTGACCTGCAGGCTGCCCGCCCCAATGTCGTGCTGGAAGTACGCGGGCGCGGTCTGATGCGCGGTGTGGTGATCAATGGTTCTGCCAGCACAGTGCGCGAAGCAGCGCACAATGAAGGTCTCCTGATCGCCACTGCCGGTGATGATGTGTTGCGCCTGGTGCCGCCCCTGATCCTGACCCGCGCTCAGGTCGATGAAGCCGTCGAGAAACTGACCAAAGCGCTGGATGCCGCATCCTGAGTGTGTGGTTGAACATGGGGATTGAGCATTTATAGCGAAATGCAAAATGATTGAGCCACGTGTGTGCCGGGTGCGCGGGCGTCTCGCCCGCATGACCGTATGAAGCGCTCAATTCCGAAGGTCAACTGTTTTGCACTTCGCTGTAATCCGGTATGCGCCGCGTGCCGCGGGGTTGATGGAGATTGAGCACTTCATCCGGTTTGCGTCTCGCGCCGTCGGGCTGATGGAGGTTGAGAACTTAATCCGCTCTACCGCGCTAGCCGTGGGGCTGATGGAGATTGAAAATTAAATCCGCTATACTGTACTAGCCGTCGGGCTGAAGCCCTCGGCTATGCGAGACGAAGCCCGCCTGCGCGGGCTATTCCAGACAAAACTTCATCTGGGCTGATCCGTCGTATCCGTGCCGATCCGTGTTCTATTCCAGCTTCTGGGGCAAAGCCCGCCTGCGCGGGCTATACCGGATTATTTGTTCAAAGACCATAAGCCCTCGGCTATGCAAGGCGAAGCCCGCCTGCGCGGGCTGTGGCGGATTATGTATTCAAAGACCATATCCAAAAAGGGTTGCTGGCGTGGATGCGGGCCAACCGTCTGACCATGACGTGAACCACTGCCGCGTCCATGAGCGCTTCGCGTGTCCCCATCCCGGTCGT
>Ga0197142_1003171_pt1 | contig 13944 bp, 10 predicted proteins | sample GBS60_MetaG_FD_148614 | JGI IMG/M metagenome (GOLD analysis project Ga0197142, IMG submission 148614) | Sediment microbial communities from Great Boiling Springs, Gerlach, Nevada, United States - GBS 60_MetaG | ecosystem: Environmental > Aquatic > Thermal springs > Hot (42-90C) > Sediment... | reverse complement strand
CATTGCGGTTCCACGAGTAGCGAATAGTTTGAAAATAGTCATCGGCGTTTTTGAGGTTGCGTGAGGGCTTTTTGGCTTCAACGAGAAACTTGACATCTCTAAAATTCGGTGCAAGGAAAAAGGCATAATCGGCGCGGCGTTGCGAGCCTTGCATGCTGACGCGGTTTTCAATCTTGACTTCCTGTTCGTAGGGATTTTTTTGAACGGCGTGTGCAACGTCCCAGCCGAGTGCCGTGAAAAATTTATCGATGAAATCTTGCCGAACTTGCGCTTCGGAGTAAGCGGGTTCAAGGTATGCCGATTCATTTGCTTTGAAATCGGCAACCAATTTTTGCACTTGCTCAAAGGCGGCTTGAAACGAGGTGTTCATTATGATTGGAAGAACTTAATGCTGAAGCCAAATCTTCTTTGCTTGCTGAAAATACAGCAGCATCACTGAATCGTTGCTTTGCACTTCACTTCCCGAAAAACCTATCATACCACAGCGACACAACCAGAAGCGACCACAAGTGTTGACTGCGATTTGCTTTCCCGCTTCGGTGTTCTTCAAACAGCCGTTTGATAAACTTTTTCCGAAAAAGATTCTCTTTCATCAAGCCTGAACTCAATATCGTTTCTTCGGCAATCGGCGAAAGCTTTCCGTTCCGAAGCCACTCAATCGCGGGGGCGGCAAAGCCTTGCTTTCGGCGGTAAATGATGTTGTTCGGAAGAATGCCTTCTGCCGCTTTTTTCAAGATGTATTTTGGAACGCCGTGCTTGATTTTGAGCGATTCGGGAATTTGAATTGCGAACTCGACCAAGCGATGGTCAAGAAACGGCACACGCGCTTCAATTGAAACCGCCATTGACATTTTATCCACGCGCATGAGGAGCAATTCGGGCAAACGATTTTTGAACTCGGCGTAAATCATCTTGCGCAAAAAGTCCGCACTTTCCGATGGGGTCGAGCGTGACTCAAAGCGTTTGAAATACGCTTCAGAAATTCTTGCCGAAGACTGCACGTCGTAGAGAAAGGCTGTGGTGCAGAGTTCGGCTTTTTGTTCTTCGGTGAAACTGACGGCACCGCTGTAAAATGTTGGCTCGTGCATCAGGCTTCGGCGAGCGTAATCGGAAAGCAGCGATAAAGGCTGAACGCGCCGCAGAACTTGATAGAACAAGGCTTTGAGCGATTCGGGCAAGAGTGAATCGTAATACTTTTGAAACCAGAGTTCGCGCAGGTATTGCGTGTAGCCTGAAAATTCTTCGTCCGAGCCTTCGCCGACTTGCGCCACAATCGTACCTGACGAGCGGCAGAGTTTGCTCACGAAGTAAAGCGGCACGCAGACGGGGTCGGCGTTGGGTTCATCTTGATGCCAAACCATTTCGGGCAGAAAGTCAATCGCCTCTTGTTCGGTCAGCAAAATTTCGTGATGATTGGTTTTGAACTCTGTGGCAATTTGCCGTGCGTAGCCGAGTTCGTTGTATTTCTCTAAATCCTTAAAGCCGACGCTAAATGTTTCCACAGGGCGCGTCATGAGTTCGCTCATCAGCGCGACGTTGAGCGACGAATCAATGCCGCCAGAGAGCATCACGCCAAAGGGCACATCGGACATCATGCGCAGTTTGATGGATTCGCGCAGCAATCGCCGAAGATTCTCAACACAAAAGGCTTCGGACAAAAATTTTTCTTTCGGGAAATGTTCTGTGCGGTGATTTAAATCCCACCATTCTGTTTTTCTCATCTCGCCGTTGCGATTGATGACGGCGTAATGTCCTGCTTCCAACTTGTAAATGCCTTTGAACATGGTTTCATTGGGCGGCGTGGCGTAGAAGGTGAGATAGTCATAAAGGGCTTGCGTGTTGAGCGTGCGCGTGAGTGCAGGGTGTTCGAGAATGGCTTTAATTTCAGAGCCGAAGAGGAGCGCGCCGTTGGCAAAAGCGTAGTAGAGCGGTTTAATGCCGATTCTATCGCGAATTAACACGAGTTCTTTTTTACGCGAATCCCAAATGGCGATGGCAAACATACCGTAAAGTTTTTCCACGAAGTCCAAGCCGTATTCTTGATAGGCGTAGAGGATGGTTTCGGTGTCGGTTTTGGAGCGGTAGCGATAGCCTTTGGCTTCGAGAGTTTTTCGGAGCTCGAGGTGGTTGTAGATTTCACCGTTGAAGACAATCCAGATGGAGCCATCGGCATTGCTCATGGGTTGATGTCCTGCGGGCGAAAGGTCAATGATAGCAAGGCGGCGGAAGCCGAAGCCAAGCATGTGGTCAGGTGAAATGTAAATGCCCTCGTCGTCCGGTCCGCGATGCGCAATCACGCGGGTCATGTGTTGAAGAATGGATTCGGAGAGGAGATGGGGAGATTGGCTATAATTGAAGACGCCTGCAATGCCGCACATGAGCGTGTTGGTGGATTAGGGTTGAAGCGTGCATTCACCTGCGGCGATAAGCCGTTCCGAGCCGTCTTTGGTGAGCGACTTACTGGCCCACACTTCAAGTCGTAGGTGTAAGGTTTCAGGTGGCAAGGTGTCGTAGCCTTCTTGCAAGGTCTCTGGCAGTTGAATCATCCACGATGACCATTCAGGCAGGGGCAAGTATTCTTCGGTGAGTTCCTTTTCGTAGTGCAGTTTGCCATCGACAATCATGCGATAAATCAGGCGCTTTGGCATTCCGCCGGGCAGTGCACCAAGATGTTTTGGCAAAAAACATCGCGCCCAAACCGATTGATACCGACGAAATTCCTTACCCAGTATGGGCTCAATTTCCTTGATAGTGCCTAATCGCGGAATTTCTTGAGTCGAGAAGACCACCACACCGATAACTTCCGATGTCTTTCCCCGCTGCGGGCGTTCAGGGTGCGGCTTCTTGAACAAATGTTGATGGAATTCGCCTTGTGGTTGTGGTTGTCCGAATAAAGTATCAGCCACAAACAGTGTGGCAGTCAGCAGTAAAAGTCGTCTCATTCAATGCTGGCTTTTTTGTTTTTCTTTTTTAAGGCGGGGGTTTTGTGAATATAGTTATAGTCAAAAAATTTCAGCCCCATCATGTCGCAAAGGTTTTGGCAATGTGCGCTTTGTAGTGGTTGAGTCGCTCTTGAATTTCTGCCAAACTATCGCCGCCGAATTTTTCAAGCAGTGCGTTCATCAAGACAGGTGCGATGACCGATTCAGCAATCACGGCGCATGCGGGTGCGGCGCAAACGTCGGCGCGTTCAATGTGCGAGAGTGCTTCTTGCATTGTGTCAAGGTTAATCGAGTGCAGTGGATTCATCAAGGTTGAGATGGGTTTCATGGCAATGCGCAAGTGAATCGGCTCGCCATTGGTCATGCCGCCTTCTAAGCCGCCGGCGCGATTGGTTTTGCGATAGGGTTTGCCGTGTGCATCTAAAAAAATTTCATCGTGAACCTGTGAGCCGAACCTGATGGCATTGCGAAAGGCTGTTCCAATCTCAACGCCTTTGACAGCTTGAATGGAAATGATAGCGGCGGCAAGATGTGCATCTAATCTTCGGTCGTGCTGTGCGTAAGAGCCAAGTCCAATCGGCACGCCGGTTACGAAGACTTCAATAATTCCGCCAAGTGTATCGCCGCGTGTTTTGGCTTCATCAATTAAAGCGATGGCTTTGGCTTCGGTGTCTTTGTGAATCATGCGCACAGGGGACCTATCAGCAAGGTTCATCAAAGTTTCTGCGCCGTTTGCAAGTGCTTCTTGAGCCAGCGTATGTTCGGGTTCAATCGCACTGCCGATAGCCGAGAGATACGAGCCGATTTCAATGCCCAGTTCTTTGAGAAACTGACGTGCCACCGAGCAAGCCGCTACACGCGCCGCTGTTTCGCGTGCCGACGAACGTTCAATCACCGGGCGAATATCGTTAAAGCCGTATTTTAATCGCCCTGTAAAATCGGCATGTCCGGGGCGAGGCACATGAATTTTCTTGACCGAATCCGATTTATCCTCAAACTGACTCATCTTTTCAGTCCAATTTTTCCAATCTCGATTTTCAATCAGGAGCGTGATGGGTGCACCGATGGTCTTGCCGAAGCGCACGCCGTTGAGAATATCGACCGTATCGGTTTCGATTTTCATTCGATGTCCGCGTCCGTAGCCTTGTTGCCGTCGCGCCAAGTGTCGGTTGATGATGTCGGGCGTGAGCGGAACCCCTGCGGGCATGCCGTCAATGATTGTTGAGAGTGCGCGTCCGTGAGACTCTCCTGCCGTGAAGTATCTAAACATTTTTCAATCTTTCTTGAATCAAGGGTTAGCGGCTAACAAGCGTTTTGCCGCTTCTTCGGCTTGGGCGATTGTATCAGGCACAGAAATGCCACTACGCCAATTGCCTACAAATGCAAGCGTTTTTTCTTTTGCTTCTAATTCGGCAACCTTTGCCAGAATATCGGCGTGTCCGACACGATACTGCGGAATGGCTCGTTCCCACTTTGCGACGCTTTCCACCACAGGTCGCGCTTTAATGTTCAAAATGGATTGCAGTTCTGCTGTGGCGACTTCAATCAGCGTGCCGTCGCTATACTTTACCAATTCAGGCTTGCGCGAGCCGCCGAGAAAGACCGTGAACGCAACGGTTTGATAACGCGACGGAAAAATCGTGCTGTTATAGACTGCACCTAAAATTTGTCGCTCTTCTTTTTCAGGCACAAGAAATCCAAAGCCTTGTGGCGGTTCCACTTCTTCTCTGGTGAAGCCTAAAAACACCTGTGCGACCGGCGAGTAGGGAATTTTGGCAAGTGAGTCGGCAACGGTTTTATCAATCGGTTGAATCAAACTTGCGGTTACATCAGCGGGTGTTGCAAAAACAAGATGCGTTGCCGTGCGCGACTTCATTTCGTTTTGCTGAATGTAAAATACACGCCACGCTTCGTTTTCACGCTGAATGTCTTGCACCTCTGCACCACGTTCAACCGATGCGCCAAGCGCGGCAGAAAGTTTTTGAATCACTGTGTAAAACCCGCCCGCAAATGAAAACATCTTGCCTGAATAAGACTTCGGTTGTTGCTTGGTTGCTTTGGCATGTGTCAATGCGCCTTTGATGACGCTTCCATACCTTGATTCCCACTCGCTCAAGGCCTTGAAGGCCGAGCGCGCGGAGAGGTCTTCGGGCTTTGCGGCGTAAGTGCCGATGAGAAATGGATTGATGGCGTAATCCAAAATTTCTTTTCCGAAACGGCGTGTTGCAAATTCGGCGATGGTTTCTTCGCGTGTGGTTTTGGGGACGAAGGGTTCGCAGAGCAGGCGAAGTTTCGCGCCCAGCGAAAAGAGCGGGGTGGTGAGAAATGCCAGCGGAGCAGTTGGGAGCGCAACGAGTTTGCCGCGCTTCACTATCCAACGTGTGTTTGCTTGTGGTGAGGCAAACAGCATCTCGCTCTGCAAGCCTAAATCGGCGATAAGTTTTTGGATAGCGCTGTTGGATTCCAGCACCGTGTTTGCGCCAATATCAAATGGCTCGCCGCCGACTTTTCGTGTGCCAATTTTTCCGCCAACTGTTTTTGACGCTTCAAGCACAGAGACTTCAACGCCGTGTTGCTTCAAGCGATATGCCGCGATTAAGCCTGCCAGTCCGCCGCCAATGACAATTGCCGTCATCTTCAACCGTTGGGTGATGAATTACGAAAAACTCACATCGCGTCGATGCTTGTAGAAATTCAGCACAATGCCTATGGCTACCATGTTGGCCAGCAATGACGAGCCCCCATATGAAAGAAACGGCAAGGGAATGCCAATCACGGGCATCAGTCCAATCGTCATGCCGATGTTGATTATCACATGCCCCAGCAGGAGCGAGACCAAGCCTGTGAGCACAAGCGTAGCAAATCGGTTTTTAATTTTTTCGGCAAGGTGAATTAAGCGCACGGTCAGCAAGAAATAGGCACTGACGACCATTGCGGCTCCCCAAAAGCCGAACTCTTCGCCAATGACACAAAAGATGAAATCGGTCCACTGCGCCGGAATAAAGCGCAACTGCGTTTGCGTGCCTTGCAAAAAGCCCTTGCCCCACAAGCCGCCGGAGCCGATAGCAATTTTGGCTTGCAGTGCATTGTAGCCTGCGCCTTGTGGGTCGCTCATTGGGTCTAAGAAAGTTTGAATCCGCTTGAGTTGATGCGGTTTCAAGAGTTTTGCGGCATAGAGATTCGAGGCGATTCCTACCCCTGCACCTGAAAGCACTGAAACTATTGACCACGCCCAATCGCGCCGCCAGATTAGCATCACCACAACCATACCCACTTCACAGGCCACAAACCCCATCAGGCTGATACAGCCCAGCAAGGCACACACGAACGGCACTCCCAACAGCAACACATAGTAAAAATCAAAACCCGCCACCACCATCATCGGCACCACGAAGGTCAGGTAGGTTAGCGCAGTGCCTGTATCAGGTTGAAGCAACACCAGCACACATGGCAGAAGCACTATTGCTATTGCCGTGACAAAATTTTTTACTTGGCGAATGTCGTTATCTTTCTTCGAGAGAAATTGTGCCAGTGCCAAGATGGTTGTGATTTTGGCGATTTCAGAGGGCTGAACACTTGCGCCACCAATTTGCAGCCAGGCCGCGTTGCCTGAAATGCGGCGCGCAAAAATCAGCACCGCAATCAATGCTAAGATCGACACAACATAAGCCAAATACGCAAACTCCTGAAACGCCCGCAGAGGCAAAAAAAAGACAATCACCACCACCAGAAGGCTCATCACCAACCAAGTGGTCTGTTTGTAGAAGTTAGCAAGATTCCCAATCCCGTTGGATGCGCTATAAATCGCCAGCATTCCAAAGCCAATCAACACTGCAATGGAAAGCAACACGCTCCAATCGACCATTTTCCAAAAACTCTCTTGTTGTCCATATGCCGATTCCCGCATAGCGTTTTGTTTGGAGTATATTGACGGTTCTATCTCACTGCGAAAATAAAGTTTCCAATGCACGAATCCGAACTTTTAGGCGAAAAGCCTTATCCGTTCAAATCTGGCTATGCCTGCATTATTGGCGAGCCCAATGCGGGCAAATCCACCTTGCTCAATGCTGTGCTTGGCACAAAACTTTCTATTGTTACGCCAAAACCGCAAACCACGCGCAAGCAAATTGTCGGCATCTTTAACGCAGAAACCGGCGAGCGCCCCTGCCAAATTGTCTTCATTGACACCCCCGGCATCATGAAACCGAAATACAAACTTCACAACGCTATGCTCAAATTTGCTGACAGTGCCGTTCACGATGCTGACGTCGTTATCCTCATTATTGATTCAAAGCTTTACCACGACACTGGGCGCTTGCTTCAACAAGATCTCGCCTTTCAACGCATCTCGAGCCTTTCCAAGCCCAAAATTTTAGTGATGAACAAAATCGATTTGCTGCGCAAGGAAGATGTCTTGCCGCTCTTGGATCGGCTCTCGAAAGAAGCCTCGTTCAACGAGATTGTGCCGCTTTCTGCTATCGCAGCCTTTAACCTTTCAGAATTCATCAAAGCAATCTACCCTTATTTGCCCCACCATGCGCCGCTCTTTCCAGCGGATATTTTAAGCACTGCGCCTGAACGCTTTTTTGTCAGCGAACTGATTCGCGAGAAAATTTTTCAGCTGTTTAGAGACGAAATTCCGTATTCCACCGAAGTGGTTGTTGATTCATTCGAGGAGAATTTTGAGAAAAATCCGAGGCGGAAAGATGTGATTCGCTGCTCGATTGTGGTTGAGCGAGACTCCCAAAAGGCTATTTTAATTGGCCGAGGTGGAGCGGCCATTCGCAAAATTGGCGAGAGCGCCCGGCGCGACATTGAGGCCTTTCTGCAACGCCCTGTTTTTCTCGAACTCTTCGTTAAGGTGCGCGAAAATTGGCGCGAACGTAACAGCCACCTACGCAGCTTCGGCTACATGTAAATTGTTTTTCCGACAACGTTTTGTTTATTTCTGGAATTTTCTGTTTGGGAGTTTCCGTTGCCATCTACAACAACACAACCAACGCTCGAGCGATGCTGGTACAGATTGTAGAAGAACACTATGCGAAATTAGACGAGTTGCTCTCACTTTGTAGGATGCGCTTGCGCAAGTGCGATGAGGATTTGATTCGGCGCGCCTTTTTTCTTTGCTATCGTGCGCACAGCGCTGAAAAGCGCGCCTCTGGGGAGCCATACTTCTACCACCCTGTCGAAGTCGCCAAAATTATGTTGGAAGAAATTCCACTCGACGATGTCTCGGTTGCCGCCGCCCTTTTGCACGATGTTGTCGAGGATACAGACTACACGCTCGATGACCTGCGCGATGAGTTCGGCGATGATGTAGCTCGATTGGTGGAGGGACTTACCAAAATCTCTGGGATTTTTGCCAATCGTGAGGTGAAGGAAGCAGAACGCTTTCGCAAAATGCTCCTCTCAATGATTGACGACATTCGCGTCATTCTCATCAAGTTCTGCGACCGTTTGCACAACATGCGTACGCTTGATGCGCTTCCGCCTCACCGTCAAGTGAAAATTGCAACGGAAACGCGCGATATCTACGCCCCTTTTGCCCACCGCTTTGGACTCAACAAAATTAAAATTGAGCTTGAAAACCTTGCCCTCAAATACCTCGACCGCGAGGCTTACGAGGATATTTCCGCACGTCTTGCCCTCACACGCTCTGAACGCATCGCATTTTTGGAAAAAATTTCCCTGCCCATCCAAAAAGAACTCACCCGGCGCGGGTTCAAATTTGAAATCCAAACCCGACCTAAACACATCTTCTCCATCTACAACAAAATGCGCCAACAAAATAAGTCCTTCGACGAAATCTACGACATCTACGGCATTCGCGTGATTTTAGACACGGATAATTCCTCCGATTGCTTCGGCGCTTATGGCTACATCACGCAAATTTATCAACCTGTTCCTGAACGCTTCAAAGATTACATCTCTGTGCCCAAACATAATGGCTATCAATCTCTCCACACGACGGTCATCGTGCCTGGCGGTAAGATGGTTGAAATTCAAATTCGCACGCGCAAAATGCACGAATTTGCCGAAACCGGTATCGCCGCCCATTGGCGCTACAAAGAAAAAGTTACTTCGGCAGATGAAGGCATCGATCACTTGATTAAGTGGGCACGCGACCTTATCGCCAATGCCAATACTGCACAAGACTTCCTAGAAGGTTTTCGCTTGAACTTGTATCAGGATGAAATCTATGTCTTCACGCCAAAGGGCGATATGAAAGTGCTCCCTGCTGGGGCTACGGCCTTAGACTTTGCTTTCGAAATTCATACCGAAATTGGCACGCATTGCATCGGCGCCAAAGTCAACGGCAAAATGGTCAGCCTGCAAACCCGCTTGAAATCAGGCGACCAAGTCGAGATTCTTACCTCAAAACATCAAACGCCGAAAGCCGACTGGGAAAAGTTTGTGGTAACGCACAAGGCGAAACTGAAAATCCGCCAATTTCTTAACGAAGCCCGTCGCAAAGAAATCGAAGCCGGGCGGCACATCTGGAACAAATTGGTCTCCAAAACCAAACGGTTCTTCTCCGAAAGCGATATTGTTAAACTGGCGCGCTTTCACGGACTTCCTACACCTGCAGATTTCTTTCGCGCACTTGGGGCCAAGGAAATTGATAGCGAAAAACTCCTCGAGCACATTGATCCCAAAGCTGAACCCAAGCCTGAAACTCACAACAGCGTCCCGCCCGTTACCGTTGAAGATTTTGTGCGACAAGCTCGCGAAACCCACGGTCTAAAAGCCGACAACAGTAGCGATGCCGTCATCATTTCCGGACTTTCCAACGTGGCACATAGCTACGCCAAATGCTGTAACCCTATTCCGGGCGACGACATCATCGGACTCGTAACCGCTGGCGGCATCGTCAAAATTCACCGCAGAAACTGTGTCAATATCAACAACGAACAAATCCTCAAAAGCCCCAAAATCATCACCGTCCAATGGAAACCAACCTCCACCAACGACTTTCTGGCAGGACTGCGTATCTACGGCGAAGATAGAATCGGCATGACCAACGAAATCACGCAAGTTATCGTCAAATCTGAAATCAACATTCGCTCCATTTCCCTTAACGCCAAAGATGGGCTCTTCGAGGGTACTGTCATCCTCTATGTCAAAAACCTCGAGCACCTACAACGTGTTATTGAGCGCATCAAAAAGGTCAATGGGGTCTTCAACGTCGAGCGTTTCTCCAACAACTAATTCGCCTCGTTCTGCTCTTTTCTGAAATCCACTCCTTACATGCTCTTTATATCCCCTCTGCCAGCGTTCAAGGGCCAGGCGTGTGCGTTAGCACGGCTCATGGTTTCGTGAGTCAGCATCTTACTCGTAAATGCGTGTCAAGATAGATTCAAGGCGGCGGTGGTCGTCGCCCAACAGGTAGGACAGTTCCTTGCCAATGCTGACCAGCACTGGACGAGAGAGGAGTGCTAAGTGATTGCGGAGAAACGCCACGAGCAGTTCATCTGGCGAAACATCGCGTGCGTTCAAAATTGCACGCAGAAACGCTGGGGTCTTCGCGAAGAAGCTCTTCCGCTCCTCTTCCTGTGCGAGATACACGAAGTCGTGCAAATCCGGTGGCACAGGCGGCAGCGATGGCACAAGCTCCTGCTTGGTTGCATAGCCTACGATAAGGGCACGATACTCGGTTTGCAACAGTTCAAACACTTGGGGCATTTCCCTTTTGAGCATCTCTTTTGAGCGACCGTGCGGAGCAACTTTACGGTTTGGCTCGGTCGGGACATGCTCAATGAGTGCGATAATTCCAAAGATTTTTGTGCCGTTGGTTTCAGTTTTGACCAGTTCGCCGAACTTCACAGGCAACGCATCACCGAAGGGGTTTCGTGCTACAGCAGAAAAGGCTACCGTGTTTGAGGCAATCACTTCACCAATTGCATTGTGTGTCATCGTCGGGATTTCTTTTTCGGGGAAAGTTCATTGAGCACAAAAAACTGTTGCACATTGGCTTCTAATTGCGCCATAAAGTCGCGCGCGTAACCCGCTTGTCGCGCCACAATCACGCCGTCCTTCATCACGATTGCTGATGGCAGGTAGGTTACGCGATAGGCCGAGTAGCTTGCGGCGTCCGTTGTGGCAAATGGGAAGCTATAGCCAAATTCCGATGGGTTGGATTTGACGGTTGCTAATGCGCTATCGGTATCGATGGCATACAGTTCGACGCCGCGTGCACGATACTTAGCATGCAGGAGTTGCAGGTCGGGAAACAGCAATCTGCTCATGATTGACTTCGGCGACCAGAAGTAGAGGACATAGACTTTTTCGGATGATGGGTCTATAGCTACGGTGCTTCCATCCAAGAGCGTGAGCGTCAGATTTGGGGCGCGTTCAGGTTGTGTGTTTCGGAATTTCTCGATTTTGTCTTGCAAGGTTTCTTTGGGGCGCAGACGCGGCTTAAAGTTTTTGACAAACCACTCTCGCCGTTCTGGCGTGGCATTGGAGGCTATAGCGCGATAAGCGTAATCCTGTGCATCGGCTTTATTAATGGTCATCATCGCATTAGCCAGTTCGTAGTAGATTTCGGCTTGGCGCGATAGACACAAATCCGCCGCACGTTTAAGGTTTGAAATTGCATTGCCCGTTTCATTAACGCGCCGATACGCTTTGCCAATGCAGTAGTATGCTCGTCCTATCAAGTCGTTTTTGGCCTCGCCGTTTTCAATAGCAGATGCAATAAATTCGCGTTCAGCATTAGGGTTGAAGAACGTTTGCTTCTCCTTCGCTTCCAGCACTTGTAGGGCTTTTGCCGCAAGTTCAATCGCAAGCCCGCTGTATTCTTGCCAGTCGGCGAAGCGTTCTGCAAACAGCAGAATCGTGTGCGCATCATAGACTTGTCTATCATAGTCAAGCCGCAAGAGCTCTTTCACATATGGCATAGCCCGAGAGATGTCAATTTTGCTGTAATACTCGAAGAGGTAACGCACAGCGGCAGTCATGATGCCTTCCTGGCGGAGGTTAATCAAATTGCGTCGCCAAATTCTTTCAGCGAAAATTGCGGCACGGTCGGCATAGACCTTTTGATTGGCAATGTAATAATACAGCAGTTCGCGATACATTTTCGTCGTCAGTGGGTGAGAGGGATACTTATCCGCCATGACCGTGAGCGCTAATTCACGCTTATCGATATCAATTTCCATGCTGAATCGATTGTAGAGGTTCAAGGGGTGGAGATACGAATCTGGCGCATCTTGTAAAATCTTGTTGGCTTTCATTTTATCGCCAATGCCATAGATGTAAGTCAGTGCAATGGCTTGCAGTAAGTCTAAATTGTTCCGTCGCCTCTGGCGCAGTTCTGCCATTTGTGCTTCAATTTCGGCGAGGGCTTGTTCCGAGCGCCCTTTTTGGTTGTAGTAGAGTGACCAATACATAATGTAGGCATCGTAAGTATCGGGATAGCGGTCAATTTCAGCGCGTAGCGCCTTCAAGATGGAGTCAGTGGGAGCGTTAGAGCGCATTAAGGCTTGGGCAATGCGATACATGGTGGCTTTAACCGGGCGCTTGGTGCGGCTGTCCAAAATGGGGAAATTTTTCGTAGCCAATGAATCCTCATCTGGCACGCCCAAGACCGTGTAGGACATCACTTGCGCGTTCTTCGGCACTTGCACGGTGGCAATCCAAATCGTATCATTGAATTTCGTCATCGGCACCGTTCTAATGTTTGGCTGAGCATATTCGAAGAACGCGGGGGTCCAAAAATTGGTTGTATAGACCGCCACTGGCGCTACCTCCGTTACGCCTTTGGGCACACGATAAATCATCGTGAAATTGTTATCAACAATTGCCGAATCTACCTTGAGCATCGCTAACGGCGAGACTTCCTCGACTTCTTCTTCTAATGTGATGCACGAGGACAGTGTCGCTACAAGAGAAACCAGTACAACCCCCCACACGCTCAGTGAAACTGATGACTGAAAGGAACTGATGCGATTGTGCATGAATGGTTAAATGATTGCAGTGCGTTTTGAGGCAACTTTTGCGGCGTCAGCAATCGCCACACCTTTTTTGATGCAGAGTTTTTCTAAAAGTTCAAAGAACTGCGCTTCTTCACTTTTCTTGACAACCGCGTGTTCGTGTGCTTCGGTTAAAGTCATCGGATAGCCTTTGCCTTTCTCCAAATCGTCCATCATGACGGCGTGCATAAAATCTATCTTGCCTTTCTCATAGCACCACGCAGGAAACTCGATGCGCGCAATTTCTTTGCCTGTGTGAAGATAAAAAAAATATACCTTATCGGGATTCGGATAATGCTTTTCCACCACATCAGAGCGGCTTTGAAAGACCGCAGAGCGTTGACCTTTCTGCAAATACGCTTGAAAAATCTCCAAGTCCGTCAGCATTTCAGGGTGAATACCGACTTCCTCTAACTTCTCCGCCGCCAAGTGTTCAAGGGCTTTGGCAACGCTTCGAGTTTCAGGAAAACTTTTGTAAGCAAGAATCGGAATTTCGGCTTCGCGAAATTGCGCGAGTTTCTCGATGAACTCTTTGCGCAAGACTTCGGCGTTTTTGAGCGTCCAACAAATGAGCGTGCCATCAGCAACCGCAAGCATGGCTCGACCTTGCACGCGCTTGTTTGTAGCCACATGAAGCAACGCAGAAAGTTCTTTCGTCTGCCGAAGCGCGTTCACTTGGTCAATCGCGATGCGTGCTTTGCTCGTTTCGCTTCCGCTGTCGTCGCTTTCTTTTGGCTTCGTGTGTTTGAAATAATCTCTGAAAAAGTCGTCAGCATCGTAAAGTTTCGAGTAGGTGGTCAGGAACGGCGGCTCTTCGGTGCCGATATGAAAACAAATCTGACTGAAATTGAGCAAACAGAAATTGAGCATACGGTCGGGATAAATTTGCGAACCATCAGCCGAGCAAATCGTGAAGACATCAGGGCGTTTGGGACACGCAACTCGCGTTGAGGGCGATTCAATCAGGCGCGGGGCAATCGTGCTTTCCAGCGATTCAGGGAATGCACGCCACATCTTGACCAACTCCG